>Ga0207650_10000705_pt1 | contig 26141 bp, 18 predicted proteins | sample KBSS63metaG_FD_184325 | JGI IMG/M metagenome (GOLD analysis project Ga0207650, IMG submission 184325) | Switchgrass rhizosphere microbial communities from Kellogg Biological Station, Michigan, USA - KBS S6-3 metaG (SPAdes) (version 2) | ecosystem: Host-associated > Plants > Roots > Rhizosphere...
CACTGGGCGTTGCGGGTCAGCAGCGAGTGGGCTGCGACATAGAGTGCGGAGCGAACATCGGCGTCGCCCGCTCTGGAGATGTGTCCCGAGTTGTCGACCTCGCCGGACTGGAAGCGCCGCGGTGTCAGCCCGAAGTGCGCTGCCACGGTGCGCGAGGACTTGAAGCGGTTCGGGTCGTCGACGGCAGCCTTGAACGTCAATGCCGTGACCGGACCGACACCGGGGATGGACATCAGGCGGCGACAGATGGGATCGACGCGCACCAGGCCTTTGACCGCGTTGTCGAGCTTCAGGTAGGTCTTGTAGAGCACTGTCCGGGCGTCCAGAAGCGGCACCAGAGCGCACGCAAGCATCTCGTCCGTCGACACCGTCTCGCGCAGCTCAGCGTCGAACGATCCGTGTCCGACCCGACTGGGCAAGCGGATCCCGAACACCTTGAGCAGGCCACGCAGCTCGTTCTCGAGATCAACGCACTTCTTGAGGATGGCCTTGCGGCTGGCAAGCAGAGCGCGCACCTGGTGGCTGTGCAGGCTCTTGACGTGGACCCGGCTGTACCAGCCGGTCCTCAGGATTTGCGCCAGGCCGCGAGCGTCGTTGCGGTCGGTCTTGTTGCGCATCGCCGACAGGGTGACGCTGACCTGCCTGGCCTCCAGACAGATCACTTCGAATCCTGCCGCCTGCAGCCCGTACGTCAGATACTGCGTCAGCGTTCCGGCCTCGAAGCCGACCGACTTCACTTCGCTGCTGAAGCGGCGCAGCCGATCGACGATGGCGTCGATCTCGGCCGCCACCTTGGCTTCAAGACAGACCTCGCCCTTGTCGTCGACGACGCAGATCGAGACTGACCGCAGCGATACGTCGATTCCGGTGTAGTAGGTCATTTCCATCTCCTTCTAGACGGGTATTCCAGTCTATGGAGAGCTCGGCGGGCAAAACGAGCCCGCCCGATCACCGATGCTTCTGGCCGGTGACGGCCCTCTGATGACCCCGGAGCGTCAAACCTCCGTTTGCTCCGCGAGTTCCAGCGCATCGTCCACCTCAATGCCGAGATAGCGGACGGTGCTCTCCAACTTGGTGTGGCCGAGCAGCAGCTGAACGGCCCTCAGGTTCTTTGTTCGCCGGTAGATCATGGTCGGCTTCGTCCGCCGGATGGAGTGCGTGCCGTAGGCTCCCGTGTCGAGACCCAGTTCCTCGATCCAGCCCTCCAGAATGCGGGCGTACTGACGCGTCCCGAGATGAGGTGAGTCATGGATCCGGCTGGGAAAGAGGAAATCTTCCGGTCGAAGGCCAGCCTGCTTGATCCAGGCTTGGACGGCATCGCGCGTCGGCGGTGTGATCTCGAACTGCACCGGTCGCTGCGTCTTCTGTTGCATGACGATCGCTCGGGCTGCGACTTGCTCGCCATGGCAGACATCGCGAACCTTGAGTTTCACGAGGTCACAGCCTCGCAGTTTGCTGTCAATGCCGAGGTTGAACAGCGCAAGCTCTCGGACGCGGCGCTCCATCTGAAGGCGAACTCGTAGCGCCCAGATGTCTTTCAGCTTCAGAGGTGCCTTCTGGCCAACGATCTTGCCCTTGTTCCATGGCTCGCGAGGCGCGACGGCTTGGGCGTGCTCCATGACGGACTCCCGTCAGTTAGGGCACATCAACATACGCCGCCCGCCGATGTCCGGTTCAAGCCATCTCATCCGTGCAGATGACGCGCACTAGCCGACCCGCTGCGGACATAGCCGGCAAGGATTCTGATGCCGCGAAGTCGCTGTTCAGTGGGAGCTTGAACCTTGAACCCATGCACCAGTCGCCGAGCAATGACATCAGGCCAGCTCGATGCGGCCCTAGGACGGCGTTTGACACTCGACGAGCGGACCACCAGACTCGGCGCCCAGAGGAGATCTCGATGACCGTCGACCTCACACGCCGCGCGCTGCTGTCCGGGGCCACGGCGCTGGCCGTGGCGGCTGGGCCGCTATCGCCGCCGGCCAACCAACTGCCCCCGATACTGTCACCCCCGCCGCAGTCGCGAGCGGCTCGCCTCCAGGTTCCACCGGGGCGCTCGAGTACCTCTCGGCGGGACAGCTCACCGAGGGCTTGCGCCGGAAGCGGTTCTCGTCGCTCGAACTCACCAATCACCTGATGGCGTCGCGAATCCCCATCACCGGAACTCCTCGACCTGAAGCTTCAAACGGCGCAACTTGTCGTACAGCGTCTGTTTCGGTAACTTCAAAGATTTCGCCGCGCCCGCAATCTCGCCGTTGTGGCGCTGAAGTGCGTCGGCGATGACTGCGCGCTCGAACTGCTCGATCTGCTCCGGCAGACCCTCTGGCATGCGTGGTGAGTTGCCTGTCATGTTCAACTTGTCGCCCAGCACCCCCAGCACCAGACGGTCTGCGACGTTGCGCAACTCGCGAACGTTGCCAGGCCAGCTGTAGGCCATCAATTCGGCCAGCTGCGCGGTCGTCAGCAGTGGTGCGGTGCGTTCATAACGTCGCGCGGCCAGCAGAACGAAATGCTCGAACAGCATTGGAATGTCTTCACGCCGCTCGCGCAGCGGCGGCAGGGTGATGAACGCCACGCCCAGCCGATAGTAAAGGTCCGAGCGGAATTCGCGCTTGTCGCTCAGGACCTTCAGGTCTTCCTTGCTGGCCGCGACGACTCGGCAATCCACCGCCACGGAGGTGTTGGTGCCGACACGTTCGATGCAACGGTCCTGCAAGGCGCGCAACAACTTGATCTGCACTCCCAAGGGCATGCTCTCGATTTCGTCCAGAAAAAGCGTGCCGTTGTGGGCGTACTCGAACTTGCCCATGCGGCCGCGGACGGCGCCGGTGAAAGCACCCATCTCGTGGCCGAAGAGCTCGCTTTCGGCAAGCGCTTCGGGCAAGCCGCCGCAATTGAGCGGGACGAACCGGCCCGACCGCCGGCTGCCACGATCGTGAAGGCAGCGGGCGACGAGATCCTTGCCCGTGCCTGTCTCGCCATAGATGACCACATCTGCCGACGTGGCCGCCAGCGTGAGCACGGTCCTGCGCACCTCCTCCATCTGAGGTGAACGACCAATCAACACCGCCTCGATGCCGTGCCAGTTTTCCAGCTCTTCCCGGAGCGCGTGAACCTGGAGGGTCAGTGCGCGCTTTTCGGACGCGCGCCGGACGACGGAGACGAGCAGGTCGGAGGGGAAAGGCTTTTCGAGAAAGTCGTAGGCGCCGTCGCGCATCGCGGCGACGGCCATCGCGATGTCGCCGTGGCCGGTGACCAGGATCACCGGCAGGTTCGGGTCGATCGCGCGGATCTGGCGCTGCCAGTCGACGCCGTTCACGCCGGGCAGCTTCACATCGCACAGCACAATGGCCCGTGCGCCAGGCACGATGTGCCCGCGTGCCTGTTCGACGTTCTCGAAGCTGTCGACCGCGAACCCGGCGAGCTCCAGCGTCTGGACGTTCGCGATGCGCACGTCTTCCTCGTCCTCCACGAAAAGGATCCGAATGTTCTTCGAGCGATCATCCATGTCCGACCCGCTCCATCGGTGCCCCGAGCGGCAGCTCGACCGCAAAGCAGGCGCCGCCCCCTGCCGTGTTCCATCCCCTGAGGCTGCCGCCGAAGTCGCGCACGATGTTGGCTGAAACCAGCAGGCCCAGGCCCAGGCCGGCGCCGGCGGCCTTGCTGGTCACAAAGGGGTCGAACAGCCGCGGCAGGATGTCGTCACGAATGCCGGGCCCGCTGTCGCTGACCGTCACCACGCAGCGCTCTCCCCGCACCCCGGCATCGATGCAAAGGCGGCGGGCCGGCGCGTTGCTCATCGCGTCGATCGCATTGCCCATCAAATTGACGAAGACCTGCTCAAGCGATGCTTCGTCGGCAAGGACCTTCAGCGCGGGCGGCTCGATCTTGATTTCGACATCGACGCCGGATTCGCGAATGTGTTCGGCCTGAAGTTCTCGCGCCGACGCGATCACCGCTTTGATCCCCACGGGCACCGCCGTCGTGACACCACCCCACTTCCGGGAGAACAACTTGAGCTGACGGGTGAGCTTTCCCAACCGATCCACGAGTTTCCCGATGCGCTGGAGGTTGCCCCGCGCTTCCTGCTCGCGGCGACCTTCGATCAGCACACAGGCGTTGTCGGACAACGCGCGCATCGCGGCGAGCGGCTGGTTCAGCTCGTGAACCAGCCCGGCCGACATCTGCCCCAGCGCCGCCATCTTCTCGGCATGGATGAGATCCGATTGCGCCTTTCGAAGCTCGGCGGTCCGCTCCACGACGCGCGACTCGAGGCTGTCGTGCGCAGCTTGCAGGGCGACCTGGTTCGCCACCATGGCCTGCCGGGTGCGCCGGCGCTGCAAGGCGACGAGCAACAGCAGCACTGCCACGCAGGCCGCAAGTGCGGAGGTGACCGCCACGTTGCGTGCCGCGGCGAGAACCGGTGCCAGGTTCTCGAGCACCACGAGCCGCCAGCGCGCCGAGTTCACGGGCCGCGAAGACGCCAGATGCGCCACGCCTTCGATTTCGACGATCCGTGCGTCGCCGGCCAATCGCTCCGACTCGCGCCAGTCGATGGGAAGCAGAGATGCATCGCCGTAAGGTCGCGTCTGCGAGATCTCGGCTCGCGTCGCTGCCTGCAGCTGCGTCAGCGGTCGGAATTTCCAATCCTGTCGCGACGACAGGATGACCACGCCGCGCTCGTCGAGAAGCAGCACGGTGCCTGGCAGCTTGTCCCACGCGGTCTCGATATCCGACAGGCTGACCTTCACTGCGGCAACGCCGCGTGGCTGCCCCGCGGACAGCAGTGCATAGGAAAGGTAGTAGCCCGGCCGCTTGCTGGTGATCCCCACGCCGAAGAAACGGCCGCGTCCCGCGTTCAGCGCATCCTTGACGTAAGGACGGAACCCGAGGTCGGTGCCCACCGTTGTTTCCGGACGATCCCAGTCGGCTGCGGCCAGCGCGAGACCGGAGCGATCCAGCACGTAGAGCATTTCCGCGCCGGCCGTTGCATTGATGCCACTGAGATAGCGGTTGACTTCATCGCGCAGCGGGGCGTCAGCGGGCGAGTCGAGCAGCTTCAGCACGCTCGGCGCCATTTCCAGCAGCGACGGCAGGAAGTCGAAGCGCGCGAGCTGGCCGTCGAGGCCGGTCGCGATCAGGTCGAGACGATGCTGCTGCGTCTCCTGCAGGCTCTGCTGTCCCGCGCGCATCGCCACCTGATGCCCGGCGATCGCGCAAGCCGTGACGAGCAGCAATGCGGCGACACCCCAAACCGCGAGCGTTCGGGCGTCGATCAAGGCCCTCAGTCTGTGCACTGCGGGCAGCGCAGTTGACCCCATGGCGCGAGTGTGCGGTATCAAGGGACAGCGGCCATCGGGCCCAGCCCTTGGTGCCTGGGCGGCACTGGCGTCGACGAAATGCACGCATGCCTTGCGCGGCGCGGCCACCAAGGCGAGAAAAGACAATCAGTCGGCCCGCGCCTTCACGTAGCGCCCAGGCGCCGGCTCGATCGGCTTGTGCTTTGCATTGCCCAATTTCGTCCGCGCAGCGACCGATTTGCCCGCCTGGGGCTTCTGCCATCGCATCCAGTGAGTCCACCAGCTGCCCTGCGCTGCCTGGGCCGACGCCAGCCACTGTTCCGGGTCGTCGCCCAGCTTCCCGCCGGTCCAGTAGCTCCGCTTGTTCTTGGAAGCGGGATTGATCACCCCGGCAATGTGCCCGCTGGCACCGAGCACGAACTGCGTCTTGCCTCCGACCAGTTGCGTCGTCCGATAAGCCGACCGCCAGGGCACGATGTGGTCTTCCTGGGTCGCCAGCACGTAGCTCGGCATGTCGACCTTGCCGAGATCGACGCTCGCCCCGCACATCGTCAGCCGGTCGGGCACGCAGAGACTGTTCTCGAGGTAGAGGTTGCGCAGGTACCACGCATACATCGGTCCCGGGAGGTTGGTCGCGTCCGCGTTCCAGTACAGCAGGTCGAAGGCTTCCGGCGCCTTGCCCTTGAGGTAGTTGCTGACCACATAGGGCCAGATCAGGTCGTTGGCGCGCAACGTCTGGAACACGAAGCCGAGCTCCTTGCCGGAATAGATGCCGCCCCCGCCGATCGACTGCTCACGTTTCGAGACACCCTCCTCGTCGATGAAGACGCCGAGGTCGCCCGGCTCGCGAAAGTCCAGCATGGTGGTCAGCAGGGTCAGGCTGGCGACGGTTCTGTCGTTTCGGCCGCGCATGACCGCCAGTGCCGACGACAGGATGGTGCCCCCCACGCACCAGCCCAGCGCGTTGACCTTGTCGGCTCCGCTGATCGCCAGCGCAATCTCGATGGCCTTCATCGCACCGGATTCGAGGTAATCGTCCCAGGTGGTCTCGCTCAGCGAAGCGTCGGGGTTGCGCCAGGACACCAGAAACACCGTCAGCCCCTGCTCGCATGCAAACCGCACGAACGAGTTCTCGGGCTGAAGGTCCAGGATGTAGAACTTGTTGATGCACGGCGGCACGATCAGGAGGGGCCGGGTCGCTACCTTCTCGGTCAAGGGCGCGTACTGGATGAGCTGGAACAGCTCGTTCTCGAAGACGACCGAACCCTTCGATACGGCCACATTGCGCCCGACCTCGAACGCCGTCTCGTCGGTGATCGCGATACGGCCCTTCTTCATGTCGTCGAGCAGGTTGCCGAGGCCCGCGCGCAGGCTCTCGCCCTTCGATTCGACGGCGGCCTTGAGCGCTTCAGGATTGGTCGCGGCAAAGTTGGCCGGACTCATCGAGTCGATGAACTGGCGGGTGAAAAAGCGCAGCTTGTGCTTCTGCTTCTCGTCCAGCGCAGCGCTTTCCACGATGTCGCCAAGCAACCGTGCGTTCAGCAGGTAGCTCTGCTTCAACAGGCTGTACCACGGGTTGTCGCGCCAGCCCTCGGCGCTGAAGCGGCGGTCGCCGCGGTCGGGCGTGACCATCGGCTCCTGGGCCTTGCCGCTGGCCGCGGCACCCGCGCTGGCCAGCATGCCCATCCACAAGGCCATCTGCTGCTGCCAGTAGTGCGCTTCCGCCTTCGCGAGCGACACTGCCGCGGAGTCCGGGGCCGCAGCGGCGGGCAGCGATATGCCCGCTCCGGACAAGGCCTGCACCATGCTCTGTCCCGAGGTGATGAAGCCGCGAACGAACTCGTCGGGCACATTGAACGCCGAGGCCATGTCGTCCCTTGGTTACGGACAGCGAATGATCACGTCCTGGCCGAATGCTTGCCTCTGTTGTTCTACTTGGGCTGCATCAGCTTCTTGATTTCCTGCAGGTGCTCGCCGCCACGCTTGGTGAGGTGAGCCAGCGCATCGGCCTGGGAGGCGCGGGCCATTTCGGCCAGCTCCTTCATGTCGGCCAGCGTTTTCTCGAAGGCCTTGCGCGCCACTTCGGTCTGCTTCACCGAATCGCCGACGCTGCCTGCGGCACTCTTGGCCGCCGCCTGCATGCCTTGCATCGCCTGCGCCATCATCTCGGTCTGCTTGCGCCCCAGTGCCTGCATGGCCTCGAACGCCGCCGCGTTCGCCGCGACCAGCGCTTCGATGTCCTTGCGACGCGCATCGACGAGCGCCGTCATGTCGACGCCCGGCATCTTGAACTGCTCGATCATCTTCTTCACGTCGCCGAACGGGTTGATCTCTGTGGCCATGAAAGGTCTCCTGGTGGTTGGGACTATCGAAAGCTCGACGCTCGCACGGCGTCATTGCATGTGCTGGCCGCCATTGATGGCGATGTTGGCGCCCGTGAGGAACGCGGCTTCTTCGGACGCCAGGTAGATGATCAGCCCGGCGACTTCCTCGGGCTTGCCGAGCCGGCCGACCGGGATCTGCGGCAGGATCTTCGAAGCCAGAATCTCTTCGGGAATGGCCGTCACCATCTTCGTGCCGATGTAGCCGGGCGAGATCGTGTTGACGGTGACGCCCTTCTTCGCGACCTCGAGGGCGAGCGCCTTGGTGAAGCCGTGCACGCCGGCCTTGGCGGCCGAGTAGTTGGTCTGGCCGAACGCCCCCTTGCTGCCGTTGACCGACGAGACGTTGATGACCCGCCCCCAGTTGCGCTCGACCATTCCGTCGGCGACCTGCTTGGTCATGTTGAACAGGCTGTCGAGGTTGGTTCGCATGACGGCGTCCCAGTTGACCTTGTCCATTTTCTTGAAGGTCATGTCGCGGGTGATGCCGGCGTTGTTGACGAGGATGTCGATGGCGCCGAGCTTGCTCTGGACCTGCGCGACGGCCACGCCGCAGGACTCGTAGTCGGCCACGTCACAGGCCACCGCCAGCACGTCGTGGCCGCGTGACTTCATCTGCGCTACCCATTCGGCGTGCTTGGTGTTTCCCGGTGAATAGGTGGCGACGACCCGGTAGCCGGCCTCGGCCATCTTGATGCAGATGGTTTCGCCCAGGCCGCCCATGCCGCCGGTGACGAGAACGACGCGTTGCGCCTTGGAGTCCTTGTTCATTGCGATGTCCTTGGTGATGATCATGAAGCTTCAGCGTTCGATCGTGAGAGCGACACCCATGCCGCCGCCGATGCACAGGCTCGCGATGCCCTTTTTCGCGTCGCGACGTTGCATTTCGTGCAGCAAGGTGACGAGGATGCGGCAACCCGACGCGCCGATCGGGTGCCCGATCGCGATGGCGCCGCCGTTGACGTTGACCTTGCTCGTGTCCCAGCCCATCTCGCCGTTGACTGCGCAGGCCTGGGCCGCGAAAGCCTCGTTGATCTCGAGCAGGTCCAGGTCCTGCGGCTTCCAGCCTGCGCGCGAAAGCGCCTTCTGCGAAGCCGGTACCGGCCCCATGCCCATGATCGACGGATCGAGCCCCACGGTCGCGTAGCTGGCGATGCGGCCGAGCGGCTTCAGGCCGAGCGCCGCCGCCTTCTTCGCCGTCATCACCACCACGCCGGCCGCACCGTCGTTCAGCCCCGAGGCATTGCCGGCGGTCACCGATCCGGTCTTGTCGAACGCCGGCCGCAACCCGGCCAGCGCCTCGGCGCTCGTCTTCTTGTTGATGAACTCGTCGTTCGCGAAGACGATCGGGTCGCCCTTCTTCTGCTCGATGCTGAACGGGACAATCTCGTCCTTGAACTTGCCGGCTTCCTGGGCCGCAGCGGCCTTCTTCTGCGAACCGAGCGCCAGCGCATCCTGCTTCTCGCGGCTCACGTCGTACTTCTTCGCGACGTTCTCGGCGGTAATGCCCATGTGGTATTTGTTGTAGACGTCGAGCAGGCCATCGGTGATCATGGTGTCGACCATCTTCCAGTCGCCCATTCGCACCCCGTCGCGCGAGCCGGGCAGCACGTGGGGCGACAGGCTCATGCTTTCCTGGCCGCCCGCGATCACGATCTCGGAATCACCATCCCGGATTGCCTGCGCCGCGAGCATCACGGCTTTCAGCCCCGAGCCGCACACGGCGTTGATCGTGAGGGCCGGCACCCCTTGCGGCAAGCCGCTCTTGATGACGGTCTGACGCGCCGGGTTCTGGCCGGAGCCGGCCGCCAAAACCTGGCCGAAGATCAGCTCGTTGACCTGTTCGCCGTTCAGCCTGGCACGCTCGAGCAGCGCCCGCACGACAGCGGCGCCGAGATCGGGTGCCGGTGTCTTGGCGAGGGTGCCGCCGAACTTTCCGACCGCTGTGCGGGCGGCGGCAACGATGACGATTTCTTCCATGTCGATCTCCAGTGGGTTGAGGCTTCTGTCAATGCAACTTGACGTGGGGCTCGGTACGGCGCGTGATCAATCGGGCCAGCGTCTCCAAGGTGACTTTCGCGAACCCGTGCAGCGCCAGCTCGTGCATCTTGTAGAGCGACAGGTACATGAGACGGGCAAAGTGACCCTGGATCATCATGCTGCCGCCGATCGGGCCGCCCATCATGTTGCCGACGGTGCTGGCCTCTCCCAGAGACACCAGCGAGCCGAAATCGCGATAGCGGTAGTCGCGCAGCGGTCGTCCGGCCATCCGTCGCTTGATCTGACCGACCAGGTGGGCCGCCTGTTGGTGTGCCGCCTGCGCGCGCGGCGGCACGAAGCCGCCCTTTCCCTCATTGGCTTCGGGCCAGGGACAGGCGGCGCAGTCGCCCATGGCGAAAATGTCGTCGTCCCGGGTGGTCTGCAGTGTCGGCTTCACCAGTAGCTGGTTGATGCGGTTGCTCTCGAGCCCGGCCAGGTCTTTCAGGAAAGGCGGCGCCTTGACGCCCGCGGCCCAGACCACGAGCTCGGCCGCGATCTTGCGGCCGTCGGCCAGCAGCACGCCGTCGCGGGTCACCTCGGAGACTTTGGCTTGGGTGTGCACGACGACCCCGAGCTTGCGCAGCATGCCTTCAGTGGCAGTGGACATTCGTGCCGGCAGCGCGGGCAACACGCGGTCGGCGGCTTCGATCAGGTGGATCCGCATGTCCTTGTCCGGATCGATGCGATCGAGTCCGTAGGCCACGACCTCGCGAGTCGTACGGTGCAGCTCGGCGGCCAGCTCGACGCCGGTGGCCCCCGCGCCGATGATCGCCACCTGCAGCTGGTGCGGCGCCAGTGCCGCGGTCTGCGCGTGCGCGCGAATGAACGAGTTGACCATGCGCCGGTTGAAGTGGCGCGCGTCCGCCATCGATTCCAGCTTCATCGCGTGCTCGTTGACGCCGGGCGTGCCGAAATCGTTGCTCTGGCTGCCGACGCAGATCACCAGCGTGTCGTAGCGCACCGTGCGCCGCGGCGTGACCTGCTCGCCGCCCTCGTCGATGAAAGCCGCCACCTGGACTTCGCGACGTTCGCGGTCGAGCCCGGTCATCTCACCGATCCGGTAGCGAAAATGGTGCCAGTGCGACTGGGCCAGGAAGTCCACCTCGTGAACTCCGATGTCCATGCTCCCGGCCGCGATCTCGTGCAACTTGGGCTTCCAAATGTGCGAGCGTGTCTTGTCGACGAGCGTGACCGACAAGCGACCGCCGCGCCCGAACTTGTCACCCAGCGCCGTGGCCAGCTCGAGCCCGCTCGCGCCGCCGCCGACGATGACGACTTGGTGCGCGCCACACGGGGCGGGAGCGAGTCGCTCGGTCATGCCATGGCCCGCTACGGTGCCGCGCGCCGCATCACCGTGCCAACGGCATGTGGTGCTCGACCTTGTCGAGCACTTCCTCCGGCTCGTCGGCATCGAGCGGCGTCTCGTTGTCGAGCTGCTGCCGCATGCGCACGGTGTCGAGGTCGCCGGTCCACTTCGCCACCACGACCGTGGCGACGCCGTTGCCGATCAGGTTCGTGAGTGCGCGCGCTTCCGACATGAAACGGTCGATGCCGAGGATCAGCGCAAGCCCCGCGACCGGCACGTGGCCGACCGCCGACAGCGTCGCCGCCAGGACGATGAAGCCGCTGCCGGTCACGCCGGCCGCGCCTTTCGAGGTGAGCAACAGCACCAGCAGCAAGGTGAGCTGCTGGCCGATCGTCATCGGCGTGTTGGTCGCCTGCGCGATGAACACGGCCGCCATCGTCAGGTAGATCGATGTTCCATCGAGATTGAAGGAATAGCCGGTCGGGATGACCAGCCCGACCACCGACTTCTTCGCGCCCAGGTTCTCGAGCTTGGTCATCATGCGCGGCAGCACCGACTCGGATGACGACGTGCCGAGCACGATCAGCAGCTCTTCCTTGATGTACTTGATGAACTTCCAGATCGAAAAGCCATGGAAGCGGGCGATCAGGCCGAGGACGACGAAGATGAAGAAGAGGCACGTCGCGTAGAAGGTCGCCATCAGCTGGCCCAGCTGCACCAGCGAGTCGATGCCGTACTTGCCGATCGTGAAGGCCATGGCGCCAAACGCGCCGATCGGGGCCACCTTCATGATGTAGCCGACGATCGAGAACAGCACGTGCGAGAACTTCTCGATGAAATCGAACACCAGCGTGCCGCGCCCGCCGAACTTGTGCAGCGCGAAGCCGAACATCACCGCGAACAGCAGCACCTGCAGTATTTCGCCCTTGGCGAAGGCATCGACCACCGTGTTCGGGATCACGTTGAGCAGGAAGTCGGTGGTGGTCGCCATCTGCCCGGGCTTGGTGTAGGCGGCGATGCCCTTGGTGTCGAGCGCAGCGGCGTCGATGTTCATGCCCGCACCGGGCTGGACGATGTTGATGATCACCAGGCCGACGACCAAGGCGATCGAGCTGACGATCTCGAAGTAGAGGAGCGCCAGGCCGCCGGTCTTGCCCACCTTCTTCATGTCCTCCATCCCGGCGATGCCGACGACGACGGTGCAGAAGATGATCGGCGCGATGATCATCTTGATCAGCTTGATGAAGCCGTCGCCGAGAGGCTTCATGGCTTCGCCGGTGTGCGGATAGAAGTGCCCCAGCAGTACCCCGATCACGATGGCGGTGACGACCTGGAAATAGAGGGATCGATAGATCGGCTTGGGGGTCGGGTCTTTGTCCATGGGAGTCTCCGTCGTGGGTCGAGGACGATGGACGAGTCAGAGGCCGGCCAAGATGGCCTGCTCGTCCGCGTGATAGCTGGAGCGCACCAGCGGCCCGCAGGCGGCGTGCGTGAATCCCATGCCCCTTGCCTGCTCTGCCAAGCCATCGAACTGCTCGGGCGGGACGTAGCGCAGGACGGGAAGATTGCCGGGGCGCGGCTGCAGATACTGCCCGACCGTCAGCATGTCGACATCGTGGGCGCGCAGGTCGCGCAGGACGGTGAGCACTTCGTCATCGGTTTCGCCGAGACCCAGCATCAGCCCCGACTTGGTCAACACCTCGGGACGCTGCTGCTTGAACGTCTTCAGCAAGCGCAAGGAATGGGCATAGTCGGCGCCGGGCCGGGCGCGGGCGTACAGGCGCGGAACGGTCTCGAGGTTGTGATTCATGACGTCGGGCGGGCATGCCGCCAGGAGCTCGAGCGCGACTTCGTGGCGCCCGCGAAAGTCCGGCGTCAGGACCTCGATGCGGGTGGCCGGTGATTGCTGCCGCACGGCGCGGATGCACTCGACGAAGTGGCCGGCGCCGCCATCACGCAGGTCGTCGCGGTCGACGCTGGTGATCACCACGTGGGCCAGCCGCAGGCGCGCGACGGTGAGCGCGAGATTGAGAGGCTCCTGCGGGTCGGGCGCGGCCGGCCGCCCATGCGCCACGTCGCAGAACGGGCAGCGGCGCGTGCACAGTTCACCGAGCACCATGAACGTGGCCGTGCCCTTGCCGAAGCACTCGCCGATGTTGGGGCACGAGGCTTCTTCGCACACCGTGTGCAAGCGCTGCTCGCGCAGCGTTTGCTTCACCCCCTTGAAGGTTTCGCTTTGCGACACGCGCACGCGAATCCAGCTCGGCTTCGCCAAGAGGGGTGCTTCCGCCACCTTGATCGGGATACGGCGGGTCTTCGCGATGCCGCGTTGCGCGGCGTCGACGCCGCCGGCGTTGCCGGCGGAGCGCGATGGTGTGTCGGCGAGCACGAGGTTGAGTCCGTCACCCACCGCTAGCAGCGGCGGCGCCGACTTCCGCTGCAGCCAGCGCCGTCATGTTGACGATGCGGCGCACCGTCGAAGAGGGCGTCAGGATGTGCACCGCTTTCGCTGCCCCCAGCAGGATGCCGCCGACGGTGATACCGCTCCCCGCAGCCATGCGCAGCAGGTTGTAGGAGATGTTGGCCGCGTCGACGTTGGGCATGATGAGCAGGTTCGCTTCCTCGCTCAGGCCGGAGTCGGGAAACTCGCGATCGAGGATCTCTCTCGACAGCGCCGCGTCGCCGCGCATCTCGCCCTCCACCGCCAGCGTCGGGTCGTTTGCCCGCACCATCTCCAGCGCGCGGCGCATCTTCACCGCCCCGGGCGCTTCCGAGCCGCCGAAGCTGGAGTGCGACAGCAAGGCCACGCTCGGCTTGATGCCGAAGCGCCGGACCGCCTCGGCCGCCAGCGAGGTGATCTCCGCGATCTGCTCGGCGCTGGGATCGACGTTGACATGCGTGTCGCAGATGAACAGCTGGCGGTCGGGCAGCATCAGCATCTGCATCGCGGCGAAGGTGTGGGCCCCGTCGCGCAGCCCGATCACGTCGCGCACGTAGCCCAGGTGATCCGCGAACCGCCCCAGGGTGCCGCACAGCATGGCGTCGGCCTTGCCCTGGCGGACCAGCATGGCGCCCAGCAGCGTGCTGCGGCTGCGCATCTCGGCGCGCGCTACCGCTCGCGATACCCCGTTGCGTCGGACGATCTGGTAGTAGTCGTCGCCCGCGCTGCCATAGACCTCAGCGTCGAGCAGGTCGATGCATTCGCAATCGCGGTCGACCTTCAGGCGCAGCCCGTACTGGGCGATTCGCTCGGCGATGACGGCCGGGCGTCCCACCAGGAGCGGCCGGGCCAGGCCCTCGTCGACGACCACCTGCGCGGCGCGCAGGACCCGCTCGTCTTCGCCTTCGGCGAAGACCACTCGCCGCGGCGTGCGCTGCGACAAGCGCTTGGCGGCGGCGAATACCGGCTGCATCGCACCGCCGGACTGGTAGACGAACTGGCTGAGGCGCTGCCGGTAGGCCGGCATGTCGATGATCGGACGCGAGGCCACGCCACTGTCCATGGCGGCCTGTGCGACGGCCGGTGCCACGACCTCGATCAGGCGCGGGTCGAACGGCTTGGGGATCAGGTAGTCGGCACCGAATCGCAAGCCCGCCGTCCCATAGGCCTGGGCGACGACGTCGGGGATCTCGGCGTGCGCGAGCTCGGCGATGGCGCGCACCGCGGCGAGCTTCATCTCCTCGTTGATGGTCGAGGCGCCGACGTCGAGCGCGCCGCGAAAGATGAACGGGAAGCACAGGACGTTGTTGACCTGGTTCGGATAGTCGGAGCGGCCGGTTCCGAGGATCGCATCGGGCCGCACGGCGAGCGCCTCTTCCGGCAGGATCTCCGGCGTCGGGTTCGCCATCGCGAGGATGATGGGCGAGCGCGCCATCGTCTTGACCATCTCTGGCTTGAGCACACCTCCCGCCGACAGGCCGAGGAAGATGTCGGCCCCTTCGATGATCTCGGCCAGCTTGCGCGCCGACGTCGCCTGGGCGTAGCGTGCCTTGTTCGGATCCATCTGCTCCTTGCGACCCGAGTAGACGACCCCGTTGCTGTCGGACACGAAGATGTTCTTCATCGGCAGCCCGAGGCTGACGATCAGATCCAGGCACGCCAGCGCGGCCGCGCCCGCGCCCGAGGTGACGAGCTTGACCTCGGTGATGTCCTTCTGGACATGCTTGAGCGCGTTCAGGATGGCGGCCGCGGCCACGATCGCGGTGCCGTGCTGGTCGTCGTGGAACACCGGGATCTTCATCCGCTCGCGCAGCTTCGTCTCGATGTAGAAGCACTCGGGCGCCTTGATGTCCTCGAGGTTGATGCCCCCGAACGTCGGCTCCATACGCGCGATGGTGTCGATCAGCTTGTCGGGGTCGAGCTCGTCGAGCTCGATGTCGAAGACGTCGATCCCGGCGAACTTCTTGAACAGGCACCCCTTGCCTTCCATCACGGGCTTGCCGGCCAGCGCGCCGATGTTGCCCAGGCCCAGCACGGCCGTGCCGTTCGTGATCACTGCGACGAGGTTGTTGCGCGCAGTCAGGTTGCCGGCCTCGCGCGGGTCTTCGGCGATGGCGAGGCAGGCCTCCGCGACACCCGGCGAGTAGGCCAAGCCGAGGTCACGTTGCGTGGCCATGGCCTTGGTCGGAGTGACCGATATCTTGCCCGGCGTCGGGTAGCGGTGGTATTCGAGCGCGGCCTCGCGCAAGTTGTCGGTCATGAGGGATCTCCGAGTTGTCAGGCGGCCGCAGCGGCGCCGCGAAGGGGTGAGCTCGGGCGCGTGCGCAGCGCACGCGTCACGGCATCGAGAAAGCGGTCGCGCTGGTCGGCGTGCACCCAATGGCCGGCCTGCTCTATGACTTCGACCTGCGCCTCGGGAAACATCGGCTGGAACTCGGCGCCGTGGCGATCCGTGACGTAGTCCGATTGCTGGCCGGCTATCACGTGTATCGGCTTGACGAAGCGCAGTCCGCGCAGCTCGGCGGGAAAACCGCTCAGTGTCCGCGCCTCCGCGCTGATGCTGGCCAGGTTGACGCGCCAGTCGAAACGATCGTTGCGCGCCACCAGGTTTTGCAGGAAGGGAGCGGCGGCGGCGTCGGGCAGCAGCTCGCCGAGGCGTTGCTGCACTTCGTCGCGGCTGGCGGCGGCCACCGTGTCGACGGCCCGCATGGCTTCGGCGGTCATCGACAGGCGGTCGGCATAGCACACGGGGGCGATGTCCACCACGATCAGGCGGCTGAGCAGCTCGGGGTACAGCAGAGCCAGCGCCATCGCCGTCTTGCCGCCCATGCTGTGGCCCATCACGGCGGGCAGGTGGAGCTGCTCCCACTCGATCAGGGCGCGCACGTCATCGGCCATCTGGAGGTAGCTCATCGTCTCCACCCACGGCGAGCCACCGTGATTGCGCAGATCGACGCTGATCACCCGGTGCGAGGTCGACAGGGCGCGAGCAACGCTGCGCCAGTTCCCGCCCGAGCCGAACAGCCCGTGCAGGATCAACAACGGTGGACCGTCGCCGACGGATTCGAATGCGAGCTCCAGGGCCATCGCCGGCTACTTCTTCTTGACGGGAGGAAGGTCGGTGCACACGCCCTCGAACAGCTCGGCTGCCATGCCGATAGACTCGCCCAGGGTCGGATGCGGGTGGATGGTCTTGCCGATGTCGGTGGGATCGCAACCCATCTCGATCGCCAGGCAGACTTCGCTGATCAGGTCGCCCGCATGGGTGCCGACGATGCCGCCGCCGATCAGGCGATGGGTCGCATCGTCGAAGATCAGCTTCGTGAAGCCCTCGTCGCGGCCGTTGGCGATGGCACGACCGGAAGCGGCCCACGGAAAGACCGCCTTGCCGATCTTGATGCCTTCGGCCTTGCACTGCTCTTCGGTCTTTCCGGCCCACGCCACTTCGGGGTCGGTGTAGGCGACCGAGGGAATCTGCCTGGCATCGAAGAAGGCCGCCTCGCCGTGCGCCGCCTCGGCTGCCACATGGGCTTCGTGCACGGCCTTGTGCGCGAGCATCGGCTCGCCGACGATGTCGCCGATGGCGCGGATGTGCGGCACGTTCGTGCGCATCTGCCGGTCGACCTCGATGAAGCCGCGATCCGTGACCGCGACGCCGGCCTTCTCGGCGCCGATCCTCTTGCCGTTGGGGGTGCGGCCGACGGCCACCAGCACCAGGTCGTAGACCTGCGGGCCCGCCGGCGCCTTCTCGCCTTCGAACGACACCTCGATGCCGGCCGCGGTCGCCTTCGCGCCGACGGTCTTGGTCTTGAGCATCACCTGGTCGAAGCGCTTGGCGTTGAACTTCTCCCAGACCTTGACGAGGTCGCGATCGGCACCCTGCATCAAGCCATCGAGCATCTCGACCACGTCGATGCGCGTGCCGAGCGTCGAATAGACCGTCGCCATCTCCAGACCGATGATGCCGCCGCCGACCACGAGCATGCGCTTCGGGATGCTCTTGAGCAGCAGCGCGCCGGTCGAGTCGACGACGCGCTCGTCCTTCGGCATGAAAGGCAGGGCGACCGCCTGGGACCCGGCGGCGATGATCGACTTCTGGAAGCGGATGACCTTCTTGCTGCCGTCGCTGCCGACGGCCTCGACGTGATACGGATCGAGAAAGCTGCCGACGCCGGTCACCACCTCGACCTTGCGCATCTTGGCCATGCCGGCCAGGCCGCCGGTGAGCTTCTTGATCACGCCGTCCTTGAAGGCGCGCAGCTTGTCGATGTCGATCTGCGGCGGGCCGTAGGAGATGCCGTGGTCGGGCAGGTGCGTCACCTCGTCCATGACCGACGCCGTGTGCAGCAAGGCTTTCGAAGGAATGCAGCCGACGTTCAGACAGACACCACCCAGCGTGTCGTAGCGCTCGACCAGCACGGTCTTCATGCCGAGATCGGCACTGCGAAAGGCCGCCGAGTAGCCGCCCGGGCCGGCACCGATCACGAGCATCTCGCACTCGATGTCGGCCTTGCCAGCATGGGTGGCCGCGGCGGGGCCGGCAACGGGCGCTGCCGCCGGTGCGTCAGATGCGGCCTTCGGCACTGGTGCGGCGGCAGGCGCGGCCCCCGCCGCGGCCCCGGCTAGCTCGAGCGTCAGCACGACGGAACCTTCGCTCACCAGGTCGCCCAGCTTGACCTTGAGCTCCTTGACGACCCCGGCCTGCGACGACGGGATCTCCATCGACGCCTTGTCCGACTCGACGCTGATCAGGCTCTGCTCGACCCGCACGGTCTCGCCCGGCTCCACCAGCAGCTCGATCACCGCGACATCCTTGAAGTCGCCGATGTCCGGGACCTTCACTTCGACGATTTGACTCATGCCTGGACCCTCAGAACATCAAGCGCCGCATGTCGGCAAGCAGGTTGGCGAAGTGCACGTTGAAGCGCGCGGCGGCGGCGCCGTCGATGACACGGTGGTCCCACGACAGCGACAGCGGCAGGGTGAGCCGCCAGCTCGACGTCTTGCCGTCGCTGGAGTGCTGTTTCCAGTACGACTTGCAGACACCCATGATGGCCACTTCGGGCGCATTGATGATCGGCGTGAAGTAGATGCCACCGATGCCGCCGAGTGAGCTGATCGTGAAGCTGCCACCCTGCATCTGGTCGGGCTTCAGCTTGCCGTCGCGCGCGAGCTTGGCCAGCTCGCCCATCTCCTTGGTGATCTCCGGAATGGTCTTCCTGTCAGCGTCGCGGATCACCGGCACGACCAGGCCGTTCGGCGTGTCGGCGGCGAAGCCGATGTGCCAGTAGTTCTTCAGCACCAGCTGGTCGCCGTCCAGGCTGGCGTTGAACTCGGGGAACTTCTTCAGCGTGTTCACCGCCGCCTTGATCATGAAGGGCAGCATGCTGACCTTCACGCCGGATTTCTCCAGCTCCTTGTTCATCTGGACGCGGAAGGCCTCCAGGTCGGTGATGTCGGCTTCGTCGTGGGTCGTGACGTGCGGGATCACGACCCAGTTGCGGTGCAGGTTCGCGGCCGAGATCTTCTTGATGCGCGACTGGTCCTTGCGCTCCACCGGTCCGAACTTGGCGAAGTCCACCTTCGGCCAAGGCAGCAGGTCGAGCCCGCCGCCACCGCCGGCGCCGGCTGACTTGCTCGCGCCCGGGGCCGCCGACGTTGGCGCAGGCGCGCGCCCGCCGCCCTTGGCGAAGGACTGGACGTCGTCGCTGACGATGCGGCCGTGCTGGCCGGTGCCCGTGACCTTGCCGAGATCGACGCCCAGCTCGCGCGCGAGCTTGCGCACTGCGGGGCCGGCATAGGCCAGCGCGAACGCGGCCTCGTCGATGCCGCTCGATGGCCCCGGCGCGGCGGCCGCGCCGGCGGCCGCAGGAGCGGGCGCCGCTGCACTCGCCACGGAGGCCGCCACCGTCGGCGCGCCACTCGCCGCGCCCGTGCCGAGCACCATGATCGCGGTGCCCTCCGAGACCGTGTCGCCGAGCTTGACGAGGATCTGCTGCACCGTTCCGCCGAGCGGCGCCGGCACGTCCATCGTCGCCTTGTCCGATTCGAGCGACAGCAAGGGGTCTTCGGCCTTCACCGTATCGCCGACCTTCACGAAGATCTCGATGATCGGGATGTCCTTGAAGTCACCGATGTCCGGGATTCGCACTTCGGCCGTGCCGCCCGGCGCGCTGACCGGCGACGGCGGCGCCGTGACCGATGGCTTCGCCGCTTCGGCGGGCGCCGCGGCTACGCCTGTGCCGCCGCTGCCCGCGAACAGCATGATCAGGCTGCCTTCGCTCAACAGGTCGCCGACCTTCACGCGCAGTTCCTTGACCACGCCGCCGACCGGCGCCGGAACGTCCATCGTCGCCTTGTCGGATTCCAGCGAGATGAGCGGGTCTTCCGCCTTCACCGTGTCACCGACCTTGACGAACACCTCGATCACGGGGATGTCCTTGAAGTCGCCGATGTCGGGGACCTTCACTTCGATTGCTTGGCTCATCGCGTGTTCTCGCTCAGACGGTCCAGGGTGCGGGCAGCGTGGCATCGAGCCCGTACTTGGCGATCGCCTCGGCCACCTTGGCCGGCTTGACCTTGCCGTCGTCGGCCAGCGCCTTCAGGGCGGCGACGACGACGTAGTGGCGGTCGACCTCGAAGAAGCGGCGCAGCTTCACCCGGTAGTCGCTCCGGCCGAAACCGTCGGTTCCCAGCACCACGTAGCGCTTGCCGGCGAGCGCGACGTATTCGCGCACCTGGTCGGGGAAGCTGCGCATGTAGTCGGTCGCCGCCACCACCGGGCCGTCGCGGCCTTCGAGGCTGCCTTCGACGAAGCTCTTGCGGCGCGGTTCGGTCGGGTGCAGCAGATTCCAGCGCTCGGCCGCCATGCCGTCGCGGCGCAGCTCGTTGAAGCTGGTCGCGCTCCACACGTCGGCGAAGACGCCGAAGTCCTGCTTCAGCAACTCGGCCGCCGCCATGACCTCGCGCAGGATCGTGCCGCTGCCCATCAGCTGCACGCGCATGGCGTTCTTGCCCGAGGCCTTGCCGCCGTCCTGGAGCAGGTACAGGCCCTTCAGTATTCCCACCTCGCTGCCTTCGGGCATGCCGGGGTGCGGGTAGTTCTCGTTCATCAGCGTCAAGTAGTAGAAGACGTCTTCTTGGTCTTCGTACATGCGCCGCATGCCGTCGCGAATGATGCTCACCACCTCGTGCGCGAAGCTCGGGTCGTAGGAGATGCAGTTCGGGATCGTCGCCGCCAGTAGATGGCTGTGGCCGTCTTCGTGCTGCAGGCCTTCGCCATTCAGCGTCGTCCGCCCGGCGGTTCCGCCGAGCAGGAAGCCGCGGCAGCGGATGTCGCCCGCCAGCCAGGCCAGGTCGCCCACGCGTTGCAGCCCGAACATCGAGTAGTAGATGTAGAACGGAATCATCGGCACGTTGTTCGTGCTGTACGACGTGGCGGCGACGATCCACGACGACATTGCGCCGCCTTCGTTGATGCCCTCCTGCAGCACTTGCCCGTCCTTCGACTCGCGGTAGTACATCAGCTGGTCGGAGTCCTGCGGCTTGTAAAGCTGCCCGAGCGACGAATAGATGCCGAGCTGCCGGAACATTCCCTCCATGCCGAAGGTGCGCGACTCGTCGGGCACGATCGGCACGACGTGCTTGCCGATGTTCTTGTCGCGCACCAGCGTGCCGAGCATCTGCACGAAGGCCATCGTCGTGGAGATCTCGCGCTCGCCGGTGCTCTTCAACAAGCGATCGAAGGTGGCGAGCGGCGGGATCTCGAGGGCCGTGGACTTGCGACGGCGTGCCGGCAGGTAGCCCCCCAGCGCCGCGCGCCGCGCGTGCAGGTACTTCATCTCGGGGCTGTCGTCGGGCAGCTTGATGAAGGGCACGCTGGCGAGCTGCTCGTCGCTCACCGGGATCTGGAAGCGATCGCGAAAGCCGCGCAGCGCGTCCTGCGTCATCTTCTTGGCCTGGTGCGCGATCATCTGACCTTCGCCCGACTCGCCCATGCCGTAGCCCTTCACGGTCTTGGGCAGCAGGAGGGTCGGCTGGCCGGTGTGCTTGACCGCGGCGGCGTAGGCGGCGAACACCTTCACCGGGTCGTGCCCGCCACGCGTCAGGCCCCAGATCTCGTCGTCGCTCATGTCGGCGACCAGCGCTTTCAGCTCCTCGTACTTGCCGAAGAAGTGCTCGCGGACGTAGGCGCCGCTCTTGCTCTTGAAGTCCTGGTACTCGCCGTCGACGCACTCTTCCATGCGCTGCAGCAGGAGGCCGCTCTTGTCCTTGGCGAGCAGCTTGTCCCAGCCGCTGCCCCAGACGATCTTGATCACGTTCCAGCCGGCGCCGCGGAACACCGCCTCCAGCTCCTGGATGATCTTGCCGTTGCCGCGCACCGGACCGTCGAGGCGCTGCAGGTTGCAGTTGATGACGAAGATCAAGTTGTCGAGCCGCTCGCGGCCGGCGAGCGAAATCGCGCCCAGGGATTCCGGCTCGTCCATCTCGCCGTCGCCCATGAACGCCCAGACCTTGCGCGGGGCGGTCTCGGCCAGGCCGCGACCTTGCAAGTACTTGAGGAAGCGCGCCTGGTAGATCGCCATCAGCGGGCCGAGGCCCATCGAGACGGTGGGGAACTGCCAGAAGTCGGGCATCAGCCATGGATGCGGATAAGACGAGATCCCGCGCCCGGCGGTCTCCTGCCGATAGCCCAGCAGTTGCTGCTCGGTGAGCCGGCCCTCCATGAAGGCGCGCGCGTAGATCCCCGGCGAACAGTGTCCCTGAAAGTAGATCAGGTCACCGCCGTGCGCGTCGTTGGCGGCATGCCAGAAGTGACCGAACCCGATGTCGTAGAGCGTGGCCGCGGACTGGAAGCTGGCGATATGGCCGCCGAGCTCGGACGATTCCTTGTTGGCGCGCAGGATGATCGCCATCGCGTTCCAGCGAATGATCGATCGCAACCGGTGCTCGATGGCCCGGTCGCCGGGAGACTTCTCTTCCTGCTCCGGCGCGATGGTGTTCGCGTACGCCGTCGTCAGCGACTGCGGCACGTAGATGCCGTCGCGACGGGCCTGGTCCACGAGGCGACTGACGATGTGGTTCGTGCGCTCCGTGCCGCGGACTTGCTGGACGGCCCTCAGTGCGTCCAGCCACTCGCTCGTTTCGAGCGGATCGGTGTCCGGGCTTTTGCTCATCTTGCCTCCTGTCGTTCTCGATGAGCCTCGTCTCGCGAACGCGGTCCAATGCCTCGACATGAGCAAGACGGAGGCCATCGCGAAGGACTCGCCGCGCGCGTCGCAAGCTGTTGATTTGCAATGAATCTTGGTCATTGCAACGACCTTCGATGCACGAAGAGTCGTGTTGGGCGGCCTTGTCCGTTATGGAATACCAGGCGGCCGACTGAGAGCAAACCCTAGGCGTAGCGCAGCTCGCCCGTCTTGCCGCGAAAGACGCGGTACGAGAACACCGTGTAGCCCGCGATCGCCGGCACCGAGATGCACACGCCGATCAGGATCACCTTCAGCGCTTCGGGCGAGCTGGCGGCCTGCCAGATCGTCAGCTGACCGATCACGACGTACGGGTAGATGCTGTAGGCCAGGCCGAGAAAGCCGAGCACGAAGACCAGGATCAGCAGCATGAAGGACAACCAGCACATCGGCCCGCGCACGACGTCCGAATTGAGCAGGCCGCGCACGGCGAGCAGTGCCACGCCGGGCATCAGCGGGATCGCCATCAGCGCAATGATCTCCGGCAGGGCGAACCACCGCTCGCGCACGACGTCGCTGACCCAGGGTGTGGCCAGCGAAATCAGCACCATGCCCACGACCATCGGCGCCCACGCGATCTTGGCCCACCGCACCGCGCGAGCCTGCAGCTCGCCCTCGGTTCGCTCGATGGAGGGGGGTGGTCGTCAACTCCGCGCGGGTAAGAGCGCAAACGCGCTAGCTCACGTCGAGCACAAACCAACATCATCGCGCTCGCCGAGTACAAGGTAAAGCAACCTGCGAAGCCCGCATCTTCGTCGGGGTCAGGTCCCGCGAGGCTTACGACCTGCCTAGACTGCATCCCCTTCGTCGCGAACCGTCGTTCGCGGCTGAAGCTGATCTTGATTCCAGTCGCGTAGCTAGCGATCCCATGACACACATAGGAGACGATATGACGTTGGATCTAGGGCGCCTGACAAGGCGCATGGTAGTTCGCTTTCTCACGTTCGCCACGTGTTCACTCGTGCTAGCCGGCGGTGTTCGCGCGCAGGGGAACATCGACACCGACCAGCAGCTCACGAGCCCGGTTCCGCATCGCTACATCCACGGCCGTCTCGGCGACGCTGAATTCCAGATCGCCTTGCCGAACAACTGGAACGGCAAGCTGTTGATCGGCGCGCGCGGCTTCTCCGGTGACGAGCTCGCCTCCGGCGCGTTCAAGACGGTCGGCCTGCAGAAGGGCTACGCCTACGCGCTGAGCGACCAGGGCTGGTTCCGGTTCGACATCATCGACCGCCCCGAGGACAAGTACTTCGAATCACGGCGCCGCATCCTCCAGTTGACGAACTACACCAAGTCGGTTGTCAGCCGCCACTACGGCAAGAGTGCATCGCGCACGTTCATGGTGGGTGGGTCGAACGGCGGCCACAACACCAAGATGATGGTCGAGGACTATCCGGTCGAGTACGACGGCGGGGTGGCCGGCTACGGCATCACGTCGCATATCGAGTGGATGGGTTCGCGCACCCGGTTCCTCCGCAACTACGACGTCATCGCGCCACGCATCCTCGACATCGTGGCCAAGCGCACCGCGTCGCCGGACTGGAATCCAGATGCCGAGCCGCTGAGCCCGCCGCTCACCAATGCCCAGCTCGAGGCCCTGCGCAACATCTACAACATGCCGGCGCGGGTCGGGTCGATCGCCTTCAACATCGGCATGGCGGTCGGCTCGGAGTACCGCTGGGGGCCGAACTACAACGCCAACCTGGGCTATGCGCAGACCTCCGTCGCCAAGTTCGACCGCTTCTACGATCCCGACGGCAACGGCACGCTCTCGGACGCCGAGATCAAGGCGTGGGACCCGAACTTCAGCCCGCCCCCGGTTGCCAACGACCTGCGTCGCTTCGACAACACCGGCAACCTGAAGCGGCCGGTCATCATCGCGCACGGCTCGCATGACCCGATCGTCTCGCCTGGCGAGACCGCTGCCTACAAGCGGTTGGTCGAGCAGCGCTACGGCGCGGCAGGCGCCCGTAACTGGCTCGCGATCTACTACATTCCCCGCGCGGCGCATGGCGGCGCCGAGTACGACGCCTCGCTGTCGGTGCAACTCGACGTGCTCGAAGCCTGGGTTACCTGGCACCAGAGCGGCGGGTCGCAGGGCTCGTTGCCGCCGGACAATCTGGTCGTCAGCGCATCGGTCAGCTACCCGCGCGATTGACTGACGGCGGGGCGCGCCGGGCGTGCCCCGATCAGCCGAGTCGGCAGGCTCCGTGGGGCCGGCGCCGGCCGCACGTGGTAGCACGGCCTCGCGGAGCGCCTTCAGCTCGTGGGCGGGGCCACTTCGGCCCCGCCTCGTGCAGCCTTCATCTCGGCGATGAAGCGGATCGGGTATGCCTCCTCGACCAAAGGCGGTAGTTCGACTGCTGGCTGAGATCTCTGAAAAACGACGTTCGGCCCAGTCGTATTCATCACCTCTAGACGAAGTACCTCTAGGGCCGTCCGCTCCCAGTGCCTAGATAGCTCGACGGGATGGTGACGGGGTCCCGCCGTACCACCTGAGGCAGTACGGGCGCAACAGCCTCAAAGGTAGAGAAGTCTGCCGAGATGGCATCGACTACCACCTGACTAAACAAGACTGGGTGAACGGTGAAGCTTCCATCCCGCTCCACCCTGACGGGTTCAGCAATGTCGTGCGTAAGCCAGCCATCGGGCAAAGCGGCACCGCCCCGTGTGGATGTCGACACCGTCGCTTGGTGAAGGAATCCGTTGCGATAGACGTTCCAGAACGCGCGTGCCTGGACTACGGACGCGAGTGCCGGAAAGAAGCCGCGAAGGCCATCCATCGCCGGATCCGTCATGGTGTCGTCGGGCCGAAGGCCGTGCTTCCGTCGCAGATACCGCTCAAGCAGAGGGAGCGAAATCATGAGCACTGCGATACCGGCATCTCGTCGCGGGTAGAGGCTGTCCAGCACATCCACGTACCAAGCCTTGAAGTTCTCGATGTTGCTCACTGACCCTCCGATGTGCCGCCGCGGTTTGTTCCCGGCCGCGCGAAAGCACCAAGATCTCGGCAGGTGCCGTGAAGTGCTAAAGAATTGTCGTGGACTCGCCCGCAAAGCCGAGGCGCTGCCGAGGAGCACAGCGCGCAGCGCAGAGCCACTCTGATGATCGGCCCGAAAGCGGACATGTTCGACCGGCCGCTTCTCTGATCGGGCGTCTTTGTCAAGCGTCGAGTTCTCCATTCGTTTGAATACCTCAGTGGACCGCCTCGATGTGAGTCACGCTTCTCTACGCAGTCGGCTCGATCTTGATCGGCCGCTGCACGCATTGGTCGGACGGAGCGGGGAGCCATGCTTTTGGACGCGCTTGATGCGCAGCAGCCGTATGCGGCTTCACCCGGACCATCGTTCACACCTAGACGCTCTTACTTCAGTACTCGGACTTGATGTTGATAGGCCTCATGCGGGGGTCGCGACAGCTCCCCGGCGG
>Ga0207650_10000709_pt1 | contig 25995 bp, 18 predicted proteins | sample KBSS63metaG_FD_184325 | JGI IMG/M metagenome (GOLD analysis project Ga0207650, IMG submission 184325) | Switchgrass rhizosphere microbial communities from Kellogg Biological Station, Michigan, USA - KBS S6-3 metaG (SPAdes) (version 2) | ecosystem: Host-associated > Plants > Roots > Rhizosphere...
TTACGGCTGGTACAAGTTGCGGTGGGTTTTCGCGCGCAAGTCAATTGCGCGTTTCACATGTCGAGCACGCTCAGTGTTTTTCTAAAACCTTTGACCGAAGACTTGGCCGTTTCACGCGCTCTCTTTTCGTTGCTGCGGTCGGGAGAGATTCTCCTTGCCGGCGGATTGGCACCGTTGAGCGCATGGACATCCGCCATTCGAGCATGATGATGTATGTGCTCCAGGTGGTAGGGTTGGCGCTGGGATCATTAGCACACAGCTGCTTGGTTTTTACCTCGAGTTTTTTCTTTATGGGATCGGTCCGGGTGGGAGCGTCGCCGCAGAAGATCCAACTCTCGGAAATTGAAGCGTCGTAACCAACAAGGATCATGCTAAAATGGCGTGGTAAGCTCCCTTTGATATGGCTGCAGGTGCGCACAGCGCTGTCGATTTTCGCTCGGAAGGGCCGCGGGACGGCACACTCAAGTTGATCATCGCGGGCCGACTCGACGCCGAAACGACAGGTACGATCTGGCGCCGCGCAGTCGCCAACGTTCAAGGCGCGAATGCAGCGCACGTCGTAGTTGATGCTTCGGGAATAGAATATTGCGACGGCGCCGGCATCGCCCTCCTGGTTCAGCTCAGGGAACTGCAAAGACGCACGGGCGGAAATCTCGAGATCATCGGACTGCGCCCTGAATTTGCCGATCTGCTCAATGACAGCGCGTCAAATTTTCCCGCCGAGACGAAGGGTACGCCGCCGCGCGAAGGGATCGCCGAGGAGCTGGGCCACAACACAGTCGAAATCTGGCGCGATATTCAATCGCTCATCAGCTTCATTGGTGAGCTAAGCGTCGGCTTAGTCGGCGCGCTTATCCATCCCGGCGCTGTGCGCTGGCGCGATGCCTTGAGCATCGCCGAAGCGGCGGGAGTCAATGCGCTGCCGATTGTGGCGCTGGTGAGCTTCCTCATGGGATTGATCATGGCGTTTCAGGCGGCCATACCGCTCCGCCAATTCGGCGCGCAGTTATTTATCGCGAACCTGATCGGACTGTCGCTGCTGCGCGAGCTCGGGCCTTTGATGACCGCAGTCATCTTGGCCGGCCGCTCGGGATCGGCTTTTGCTGCAGAGCTGGGCACGATGAAAGTGCGCGAGGAGATCGATGCGCTCAAGACCATGGGGCTCGATCCGGTGCGGTTCTTGATTGTCACGCGGGTGATTGCAGCTGTCGTCATGACACCGCTCTTGACGGTCTTTGCCGATTTAACGGGCTTGATCGGCGGATTCGTCGTGATGCGCTCGTTGGGCTTCCCGCTGATCACTTATTTTCATCAAATCCAATATGCGGTGAGTTACGGTTCGTTGGTGGGCGGATTGGTGAAAGCATTCGTCTTTGGAATTCTCGTGGCTGCCATTGGTTGCTTACGTGGTCTACAAACCGGCACCGGTGCGACGGCCGTAGGACAGTCGACCACCAGCGCCGTGGTCAGCGGGATTATTCTGATCACGATCACCGACGGGATCTTCGCCTTGGCTTACTATTACCTGGGAGTCTAGATGGCTGAACACCCCGGAGGAAAACCGATCATCGAAGTACAAGACTTCACCGCCGCCTACGACGGGAATGTGGTGCTCGATAAGCTCAACTTCGAAATTTATGCGGGCGAGGTTTTTGCCATCCTGGGCGGCTCCGGCTGCGGCAAAAGTACTCTATTGAAGCACATGATCGGACTCTACAAACCCGCAGGCGGGAGAATTTTGATCGACGGCGAAGATATTGCCGCTCTGTCCGGCGAAGAGCGCAGGAAAATCTTGCGCAAATTAGGCGTCCTTTACCAAAGCGGTGCTTTGTTCGGCTCCATGACCTTGCTGGAAAATGTTTCATTGCCGCTGGAGGAATTCACCGATTTGCCGCCTGAAGCGATTCGCTTGATCGCCATGATGAGGCTGCAAAGGGTCGGTCTCGCCCACGCCGCCGATTTGATGCCAGCCGAACTCAGCGGTGGGATGCAGAAACGCGGCGCCATCGCGCGCGCCATGGCGCTCGATCCACAAATTTTGTTCATGGACGAATTGTCGGCCGGTTTGGATCCGGTAACTTCCGCCGATTTGGACCAGCTTGTGCTGAATCTCTCGAATAGTCTAAAAATTACGTTTGTCGTCGTGACCCATGAGCTGCCGAGCATCTACACGATTGCGGATCGTGTTATTATGTTGGATAAACAAGAGAAGGGCATTATCGCGATGGGGACGCCACAGGAGCTCCGCGATCACAGCAAGGATCCTCGCGTCCAGCAATTCTTTCTCCGTCAAGCTTCAAGCAATCACGAATCGCCAAGCGCTACTCCAAGCGCGCGTTGAGCATGGAAAAATTCAGCTATTTTAAGATCGGCATCTTCGTAATCAGTGCCATTGTCATCGGCGTGCTCGGTGTCGTCGTGCTCGGAGCGGGGGCGATCTTCCAGAAAAAAAACATTGCCGAAACTTACATCGATGAGTCCGTGCAGGGTTTGGACGTGGGCTCGCCCGTGAAATTTCGCGGCGTACCGGTAGGGCGGGTTGAAGATATCTCTTTGACCAGCGCCGCCTACCGTACGCGATTGCAATACGTACTGGTGCGTATGTCGATTTCATCGAACATGTTTCAGTTCCCGCTCAACAATCCGCGCAGCCCGGAGCTCCGTGCCGCGCTCGACCGGGGATTTCGCATTCGGATAGCGCCCCAAGGACTGACAGGCGTTGCATATCTCGAAGCAGACTACTTGGATCCGGAACGCAATCCATCGCTGCAGATCGATTGGCAGCCCGACTACCCTTATATTCCGTCTGCGCGGAGCCGGATCACGCAGTTGAGCGAGGCGGTGGAACGCATTTTGCGCAACTTCAGCGACATCGATATTTCTCAACTTTCCCAGAGCCTCGACAAATCACTGGTGGCCATGAGCAAGCTCGCGGAAAGCGCCAACCTCGACAAGATCGGGGGCCAGGCCAGCGGCCTGCTGCAGGAATTGCGCGCGACCAACCGCCAAATAACTCTTCTGGTCAGCAATCCTGACCTAAAAAACGCTATTTCCGACGTTTCCGCCGGTGCCGGGCGCGCGCGTCAGATTATCGAGAGGGCGGAAAAGCCGGTCAACCAGTTTCTCGCGGATATGCCGCAGGCGACCGACAGCTTGAATCGGCTGGTGAAACGTTTGGATGCCGTAGCCAATGATTTGCCCCAGACGAGCGCAGAGCTGCGCCAAACCATCCAGCGAATGAATCGGTTGATCGCCGGTCAGCAGCGCGACATCGAGCAGACCATGGGCAATCTGCGGGCGATCTCAGAAAACATGAAAGAGATCACAGAAAGCTCTAAAAAATATCCCTCGCAAACACTCTTCGGAGGGCCGCCGCCGCCGGCAAAATCAATGCAGCGATGAATCATTCGACAAGAACAATCAGCTGGATCATCACCTTTTGTCTGGTTTGTTCCGGCTGCGTGACTCTCGAGCGCAGCTCTCCAGAGCGACATTACTTCGTCATCGAACTGCCGCGGAGCGCCAATTCGCCGGAGTCCGCAAGCGATCTCATCTTGTCGGTCGGTAATATGCGAATTTCGCCCCGCTATGCCGACAGAAGCTTTGTCTATCGGACTTCGGACACAAGCTATGAATCTGATTTTTACAATCAGTTTCTCACGTCGCCCGACACGATGATCAGCGAGGAGCTGCGGAAGGGACTCGCGGCGGCGCACCAGTTCAAATATGTTTTGGGCCCAGCGGACGCGCAACAGCCGAATTACGTCTTGGAAGGAGCGGTGAACGCGCTCTACGGTGATTTCCGCAACTCAAGTCAACCGGCTGCGGTGCTGGAGCTCGAGTTTTTTTTGTACAACGACAACTCCAACAATTCGGGTCTCGTGGCACAAAAGCGTTATCTCAAATCCGTCCCCGTGAACGAAAGATCCCCCGAAGCGCTGGTCAAAGGGTGGGATCAGGCGCTGCAACAAATCGTCGCGGCGCTGGCCGCGGATCTCAACTCAATGAATCTAAATTCGAGAAACTCTACTCCGCCGGCTTCACCCGGCAAAGATACGAGCGATGCGGCAGAGAGCCGCTGACCGGATCGGCAATCTCGGTGCCGACGAGCGTCGCGGGATTGGCGCCACTTGGCTCGTACGGATTATAGCCGGGTAGCTCCAGTACCTTACAATCCTGCCACCATCCGTGCTGACAGCAAATCACACCGGGAATAATATCCGTGGTCACCCGCGCTTTGACTCTGATTGCGCCGCGCGGGCTTTCAACCATCATCCATTGCTTGTTCTTGACGCCGTACTGTAGCGCGGTTTCCGGATGAATATCCGCGCTCGGCTCGGGGGAGGCTTTGCGCAAGCTCGGCAACGCGCGCTGTTGGCTGTGCACATAAGTGGTAAATTTCGCATTGGTCAGCACCAGCGGAAATTGAGCGGCGAGGTCCGGCCGGCTAAGGGGGCTGAAGGCCGGTTCAACGTACTCAGGCAGCGGAGAGATTTCATGGTCTGCAAAGGGCTTGCAGTAAAGCTCGACTTTTTTCGTCGGCGTCGCAAAGCCGCGCGTGATGTGAGCTTTTTTTTCGTCGCTTTCGCTGCCAGAAAATCCTCCTCTGTCCCCCTTTGACAGCGGGGGATATAAGCGGGATTTTTTTGCATGTTTTTCGTATACGGGGTCAGCGGGAAGCGATATGCCACCTGGGTTGGCTTTCAATTCTTCCAGGGTGATGCCGCCTGGTTGAAGCTCGTAGTTGTAAGCGGCCTCGATATCGCCGTTCCAGAATTTATCGCCCAGTCCCAAGCGCTTCGCCAGCTCGAAAATAATCCAAGTATCGGAGCGCCGTTCAGCGAGCGGTTCAACCACCGCCGCACGATACTGCAAATGCGTTTTACCACGTTGACGGTGTTCAAATGCTGTGGTCATGTTGGACATTTCCAAAAAGCTGGTCGCGGGCAAAACGTAATCGCAAAGCTCTGCGGTCGGGGTCATGAATAAATCCGCCGCCACCGCGAAATCCAATTCTTTCATTGCGTCGCGGGCACGGCGCGAATCAGCGGTGGACATGATCGTATTGGAACCGAAATTTAGCAGCGCTTTTACCGGATACGGCGTCTTCTCGACGATAGCCGTAAAGATGTCATAGGCGGTGCAATTACCCGGCTTGGCTGGTGGGCCGAGGGGTTTGCGCTCCCGTCCGATCCGTGCGGCAGCCGCTTCCTTCGGCAGAAACTCTTTGCCGTCAACCTCGTTCACCTTCACTTTAGGAAAGATCACATTGCCGCCCGGCCGGTCGAAATCGCCGAGCAGGGCATAGAGACAAGCGATGGCGCGGCTGGTCTGCGTGGCATTGGTGTGCTGGCCGAGGCCATTCCACATATACATGCTCACTGGACGATTGTGCGCCAGAACCAGTGCCGTCTGCCACACTTTATCTGCCGGCACGCGGTGAATCTGTTCGGACCGCTCCGGCGAAAACGGAACGGCAATTTCACCGAGACGTTCAAAAACCGGCTTGCAGGTGATCTTGTTGCCGTCCGTTCCTTCGAGCGAGCGCACGCCGAAAAGACTCGGCATAACACCGTCACGCTCGTACTGCCCACTGTCGGGATCGTAAATCGCTGGCTCGCCCGTCGCTTCATCCCACGCTACGAACCGATCCGTTCTGCCGCCGGACGCGATTTCAGCTTCGGTGAGTAATCGATCTGTTGCCGTGTTCAGGAGCAGAATTCCGTTCGTCCAGCGGCGCACGAAGTTCGCATCATACCAGCTCTCCTCCATCAAGCAGTGAATTAGCGCTAAGGCCAAAGCGCCGTCCGTTCCCGGACGCGGCTGCAATAGCATATCCGCTTGGGCACCAATGCCGATGCGGCGCGGATCGACCACGACAGTTTTCATGCCGCGCGCCCGCGCTTGCACGATATCGTGGGCAAGGATCAACGACGTCGAGCTCGGATTATGACCCCAGAGCAAAAACGTTTTGCTGTTTGCGAGATCGGGCGTCGGTAGATTGCTGCCGAAGGTGTAACTGAAGCCGGTGTCCTTGTGCCAATTACAAACGTGAGTGGTCGATACCCAATTGGGACTGCCGATCGAATAAAGCAGGCGTCCGAGCCAGCGTTCGGCATCGTCCACCGAAGTGCCGCTTTTTGTTCCTTTGGCTAATGCGATGACTTTGGCGCCGAAGCGCTGGCGAATCTCCGAAATTCGATGCGCGATATCGTCGAGAGCTTCATCCCAGGTAACGCGCTGCCATCCTGGATCGGCGTCACTCTTTGGACGAGTGCGCTTGAGCGGGTAATCGAGACGATCGGGATGGTATACCAACTCCGGCGCAGCCTTGCCCTTGATGCAGATAACGCCGCCGTTAGGATGATCGTGATCGGGATCGAGCCGGGTCACTCGACCATTCTCCACGGTTGCAATCGTCGCGCAATGCGCCGTGCACAATGCACAATAACCGCGCACCGTTTTAAATTCTAAATTATTCTTTGCTGCCGTCGACATGATGATGCGAAGCCGAGTCCAAGGTTCAACGTTCAACGTCGGATTGGAAACCTGAACTTTGAACTCTGAGCGTTGAACGTCTTCGTTCCTTTAGTATAACTCCGGCCGGTTCGGCTTGCCAATAAAGCCCGGTCCTAAGCCTGCTTCATGGGCGGCCCACGCGCCCGCGACACGGCCGCTAAAAATTGATGGCCCCAGCATGGTCCCTTCCAATCCCGCCTTACCATTGATGTGTCCGCCGGCCATGCCGGCGACTTCACCCGCCGCATAAAGACCTGGGATCGGTTCAAAATATTTGTTCAGCGCACGGCAATGTAAATCGGTCTTGACACCGCCGAAATTTTTTCGCGCCAGCGGAAATATCTGAATGGCATAGTAAGGCGGCGTATCGAATTTTTTCGCGCCTTTCAGTGACTTCCCAAACTTGGGCTCCTTTTCCAGTCCTTCATCGAAGCAGCGATTGTAGGCCTCAATCTCATCGAGAAAATTTTTCAGGTTCTCGACCGCCATTTTTTTACCGAGCTCTTCGAGATTCGTGGCCTTTTTGATATACGGCGAATTGTCCAAAAGCTCCTGCACCTTCATCCGGTCGATCACGTCGCCGCGGCGGTAATACGGATCCGCGACGTCGATCTTCGCGAGCATCGGCGTATCAGCGAGAGCCCAGGCATGGGGAGGATTCTGCGCTAGCAGCGCTGGCGTCGCCGAAGCGCCGCCGGTTCTGGACTCGTTATGAAAGCGGTAGCCCTGCTGGTTAAACCAGATATAGCCGGGTACCTGGCGAAAGACCAAGCCGCGTCGCTGTTGCGGATCGCGATAGTCGGGCGTGGCATAAACATAGAACCAAATGCAATCCATGTGGGTGAAATAGCCGCCGAGCTCACGGATCATTTGATGGCCTTCGCCTTTTGCGTTGAAGCCTGAGCCTTCCATGACCCTAAACTGTTTGAATTCGGGCCGGTGCTCCAGAACCATGTCGAGATTTGAGTTGAAGCCACCTGTGGCCACGATCACCGCTTTGCCGCGAACTTCAAATCGATCACTGTTTCTCGTTGCGTTGACACCGCACACGCGGCCGGTTTCTGTCAGCAGCTTGCCGGCTTTGGTCGAAGTCATGATCGTGACGTTCGGCAGGGATTCGGCGGTTTTGATCAGGGCCGTCATCAGACCGAGACCGTTGTTGTCGGGCCGGTGCCAGCGCAGCACGCGGTTTCCCTCCTGGAATTTCATGTCGACCCATTTGGCGCCGCAGCTCTCCGCCCAATGGTAAAGATCGTGCAGAGTGTGCTCGAGATAGTAACGCACCCAGACTTCGTCGGCTTGACCGCCGCCCCATCGGATCCAATCTTCGAAAGCCATATCGGGCGTGTCCGCGATATTTTGCGATCTTTGTAATGGCGTCCCGACAATACAACACCCGCCGCCGGAAATCGCGGCCGTGCCGCCGCATTCCGCGGCGGCTTCCAACACTACAGCCTCGCCACCGGCCTGCGCGACTTCGATAGCGGCGGGGATTCCTGCGCCACCGCCGCCAATGATGACGACATCGGATTGGAGGCTTGAATTTGACATCGGAGCTCCTTGTAACTCGTTTCCTGAGAGGCTTTATCACCATCGTTCCAATCGGGTCAATCAGCAGCCGGTCGAGATAGGCGTAACCGATTGCTTCGCACTTTGCGGCGGTGGGTGAGTGGTTACGAGAGGTTCATTTCTCAGTTCGCGCATTCGAGATTTTCCAAAATTCCGAACATTTGTTAAAATCGGCCGCAGCTTATCTGTCCGGCAGCTCCGTCAGAATTCGTCGACACGCAAAAGTCCGGGTCCATGGCCGATATTTTCATCAGCTACGCAAATGAGGATCGCGAAACGGCAGCGAAGTTCGCCGAGCTGCTCGAATCTGTCGGTTTCCGCGTATGGTGGGACCGCCGGATTCCAGCAGGACGCACCTGGCGATCGGTCCTCGAAGATGCGCTACGCGAGATGCGCTGCTTGGTCGTGCTCTGGTCGAAAAATTCGGTGCAAAGCCCGTGGGTCACGGAAGAAGCTGAAGAAGCACGTCGGCTGGGCAAGACCATCGTCCCGGTGTTGATTGAGGGAGTCGAGCCTCCTATCGGCTTTCGCGCGATTCAAGCGGCCAATCTCGCCAATTGGAACGGCTCAACCGACGATCTCGCCGCGCAGCAATTCATCGCAGATCTAAAATCCATTTTGGGCGAAAGCGTCGAACCCTTTTTGCCGCCGAGCGAATCTTCGCCAGCGAAAACCCGCGTAACTACTTTGCTGCAGCGAACCACGAGCGCGCGAATGTTCAAATTCGGCGCTGTCATCGCCGCCTTTGTCGCGTTGTTAGTTGGATGGCAAATGTGGAGAGAATTCTCACAACCCCGACAAATCTCGACGCCCGAAGAAAAGGCCGAAGTTAGATCCGCGCCGCACCTAGCGACGCTCGCGATTCGCGGCGAACGAAAGGATCTCAATCCAGCCGAAAAAACGAAACTGGAGTTAAGCGCAATCGATTCGGACGGGAAGCAGGCGCAAATCAAAGACGCGATCAGTTGGTCGAGCAGCGCTCCGCAAGTCGCAGGCGTCAGTCCGGAGGGGGAAGTCATGGCCCTCACGCCCGGAACTGCCGAAATCAAAGCAAACGTTGGCGGCGTCGTCAGTCCGGCGTGGACCATCAATGTCAAGCGAGTCGAAGCGCCAGCCAAAGCTGCTGCACAGCCAAGACTAGTTGCCTTGAGGCTCAACCTCGCAACCCGAGAATTGCACCCCAACGAGAGGATTCCCATCCGTGTGCGCGGTCGCTATTCCGATGAAAGCGAACAGGCGCTTTCGCGAGATATCGAATGGCAAATCAGCGACCGCGCCGTGGCATCGATCAGTGGTGCCGGTGAGCTAGAGGGATTGCGGCCCGGCAAGACCGAGGTGGTTGCGCGCTTCGGCGAGTTGCGCAGCCCGCCCGTGATCGTGCTCGTCAAAGAGCCGGAAAAACCGGCGCAGCAGCCGGCAAAGTCGATGCAAGCTCGCGAACCAGAGTCGGTGAAGGTCCAGACTCCGACTGCGGAGGTGAAAGCCAAAGTGACGACCTACGTCGGGCGCGCCGGTTCGTTACGCGAGCAGGGAAATTACGCCGGAGCATTGGCGGAACTGGAGAAGGCAAGAGTTCTGGAGCCCTTCGATGAAGGCGTGCGAAAGGAAATTGAACAGACGAAACGAGCCTGCAACGCCGAACGGGTCTTGGGCAATCCGGTCAGTTGCTAATTCGATGCGACTCAGCCCGGAACTCTAGCGTCGTAATTGCCGATTGCGTTCCGCCGCCTCATCGCGCCGCGCCCGATCGCTCTCTTCCTCGAACATCGAACCGACCCATTCCGCGTTCGCGATGAGCGCGTCCCAATCCGGAGGTCGCGCCTCGAGCATTTTGAGGCAAAGTTGAAGTTGATTCCGTATTCGTCCCGCGGGATCCCAGAATTTTCCTTGCGAAGTATAGCTGATCGTATAGGCGAGCCACTCGCGCAATCCGGTCAGGGCATCGGTTAATTCCTTGGCTGCTTGCGCTCTTTGTGCATCCGTCGACCGGCCTCCTTTGGTGTTCTCGGCACGGATTTTTTTTAGTTCGTCGAGAAGCAAATTATTGGCGCCAACCGTCTGGAGCTGAGTTTCGGTCTCTTTGTTCAAATCAAAAGCGACACCGCGTTCGCGGGCCAAAGTGGCAACTCTCTTGGGATCAATTCCTTCACGTAAGGCATAGGTCACTTCTTGCAGTGAAAACGCCTTGGAAGAAACAGTCGGCTCGGGTGGCCGAAGCCGTGTGAGACCGAGATAGAGCTTGGCAATGTCGTCTTCCTTAAGTTGGCCGACGGCTTTTTCAAAAGCCGATTCTGCCTGCGCATATCTGCCGGCGTTGTAGTCCGCGCGTCCGATATACGTCCATATGCTCCGCGGCGGCGATACCTCACGGCTCACGAAACGAGGATCGCTCTGGGCCACCCCGTCGAAATAAGACCGCGCATTGTCAGGCTCACCGCGCAGTAAAGCTTGCCGTCCGGCCAGGAATTCGCTGTCGGTCCGAAAGCCGGCGCATGACGCGGTAAACAGAAGCACGATCGACAAGCGAGCCAAGCGCATAGCAAATCGTCAGCAGAATAAGCGCAGTGTTGAGAAAAGACAAGTTTTTCATCCTCGGTGACGTGAAAGATTTGGCCGCGCGGCGGCTTTGCCTCGGGATTAATGCTTGGCAGTTGTGGCTCAGCCGGCGCTCTGCTAAGCAGGAAAGATATTTTTCTCATGCGTTTTTCTCCCACACCGTGGCTGGTGGCGTCGCTTGCCTTTATCGTACTAGGTTTTTCCCGCGGTATTCATTCATCGTTTGGCGTCTTCAATGTCGCGTTGCTGGATACGTTTGGTTGGAGCCGCGGCGCGACGGCGGGTATTTTCTCGATTGTTTTGACTGTCGACGCGATGCTGTCGCCGCTTGTGGGTTATCTGCTCGATCGCTACGGCAGCAAAAAAATTTCCATCGCCGGCTGCCTCGCTTTGGTGCTCGGCTTGTTTTTGAGCAGCCAGGTCTCGACTCTTTGGCAACTCTACATCAGCTTTGGAGTTATTCTGGCCGTCGGGTTCACCTTTACCGGCATGGTGCCGCACGTTTTTTTAATTTCCGAGTGGTTCTCATCACATCGGGCGTCGGCAATCGGTTTTGTCTATGCCGGCACCGGCCTGGGCATCATGCTGCTCGCGCCTTTGAGCGAGTGGCTGATTTCGAGCTATGGCTGGGCGCGTGCTTTCGAAACCTATGCGGCGATTGTTGTGATCGGACTATTGCCGGTGGTCTGGCTGTTTTACGACCATGGGCCCCATGGCGAGCACCTGCGGCACCGGCCGGAAAAGAAGACGAGCCAAAATCAATGGACGGCTCGCTTAGCTTTGCGCAGTCTGCAGTTCTGGCTTCTCTTCGTCGCGCGCATCGCCGCGGCTTCGGGAACCACGGTGATCGTTACGCATCAGGTTGCGCACGTTGTCGACGTCGGCTTTAGCAAGCTTCTATCGGCCTCGATCTTTGGCCTCGCAGGAGTCACCAGCAGCTTTGGGCGGGTCATCTTCGGTTTTATCGCCGATCGTCTTTCCAAGGAGGCCGCTTATACGCTGAACATCGTGATGACGGTCGTCGGCGTCGGCGCACTGATGGTTCTGAGCGATCCTAGCCAGGCTTGGCTGCTCTACATCTACGTAATTTTCTTTGGCATCGGCTTCGGCTCGCGCGCGGTGATTTTTTCGGCGCTCACCGCGGATATTTTTTCCGGCAAAGGGTTTGGCTCTATTCTCGGATATTCGACGGTTGCCGTAGGCGTCGGTGGCGCGCTCGGGTCATGGCTTGGCGGCGCGTTTTACGACTGGACCGGAAGTTATCTCGTTTCCTTCGCGCTCTCCACCGCAGTATTATCCATTTCCGACGTCTGCATCTGGCTTGCAGCCGTTCCCTCGGTCGCCGATTATGACAAGCGCTTATGGGCGACGGAACCGAAATAGCTTAGACGGATGTAAACTTGAGGGGAACGAAAGAAGCTGTTAGCGTTTAATTCTGCGCTCTTTATGGACGCTCGTTTGCGAGAGGGCATTCGGCTGTTCAATGAGCAGCGGTTTTTCGAATGCCACGAAATTCTCGAACCCTATTATCAGGAGACTGAAGCCCAGAACAAGCCGTTTCTTGAAGGGTTGATTCAGCTCGCCGTGGCATTCCGGCTCTATCGCGAGTTCGGTGAAATCACGGGACCCGTGCGAATGATCCGTCAGGCGCTTATTCGTTTCGAGAATTATCAGCCATCTTTTTTAGAGATACGCGTAAACGAACTCAGCCAGGCTGCCGAGGCATGGGCGGAAGCAGCGGGGAAGGCGGTGGATCGAGTGAGTTCAGCGCTGCCGAAGATTGAGCTGCAAAAACCTAGCTTTTTTTCATGACCGATATTGCCCTCGCACAACGGATCGAAAACTTTCTCCAAGGAAATTGGACCGGCAGCAAGCGAATTCAAGGATTGCAAGGGGGTGCGCGCGCCTACATGCTGGCGCTGGCCGCGCGCCGAGCTCACCGGCCAGTTCTGATCGTTTGTCCGAGCGCCCGCGAAGCGGAATATCTTTACGAAGATCTAATTTTTTTTCTCGGCGAGGCGGACAGCCGAGCGCCGTTGCAAAAACGCGTGCATCTCTTTCCTTCATGGGAGGTGCTGCCGTTCGAAAATCTCTCGCCGCATCCAGAAAATATCGCGGGACGTTTAGAGGGCCTTTATAAGCTCGTTGAAGAGCCCGCACCAGTTTTGATCGCCACTCCCGCCGCTTTAATGCAAAAAGTGATTCCCAAAGAGTCGCTCAAGCGGTCGTATCTCTATTTGGTGGCCGGTCAGGAACTATCGCGGGAAGCGTTGCTCGAACATTTGGTCGCATGGGGTTTCCAGAATGTGCCGCTAGCCGAAGAACCCGGCGATTTCAGCATCCGCGGCGGTATCGTTGACCTCTTCTCGTCAGGTTACGCACTGCCGCTCCGACTCGAATTCGACGGTGACCGCCTCGACTCGATTCGCGAGTTCAATCCGTCCACCCAACGGAGCGCACAGCAACGCGAAGAGATGCTGCTTTTGCCGATGAAAGAGTTTTCGCTCAAGCAAAACGATAGCGACGCCGTCGTGCGCCGCCTCGACCAACGCGCTGTCGAATTGGAAGTCGACCGGCGGGCAAAAAATACTCTCATTGAGTCGGTTCGTGCGGGGATTCCATTTCCCGGAATGGAATTTCTAGTGCCGTACTTTTCCGAGCCGCTGGTGCCGGTCACTGCCTATCTGCCGGCGCAAACACTCATCTGGTTCGATGGCGCGGATCGGATCGAAGCTGAAGCGGAGCGCTTTGGGCAAACCACCTGGGAGAGAAGCCGTCAGGCGGAGGAAGAACACCGCTTGGTGGCGCCGCTGGAATCGCTTTACCTGAGCGAGCATCAGCTTCAGGACGCGCTGGCACCCTTTGCTCAAGTGCAAGGCGAGTCGCTCACGCTTTTGGCGGCATCCGAACGAGCACAGGCGACGACGATGACGGTGGAGTCCTATTTAACCACCGACATTCGGCAGGAAACGGTGCACACCGGCAAAGATCCGACGCTGTTACCTTTGGTCGAGCATTTCAAGGCGTGGGAAAAGCAACGAGTGATCTTCGTTACGCCAACAAAGGCCGATGGCACGCGATTGCGCGAATTATTGGTCAACTACAACTATCAACTGCCCTTGGTTGAAACCTCGCTGCCGGTTTTGATGGAGCGCACAGATTTCGCGCAGGCGATTATCTGCGGCCAGCTCAACCACGGTTTTCGCATGCCGGAAGCGGGTTTAGTCGTGGTGACGTTCGACGAAATTTTCGGCACGCGCAAGCGCCAGCCCGCAGGCACGACTAAGCGTCATCCGAGCCACTTTCTCACGAGCTTGAGCGAGCTCAAGCAGGACGATTTTGTCGTTCATCTCGATCACGGCATCGGCGTTTATCGAGGGCTTAAGTTTTTGAAAGTCGCTGGTGTGGAGGGAGAGTTCCTGCACCTGGAATACGACGGTGGCGATCGGCTGTACTTGCCGGTGGATCGCATCAACATGGTGCAGAAATACATTGGCGGCGACGGCGCCCAACCGGCACTCGATCGATTGGGCGGTACGTCATGGGAAAAGGTCAAGGCCAAAGCGCGGAAATCGATTTTTGCCATGGCCGAAGAGTTGGTTCAGCTCTATGCTCTGCGTGAAGCGCGCGAGGGGACCGCCTTCGCGTCACCCGACGCCATGTATCAGGAGTTTGAAGCGGCGTTCGAGTACGAAGAAACTCCTGACCAGCAGCGTGCCATCGACGAGACTCTCGCCGGGATGCAAAACAAAAAGCCGATGGATCGATTAATTTGCGGCGATGTAGGTTACGGCAAGACCGAAGTGGCGATGCGGGCTGCATTTCTCGCGGTCGAAGGCGGTAAACAGGTTGCTGTGCTTGCGCCGACGACCATTCTTGCGCAACAGCATCTCCAAACCTTTCGCCATCGTTTCCGTAACCATCCGGTGCGGATCGAGATGGTGAGCCGATTTCTGACCAACAAGGAAATTGCCGAGATTCTCCAAGATATGGCGACGGGTAAGGTCGATATCGTCATCGGCACTCATCGCTTGCTGCAAAAGGATGTCGAGTTCAAAAACTTGGGCCTGGTGATCATCGATGAAGAGCACCGCTTCGGCGTGGTCCACAAGGAGCGGCTTAAAAAGCTGCGCCAGTTGGTCGATGTGCTGAGCCTCACCGCGACGCCGATCCCGCGCACACTGCACATGTCGCTTGTCGGCATCCGCGATCTCAGCATCATCGAAACGCCCCCGGTGGACCGGCTCGCGATTCAAACCTATGTGACCCGATACGACGACCGCCTGATTCGCGACGCCATCCTGCGCGAGATTGACCGCAGCGGGCAGGTATTTTTCCTGCACAACCGCGTCGAAACAATCGATCGCTTGGCGCTGAAGCTCGCGGAGCTCGTTCCGGAAGCGAAGTTCGCAGTGGCGCATGGCCAGATGCGGCCCAAGGAATTGGAAAAGGTCATGCTGGACTTTTTCAATAACCAAACGCAGGTGCTGGTCTGCTCTGCCATCATCGAGTCAGGACTCGATTTCCCCAACGCGAACACGATTATCATCAATCGGGCGGATAGATTCGGTCTCGCCCAGCTCTATCAGCTGCGCGGGCGCGTGGGCCGTTCGCATCGACACGCCTATGCGTACTTGTTGATTCCCGGCGAACAAGCGATCACGCCGGACGCCGAGAAACGGTTACGGGCGCTGCAGGAAATCGATGGACTCGGGGGCGGGTTCAAGCTCGCAATGCACGATCTGGAAATTCGCGGCGCGGGGAATCTGCTCGGCGAGCAGCAGTCAGGACAAATTCATGCGGTCGGTTTCGAGCTCTACACCGAAATGATGGAGAAAGCGATTCAGGAGTTGAAAGGGGAAGACGTCTTGCCGGAAGTAGATCCCGAAATTCGCCTCGGCATACCCGCTTATTTTCCCGACAGCTATATTCCGGATGCCAATCAAAGGCTTTACTTCTACAAACGGCTAGCGAGTCTGCGCGACGATCAGGAGCTCACCGAATTAAAAGAAGAGATCATTGATCGCTTCGGTCCGTATACAACGATGGTAGAGAATCTCTTTCTGGTCATGAATCTGCGCCGGACCCTCAAGGAATTTTTGGTGCAGCAAATCAGCGTTGCGGATGGACGGGTTTACCTGCTGTTTCATCCTGAGTCGCCGGTGAAAGTTGATAAAGTTCTCGAGCTGATCCAGAAACAAAAAAATCGTTTCCGCCTTATGCCGGACGGGCGGTTGTCATTCGCGCCAAAAAATCTCGACTGGGAACCCCTGGTCGAAGAAGTTTCAGAGCTCCTGCGCTCAATCGAGGACCTGCCGTCCCGAACGGCCTTTCCTGCCGAGACACTCAGCGCGCCTACGTCATGAGAATTAGACGAACGCTGCGCACTCACCGGAATTTGGCTTTTACCCCAGAGTGTGTTAACTCTTAAGGCCATCGTTTTTAATTCCTCCACGGGTGAAATGCCTATGCCGAAGCGAATTCTCATCGGAAGGCTGCTTTTGTGTCTCGTCTTGGTTGTTCCGTGCATCGCAAGCGCTGCAGTCATCGAGCAACTGATCGTGGTGATCAATGGCGAGCCTTACACGCTGTCCAGCCTGAACGCCTACGCCAAAAACAAAATGGGCCGCAGTTTTCCAAGTGGCAGCCTCGATCAGATCAACGCCAGCGACCGCGAAGTGTTGGAGCAGTTTATTACCGATAAGCTTCTCGAATCCGAAGTACGGGAGGCGGGCATCAGCATCACCGATGAAGATGTTAACCGGTACATCGAGCAGGTGAAGAAAAATAATCGTCTTTCCGACGAAGATCTCAAGACGGCGCTGGCTCGAGAAGGTCAGACTGTTGATAGCTACAAAGTCTCGGTTAAGTCGGAAATGGAAAAGAGCGAGATCATCGATCGGCAGGTGAAGAGAAAGGTCACCATCACCGATGAAGACGTGGAACGTTACTACAAGGCCAATCCCAACAAATACAAAAGCAACGAGCGCGCGCGCATTCGTCATATTTTGTTGAGCTTGCCGGAAAATGCCGCGCCCGATCGGGTGCAAGCCGTAACGGCGAAGGGAAAGGATCTCTACGAGCGCATCAAGGCGGGTGAAGATTTTGCCAAATTGGCGAAAGAAAATTCGGAAGGCGCCGGACAAGCCGACGGCGGCGATATTGGCTGGATCAAACGAGGTACGTTAATCCCCGGTCTGGAGGAAGTGGCGTTTGAAAAACTTCAGGTGGGACAAGTAAGCGAGCCGTTTAGAACCAGCATGGGATTGCATATCGTCGAGCTCGAAGGTCGCGAAGCCGGCAGTGTGCTGCCACTGAGCACGGTGGCGCCGCGGATCAAGGAAGAGCTTCTGAACAAAGCATTGGAAGAACGCTTTGCGAGATGGATGAAGACCGACTTGCGGCGGAAACATCGGGTCGATGTCAAGATTGCCGGAGTGGTCTTCAAACCTGAAGACACGAAAGAAAATACGATGAACACGCTGGTCGCGGGCTCGAATCGACCCCCTCGACGCGGTGAAGAGCGGACATTCCTCAGCTACTTCAATCCGTTCTCGTACATCGTGAAAGAAACTCCGGTGGAAGACCAAGATCCTAAAAGCCCAATGGCCGGAAAGAACATTGTCAGCGTGCTAGGCGTGCCGCTGTTCACGACCGAAGCGCCGGATGAGGCTCCCGATGTTTTGAATCCGGCGCCAGCAAAAAGCTCGGATCAGGGTGGCTTTTTCGATTCGCTGAACCCGTTTTCCTCTAAAAAGCCCTAGCTGCTTGTCTCACACGCACGAACTGGGGATAATAAAACGCATTATTCCCATGCCGGCCTGCGATACCCATGCCCAGTAAACCGATTGTCGCCGTGACCATGGGCGATCCGTCGGGTATTGGTCCAGAAATCGTTTTAAAAGCGCTTGCAGACCCAATCGTCAAACGAGTCTCACGCCCATTGATTCTGGGTGATTGGGGTGTCCTACAGCGGACGCGTAGCGGTAAGAGAGGAATGCCCCGCCTGGTTTGCTGGAAACAGGGAGAGCAGCTCTTACCTTTACTCGAAAATACGAAAGCCTATGCTGTTTGTTCTCTGTCCTCGCTCAGTTCCGAGGAGTCACGGCCGGGAGTTTCATCCAAAGCCGGAGGTCGGAGCGTTTATAGCTACATTCGGGTAGCAGCTAAACTGGCGCTGTCAAAGGTGGCCGACGCTGTTGCCACAGCGCCCATTAGCAAAAGCAACTTGATTGACGCAGGATACAATTATCCGGGTCATACCGAATTGCTGGCAGAGCTTAGCGGTACCTCGCAATGTCGCATGATGCTGATTGGCGCGAAACTGCGGGTGGTGCCGGTCACAGGACATATCCGTTTTACCGAAGTGGCGCGCAGGCTCAAGCGGGAAAATATCCAAACCACTTTGGAGCTGACGCAAGGAGCGCTGCAGAAATTTTTTCGTATTAAGCGGCCCCGCATCGCCGTGGCGGCACTGAACCCGCATGGGGGTGAAGCGGGCATCTTTGGTGACGAAGAGATCAAAATCATCGCACCGGCGGTGAAATCAGCGCGCCGCAAAGGCATTTCAGCTCATGGACCGTTCCCCGCGGATAGCTTATTTCACCACGCTGCTCGGGGTGACTATGACGCGGTCGTTTGTATGTACCACGATCAGGGACTGATCCCGCTCAAGCTGCATCATTTTTTCGGCGGTGTAGCGCTTACACTGGGACCGCCGTTTATCAGGACTTCAGTCGATCATGGCACCGCCTACGACATTGCCGGGAGGGGCAAAGCGGATGAAAGCAGTATGAAAGAGGCAATCTTACTGGCGGCGCAACTGGCGAGGCGGCGGCAGGCAGCGAGGACGCGGTGAACCCATCGATCTTTCGTGAGTACGATATCCGCGGATTGGCGGAGCAAGATTTTGACCAGGAATTTGCCCTGCTACTGGGAAAAGTCCACGGAACTTCGGTGTTCGAATCGGGCGGCAGTCGGGTTGCGGTCGGGCGCGATTGCCGCGCGACGTCCGATGCTTACGCCGAGGCAGTTATCGCCGGCATGATCTCTGCGGGCCTGCAGGTTTATGACATTGGAGTTTGCCCGACGCCGTTATTGTATTTTTCTTTGTTTCATCTCGACCTCGACGGCGGAATTCAAATCACTGCAAGCCACAATCCTTCCGAATACAACGGCTTCAAGATTTGCCTAGGCAAAGACACTCTTTACGGTCAGCAGATCCAGGAAATCCGCGCGCGCATGGAGCGACGACATGTTCGTGAAAACCCAGGCGGCAGGCGTGAACGATACGAAATCATGTCGCCGTATCGGCACCACTTGCTCGCCGACGTTCCTAAGCTTGCCCGGCCATTAAAGATTGTGATCGATGCCGGAAGCGGCGTCGGCGGGCCCGTCGGCCCGCCGATCTTCAGAGAACTGGGTTGCGAAGTATTCGAGATCGCCTGTGTGCCGGACGGCACATTTCCTATTCATCATCCCGATCCCACCGTGCCCGAAAATTTGGCCATGCTGATCGAAAAAGTAAAAAGTGAACAAGCCGATCTCGGTATCGCCTACGACGGCGACGCCGACCGGATCGGGGCGGTGGATGAAAACGGCAAGATCCTTTGGGGCGACGAACTGCTGGTTTTGTTTTCGCGCGACGTTTTGCTGCGCCATCCCAATGCGGTGATCATCTCCGAAGTGAAGTGCTCGCAGCGGCTCTACGATGACATTCGCAAGAATGGCGGGCAGCCCATTATGTGGAAAGCGGGGCATTCGCTTCTCAAGGCCAAGATGAGAGAGACCGGAGCGCTCCTGGCCGGAGAGATGAGCGGGCACATGTTTTTCAAGGAGCGTTATTTCGGTTTCGACGATGCGATTTACGCCTCTCTCCGTTTGCTTGAAATCGTCGCCAATTCGGGTAAACCGTTGTCGAGCCTCTTAGCCGATCTACCTGAGAGTGTGTCGACACCAGAAATTCGTGTCGATTGTCCCGACGAAAGGAAATTCGCCATCGCTGCCAAAGCCACGGATTACTTTCGGCAGCATTTCGATCTGATCGATGTTGACGGGGCTCGGGTCCGCTTCGCTGACGGCTGGGGTTTGATCCGGGCATCCAACACGCAGCCGGCCCTCGTGCTTCGCTTCGAAGCCTCTTCCCAGGAGAAGCTCGACGAGTATCGCGCGCTCATTGAAAATAAGCTGAAGGAATTTCAAACCTGATCGGGTGAAGATGCCGGCGCAAATCGTCATCCGCGGCGCTCGCGTCCATAACCTTAAAAATCTCGATCTGGAGATTCCGCGCGATCGGTTGGTGGTCATCACCGGCCCGTCCGGATCGGGAAAGTCTTCGCTCGCCTTCGACACGTTATATGCCGAAGGCCGGCGGCGCTACCTTGAGGCAATCGCCGCAGACGCCCATCAGCTGTTGCAACAGATCGAAAAGCCCGACGTCGATAGTATCGAGGGGATTTCTCCAACCATCGCGATTCGGCAGAACTCCGGGGTCGCTCATTCACGCTCCACCGTGGGCACCATGACCCACGTTTATGATTTTTTGCGCCTGCTGTTTGTTCGAGCCGGTCAACTGCATTGTCCCAATTGCGGCAGTGAAATCATCGCGCAGAGCACAGAGCAAATCGTCGATCAATTGCTTTCATTGCCGCATGGCACGCGTCTGGTCGTGTTGGCGCCGCTGGCGCTTTCATCCGAAATAAATGCCGACAAGCTGCTCGAGGAAGTGGCGAGACAGGGTTTTTCAAGAGCGATGGTCGACGGGAAAATGGTCGAGCTCCCGGGCGACATTTCCGCTGACTGGAGCCAAGCGCGTGAATTGGACGTGGTGATTGATCGTCTGATCGTACGCGAAGGCACTCGGACCAGGCTCGCGGAAGCGGTCGAGCTGGCAGGCCGGCAAGGCGGGCAGATCGTCAAGGTGCTAATCCTCGAAGACAGTGACTCCCAATCGGCGCGTGAGAGGCGGTTCAGCAAAGCGCTCAAATGCTTGAACTGCGGCGCGGCCGCGCCGGAAGTCACCATGAGCTTATTATCGTTCAACAGTGCGGAAGGCGCTTGCCCGACCTGTAATGGCTTAGGGGAGATTCCTGAACAGGGGAAAAACACGGACGAGACGACGCGGACATGCCCTGAGTGCAACGGAACCCGGCTCAAAAACGAAAGCCGCCTCGTGCGCATCGCCGGCTATGACATTTCGCAAATCAGCGCCTGGCCCATAGCGGAGGCGATCGATTTTTTCTACGCGCTCGAATTTTCTGGCGATCGCGTAATGGTTGGTAAGAAACTCGTCGGTGAAATCACGAGGCGAATGCGTGTTCTAACGCATTTGGGTTTGAATCATTTGAGCTTGGATCGCTCCTCATTAAGCCTTTCCGGTGGCGAGATCCAAAGGGTTCGCCTGGCAACCGAGATCGGCTCCGGTATGACGGGTGTGCTCTACGTGCTGGACGAGCCGAGCCGGGGGTTGCACCAAAGAGACAACGCCCAATTGCTCGAGCTTCTTAAAGGACTTCGCGAGGCGGGTAATTCGGTGATTGTCGTCGAACATGATCCCGAGACCATGAGGGCCGCGGATTATCTCATAGATATGGGTCCCGGCGCCGGCGAGCGCGGCGGTGAAGTGGTAGCACAAGGCTCTCTTGCCGAGATCCTTGCCGACCAGCACTCTCTTACCGGCCGATATCTCGCGGGACAATTAACCATTTCAACTCGCGATGCGCGACGAAACGGCAGTGGGAAATACTTGCTGATTCAAAACGCGCACAAGCACAACCTAAAAAATATCACGGTGCGGATTCCAATCGGCGCGCTCATTTGCGTGACCGGTGTTTCCGGCGCGGGCAAAAGCACACTGGTCATGGATGTGTTGTATGATGAGTTGAGAAAGCGATTGCACAACCCGAAGGGCCGAAAATCGCCGGTGGCAGATCTGGTCGGCTGGGAAAATTTCGACCGTGTGATCGGCGTAGACCAGCAAGCGATCGGGCGCACACCGCGATCCAATCCGGCTACGTATACCGGTGTTTACGATTACCTTCGGGATTTCTTTTCCCAGCTGCCTGAAGCGCGTGTCCGCGGGTACAAGCCAGAGCGCTTTTCATTTAATCAGAAAGGTGGCCGCTGTGAAGCCTGTGCCGGTGACGGAGTGACACGGGTGGAGATGTATTTCATTCCCGATCTTTCCGTCATCTGCCCGGTCTGTAAAGGCCGGCGCTATAACCGTGAGACCTTGGAGGTTAGATATAAAGGGTTGAGCATCGCTGATGTTTTGGCGCTGACTGTCGATGAGGCGCTCGAATTGCTCAGCAATATTCCACCGATTCGCGAGCGGCTGCAAACGTTGCGGGACGTGGGATTGGGCTACGTCAGGCTCGGTCAGCCCGCATCCACGCTCGCGGGGGGCGAAGCGCAAAGGGTAAAACTCGCGCGCGAGCTGGCGCGGAAAAGCTCCGGCCAAGCTCTTTATGTTCTTGACGAGCCCACGGCGGGGCTCCATTTCGAGGATACGAAAAAACTTTTGGACCTGCTTAACCGTCTCACCGATAGCGGCAATACCGTAGTTGTGGTCGAGCACAATCTGGATATCATCAAAAACTCTGATTACGTCATCGACTTGGGGCCGGAAAGCGGAATCGGCGGCGGGGAAGTGGTGGCAGCGGGAACTCCCGAAGAGGTTGCCTCAGTGGACCGATCGTTTACCGGACGATACCTGCGGCAGATTCTGCCATCTGCTGGCCATTTTGTCGATAATGCAGCGAAAACAGAGGCTTAGATTCTGGGCCGCAGCATTGACTCGGACGCGTCTTTTGGTTAACTTGATATCAGACCGATTAAGTCTGTAATCGACGTAGCACAATGATTAAGACGCCAATCTACTTGGATAATCATGCCACAACCCCGGTGGACCCGAAGGTATTAGCCGCGATGCTGCCGTTTTTTACTGAAAAATTTGGGAATGCTTCGAGCAAGAATCACCCATTCGGATGGGAAGCCGAAGCAGCCGTAGATAGCGCGCGGGAGCAGGTGGCGAGACTAATTGGTGCATCTTCGCCGCGGGAGATTGTCTTTACTAGCGGCGCCACGGAGTCGGATAATTTAGCGATCAAAGGGGTGGCGCAGGCGTACCGTGAGCGGGGAAATCATATCGTTACCTGCGCGACTGAACACAAAGCGGTCTTGGACGCTTGCAAGGCTTTGGAGAAGCAGGGATTCAAGGTGACGTATCTGCGCGTACAAAGCAATGGCTTGGTCGATCTTCAAAGGCTCGAGGATTCGCTGACCGACAAGACAATTCTCGTTTCGATTATGGCGGCAAACAACGAGATCGGCACCATCCAGCCCGTGGAAGAGATCGGTCGATTAACCAAAAAAAAGGGCATTTTTTTTCATACCGATGCGACTCAGGCGGTGGGAAAAATTCCCGTAGACGTAGATAAAATGGCCATCGATCTACTGTCGCTCACCGCTCATAAGATCTATGGACCGAAAGGTGTCGGCGCGCTTTACGTCCGCAGTGCGAACCCGCGGGTGAAACTAACGCCGATGCTCGATGGCGGCGGCCACGAGCGCGGCATGCGATCTGGAACGTTGAATGTGCCTGGCATTGTCGGCTTGGGCATCGCCTGCGAAGTAGCGAAAAACGAGATGGGTGGTGAGGCGGAACGCCTGATAGGATTGCGAGAACACCTGCGGACGGGTCTTTTTGCAGAACTCGAAGATGTTTACATCAACGGCGATCCGGTGAAGCGCTTGCCGGGAAATTTAAACATGAGTTTCGCTTATATTGACGGCGAGTCGCTGATGATGGGGCTCAAGGAAATTGCTGTGTCGACGGGTTCGGCATGCACCTCGGCAAGTCTCGAGCCATCACACGTCCTGAAGGCGTTAGGCTTGGAGGACTCTTTGGCGCATGCTTCCATCCGTTTTGGCGTCGGCCGATTCAACACAGCTGAGGAGATCGAATATACCGTAGGGCGTGTCGCTGAAGAAGTTCGTCGCCTCAGGAAAATTTCTCCCCTTTACAAGGCAAGCCTGGAAAGACGGAAGGCTGGGATTTCGTAGGAGGACAATGCGCGATGGCGATGGGAGTGAGTCTCACGGAGCGTGCGGTGGTGCGAATTAAAGAACTGATTGCAGCTGAGCAGCGGGACGGTCAGGGCTTGAGAGTGAAAGTCGTCGGCGGCGGCTGTTCCGGATTGCAATACAAAGTCGATTTCGATGCCCCCAAGCCTACGGATAAAGTTTTTGAACGGGATGGAGCCAAGGTGCTGGTGGACATGAAGAGTTTGCTCTATCTGACCGGCACGGAGCTCGATTACAAAGACGAGCTGATGCAATCCGGGTTCGTTTTTCAAAACCCGAACGTGAAGCAATCCTGCGGCTGCGGAGCATCATTCACGGTTTGATGAAGGATTCGCGATGAAAACTGGGACCGAAACGGTTCAAGACCTGACTCGACGCGAGTACAAGTACGGTTTTATCACCGATATCGAGGTAGATACCGTACCGCCGGGCCTGAACGAAGATATCGTGCGGCTCATTTCCGCCAAGAAAGAAGAACCCGAATTCATGCTTCAATGGCGGCTCAAGGCTTACCGGCATTGGGCGAAGCTGGAGAAAGCCGAAGCCGAGCCAAAGTGGGCGATGGTGCATTATCCGCCGATTGATTACCAGTCGATTCGCTATTACTCGGCGCCAAAGTCAAAGGGTGATAGACCGAAGAATCTCGAGGAGGTCGACCCCGAGCTCATCAAAACCTACGAGAAGCTTGGGATTCCGCTACGAGAACAAGAATTGCTCGCGGGTGTGGCGGTCGACGCGGTCTTTGACAGTGTTTCAGTGGCGACAACGTTCAAAAGTAAGCTTGCCGACCTGGGGATAATCTTCGGCGCTTTTTCCGAAGCCGTACAAAATCATCCGGAGCTGGTGGAGAAGTATTTGGGTTCGGTGGTGCCGTACACGGACAATTTTTTTGCAGCGCTCAATTCGGCGGTTTTTAGCGACGGCTCGTTCTGCTACATCCCCAAGGGGGTGCGCTGTCCCATGGAGTTGTCGACCTATTTCCGCATCAACGCGGCGGAAACGGGTCAGTTCGAGCGCACGCTGATCATTGCCGATGAGGGGGCGACGGTCAGCTATCTCGAAGGTTGCACCGCGCCGATGCGTGATAAAAACCAGCTGCACGCGGCGGTGGTGGAGCTCATCGCGCACCGAGACGCGCAAATCAAGTATTCGACCGTGCAAAATTGGTATCCGGGAGACGCCGAAGGGAAAGGCGGCATCTATAATTTTGTCACCAAGCGCGGCAAATGCCTGGGCGAACGTTCGAAGATCTCATGGACGCAAGTGGAAACCGGTTCGGCGATTACCTGGAAATACCCGAGTTGCATTCTCCAAGGTGATGACTCCATCGGCGAGTTCTACTCGGTGGCGTTGACCAACAATTACCAGCAAGCCGATACCGGCACCAAAATGATCCATATCGGCAAGAACACCAAAAGTACCATTGTTTCCAAAGGCATTTCGGCGGGTCATGGGCAAAATACCTATCGCGGATTGGTCAAGATCATGAAACCTGCCAAGGGCGCCCGAAATTATTCGCAGTGCGACTCGTTACTGCTGGGCGACCAATGCGGCGCGCATACTTTCCCATATTTAGAGGTGCTCAATAACAGCTCGCAGGTGGAGCACGAGGCATCGACGTCCAAAATCGGCGAGGATCAATTGTTTTATTGCCGGCAGCGGGGCATTTCGACAGAAGACGCGGTCAACATGATCGTCAACGGTTTCTGCAAGCAAGTGTTCAAAGAATTGCCGATGGAATTTGCTGTTGAAGCGCAGAAACTTCTCGGCGTGAGCTTGGAAGGAAGCGTCGGCTAAGCGAGAGCTTTTCGTGTGAAGATTATGGCTCACGAGGTCTATTTAGATAACAACGCGACCACTCGGGTGTTGCCCGAAGTCGCCGAGGCGATGCTGCCATTCCTGACCGAGCACTATGGCAATCCCTCCAGTATTCACCACTTCGGTAGCGCTGTGGGGGAACGAATCGCTATCGCTCGAGAGCAGGTTGCCAATCTGATCGGTGCGGCCGATCCGATCGAAATCGTTTTTACCAGCTGCGGGACGGAGGGCGACAACGCAGCGATCAGGGGGATCCTCGAAGCGCGGCCCAACAAGCGGCACATCGTGACCACCCAGGTGGAACATCCCGCGGTGTTGAGTTTGTGTCAGCACTTGGAGAAAAAAGGGTATCGTGTGACGTGGCTGAGCGTCGATGAAAGCGGCGGGCTCGATCTCGAAGAGCTGCGGTCAGCTCTGACAGACGACACCGCGCTGGTCTCGGTGATGTGG
>Ga0207650_10000710_pt1 | contig 25994 bp, 26 predicted proteins | sample KBSS63metaG_FD_184325 | JGI IMG/M metagenome (GOLD analysis project Ga0207650, IMG submission 184325) | Switchgrass rhizosphere microbial communities from Kellogg Biological Station, Michigan, USA - KBS S6-3 metaG (SPAdes) (version 2) | ecosystem: Host-associated > Plants > Roots > Rhizosphere...
ACGCAAGACCGCGCAGGCGATGGCGCTGCGTGCGCGAATCGTGCTCGGGTGTGCCGACGGCGCCGACAACAAGACGGTGGCGGCACGCCAGCGCGTCTCGCAGCAGACGGTGTCCAAGTGGCGAGCCCGCTTTGTCGAGCATCGGCTCGATGGTCTGCTCGATGCGCCACGGCCCGGAGCACCCCGCACCATCGACGATGCACGCGTTGATGCCGTGATCGCCAGAACGCTGGAGAGCGTGCCGGCGGGAGCCACCCACTGGAGCACTCGTTCCATGGCGCTCGATGCGGGCTTGTCGCAGACGGCGGTCTCGCGCATCTGGCGCGCGTTTGGTCTGCAGCCGCATCGGCAAGAGACGTTCAAGCTTTCCAGCGATCCTCTCTTCGTCGAGAAGGTCCGCGACATCGTCGGTCTGTACCTCGATCCGCCCCTCAAGGCGATGGTGCTGTGCGTGGACGAGAAGAGCCAGATCCAGGGTGCGTCCAGCGAAGGCTGGCGTGTTCAGCAGGAGCTAGTCCTGCCGGGGCAAGAGTCAGAGGCCCCGTAGCTTGGGTAGCAGAGAGGAGCGAAAGCGATGATCTGAAGCCTATCGACAAGCCTTCCTATAGGGAAGGTGCGAGTCACCGGGCCGTAACGAAAGTGAACGCGGATGTGGCCTCGAAATGACAAGACCCGAAGGCTGAGCCTGCCTTGGATTGGCGAAAGCAGCATGGGCAGCCGAAATCTGACCGATACGGCTGATTCACTTCGGCGGGGTGGAAGCGACAGCACGGTGACACAGGACATGCCAAGCAACTGGAGAAGCCCTCCTCGCCCCGGACGAGAAATCGCCGGAAGCAAGGTAGGTCCTATAACCGGAAACCCGGGAAGTGGGCCGAAGGCGAGAGGGTGGCGGACGGGTCCGTGGTAGCGATGAAGCCGGGTAATGCCGGTGGAGCGATGGGGCCCTACTGCGTAGTAACTCCCCCGACGACACGGAGAGGCAAGGACGAGATGACAAAGGCGTCCGGCAATTTGCAGGGTCTGAGGCGGGGGATATACGTCAAGGCGAAGGCTGAACCGTCTTGGCGCTTCTGGGGGCTGTACGTCCACGTGTGCAAGATGGAGACGCTGCAACAGGCGTACTCGCTGGCCAAGAAAAATGATGGCGCGCCGGGCATTGACGGCGTGACATTCGAGGCCATTGAGGCGCAGGGCGTGGCCGTCTTCCTGAAAGGCCTACAGGACGAACTGACCACACGCACCTACAAGCCGCTGCGCTCGCGGCGAACGGAGATACCGAAGGACGGGGGCAAGGTCCGCGTCCTGTCGATCCCTGCGATTCGCGACCGCGTGGTGCAAGGTGCGCTCAAGCTGATACTGGAGCCGATCTTCGAGGCTGACTTCCAGCCCGGCTCGTATGGATACCGACCGAAGCGGACCGCGCACCAAGCGGTGGATCGCGTCGCCAGGGCCATCGTCGAGCGCAAACTGTGCGTCATCGATCTTGACCTGCGCGCCTACTTCGACACCGTGCGGCACGATGTGCTGCTCGGCAAGGTGGCGCGTCGGGTGAATGACGATGAGGTGATGCGGCTGCTCAAGCTGATGCTCAAGGCATCCGGCAAGCGAGGCGTTCCGCAAGGCGGGGTGATCTCCCCGTTGCTCAGCAACATCTACCTGACCGAGGTGGATCGGATGCTGGAGCGGGCAAAGGACGTCACGCGCTCTGAGCAGTTCAGCGCCGTCGAATACGCGCGGTACGCCGACGACCTCGTGGTGCTCCTTGACTCCCATCGGCGACATGCGTGGCTGCGCGAGGCGGTGCCCAAGCGACTGAGGCAGGAGCTGGCCAGGCTTCATGTCGAGGTCAACGAAGACAAGAGCAAGACCGTGGACCTGGAACGAGGCGAAAGCTTCGGCTTCCTGGGATTCGAGTTCCGACGCATCCGCGCACGGCGGGGCGCCTGGAGGCCAAACTTCGCGCCCAAGCTCAAAAAGCGAACGGCGCTGTTGGTCAAGCTGCGGGATGTGTTCCGTCGCTACCGGTCCCAGCCAATCCAGCGGGTGATCGAAGAGATCAATCCGATTCTGCGGGGTTGGGTGAACTACTTCTCGGTGGGGCACTCCAGCGGCTGCTTTGGATTCGTCAAGGACTGGGTGGAGAAGAAGATTCGGCGTCATATGCAGCGTGCCCGGAAACGTCAGGGCTTCGGCTGGCAGAGGTGGAGTACGCGATGGATGTACGAAACGCTGGGGTTGTTCACCGACTACCGCGTCCGGTACTACGTCCCGAAAGCGGCTGCCAGTTGATAGGCCCCATAACCCTTGCCGCGAAGCACGCAGGGGAGCGGAGTGCGGGAAATCCGCATGCTCCGTTCGAAGTGGAGGGGGCTGGAAACGTGGCGATGGCACTGCCGGATTGCGGGCCACGGCGAAAGCCGTGGATCAACCGGCATCACTTGGGGAGCGTGGATCAGGCGCCGGCGCGACCACGCGCCGCCTGCAGCGTGTGCAACGTGATCTTGCGCACCTCGGCCTTGCTCTGCTCGATGTGCGTCTTCAGCAGCAGGCGGGCCTGGTCGGCTTTCTTCTGCATCACCGCGCGCAGAATCTTGGCGTGCTCGATGTACGTCGCCTCGATGCGGTCGGCGCGCGTGAAGTCGAGGCGCCGGATGATGCGGATGCGCTCGGTCACATCCCAGTGCACGCGCGCCATCTCGTCATTGCCGGCGGCGCGCACCAGCCGTGCATGGAACTCCTCGTCGTGGGCGCCGACCGCGCGCGCATCGGTCAGGCGCTCGGCCGGGGGCACCAGCCAGATCGACTTCAGCGCCTCGAGCTCGGCCGGGCTTTCGGCTTGCGCGCAGAGGCGCGCGACACTGGCCAGCTCGAGCACGACGCGCAGGTCGTAGAGCTGCTCGAGACGGCCGAAGTCGATCGGCAGCACGTACCAGCCGAGCTTCGACTCGACGCCGAGGAAGCCCTCGTCCCGGAGGCGAAACAGCGCCTCGCGCACCGGCGTGCGGCTCATGCCGAGGCGCTGGCCGAGCTCGGCCTCGGAGAAGCGGTCGCCGGCGACCAGCTTGAAGTCGTGGATCTGCGCCTTCAGTGTTTCGTAGACCTGCTCGGCGAGCTTGCCGGCGCGTGCCCCGCTGCGGTCCAGCGTGGCGCTCATCGGTGCGGCCTCGCTCTGCGACCGATGCCGCCCGGACGGGCGAAGCGCTCGCTTCTGCACGGTCGACAGCGAGCGTTCATGGCGCGATCAAGCTGACGTGCGCGGCGACCACGCGCCAGTCGTCGTTTGCAAAGCGGACCCAGGTCTGGCTCTGCCGGCCGACGCGCGCATCGCCGTCGCGGCGGAACTCGGTCATCGCGGTCGCGCAGTCGTAGCCGTAGGTCGTGATCACGGTGTGCGCCAGCGTGCGCGCGAGGCCAGCGCTCGGCCGCGCTTTGCGGAACGCCCGGATCGCCCCGATGCCGATCAGGTTCTCGCCGGCCCCGTAGCGAACCACCGCGTCCGAATGCCAGAACAGCGCGTCGAGCACATCGACCTGGTTGTGGACCAGCGCGTCCTCGTAGCGCGCGAAGACCGCGCGGACTTCAGCCAGCACGTCAGGCAAGTTGATCTCGATGCTCATCGGACAGAGGGCAGCGCGGCGACCGGCGACTTGACGACGCCGGCCAGCTCGAGTTGATGGGCGACGCGCAGCAGCATGCCTTCGCCCCACGGTGCGGCGATCAACTGCACGCCGATCGGCATCGTCGGGTGGCAGTCCCAGACCGGCACCGCGCAGACCGGCAGCCCGATCAGCGAGATCGGCTGCGTCAGCAGGCCGAGGCTCGGCCGGGCCGGCAGGCGCTGGCCGTTGAGCGTCAGCCACTCGGTGCCGATCGCCGGCGCCGCGCACGGGGTGGCCGGCGCGATCAGCACGTCGACCTCCTGGAACAGCTCGGCGGCCCGCAGCGCGAACCAGCGCCGCAGCCGCTGCGCCTCGACGACCCACGCCGCCGGCAGCAGCGCCCCGGCGATGAAGCGGTCGCGCGACAGCGGCTCGAAATCGGCGGCGCGCGTGCGCAGGTCGGCGAGGTGGAGCGCGCCGCCCTCGGCGTTGCTGATCACGAACGCCGCGGCGCGGGCGCGCGCGGCGTGCGGCAGCGAGACGGTGCGCTGCACGCCCAAGGCGGCGGCGACGCGCGCGACAGCGCTGCGCGCATCCGGGCCTGCCTGGTCGTGGAAGTAGTCGCCGAGCACCGCTATACGCAATGTGTCGATGCGGTCGGCGAGCGCCCGCGCAGTCGATTCGATCGGCCGGTCGACCGACGCCGGATCGCGCCGGTCGACGCCCTGCAGCGCGTCGTATGACAACGCGAGGTCCTGAACCGTGCGGGCGAACGGCCCGAGGTGGTCGAGGCTGGCGACGAACGGGTAGGTGCCGTTGCGCGGAAGCCGGCCGTAGGTCGGCTTGAGCCCGAACGTGCCGCACAGCGAGGCCGGCACGCGGATCGAGCCGTTTGTGTCGGAGCCGAGCGTCAGCGGCACCTGGCCGGCCGCGATCGCCGCGGCCGAGCCCCCTGATGAGCCGCCAGCCACGCGTGCCGGGTCGTGGGGGTTGCGGGTCGGTCCGTCGTGCGAGTTCTCGGTCGTGAAGCCGTAGGCGTACTCGTCCATGTTGAGCGCGCCGACCAGCACCGCACCGGCGCGTTCGAGGCGCGCGATCAGCGGGCTGTCGTGCGCGGCCGGCGGGCGCTCGCGCTCGATCTTCGAGCCGGCGCGGGTCGGCAGGCCGGCCACGTCGAACAGGTTCTTCACGGCGAACGGCACGCCGAGCAGCGGTGCCGCGTTGCCAATCGGCTCGCTGTGCGAAGCGAGCTCGGCATCGATTTCGCTGGCGCGCCGGCGCGCACGCTCGGCCATGATGTCGGTGAACGCGTTGACGACGCCGTCGGTCGCCTCGATGCGGGCCAGACTCGCGTCGACGATGTCGGCGGCGCTGACCGCGCGCGTGCGCACCGCGTGCGCGATGGCGGCCGCGCTGTTGACGAGGCACTCGTTCGCGTTCATCGCACGCGCTTCTTGCTGTCGGCGCCGACGACGTGGCCGGGCTCGATCGGCACAAACACCGGCGCGGCGTCATCCTCGACGTGCAGGCCTGGCGCGGTGACCAGGTCGGCCATCGACGCGGCGAGGCGGAAGTAGGTCAGCACCCCGGGGCGGTGGTCGGGGTGGATGGGAAGGCCGAGCGCCGCGGCGGCGGCGTCGACGTAGGCTTCGGCGGTCTCGCTGTCCATGGCGCGATGCTAGGGCCTGTTCAGGACGCGGCAGACCACGCATGCGCTCACGCAGAGCGCACGGGCTGCGGGGCCTCTTTGTCCGGATCGGCGCTTCGCCAACGCTAGCGCCGCACTTCGCGCTGGAAGATCTCGAGGCTCAGCTTCTTGGTCGCGACGAAGCTCGGGTCCGACAGCGTCGCTACCGTGCGTGGCCGCGCGTCGCCGTACGGCAGGATCTCCGCGACCCGCGTCGGCCGCTTCGTCAACAGCAGCACTTGGTCGGCGAGGTAGACCGCTTCCTCCAGGTCGTGCGAGACCAGCAGCATCGTCGTGCCGGTCTGCATGAAGACCTCCTGCAGCTTCTCGCGGATAAAGAGCGTCATCTCGAAGTCGAGCGCCGAGAACGGCTCGTCGAGGAACAACACCTCGGGTCCCGGCGCGAGCGCACGCATGATCGACGCGGTCTGCTGCTGGCCGCCCGACAGCTCGTAGGGATATCGCTTCAGGTCGAACTTGACGTCGAACGACGCGACCAGCTCAGCCATCCGGCGGTCGACCTCGGCCTTCGAGCGGCCCTCCAGCTTCAACGGGTAGGCGATGTTGTCGATCGTCCGCATCCACGGGAACATCGCCTCGCGGTAGTTCTGGAACACGTAGCCGATCTTGGTCTGCGCGAGCGACTTGCCGTCGAACAGGATCTGCCCGGCATCGATCGGAATCAACCCCGCGATCATGTTGATCAGGGTCGACTTGCCGCAACCGTTCGGCCCGAACACCGAGACGATGCGGCCTTTCGGGATGTCGAGGTTGAAGTCCTCGTAAAGCGGCCAGCCGGCGAAGTACTTCGTCAGGCCGCGGATCGTGATGTGGGTGCCGGTGGGGCCGGGGATGAACGGGCGTTCCGGAACATCGGCAATGACGGGGGCGTTGAGGACTTCGGTCATGTCATGGGTCTCGTGTTTGCAAGTGAGCGCGCAGAGATGCGGGCGGGCGGCAGGCTCCGCTTCACTGCGGCGGTCGCCGCGTTGCGGCGACTCCCCTGCGCTGCTCGACCCGCGGTCGCATCGCGAAACTCGCTTCGTTCGCTGCGCTCACTGCGCGCAGACAGTCGCGATGAGTCAGATGACGAAGCGCGCGCAAGCGCGCGCCGACCCCGGGTCTGCGCTGCTCGGCGCCGCAGCAGGCGCTGCGCCTGCCACCCACCCGCATCTCTGCGTGAACCGCAGTGGACTCTTCTTCGGATGCACCGCTGGTTCTTCGCAAAGCCGTGGGCGGGTGACCGGGCGTGCGCCTCTGCGGCGCCGAGGAGCGCAGGGGCTCGGGGGTTGCGCATCGCCGCAAGGCGAGGCGTCGAGCGCAGCCTGTTTGAGCACCGAGCACAGGCAGCCTGCGCAGCAGGATGCCGCCCGTGCGAGGGCGAGTTCTGCGCTCGCCTCCGTGCACCGAGCACCACAGGGCAGTCGGCGCTGCGCGCCGACCGCCGCAGTGAAGCACGCCCGGCCACCCGCCCACGGCTTTGCGCGCCCCGACTCGTCGCGCGAGCACGGCGAGAGAAGGGCGCGCATTCACCGCCCGCTCCAATGCACGATCTTCCGTTCCGCGACCAGGAACAGCACGTTCAGCGCATAGCCGAGCGCACCGGCCGCGAGGATCGCCGCGTACATGCTCTTCACGTTGAGCACTTGCTGCGCGTCGATGATGCGGTGGCCGAGGCCGTTGTCGGAACCGATGAACATTTCGGCAACGATCACGATGACGAGCGCCATCGAGACCGCCGAGCGCAGGCCGACGAAGGTCGGCTGCAGGCTCTCCCAGATCAGCACGTCCTTGAAGACCTGCCAGCGCGTCGCGCCCATCACGCGCGCCGCCATGACGCGCTGCTTTCTCGCGTTGATGACGCCGTAGGCGCAATTGAAGATGACGATCAGCAGCGCACCGAACGCAGCGATCGCGACCTTGTTGATGTCGGAGACGCCGAAGATCAGGAGGAACAGCGGAATCAGCGCCGATGACGGCGTCGAGCGGAAGAAGTCGATCAGGAACTCGACGCTGCGATACGCGCGCTCGTTGCTGCCGAGCAGCACGCCGAGCGGCACGCCCACGACCGCGGCAATCAGGAAAGCCTCGAGCGTGCGCAGCACGGTGACGCCGAAGTCGAGCAGCAGCGCGCCGCCGGCGAGGCCGCTGAACAGCGCGCCGAGGGTCGCCGCCGGTGTCGGCAAGAGGATCACCTTGATCCAGCCGGCCCGCACGACCATGTCCCAGACGATGAACAGCACGAGCGGGCCGACGAAGGGCAGCAGGCGACCCCAGCGGAAGGTGCGCGGCGCGGGCCGCGCGACGTCGCCGGCGTTCCAGGGTGTCGGCGCGGTGGTGGTGGCGGTATCGCTCATCGCATCACGCCTTGAACAGCATCGGCTCGACCATCACGCGCTTCTCGAAGATGCCCTTGTCCGAGAACAGGTCGTAGAACTTCTGGAAGTAGGCGACGTCGCTGCTCTTGAAGTCGCTGTAGAGCATGTACGACGCGAGCGGCACCTCGGCGGTCAGCGCGCCCTCGATCGCGGTGTAGCCCTTCAGGTACTGGCGCGCCTCGTCGGGCTTCGTTCGCACGAGCTCGATGCCCTTCGAATACGCGGCGATGAACTTCTTCGCCTCGGCCGGGTACTTCTTGATGAACTCGGTGGTCAGGCTCGCCGAGCCGCCGTGCCAGGGCGCCATCGGGTCGCCGAGGATGTAGTGGGCGACGACGCCGGCCTCGAGCACGCGCGTCGTGCCGTTCAGGCGGCCGACGGTGCCGGTCGGCTCGAGCGTGTAGACCGCGTCGATCTGGCCGGCGGCGAGCGCCGCGACGTGCTGGCCGATCGGCAGCTCGGTCACGCTCATCACGCCGGCACCGGCGCGCTCGAGCATGGTCTTCGCGAGCGTCACGTTCTGGATGCCGGGGCCCGACGCGACCTTCTTGCCCTTCAGCTCGGCCATCGTCTTGACGGGGCTGTCCTTCGGCACCAGGAACTCCTCGAGAACGTACTTCGCGTTGCTCGGGTTGGTCGCGAAGATCTTGAAGAGGCCCGGCTGCGCGATCTCGCCGATCGCGAGATTCGCGGAGCCGGTGCCGTTCGAGCTGCCGTCCGAGCGGCCCGCGAGCATCGCTTCCATCACCTGCTGCGCACCGGCGAACTTGAGCGGCTCGACCTCGAGGCCGGCCTCCTTGAAGTAGCCCTTCTCGACCGCTGCGAAGAATGGCAGGCCGGCAGCGACCGGCCAGTAGCCGATTCGGATCTTCGCGGCCTGGCCGCGCGCGAGGCGCGGCACGCCGAGCGCCGCGAGCGCAGTGCCGGTCGCCGCGCCGGCGATCACGATGCGGCGGCGGCGGTCGACCGCGCCGGCCTCGCTTGCGAGCGGCGCAAAACGGCGGTGCTTCGAAGGGGCTTGGGTCATCGTGGCTCCAGTTGAAGGTCGGGACGAAAGGCGATCAGGCCGTGCGCGCTGCGGCGGCGCGCAGGCTGGCGAGGTAGGCGCGCCAGCCGCCATGCGCGCTGATGTCGGCGGCGCCGGCCAGCGCGTGCGCTTCGCAGAGGAAGCCGTGCACGTGCCGGCCGTCGGCGAGCTCGATGCTGCCGAGGCCGAGCGGTGGCGGGATCAGTGCGAGGAACGAGCCGACCGCGTCGGTCGGCATGTCCCACACTTCGACCGCGATTGCGACGCCGCCATCGGGCACGCGCAGCAGGCCGGGCTTCGCCGGCGTCGTGCCGGGCAACGCGTGCAGGCGGTAGTGCGGTGCGGTCTGCGTCGCTTCGCGCAAGGTCGCGCCACGTTCGAGCAATTGACCGTTGAGCGGCAAACCGCTGAGGTGCGCGCCAACGACGGCGGTCTGCAGCGTCGGCCGGCTTGCCGGCCACAGCGTCGATGTCGAAGACGCTGCGTCAAACGCAGTCGGCGCAGTTGACGCGGTAGACGTCGTCGATGCTTTCGATCCGTTAGATGAACTCGATGCGCTCCATTCACCCGAAGCGCTCGCCGTCTGCAATGCGCTTGTCTTCGCTTTGCCGCGCGCCCCGCCGAGCCGCGCATCGGTCGCGCCGAGCGGCAGCGCGACGCTCTCCTGCCAGTCCATTCCGAAGCGCGCGAGCGCCGCATCGCTCGCGCCCGGCGCGATGAAGGTGACGCCGAACGGCAGCCCATGACTCGTGAAGCCGGCCGGCAGCGCCAGTGCGCACCAGGCGAGCAGGTTGACGAAGTTGGTGTAGCGGCCGAGCTCCGCGTTGACGCCGATCGGATCGGCATCGACCTCGGTGTGGCGCGGATGACCCGGCGCGGTCGGCACCATCAGCATATCGACGTCGTTCCACAGCGCACCGACCTCGCGCTGCGCCTCGCGCAATGCGTAGAGGCCGCGGAACGCATCGGTCGCCGACATCCCGCGCGCCGCCTGGATGACGGTGCGCACGCTGCAATCAAAAGCCTCGGGCTGCTCGGCGAGCAGCGCTTCGACGACCGCGTGGCGCTCAGCCACCCACGGCCCACCGTAGAGCAGCGCGGCGACCGCGTGCAGCGGTTCGAAATCGAGCGCGACCACGCGGTGGCCGAGCGCCTGCAGGTGCGCGACCGCGGCTTCGTAGGACGCGCCGTAACCGGCATCGCCGCTGAAGACCGCCTGCGACGGCACGCCGATGCGCAGCGGCGCGTTGAACTGTGCCGGACCGACGCTGAACGCGCTGTACGCATCGTCGCTATCGGGCCCTTCGATCAGTGCGAGGACGCGGGCCGCATCGGCCACCGTCAGCGCGAAGATCGAGACACAGTCGAGACTGCGGCACGCGGGCACGACGCCGCTGGTGCCGACGCGCCCCGGTGTCGGCTTCAAGCCGACGATGTTGTTGAAGCCGGCCGGTATGCGGCCCGAGCCCGCGGTGTCGGTGCCGAGTGCGAACGCGACGTCGCCGCGTGCGACTGCGACCGCCGAGCCCGAGCTCGATCCGCCGCTGATGCGATCGGCCGCGAGTGCGCTGCTCGGCCGGCCATACGGCGAGCGCGCGCCGACGAGGCCGGTCGCGAACTGGTCGAGGTTGGTCTTGCCGAGGCAGACCGCGCCGGCCTCGATCAGCTTCGCAACGGTTGCCGCGTTTCGGCGCGGCAAATAGGCGAACGCCGGACACGCCGCGGTGGTCGGGAAGCCGGCGACATCGATGTTGTCCTTGACCGCGAACGGCACGCCGAACAGCGGCAGCGCCGCGAGCACGGCCGCGCGATCGGCGAAGGCGGCGGCACGCGCCTCGAGCGCATCGATCTGGGACTCGATCTGCGCCGTGCTGGCGCGTGCAATCCAGACGACGTCGGGGGCGTCACCAAGGCGATTCCGCTGTGCCGCGAGCAGCTCGCGTGGCGATGCGCCGGCGGCGTACGCCGAGGTCCAGTCGACCACCGTGGAGAGCGAGGCAACGTCCATGCGACAGTTCGGTGCGCGTCTTGTATACCAACGGGTGCACCGCATGATCCATGCCAACCGGCTGCGCATTTCTGCGGATACTCGGACGATGTCCTGCAGCTGGTCTGGCCTCCCCGTGCAATGAACGACGCCCCTGCCGCATCGTCCCGACCGCACTCGACCTGGGTCGCACGCGCCCTGCTCGCGGTCGCGGTCGTGTTCCTGCTCGAGAACGCGAAGCCGCTGATGCTGCCGATCGTGATCGCGGTCGCCTTCACGTTCGTGCTGGCGGCGCCGGTTCGCTGGCTGCGCCGGCGCGGAATGCCCGACTACCTCGGCGCAGGCCTAGTGATCGCTGCGGTGCTATCCGTTGTCGCGCTGCTCGTCTCGCTGCTCGCCGCGCCCGCGGCCGAGTGGTGGGCGCGCGCGCCCGGCACGGTGCACCGCCTGATCGAATCGGCGCAGCAGTTGAGAGTGTCCGCGTTCCCGGAGGCACTGTCGGGGCCACCGCGACGCCCCGGCATCGCGAGCGCGCCGGGCACGCCCGCCGCGGCGACGCTGCCGGCCGCGCCGGCGGCGTCCGCACCCGGCGGTACCGTCGTCGATCCCTTCACCGAGCAACTGACGACCGAAGGCATCAGCATCACGCGCGCCGCGCTCGGCCAGATGCTGTCGTTCACCGTCGCGGCGTCGGCGACCGTCTTCCTGCTCTACTTCTTGCTCGCGTCGGAGCACTGGCTGATCGCGCGCACCGTCGAGGCCATCCCGCGCCGGCGTTCGCGTGCACTGCTGCTCAGCGGCATCCGCCAGGCCCAGGTCGAGATCGGTCTCTTCATCACGACGATGGGCCTGATCAGCATCGGCCTCGGCATCGCGACCGGCGTTGCGCTCGCCGCGATCGGCTTTCCGAACCCGGTGCTATGGGGCACGACCACCGCGGTGCTCACGTTCGTGCCCTACATCGGCCCGGTGCTTGTTACGCTCGCTTTGCTGGTCGCGGGCGGCATGGAGTCGGGCACCGGCCTCGCGATGCTGGTGCCGCCGGCGCTCTTCCTCGGACTGCATTTCATCGAAAGCAATTTCATCAGCCCGCTGATCATGGGCGCGCGGCTGCGCATCAATCCGGTCTTCGTGTTTCTCTCGGTGCTGTTCTGGAGCTGGCTGTGGGGGATTGCCGGCGCTTTTGTCGCCGTGCCGCTGCTGCTCGGGTTGCGCGCCGTGAGTCAGCGCAGCCGGCGCTTGCGCTTTGTGCGCATCTACCTCGATGCGGACGCCCCAGAAAACACCGTGCTGCCGAGCCCGCGAGCACCTGCTGACGGCGGCGGTGCGTCGGCTCGCGATTCACCGCATCGACGCTGACTCCGCTGAGCCGGCTCATCGGCTTGGGCACACCGCTTGCTGCCGAACTCGGATGAATTCCGAGTTTCGCGATGCGCATCGCCTACGTCACTGAGACCTTTCCCCCAGAGGTCAACGGGGTTGCGTTGACGGTGGCTCGCACGGTGCGGCATTTGCGCGAGCGCGGGCACGTCGTCGACCTGATCCGGCCGCGTCAGCCCGGCGATCCGGTCGAGCCGCCGAGCCGCGCCGAATGGCTCACGCACGGCTGGCCGATCCCGATGTACCCCGATCTGCGCTTCGGCTACGCAAGCGCCGGTGCCTTGCGCACGCACTACCGCGAGAGCCGGCCCGATCTGGTCCACATCGCGACGCCGGGTCCGCTCGGTTTCGAGGCGCTGCGCGCGGCGCGGGCACTCAACCTGCCGACCTCGTCCGACTTCCGCACCAATTTTCATCTGTACACCCGTCACTACCGTCTCGGCGCGGTCGCCTCGGTCGTGTTCGCTGGGCTGCGCTGGTTCCACAACCGGACCGAGCGCACGTTCGTGCCGACCAAAGCCGGTGCGCGCGAGCTCGAGGCTGAAGGGTTTCGCCACCTTGCCGTGGTCGGGCGCGGCGTCGACACCCTGCGGTTCGGTCCGGCGCGGCGCAGCGCCGAGCTTCGCCGTGAATGGCAGGCGGTCGAGGGTGCGCCGGTGCTGCTCTACGTCGGTCGCGTCGCCGCCGAGAAGAACATCGAGCTCGCGTTGCGCGCATTCGATGCGCTGCGGCTCAAGCAGCCGTCGGCGCGCATGGTCGTCGTCGGGGACGGCCCGCTGCGCGAGTCGCTCCAGCTCACGCATCCCGATGTGCGCTTCGTCGGCGCGAAGCAGGGCGATGACCTCGCAACCTGTTATGCGTCGGCCGATCTGTTCGTGTTTCCCAGCCTCACCGAGACGTTCGGCAACGTCACCCTCGAAGCGCTTGCGTCCGGCCTGCCGGTGGTTGCGTTCAATACGGCCGCCGCCGGCGAGCACGTCGAGAACGGCCGCAGCGGCCTGCTCGTTGCGCCCGCTGACGAGGCTGGCTTCGTCGACGCCGTCGGCACGCTCGGCCAGCAGCCCGATCGCCTGAAAGCGATGGGGCAGAGCGCGGTCGCTGCGGCGCGCCGCGTTCGCTGGGACGACGTGCTCGGCCGCTTCGAGGCCGAGCTCCAGGACACCGTCGATGGCCACCAAGCCCAGCTCTCGGCAGCTCCCGTCGTGGCCTGAGCGGCAACTGCTTTGGATCGAGCGCGATCGCTCGTTCGCGCGCTGGATGCACGGTGCATCCGCGCGGCCCTGGGTCGTGCCGTCGCTCAACATCGTCAGCCGGCTCGGCGACGGCTGGATGTGGTACGCCGTCATCCTGTCGCTGCCGTGGCTCGATCACGTGAACGGGACGACTTGCGCGATCCGCATGTTCGCCGTCGGCGCCGTCAACTTGCTGATCTACCTGATTATCAAGCGGTGTATCGCACGCCCGCGACCGTATCGAACTTGCCCCGGCATTCGCTCCTGCGGCCGCTCGCTCGACGAGTACAGCTTTCCGAGCGGGCACACGCTGCACTCGGTCGCGTTCGGGCTCATCCTGGTCGCGTATTACCCGTCGCTCGCCTTCGTCGTCTGGCCGTTCGTGGCGCTGGTCGGGGTCTCGCGCGTGGTGCTCGGCCTGCACTATCCGAGCGATGTGCTGGTGGGCGCCGCGGTCGGTGCGACCACCGCGCTGGTCAGCTTCAATCTCCTTTGAACGCGGTCCCTTGACGTCTGGCGCTCGCGTCGTTCGCATAGGGCGATGCGTTCGCAGCCGGCGTTGCGATCAGCGCTGGCGATGCGATCAGCGTTGTAGATGCGGTTGCCGTGGCCGAATGGGCCTCGCACCAGCCTTCGCAGACCTGCGCGACCGTCTGCGCCTCGCGCTGCCGCACTGCGCGTTCGAGCGCACGCTGCCAGCACAGCCGCACGCCGGCGTGATCGGCATCGTGCGGATGCAGCTCGAAGCGCAGCACCGGGTTCGCAACCAGCATTCGGTTGAGGACGGCGGTCCACGCGATCGAGCTCTGCCGTCGCCACGCGGTCGACGTGCTGTAGACGATCGCCTGGCTGGTGATGCGCTCGTCGCCGGGCAGCAGGTGGAGGTGGCGCAACGTCGCGGTGTAGGCGAACTCGCGGCAGCGGCGCAGCGCCGCCCAAGCACCCGGCCCGAGCAGCCAGGCCGGCGCGACAAAGCCGTGCAGCGGCCAGCCTTTGCGCGCGAACCAGTCGATGCCCTCACGCAGCCGCGCGGTCGCGGATGCCTCGTGCAGGTCCCAGAACTCGCCTTCGCCGCGCGTGTAGACGTGGCGCCGCAGGCGGTCGAGCGGGCTGTGCGGCACGCCTTCGTCGACGTGCGTGAGGCCGTGCAGCGCGAGCTCGTCGCCGCGTCGACTGCGCTCGCTCAGCCACTGCTCGAACGTCGGTGTCGGCGCCGCGTGGTGGAAGCGCGGCACCGCGAGGAAAGTCAGCGGCAGCGGCGCGACCTCGTGCACCGCGGCGATCACCCGCTCGCAGCCGGCGAGTCGCGCTTCGGCGACGTCGTGGATCACCACGCAGAGCGCCGGCGCGTTCATCGTCCCGGTGCCGCGATCGGCCGCACGGCAACACGCGGTTCGCGCGCTGCTGCACCGTGCAGCAGGCTGCGGTATTGCGTCAGCAGCGCCGGCAGCACACGCTCCCAGTCGTTCGCCTCCGCGCGCGTCCGCGCGGCCTGACCGAGCGCAGCGCGGTCGCGCGAGAACAACGCGTCGATCGCTTCGGCAAACGCCGCCACGCTGCCCGACTCGACGCCGATGCCGACCGTCGAATCGACCAGCTCGGCGAGGCCTTCGGCGCGGCGTGCGATGACCGGCGTACCGCAGGCCATCGCTTCCAGCACCGACAGGCCGAACGTTTCCTGGTCGCCGGCGTGCACGAAGGCGTCGGCGCTGGCCAACGCGGTCGCGAGCTCGTCGGTGTCGGCGACGAACGACAGCACGCGGACGCGCGCGCTGTGCGGCGGCGGCGTCGGGCCGTGGCCGATCGCGAGCAACAGGTAGCGATCGCCGAGGAGATCGACCGCATCGGCCAGAACGTCGAGGTGCTTCTCGGGCGCAAAGCGACCGGCGAACACCAGAACGCGCGTGTCAGGCTCAATGCCGAGCCACTCGCGCCAGCGCGCGCTCGCGCGCGAGGGGTGGAAGGTCTCGCTGTCGACGCCGAGCGGCTGACAGACCGCATGCGGGATGCTCCAGTCGACAAGATGGCGGCGCATGCTCTCGCTCGGCGCGAACACGCGGTCGAAGCGGCCGTAGACACCGCGCGCATAGGCGCGCGCGGCGCGCGCGGCGGTGTTGCCCAGGCGCTTGCCTGCGACCAGCCGCGCCATGGTCTCGAGGTTCGAGTGGCAGTACGCGACGGCCGGAATCTGTCGCCGTCGCGCGGCGTCGACGGCAGCCCACGCCACCACATACGGATCGCCGGCCTCGATCAAGTCGGGCTCGAGATCGACCAACCGATCGGCGATCGCGCGACGTCGCAGCGGCATTCGATAACCGCCGCTGAACGGCAGCGGCACCGAGGGCAGGCGAGCCTCACCGGTGCGCGACGCGGCGCGCGCCGGCACCGCGATCGTGTGGGTCCAGCCGGGTTGGCCGGCAAGCCAGGCCTGCTTGGTCAGCAGGTAGCGCCGCACGCCGCCGCCGGTCGGACTCCAGAACATCGTCGCGTCGACGACGTGGACGTTGTTCATGGCTGCACAAGCTCGCGGTGCGTCAAGCGGCCGACGGTGATCGAATGCTTCATCGCAAAATTCGGCATGCAACGCGCGGCCCTCGACAGAGCCATGCCGGATGGTACGAGCCGACGCCCACCGGCCACCCGACGCAGCGGCTAGCGCCGCTTCGGATCGGGCCGGTCGGCCACGTCGGCCGAGTGCGGCGGCGCCGCGCTGCTATCGAGACGCCGATCCTCGACGGCGTCCGCATGAAGGTCGCGCCCGCCCGAGCCGGCGTCCTGCGGTTCGGGCCGCAGCTCGCGGCGGTAGGTCGCATCGGTGGCTTCTGCGCGGCTGGTGTCGACGACGCCGCGCTCGACGTCATCGTGCGCCTGCTGCATCAGCTCGCTCGGCGCGCGTTGCTGGCTCGCCGACGATTCGTCGCGTTCATGCGGCGCCTTGTCGGAGCGTCGCTCGGCCTTCTGCGGCGTGGTCTGGCCCTCGCGGTGGGGCGGCACCCGCTGTGGCGACTCCGGGTCGCGCGACCTCGGATGGCGGACGTCGTCGGGCATCGTGCGTCCGATCAGATCGCGCCGACGCTGCCGGTCACCGGCAGCACGATGCCGCTGATGTACCCGGCGCAGACCGGTGACGCGAGAAACACATACGCCGGCGACAGCTCTTCCGGTTGTGCGGCGCGCTTCATGTCGGTGCTCTGGCCGAACTTCGCGACCTTGTCAGCAGGCGAATCAGCTGGATTGAGCGGCGTCCACACCGGGCCCGGAGCGACCGCGTTGACGCGGATGCCCTTTTCGATCAGGTTCTGTGCGAGCGACTTGGTGAACGCGTGGATCGCGCCCTTGGTCGCCGAGTAGTCGAGCAGCTTCGGGCTACCTTCGAGGCCGGTGACCGAACCGGTGTTGATGATCGACGAGCCCTTCTTCAAGTGCGGCAACGCTGCCTTGGCCATGTGGAAGTAGCCGATCACGTTGGTGTGCAGCGTCTCCTCGAGGCGCTCGTCGGTGATGTCCTCGAGCGACTCGGCATGCTCCTGGAACGCGGCGTTGTTGACCAGCACGTCGAGCTTGCCGAACTCGCGCACCGTCGCGTCGACGGCCGACCGGCAGTAGGCGCCGTCCTTGACGTCGCCCGGCAGCAGGATGCAGCGCCGGCCCTCGGCCTCGATGCAGCGCTTGGTCTCTTCGGCGTCGTCGTGCTCGTCGAGGTAGGCCACTGCCACGTCGGCGCCTTCGCGTGCGAACAGCACCGCGACCGCGCGGCCGATGCCCGAGTCGCCGCCGGTGACGAGCGCGACCATGTCGCGCAACTTGCGGCTGCCTTCGTAGTCCGGGGCGAGGAACTGCGGCTTCAGCTGCAGCTCCGATTCGTGGCCCGGCTTATCAATGTGCTGGGCCGGCAGCCGTTCGGGATGCTCGCGGGCGCCGGCCTGCACGGCCGACTTCTCGGACTCGTCCGATTCCGATGACTTGGCGCGGTCCTTTTCGTCCTGGCTGCGCTGAATATCGCGCTGCTTGTCCGACACCGCCGACGCGGCGTTCGGGTTCTTCGTTTCGGTCGTCACGTCATCGCTCCGGAAGGTTCGCTACTCATCCGTGGAGTCGGCAAACGGTGTGCCCGCCTCCGTGCGAGGCGTCGTGCGGGCGCCGGCGTCAGTGCGTCCCGCGCAGGTACGCCTCGACCTTGTCGGGCTGCGCGCCGACCCGCGCGACTGCGCGGCGCAGCACATCGCGCGTGACGCCGAAGCGGCCGGTCCAGTAACGACGCTCCTGTTCCTGGTCGACATTGATCCGGCTGCGATCCGGTTCGTCGAACGATGGGGTGTTCTCGGAAGTCTGCATGTTCTTGTCTCCTATGGAATCAATGTGCCACCGGCTCGACGCGGCGGATGTAGGAAAGGCGCCGATCGGGACGTCGGCGGCCGCATGCGTTTGCATCCCGGGTGGACACGCGACGCCACGTATCGGCGACGCGCCGCTGCCCGTCAATGCTCCCGCTACGTCTCAATCGCGCCGAGCGCGTGCATCAGTCGCGGCACCTCGGCGGCCAGTTCGCCGGCCAGAAAGCCGAGCGGCCCGCGCCGCTCGGCGAGCACGCTGCCGGCACGCGCATGCAGCGCGACACCCCAGACGCAGGCCTGCGCCAGCGTCGCGCCGCGGGCCGCGAGCCCTGCGATCAGGCCGGCCAGCGTGTCGCCCGAGCCCGACGTCGCGAGGCCGACGCAGCCGCCGTCGTGGTGCCAGGCCTGGCCTTGCGGCGTTGCGATCCAGGTGCGCGCGCCTTTCAGTGCGACGACCGCGTTCCATCGCATCGCCGCGTCGCGGCAGGCGCGCTCGGCGTCCTGCAGGATCGTCGCCTTGTCCGCACCGGTCAGGCGCGCCATCTCGCCAGCGTGCGGAGTCAGCAGCACCGGCCGGTCGAAGCGCGCCACCGCATCGACGACGTTCATCGCGAGCGCATCGAGCACCACCGCGGCATCGCTGCAGCGCGCCAGCAGCGCCTGCACGAAGGCCTTGGTCGTCGCCTCGTCCTGCAGGCCGGGACCGAGCAGCACGGCCTGCGTCTTGCGCAACACGCGGTCGAGCACACCGATGCCATCGGCCAGGAAGCCGCCGTCCGGCGACTCGGGCAGCGCGATCACGCGACCTTCGGGCAGCGCTAGCGCGACACCTGGTGCGACGCTGGCGGCAGTCGCCACCGTCAACCGGCCGGCGCCGGCGCGCAGCGCGGCGGTTGCGGCCAGCAGCGCTGCGCCGGGCATCTCGCAACTGCCGGCGATGACGAGGGTGCGGCCGCGTGTTTCCTTGTCGCCCTCCGGGTCCGGCTGTGGCAACGGCCAGCCGTGCAACAGCGCCGTGTCGACATCGAGCGCGGGCGTCGCCGGGCTCATCGTGATGGAAGCAAAGCGTTGATCACGACTTCGGCGCCGCCGGCACGTCCGGCTCGGACGTCACCGGTGCGCCCGCCTCGCGCAGCGGCGACACGAAGTTTTCGAGCCGGCGCACCAGCTTGCCATGGCTGCCGGCGGTCCGGTCGAACTCGTATGACGTGACCCCGCAGTTCGGCACGTCACCGAGGCGATCGATCTCGAGGATCTGCGCCTCGTCGAGGCGCTCGAGCAGGTAGCGCATGCAGTTGACGGTGACCTGGTGGGCGACGATCAGCACGCGCTCGCGCCGGTATTCGCGCGTCATCATCTCGATCACGCTGCGCAGGCGCAGGATCACGTCGCACCAGCTCTCGCCGCCCGGCGGCCGGAAATAGAACTTGCCGACATGCGCACGCTGCTCAGCGAGCTCCGGGTACTTGGCGCGGATGCCGAGCGGCGTCAGCCGGTCGAGGATGCCGAACTCCTTCTCGCGCAGGCGCTCGTCGCTGACCCGGCTGACCTCGTGGCCGTGCATGCCGGTCTCAATCACGATGCGGGCGGTTTCGCGCGCCCGCAAGTAGGTCGACGACAACACGACATCGGGTAGTTCGTCGCGCGGCATGTTGCCGAACCAGGTGCCGAGCGCCTGGGCCTGGCGCATGCCGAGATCGGACAGCGGCACGTCGACGTCGCGCGTCGCAATATCGATCGTGCGCAGCCCGGCCGCCTCGGCCGCGTCGCGTGCGACGTTGCCGGCACTCTGGCCGTGACGCACGATCCACAGCGATTGCGGCCACTTCTGTTCCGGCTCGGTGCGCTTCACGCTCGATGACTTTCCGGTGCTGATGGCCCGTCGGGCCGATCCGTCGATGTGGCAAACGGCGGGCCGGGTCGGCGGGCGGCGCCCGCGGCAGCGGCGGATATCGACGACCGCTGCCGCAAGCCGTGCGACGAGGTGCTTCGGCATCGCGCTTGGCATGCCCCCGGACCGCGCCTGGGCGCGTGATTTGCCTCGCTGTGGTCACAAGGAGCATCGCCATGGCCATCGACAAGCCCCCATCCGATCCACCAGGTCTGTCATCGCCGACCCAGGCGCCGATGAGCCCGGGCGACGAAGCCCCACCCGGCACGCCGGGTACCGCGGAGAACGTCTGCCCGCGCTGCGGCGGCAGCGGCCGCGCCGGCGACGAGGTCTGTGCCAACTGCCAGGGCACCGGCCGCATCAACGTCGGCATCGGCGGCGCCTGAGCCGCCTGCGTAATCTGCTCAGGGCGGAGAACCAGCTGTCGGCCGTGCACCCGGTCGACGGTGCGCCGTCGCCGTTCGACGCGTCCGGAACGTGATCGACCAGCGCAGTGCCGGCGTCGGCGCGATGCTGTGCTGCCATTCCCAGCGTGCCGGTCCACGCAGCACGTAGGCCGAGCGCGGGCGCAGATCCACTGACAGCACGTCGGCCTTCTTCGGCGCGACCGGTGGATAGCGGCGCATCCGCATCCGGCAGGTGCTGCCGAGCGACACGCCGACGACGACCTCGAAGTCCGGCACGTCGCGGTGCCAGCCGAGCGGCGTGCCGAGCCGGTACTCGGCGATCAGCGCGCTTGCGAAATCGGCGGCCGGCAAACCGGTCCAGGCTGCCGCCTTGGCCCGCAACGGCCACAGCCATTCGGGCACCTCGGCACTCGGCAGCAACTGGTTGGTCTCGAAGTCATAGGCCGTGCCGAAGTGGGCGACGCGGCGCTTCGCGGTCCAGGCCTTGTAGCGCGCTTCGTGCAAGGTTAGCGCGCCGATCGTCTCGAGCAGTTCGGCTTCCTCGGCCGGCGTGATGAAGTCGTCTCGGTAGAGCCAGCCTTCCGGCAACGCAGTGGTCAGCGCTTGTTCGCTTTCACTGCCGAACAGGTCCTGTTGCTCGAGGCCGGGCGAGGTCATGTCATGCGGGCTTTCGTGTGGAGCGTGCTCATTCGCGCGCACTCTGATCGGCCTCAGCGAAGCGACGGGTTGGCCCGGACTCCGTTTCGAAATGCCTAGTAGGCACTGCGTCCGGGCCAACCCGCCGCTTCGGTGATGTGCGGTTCGATTTGAGTTCGCTTTGCGGACAGCTGGGTGGAACGCGCGCGGAGGGCCTGCACGGACGCAGTGCCTAGGCATTTCGAAACGGAGTCCGCGCAGGCCCTCCGCGTCGCTCAGCGCCTCATCGATTTCAGCTTCCGGATTGAAAGGCTGGGAGCAACCGCCGTGCCGTCATCCCGGTGCCCGCAGCCGAAAGCGCTGCACCTTCCCCGTCTCGGTCCGCGGCAGCGCCGTGACGAACTCGATCGCACGCGGGTACTTGTACGGCGCGATCGCCGCCTTCGCGAACTCCTGCAGCTCGCGCACCAGCGCATCGCCGGCCGTGTGCGTCGGCTTCAGCACAACCACCGCCTTGACGATCTGGCCGCGTTCGGCGTCGGGCGCGCCGACCACCGCGCAATCGGCGACGGCCGGGTGTCGCAGCAGCGCCTCCTCGACCTCGGCCGGGCCGATGTTGTAGCCGGCCGAGACGATCATGTCGTCGGTGCGCGACTGGTAGAAGAAGTAGCCGTCGGCGTCCATCACGTAGGCATCGCCGGTGTAGTTCCAGCCGTCCTGCACGTACTGCGCCTGGCGTGGGTCGTCGAGGTAGCGGCAGCCGGTCGGGCCCTTGACCGCGAGGCGGCCCACGGTGCCCGGCGGAACCTCGCGGCCGTCCTCGTCCATCACGCAAGCCTGGTAGCCCGGCACGACCTGACCCGTCGCGCCGTCGCGTGAATGCGCCTCGTCGGCCGAGATGAAGATGTGGAACATCTCGGTCGCGCCGATGCCGTCGATCATCTCGATGCCGGTCGCCTCGCGCCACAGCACGCGCGTCGCGGCCGGCAGCACCTCACCGGCCGACACGCATTTGCGCAAGGTGCCGCCGTGCGCAACGGCGATGCGCTCGATGCGGGCGACCTCGGCCATCGCGCGGTACGAGGTCGGCGCGGTGAACATGACGGTCGAGCCGAGCTCGCGCGTTGCGCGTGCGAGGTCGGCCGGCGCGGCCTTCTCGAGCAGCACCGTCGAGGCGCCGATGCTCATCGGGAACAAGGTCAGGCCGCCGAGGCCGAACGTGAAGGCGAGCGGCGGGCTGCCGATGAAGACGTCGTCGGGCTCGGCGCGCAGCACGTGCTGCGGGAAGCAGACGCAGGCCGCCATCACGTCGCGGTGGAAGTGCATCGTCGCCTTCGGCACGCCGGTGGTGCCGGAGGTGAACGCGAGCAGGCAGGTGTCGTCGGCGGCGGTGTCGACGGCGACGAAAGGCCGGTCGTGACGCGCAATCAGCACCTCCAGCCCGTCAGATCCTCCGCCGCCGAAGGTGCGCATCTGCCGCAACGTCGGGCTCTGCGCGCGCGCCGTGTCGAGCTCGCCGCGCAGCGCCTCGTCGCAGAGCGCATGGCTGATCTGTCCGCGCTCGATCATCTGCGCGAGCTCCTTGGCGCGCAGCAGCGGCATCGTGCCGACCGCGATCCCGCCGGCCTTCACGACGGCGAACCAGCAGGCGACCAGCATCGGCTTGTTGGCGGCGCGCAGCAGCACGCGGTTGCCGGGGACGAGGCCGAGATCGGCGACCAGCACGTGGGCGATGCGGTCGACCTGCCGCTGCAGCTCGGCGTAGGTCCAGTCAGGACCGCCCGGCGCGCGCACGCAGCGGCGGTCGCCACGGCCATCGGCGACGACTGCATCGAGCAGCGCGGTTGCGCAGTTCAGCCGCTCGCCGAACTGCAACTCCGGCAGATCGAAGCGGAACTCGGGTTGCGCTTCGGGCGGCGGCAGCCGGTCTCGCGCGAACGTGTCGAGGTGGGCGGAGGCGGCCATGGCGTTCGGGCTCTTTGCGGCAGCGTGGTGGTCGATCAGTCGGGGATCACCGCGGTCGCTTCGATCTCGACCTTGGCGCGGTCCTCGATCAACGCAGTGACCTCGACCGCGGTCATCGCCGCGTTGTACGAGCCGATGATTTCCCGGAATGACTGGCCGATCTCGCGGCCGGCCGCGAGGTACTCGCGCTTGTCGGTGACGTACCAGGTCATCCGCACGATGTGCTCGGGCTTGCCGTCGGCCTCGCGCAGCACGTCAACGATGTTCTGCAGCGCCTTTCTCGCCTGCGACGCGAAGTCGTCGCCGGCGAACACGCCGTGCTCGTCCCAGCCGACCATGCCGGCGATGAAGACCTGGCGGCCGCGCGCGGCGACGCCGTTCGAATAGCCCTTCGGGCGGGGCCAGCCGGCGGGAAGCAGCACTCGCATCGGAATTCCTCGGTTGCTCCGCCGTCGTCAAGCGACGGCGGAAGGGTCGGTGGCGCGCATGAGCGCGGCCCGCAAATCGGCCGGCAGCTCGATCGCGCGATGGGTCTCGAGAGAGGTCGTCACCAGCACCTGGCGCATCGTCACGCGCCGGTCGCCGGCGATGCCGGTGATGTGCCGTTGCAGCGTCAGCGATGCGCCGCCGATGCGCTCGACCTCGAGCTCGATCGCAACGCGGTCGCCCATCTTGCTGACTGCCACGAAGTCGACCTCGAGGCGCACCGTCGGCAGCCCGATCCGGCGCTCGGCGACCAGCGCGTAGTAGTCGATGCCGAGGCCTTCGGTGAACCAGTCCTCGATGTGCGCGTTCAGCATCACGAAGTACTGCGGGTAGAAGACAATCCCGGCTGGGTCGCAGTCGGAAAAGTGGATCACGCGCTCCTGGCGGAACAGGGCGCGTCGCGGACCGTCGGTCACTCCGTCCGAACGCAGGCCGGCTGACGAGCCGTGCGATGCCCGAGCCAAAGTCGTCGCGCCGACGCTCATGCGCGCACGTCCTTCAGCAACTCGCGCGCAATGATCAATTGCTGCACCTCGCTCGCGCCTTCATAGATGCGCAGCGCGCGGATTTCGCGGTAGAGGCGTTCGACCGGATGCTCGCTGACGACGCCGAGGCCGCCCCAGATCTGCACTGCCGCGTCGATCACCTGCTGCGCACCTTCGGTGGCGGCAAGCTTCGCCATCGCCGCTTCGCGCGTCACGTTCCGGCCCTGGTCACGCTGCCAGGCGGCGCGGTAGGTCAGCAGCGCGGCGCTGTCGACCGTCAGCGCCATCTGCGCGAGCTTGGCCTGCGTGAGCTGGAAGTCGGCCAGCGTCTTGTCGAACATGCGGCGCGTCGTCGCGCGCTGCAGCGCCTCGTCGAGCGCGCGCCGCGCGAAGCCGAGCGAGGCCGCGGCGACCGACGTGCGGAACACGTCAAGCGTACGCATCGCGACCTTGAAGCCGGCGCCGCCCTCGCTGATGCGCTGGGCGAGCGGCACCCGGCAGTTCGTGAAGCGCAGGCGGCCGAGCGGATGCGGCGCGATCACGTCGATGCGCTCGGCGATCTCGAAGCCCGGCGTGTCGGCATCGACGATGAACGCCGAGATGCCGCGCGCACCGGGTGCTTCGCCGCTGCGCGCAAACACGACATAGAAGTCGGCGATGCCGCCATTCGAGATCCAGGTCTTCTCGCCGTCGAGGACCGCATGGTCGCCGTCGATGCGGGCAGCGCAGGCCATCGCGGCGACGTCGGAGCCGGCGTCGGGCTCGGACAGCGCGAACGCCGCGATCGCCTCGCCGCGTGCGACGCGCGGCAGGTAGCGCTGCTTCTGCGCCGGCGTGCCGTCGAGGCTGATCGCGCCAGAGCCGAGCCCCTGCATCGCGAACGCGAAATCGGCGAGACCCGAATGACGCGCCAGCGTCTCGCGCGCCAGGCAGATCGAGCGCGTGTCGATCACGTCGACCGCACCACCATGCGCCGTGCCGCCGACCGCATGGCGCAGCCAGCCACCGGCGCCGAGTGCCTTGACGAGCGAACGGCAGGCCGCGTCGACGTCGTGCGCATGGTCCTGCGGCACGTGCTCGTGAGCCCATGCGTCGAGCTCGCGTGCGAAGCTGCGATGCCGTTCGTCGAAGAACGGCCAGTCGAGGTGCGGCTGCTCACGCATCGATCAGTTGCCTTCGAAGCGCGGCTTCTGCTTCGCGACGAAGGCGTGGTACGCCCGCGAGAAGTCCTCGGTCAGCATGCAGATCGCCTGCGCTTGCGCCTCGGCCTCGATCGCCTGGTCGATCGTCATCGCCCATTCCTGGTGCAGCATCGTCTTGGTGATGCCGTTCGCGAACGTCGGGCCGCTCGCCAGGTCGCGCGCCATCGCGATCGCATCGGCTTGCAGCATGTCGGGCGTCGACAGCCGGTTGAAGAAACCCCAGCGCTCCGCCTCTTCTCCGTTCATCGCTCGACCGGTGTACAGCAGCTCGCTCGCGCGGCCGTGGCCGATCAGGCGCGGCAGGATCGCGCACGCGCCCATGTCGCAGCCGGCCAGGCCGACGCGGTTGAACAGGAACGCGGTCTTGCTGCGCGCGGTGCCGACCCGCAGGTCCGACGCCATTGCGACGATCGCGCCGGCACCCGCGCAGACGCCATCGATCGCCGCGACGATTGGTTGCGGGCAGGCCCGCATCGTCTTCACGAGGTCGCCGGTCATCCGCGTGAACATCAGCAGCTCGGGCGCTTTCAGGCGCACCAGCGGGCCGATGATCTCGTGCACGTCGCCGCCCGAGCAGAAGTTGTCGCCAGCGCCGTTGATCACGACGGCTTTCACATCGTCGGCGTACTTCAGGTTGGCGAACAGCTCGCGCAGCTCGGCATACGAGTCGAACGTCAGCGGGTTCTTGCGCTCGGGCCGGTTCAACGTGACATGGCCGACCCGATCCTCGACCTTCCAGGCGAAGTGCTTCGCCTGATAGCCGGCGGCGGGTCGGGTATTGCCGGCGGCGAGGCCGGGGTCGACGCGGGGGGTGGTGGCTTGATCGGTCATCTTCAATGTCTCCGGGTTTCGACGATTCGTTGTGCGCTGTTCAGCAGATGCGCCTGTCAGGTTTGAGCGTCGCAAAGCCGTGGGCGGGTGGCCGGCCGTGCTTCACTGCGGCGGTCGGCGCGAAGCGCCGACTCCCCTGCGGTGCTCGGTGCCCGATGGCGAGCGCAGAACTCGCCCTCGCACGGGCGGCATCCTGCTGCGCAGGCTGCCTGTGCTCGGTGCTCAGACAGGCTGCGCTCGACGCCTCGCCTTGCGGCGATGCGCAACCCCCGAGCCCCTGCGCTCCTCGGCGCCGCAGAGGCGCACGCCCGGCCACCCGCCCACGACTTTGCGAAGAACACTGGTGCAGCCATCGAGAACTCGCCTCTGCGCGTCTGGATCCACCCTCCCGGTTACGCCCCGACGAAAGTCCATCATGCGACACCGAATTCATTCAAGCGTCCTCGTCCGCCTGTTCGTTCCGA
>Ga0207650_10000711_pt1 | contig 25962 bp, 24 predicted proteins | sample KBSS63metaG_FD_184325 | JGI IMG/M metagenome (GOLD analysis project Ga0207650, IMG submission 184325) | Switchgrass rhizosphere microbial communities from Kellogg Biological Station, Michigan, USA - KBS S6-3 metaG (SPAdes) (version 2) | ecosystem: Host-associated > Plants > Roots > Rhizosphere...
GATGCAGAATCGCGGAACTGGACCGGAATATCGGGTCCGGGATCGCGCTTACTCGCTCGTGATTTTCGCTTCCCGCACGACCTTGCCCCACTTGAGGCTCTCGCGGTCGAAGTACTGGGCGAGCTCCTCGCGCCCGCCGGGCGCGGGGTCCAGGCCATGCTTGGCGAGCTCCGCGCGGACCTGCGGATCGTTCAATACTTTGGTGAGCTCGCGGTTCCAGAAGTCAAGCACGTCCTTCGGCGTCTTGCCGGGCGCGACGAAGGCGTACCAGTTGGTTGCCTCGAAGCCCGGATAACCCAGCTCCGCGACAGTCGGCACACCCGGCATCGTCGACGATCGCTTCGCTCCGGTCGTCGCGAGCGCACGCAACTTACCGGAGTCGACATGCGGAGCGACCGTCGACGGCACGCCGATGTACATGTCGATTCGTCCCGCCACGAGGTCGGTCATCGCCGGCCCACCGCCCTTGTAAGGGACGTGGACCATGTCGATGCCGGCGCGCTCCTTGAAGAGCTCGCCGGCGAGATGTCCCGCGCCGCCCAAACCGGCGGACCCGTAATTGATCTGGCCCGGCTTCTGCTTCGCCAAGGCAACGAATTCGTCGAGCGTCCTGGCCGGCACGCCCGTGTGCACGACCATCACGTTGGGAAACACGACGCCCATCGTGATCGGCGCGATGTCACGCTTCGGATCGTAGGCAAGATCCTTGACGAGGTGCGGCGCAACGCTCATCGGGCCGACGGAAGTGAGGTGGATCGTGTAGCCGTCAGGCGCCGCCAGCGCGATCTGCTGCGCGGCCACATTGCCGCCCGCCCCGGGCTTATTCTCGACGACGACGGGTTGCCCGATGTTCTCGCTGAGCTTATGCGCAATGATTCGGGCTGCGGTATCGGTGCCTCCTCCCGGAGCGAAGCCGACGGTCAGGGTGACGGAGCGGGCCGGAAAGGATTGGCCGCCAACCGCACTGGCGAAGACTAAAGCCACCGCGGCGAGCATTGTTCGCGTCGTGAACGTCATTCGAGACCTCTTGAACTATCGATCCTGTTACGAGAGGGCGCCGAAGCGGATGCGCCGTCGGCCTGCGGACGCCGAGTTTGGCACAGCATGCCTGCGGACTCTCCGCCGCGGGCCGACCGCCCGGTCGAGTCCGCTCGCTCCGTCTAACCATCCCGGCGGGTTGCGGCATTCGTTCCGGCGACTCGGCCGAAGACCGAGCCGTTGGTGAGCCCCGAGCCGCCGGGGTAGTTGAACCAGAAGATGCCACCCACCAGCTCGCCCGCCGCGTAGAGGCCGCGGATCGGCTCGCCGTCCGAGCTCATCACCTGGCCGCTGGTGTTGATCCTGAGACCCCCGAACGAGAAGGTGATGCCGCAGGTCACCGCGTAGGCCTCGAAGGGTGCGGTGTCCAGGGTGTTGGCCCAGTTGGACTTGTTCATCTCGAGGTTCGTGGTGCAGCGCCCGTCCTTGACGTTCGGGTTGAAGGGAATGTGCGTCTGCACCGCGTCGTTGTAGTTCCTGAGCGTTGCGAGCGCAGTTTTCTGGTCGGTGTCGTCGAGCTTCGACACCAGCTCCTCCAGCGTATTGGCGGTGACTTTGGTCACCTGCCTGATGCGGTACTCGTCACGCAGCTGCTGCTTCACCTTGCCGTCGAAGATCTGCCAGGCGAACTGGCGGGGCTGCTGCAAAATGACGCGACCGTACTTCGCATAGGTGTAATTCCTGAAGTCGGCGCCCTCGTCGACGAAGCGCTTGCCGTCGGCGTTGATGTAGACGCCCCATGGGTACGAGTGCTTCTGGAAGCCGTCGCCGACGGCGAGGTCGCCGGTTTCGGGAGCGTTGCGGTCCCATGCCACCGCATGGCAGCCCGACCAGTTGCCGTGCGCAGCGGCGCCGATGTCGAGCGCCATGCGGATGGCGTCGCCGGTGCTGAAGCGCGTGCCGCGAACCTTGGCGAGTTCCCAGCCCGGGCCCAAGTAGCGCGTGCGCCATTCGGTGTTCGCCTGGAAGCCGCCCGCCGCGAGGACGACGGCCTTGCCTTTGACTTCCAATGTCTTGCCGTTCTTCCTGACCCTCACGCCGTGGACACCGTCGTCGTCGGCGATGAGCGAAAGCGCGCGCGCGTTGTACCACACCTCGATGCCGTGCTTCTTCGCGATCTGCGTGAGCGAATCGACCAGCCCCGGCCCGCCGCCCACCGCCTCGAGCGTGAGCCCGCCCCAGAACTTGAATCTGCCGTCCACGTTGAACGCCTGCCGTCCCCACGCCGCGGTAAAGCGCACGCCCTTCTTGCGCATCCACGACACCGTGGGATGACTCTGCTTGACGAGGATTTCGGTCAGGTCCGGATCGCAGCGGTACTCGGTGACACGCCCCATGTCATCGAAGAACTGCTCTTCGGTGTACGCGCCGAAGTCGGATCGCGCCACCTCGTCTTCCGACAGGTCGATGAGCGGTCGCAGGTCGTCGACGCCGTTGTAGGCGATGCGCATCAGTCCCGCCGTGAACCGCGAGTTGCCGCCGGATTCCTCCTCGCTTGCCCTTTCGAGGACGAGAACTTTTCCGCCCGCTTCCTGTGCCGCCAGCGCGGCGCACAGGGCCGCATTGCCGGCGCCGACGACGATCACATCCCACGGTTGCATGCTCTCATCCCTCCTTTTTGTCGGCAGGATGCGGATGCGCGCGACGGATGGTCGGGGACACGACTTTAGCGGAGACGTGAAAGTCCCAGACCGCCGCACCGCCGCTCGCAGCGAACTCGTCCACGAGCTTCGGAACATCATCGAGTGTCGTGAAAGTCTTTCCCTCGAGTGCGAAGCCGCGCGCGACGCCCGCAAAGTCGCAATAGCCGAACACCGAACCATCCTCGGGCATCCCCTCCGCGCGAAGCTTGTGCAGCTCGGAGCCGTAGGCGCCGTCGTTCATCACGACGATCAGGATGTTCAGGCAATGGCGCTTGATGGTTTCGAGCTCCTGCACATGCATGATCAGGCTGCCGTCCCCGTCGAACAGGACAACGGTCCGATCGGGCCGGGCCGCCGCGACGCCCATGGCGAACGAGATGCCGTTGCCGATCGCGCCAAACTCGCGAATGGTGAGGAACCTCTCCTGCGGGCGCGAAGGCATCTGGGCGAAGAACCACGAGCAGTGGCCGCTCGAGTTGACGATCTCCCAGTCGTGCGGCAAGGCCTTTTCCAGCGCTTCGACCACCTCGCGTGGGTCGAGCAGCCCCGGCTCGATCTCGAAAACGTGCCCGTCGGGCTTCGAGTCGCGGATGCGCGCGGCAATCGCATCGCTTCGCCAGTTCTTGTCACGGACCGGCAACGCTGCCGTCAACGCCTCGACTCCCAGACGAGCGTCGGCCCGCAGGTGATGACGCGCCACTTCCTGGCCCTGACTCACCGCGGCAGGGTCGATGTCGATCTGCAGCACCTTCGCCTTCGGCCAGAGCTGCCCGCCGCCACCCGCATGGTAAGCGAGTGAACAGCCGACGGCGACGACGAGGTCAGCCTGTGCCAGGTACTCGAGTCCCACTTCCGGTGTGAAGCTGCCCGAAATGCCAATGCAAAAAGGATCATCGTGGAACAGCCCTCTTGCCGGAAGCGTCGTCGACAGCAGTGCACCGGTCTTCGCCGCCAACGCCCGACAGGCCGGTGCGGCGCCGGCTTCAACCGCACCCAGACCTGCGAGCACGACGACGCGCTCGGCGCGGGCGACGAGTGGTGCCGCGACGGCCACGTCGTCGGGATGGGGCGGAATGGGCGAAAGCCGCGGCAACAATTCATGCGCGGGCGTGGGCAAGTCCGCAGGCCCGCCCCAAGGCCGCGCCTGCAGGTCGAACGGAATGCCGATCACCACGGGGCGACGTTCGCGACGCGCCTGCAGAAACGCGTCGCGTACTGCGACAGGCATGCGCTCGGGCATATGCAAGCTGTGATACGCGGCCCCGGTTGCGGCGATGAGCGGTGCCTGGTCGATTTCCTGGTTATACCAACCGCTCTTGAGCGGCGCCTCCCCGGCAAACACCACCAGCGGAAGATGGGCACGCACCGCTGCGGGAAGCGCGGTAATCAGTTGCGTCACACCGGGCCCGCACGTCACGGTCGCGACGCCGACATCGCAGTTCTTTCGTGAGTACGCCATGGCCGCAGCGAGCGCGCAATGCTCATGCCTGACATACACCATGCGACAGCCCTGCTCGGACAAGCGCGAGGCCCAATTCATGTTGGCATCCCCGAGCAGTGCAAAGCATGTACGCACACCTTCCTGCGCGAAGGCCTTGGCGAGGATGTCGTACACGCGGGGCTTGACGTCGTTCTTCATCGTCGCAACTCGTAGATTGGAGGTAAAGCGCCGCACGGCCGCCCGAAGGCGCTCAATTCAGGGAGGTGCCCGCAATCTCGATTCGCCGGCAGGCCTCGTGCAGGTTCGGAAGCGACGTCGCGAACGACAGGCGAAAGTAAGGGGACAGCCCGTATCCGGCGCCGTTGGGCACGGCGACGCCGGATTCGAGCAGATAGGCCGTGACGTCCTCGTCACTGGTCAAGCGCTGGCCCACCGGCGTACGCCGGCCGATCCAATCGGCGCAGGCGACATAAATGTAGAACGCACCATGTGGCCGCGTGACAGCCAAGCCCGGACTCGCCTCCAGAAGCGGCATCACGGCGTCGCGGCGCGCCTCGAACTCGGCGCAGCGCTCCGCGACGATGTCCTGCGGGCCGTTGAGGGCGGCGACCGCGGCCGCCTGGCTTATCGACGAAGGGTTGAGCGAGCACTGCGCCTGCATTCGCGCCATGGCCTGGATCAGGCTCGCCGGTCCGGCGCCATAGCCCAGCCGCCAGCCCGTCATCGCGTATGTCTTGGAGACTCCATTCACAATCAGAATCCGGTCGGCGAGCTGTGGCGCGACTTCGGCGAAGGTCGAGAAGCGGCGTCCATCGAACAGGATGTGCTCGTAGATGTCGTCGGCCAGCACCCACACGTGTGGGTGGCGCTCCAGCACCGCGGCGAGCGCCCGCAGCTCGTCTGCCGAGTACACCGCACCGGTGGGATTGGACGGCGAGTTGAGCATCAGCCACTTGGTGCGGCGCGTGATCGCCGCATCCAGCTCGCCGGCGGTCAACTTGAAGTCATTCTCGGATCGGGTGGTTACCCAGACGGGCACGCCCTCTGCGAATTCGGTCATGATCGCGTAAGCCACCCACGAGGGCGCAGGAATCACCACCTCGTCACCCGGATCGATCGTGGCCATCAGCGCGTTGTACAGAATTTGCTTGCCGCCCGCCCCGACCGAAATGTTTGCCGCCTGGTACGCGAGGCCATTCTCGCGATGAAACTTGGCGACGATTGCCTGTTTCAACTCGGGCGTGCCGTCCACCGGGGTGTAGCGCGTCCGCCCGTCGCGCATCGCTCGATGAGCCGCTTCGATGACGTGCTCGGGCGTGTCGAAATCGGGTTCACCCTGGGAGAGCCCGATGATGTCGCGACCGGCGGCACGGAGCTCCCGCGTGCGCTGCGCCGAGGACGCCGACGCCGAGATCTTCGCCCTGCCCACGCGGCTCGAAAGGAAGGCCACGCTAGGGCCTGTTCGCACTAGTTCGCAACGATGCCGGTATCGCGGACGACGCGCGACCATTTGTCCCGCTCGCGGCGGATGTGCTCGGCGAACGCCTCGGGCGATCCGCCCGTCGCCTCGGCGCCCTGTTCCGCCAGCTTCTGGCGCATCTCGGGCGTGGCGAGAATCGCATTGATCTCACGGTTGAGTCGCGCGATCACGTCCCGCGGCGTTCCCGACGGCACCGCGATGCCGCTCCAGGAGAGCGACTCGTAGCCCGCTACTCCCGATTCGGCGACCGTCTTCACGTCCGGCAATGCGGGCGTGCGCGAAAGGCCGGTGACCGCCAGAACGTTGAGCTTGCCGCTCTGTATATAGGAGACTGCGCCCGGCATGTTCTCGAACATCATCGATACGCGTCCGGTAATGAGATCCGGCAGCGCCTGACCGCTGCCCTTGTACGGAACGTGCAGCAGGTCGATGCCGGCCATCGACTTGAAGAGCTCCGCCGACATGTGCGTGGAGGAACCGGCGCCGGAGGACGCAAAGGTCAGTTTCCCCGGCGCAGCCTTCGCAGCCGCGATGAGATCGCCGACGCTCTTGAGCGGCGAATCCGCCGGAACGATCAGAACGTTGGTGATGGACGCGATGTAGCAGACCGGCTCGAGATCCTTCGCGGCGTCGTAAGTCAGGTTCCGGTACAGGGAGCTGTTGATCGCCATGACGCCGGTTGTCGCCATCAGCAGCGTATAGCCGTCCGGCGGTGATTTCGCGACGATTTCCGCGCCGATGTTGCCGCCGGCACCCGGGCGATTGTCGATGACCACCGGCTGGCCCAAGGCCGTCGCGAGCCGCTCACCGATCAGACGCGCGAAGATGTCGGTCGACCCGCCCGGCGCAAAAGGAACGACGAGGCGCAAGCTTCGGGACGGATAGGTCTGGGCGTGGAGGCTGGACGCACACGCCGCGCCGAGCGCGACCAGGGCGATCAGGGTGGTGAGTTTTGCTCGCATGGGATCCGCTCCCGGTCTACTGCACGGGCCGACCAGCGCCGGCCGCGAGGGTCGAGTATCTCGCAAAATCGAGCGCCTCAGGGCGGCCCCGAGAAGGCGGGCACACAACGGCGCAGGCGGAAAGCACAAGCGCCGCTACCGCATCGAGCATCGTCCTCTGTTGCAGCATCGTTCCTGCGCCACCCAACCAAGCGGAAACGGGCTGCATCGCTGCCGATTCGCACAAACCGCCCGCACGTCGGTGTTCTGCACTACCGTCTTACAAGGCGGATTCTGCATTATTTCATTTCGATTGGGCGCTTACGATATCGTTGCTCAATGGGCCGTCCCGCTCGGTGGAATAGAGCAGCCCCGCCAGGTGTACTCTCATGAGATTGTTCTATCGGGTTCGGTCTGGACGCAAGTCACCGAATCGATCTCGAGGAGACAGGAGATGAGCCAAGCGCAAACATCGGTCGCATCCCAGCGGCACCATTCCATCGTCCTCTGCGCCATTGCGGCTGCCTTCATCACGGCCCTGCCGGCGGCGCCTGGCGTCGCACAAACCGTCCAGGGAACCCCGGCGGCGATCCGCGCTGAAGACGGGCCTCCCCTCGACACGCGCACGCTGTCGTGCGAGGCGCTCAAGGATAGGCTGCAGCGCACCGGAGCTTTGTACGTCACTGGACGACAGGGATGGCCGGAAACGTTCTACAGCGTGCCCCAGTGCGAATTCTGGGCGAAGCCGTCGTTCGACTATGTCAACGCGAGTGGCGGCGCGTGCGGCCTCGGCTACCTCTGTCAGTGGAAACCGGGAGCAGGTAGTGGTCGGTGAATCCCGACGCGCAACCCCGCGCGGCGCCTTGTAAAGCGATGTGATCAAGTGCGGGAGAACCCCTCCCCGTCTCCGTAAAGGGCACGCTCTGCGAGCGAAGCCGGGTTGCGAGCGCGTCGAGCTGCCGGGCCTGCGGCAATTGCACGTACTCGGCGTGCGTGCAGCCGAGCTGGAGTTGCCGACCGCGCTCGTGTAATGATCGGCAGGCATGATCGACCGCCTTTCTCCGCGACTTCGGCCTCCGGGTTACCCGCTCTTGCACCAGCGATGGAGCCGGCTGGTGTTTCTGCATTGGCGTCTTGCGCCGGAAGTCATTCGGTCCTTCGTACCTGCAACGCTTCAGCTGGACCTGTTTGAAGGTGCGGCATGGGTGAGCCTGGTCGCATTCACCGTTTCGCGCATGCGTCCGACGCTGTTGCCGCCGATTCCGGGATTGAGCGACGCGCATCAGATCAACGTGCGCACATACGTGCATCGCGACCTGGTACCCGGACTGTGGTTCTTTTCGCTCGATGCCAACAATCCGCTGGCGGTATGGGCAGCGCGGCTCAGCTATCGGCTGGCGTTTTTTCACGCGCACATGCATGTCGTGGAGGACGGCAGCGTCGTTGCTTTCCGTTCGGCGCGCAGGGATGCGAGCGCCGCGAAGCCCACATTCGACGCAGCGTGGCAGGTTGGTGACACCCGGCCTGCTGCCGAACCAGGAACGCTGGACTTCTTCCTGCTCGAAAGGTATGTCCTTTATTCCGGATCAAACGACCACTTGCTGCGGGCGCGAATACACCATCGGCCGTGGCCGCTGCGCCGTGCCACGTTCCGGCACCTCAGTTCGACGATGTTGGAGGCGCAGGGACTGCCCAGGCAAACGGATGCGCCGCTGATACATGCGCAGGCGGTGCCATTCGATGTCGACATCTGGGCGCCGACGCGCGTGTCCGGGTGAGTTCGCGCCATGAACGGAACGGGGCGGCATCCGGTCGGCTGATAGCGCCGACGCTTGGATTCAGCCGGCCCGCGAAGCTATAGGGAAACTGCTTCGATTATCCACCGCACCGGTATCGTAGGGTGACGCCTACACTCGTGGGAGCGCGCCGCTGATCGCAGAGAGCCTGGTGCCGTGAAACGATTGCGGTTCGCCATACGGCAACGGCCTTGGTGGAGGTCAGATGCAGAACCATTACAGCCTGGTATCCCTCACGTCCGGGTTACTCACCGCTGCGAAGCTACTGCCGCCCGAAGAATTTTGGCGGCTCGCCGCGGTCGTGACACGAACGCTGAAACAAGAGGATGTTTCCCGAACAAGCAGTGACGACGAACGGGGCGGCGACAAAACCGGTCATTGAATCAAGCGCAAGCCTCGGTTCCATGTTGTGCGACATCGAGACTGTCGTCAGCCGGTCCGGATGGATCGCCCTTGCAGTCGGTAACGGGAGGTTACCTGTGTATGGCCGATAGTCTCCAATGCGCGGTGGCGGGCAATGACATCCTCGGCGAGACGCCCCTGTGGTGCGCAGAGACCCGGTCGTTGCTTTGGCTCGACATCGATGGCGGCCGCGTGCAGCGGTTTCATCCCGAGACGGGGCGGCACGACGTCTTTACCTTCGACGCGAAATTCGTCGGAACCCTGGCCCTGACCGACGCGGCAGGTTGCGTCATTCTCGGGCTCGATCTCGCGCTTGTCGTATTCGAGTTGTCGACGGGACAGCAGCGCCTTCTATGTCAGGTCGAACCGCAGGGCACGGACAACCGGCTGAACGATGGTCGGTGCGATGTTCGCGGCCGGCTTTGGGTCGGAACGATGGACAACCAGCTGTCGCGTCCGAACGGGGCTTTCTATCGCATCGATCCAAACGGCGCGATACATAGGCAATTCGCGGACATCATCGTATCGAACACCGTGGCGTTCTCCCCGAGTCAAGACACGCTCTACTTCTCCGATACCCGCAGATTCATGACGTGGAAGTTTCCCTTCAATGCCGAAAACGGAACGCTCGGCGACAGAAGCATCTTTGTCGATCACACGGGAACGCGGGACCGCCCGGATGGCGCTTGCGTAGACTCCGATGGCTTCATCTGGACCGCGATCTTTGCAGGTGGACGTGTCGTGCGGTTCTCCCCGTCGGGAGAAGTCGACCGCGTGATCGAGTTGCCGGTCACCAATCCCACGTGCGCCTGTCTCGGGGGCCGTGACCTCAAAACGCTCTACGTCACCACTGCGCGGAAGTTCCTCGATCGCCGACAGCTTCGTCAGCAGCCGCTTGCGGGGTCGGTGCTGGCGATTGAAGTAGACGTGCCCGGCCTTCCCGAACATCGATTTCGTTTGCGTGCCAGCTGACGGAAACGAACTTCGAGATGCCCGACGTACAGGCTTGACCGGCGGCCGCTATGCCGGACCGTCTCCCGATTGCGGGACAGTCCGGCCTTGCAGTCCGCAGCTTACGTCGCTTCTCACTTCGCTTTCGGGCCGTGCATCAGCTTGAGCGGAATCCTCGCGAAATAGGTGTCCAGAGCGCTCGTGTTCGGATCGCCCGGAGCGTACGGGAAGCCCACAAACGCGAATTCGTCGTTGCCGGTGATGAACGTCGAGAAATCCCCACCACCGTTATTCAGCATGTAGTTTGCGGCGTTCGGCACATTTGCGCCCACCGTCGTGCGGGTCGGATACTTCGATGACTGCGGGCTCACTCGGATGGTCGGTCCGAAGTTTGCTCCGTGCAAGAGTGCGGCGTACGTATCGAACCAGCCGGGTCCACCGGCCACGTTCGGGTTGTCAGGCGCATAGAACGCGCGCCACACTGCAAGGATCTTCCCGTCGCTCGTGTATCCGACCCCGATCTTGCCCGCGCGCGCGACCGTGTCAGTGACTGTCACGGGCCCGACTTCGGCGTTCTTCCAGGTATCGCCGTCGTTCTCGGTCCAGAACACCTGCATGGACGTGCGATCCGGCGTGTACGCGGCCACCGCATACTTCTCGGCATGCTTCGGATCGGCCGCCGCGAACGGGTAGTGGGCAGTGTCGCCGGTGCCGCTGGGATTGAACTCGCCCGCTTGTGCGATAACCTGTGCGGTCCAGCTAGCCCCCTTGTCCGTGCTCGTTGCCACGCCAAGGCAAGGACACGTGGCGGCGACCGGGGTCACGGTGGCGATGATCGGCACCACCAGCAGGTCGCCCGAGGCGGCGAACAGCCCGCTGCTGAACGTCCAGCCCGGCACGTCGATTTCGTTTGCGCGGCCGAAAGTCTTGGCGTGATCCTCGGAAGAGACGATGAGGTCGCCGGCCTTCGAATAGAAGGTCTTGCTGCGCGGGGCCGTTACCGCCATCGCGCCGTCCCAGGGCGTGTGCCACTGGTCCGTGCCGGGAGGAGATGAAACACATGGAAGGTTGCTGGAGCAACCGAGCCCTGCCCCCGGATCGAAATTGGAGATTCTTATGCCGAATGCGGGTGGGCTCCAGTTTTTCCCTTTGTCCGTGGATACGGTCACCAGGGCGCGCCCCTGCTTCGGCGCGTCCGTGCCCCGCGCGGGATACCAGTTTCTGTCCCCCAATGGCGTGAACACCGATCCGCCCGCGTAGATGGCGTCATCGTCGCCAATGGCGACCCAGGGTGCGTTGCAGTAGTACAACCCGGGCGCGGGCTGCGTTGGCAACTCGGGGTCGCCGGTGTTCTGTCTGAGGAACGGCATCAGGTTCGTATCGCGGAATGTCTTGCCGCCATCGTTCGAGACTGAGACATGGCAATCGGCCGTGCGTTGGCCTGGGGCGGCGCCCGCGTTGGTATTGATCGGCAGTCCATATTCGCGCCACGCGATGGCCACGAGGTCCGGGTTTGTGCGGCTCACTGCGACTCGGTGGAAAGCGCTCGCCGAGTTCACCGTGAATTTGCTGATGTTGACCAGCGAGATCTGGTCGTCGTTACCTTCGGCGGTGCCCAGCACCGCAAGGCACACGGCCAAGCCTAGTACTTTCGCGAGGCGCGGGTTTCGGTCCCGCTTCGTCGTCGAATGCCGAGACGGTGGCAGCTGAAGCATGTGTCCTCCTGCTCAATTTGGATGGCATCGGATTGGCGCGTTACCACGCCATCGTGCGGCATGCCCGGAGGCGGGTTGCGTCCGTTCTGTTGTCCGCAATCACATTCTAGTCTCGAAATGATCAGGGCGGCAACCCGAACGCCACGCTGCGCAGATCGTTCATGCGAGCCTGCAGAAAACGCCGCGAAGCAATGTGCTGTTGAAGAATTCGCTCCCGACCCGGGCTCGAAGACAAAGACCTCGTACGCGAGGAAGTCGTCAACACCTGCTCGTTCGCTGGACGAAGTCCGCGCCATCACCATGGCTTAAATCTACGGTGACTTATGGGGGAACCTCACGAGTGCGCGAGGGCGCGCATCTCCTTGATCAGGTCTGCCTTTCCCTCGAACCCGATCCCGGGAAGGTCAGGCAACGTGACGTACCCCTCTTCCACCCTGACGCCATCGGGAAATCCGCCGTACGGCTGGAACAGGTCAGGATAGGATTCGTTGCCGCCGAGTCCAAGGCCGGCAGCTATGGCGAGCGACATCTGATGCCCGCCGTGCGGGACGCACCGCGACCGCGACCAGCCATATTGCCCCAGCATGTCGAGCGTGCGCAGGTACTCGACCAGCCCGTAGCTCAAGGCGCAGTCGAATTGCAGCCAATCGCGGTCGCGGCGCATGCCGCCATAGCGGACGAGGTTGCGTGCATCCTGCATCGAGAAAAGGTTCTCGCCGGTGGCCATGCTGTTCGCGTAGTGTTTCGCGAGCTCGGCCTGCAACTCGTAATCCAGTGGATCGCCGGGCTCCTCGTACCAGAACAGCGGGTACTGCGATAGCGCTCGCGCATAGGCGATCGCGGTTTCAAGGTCGAAGCGGCCATTCGCATCGACGGCGAGATGCCGTCCCGGACCGAGGATCTTCAGCACTGACTCGATGCGGGCGCAGTCCTCGGCCAGCGAAGCGTTTCCTATCTTCATTTTGACGACGGTGTAGCCGCGCTCGAGATAACCCGTCATCTCGCGCGCCAATTCGTCGATGCCCTTGCCCGGATAGTAGTAGCCACCCGCTGCGTACACGAACACGCGCGGATTCGGAGTGCCCTCGCCGTAGCGCTGGGCGAGCAGCCGGAACAGCGGCCGGTCGGCGATTTTGGCGACCGCGTCCCATACGGCCATGTCGATCGTCCCTACAGCGACCGAGCGCTCACCGTGGCCGCCGGGCTTCTCGTTGGTCATCATTCGTGCCCAGATACGATGCGGGTCGAGGTTCTCGCCGGCATCGTCGACCAGCGACTGCGGATCAGCTTCCAAGAGCCGCGGCACGAAGCGCTCGCGGATCAGTCCACCTTGACCGTAGCGACCGTTGGAGTTGAAGCCGTAGCCAACCACCGGGCGACCGTCGCGGACGACATCGGTGACCACCGCGACCACGCTGAGCGTCATCTTCGAAAAATCGATGTACGCGTTGCGGATGTCCGAGCGGATCTGACGCGTCGATTCGAGTATCTTGAGGATTTTCATGGGACGAGGGAGAAATGGAGTGAGCGTCAGGAAGGGAGCGAGGCGCCACCGCAGATCGTCAGCTCCTGGCCGGTGATCGCCGCGGCGGCGGGTGAAAGGAGGTACGCTACGAGCTCCGCGATTTCTGCAGGGTCGATCAGGCGGCCCAAGGGCGGCACGCGCGGCGCACTCGCGATCCGGGCGGAATCCACGAGCATCGCGGTTCCAGCTGCCGCCGGCGCGACCACGTTGATGGTGACGCCCTTCGCTACGACCTCGCTCGCCCAGCTTCGTGCGAGCGCCACCAGCGCGGCTTTCGTCGCTGCATACTGCGCGCGCCCGGGCATGCCGTGCGCGACGCGGCTGCCCAGGAAGACGACACGGCCGCGACCGCGTTGGACCATTGGCGGGACGAGCACATCGGCGAGCCGCGTCGCCGCCTCGACGTGGATACGCCACATCGTGTCGCCTTCGGCATGATCGAGCGCACCCACTCGGCCGACGCGCATCACGCCGGCGGCATGCACGAGCGCATCGATATGGTTCAAGGCTCGCGCGGCATCGGTCGTCTGTGCGCCGTCGGTGAGATCGACCGTCACGGGGTGGAAGTGCCCATCCTCCGACAGTGTGGGTGCCGAGCGGTCGAGTCCGTGCACGACGGCGTCGAGCGCAAGGAGTCGCGCAGCGATCGCCCGACCGATCCCGCCACTGCTGCCGGTGACGACGACGTGCAGCCCGGCGAGCGCCCCGCGGGCGAGGACGTCACTCGACACGTATGTTGGCTTCGGTGATGATCTTCTGCGACCGCGCCATGTCCTCGCGCTGGAAATTCGCGAAGTCAGTGCTGGTCCCCGGCGTGAGCACGAGACCCTGCGGGGCGAACTTGTCACGAAGGTCCGCGGACGCGAGCGCCTTGTTCACTTCGCTGTTGAGCCGCATGCGGATCTCGTCCGGCAGCTTCGCCGGCCCCCACAACCCGTACCAGCTATAGAACTCGTAGCCAGGAATGGTTTCCGCCACGGTGGCGACGTCGGGTAGGTTCGGCGCCCGTGTGGCGGACGTTACGGCGATGACGCGGAGTTGGCCCGCCTTGTGGTACTGCAGCGAGCCAAGGATCGGGTCGATGAAGCCGTCGATGCGGCCGCCGAGAAGGTCCTGGAACGCAGGCGACGTGCCTTTGTAGGGGACGACCGTGTAACTGATGCCACCTGCCCGCGCAAGCAACTCCGTCGCCAGGTGGCCGGCCGAGCCGATCGAGCCGACGGCGAAGGTCGTTTTGTCGCCTCTCGATTTCGCATATGCGATCAGCGACTTGATGTCGGTGACCGGCAGGTCCTTGGCGATGGCGACCGACAGCGGCGCCTTGGCCACGAGCGAGATCGGCACGAAGTCCTTCTCGATGCCGTACGGCACCTCCTTCATCGTCATAGGTGCAGTGACGAAGGTCGAGGCATTGAAGAGCAGCGTGTACCCGTCGGGCGGCGCCTTGGCGACGACATCGGCGCCGATGATGCCGTTACCGCCAGGTCGGTTCTCCACGACGAACGGTTGGCCCATTTGGTCGCCGACCTTCTGCGCGAGCGCCCGCCCCAGCGCGTCCAGAGTACCGCCCGGCGGGAACGGAATGACCATCCGCACGGGCCGGTTGGGATAACCCTGACTTATCGCGCTGCTCATAACGAGTGACGCGACCACCGCGAGTACGAGACGCAGAAATGCCGGGCGCTTCATGGTGTCCTCCTGGTGGGGAAACGTTTCGATGTCATCGTATTCAGTCCGCCAGAAGGCCGGCCTGCGCGACGGCCGCACGCAGCGCCCCGATCTCGCGCGCGCCCGGCTGCTCCGTGGGTGGACGCACGTGACCGTGGGCGAGCACACCCGCGAGCACCATGCCAGCCTTCATCCGCGCGTGCGCCTCGCCGGTCGGCTCGCCACCGCCGTAGACCGCGTCCTTGAGCGGCGTAATCACGTTCTGCACGGCCATCGCGCGCTTCAGGTCGCCTGCCTTCACGGCCTCCCACAAATCGGCGATCAGCTGCGGAATGAACGTCGCGAAGCCGACGAGCGCGCCGTCGATACCCTGCACCATGGATGCAAGCAGATATTCGTCGTGGCAGGTGAGAATCGACTTCGTCGCATCGGCGCCCCGGATCGCCTCGATGTCGCGCGCGTACTTGTTCATGTCGCGCTGCCCGACCTTGAATGCTTGCACGTACGGCAGGCGTGCGACGTCGGCCAGGAGCTCTGTCGAGTACGAGGCGCGGGTCCATGCGGGATAAACGTGGCAGACCAGGTCGAGGGCGGGAGTCGCCCGGTGTATCGCGTCGAAGTACGCGATTGCATGGCGCGGCGTACAGCCGAAGCGCAGCCAGTGATGCGGCGGCATGACGTCGAGCGCGACGGCGCCGGCTTCGGCCGCCATGCGCGCATGCTCGGCAGCATCGGCGAAGCCCTCGCAAACGATCGACGAGATGACCGGCAAGCGTCCCCGGACCTCGTCGGCGACCATGCGCGTTACGCTGGCGCGCTCTGTCGGCGTGAGCGAGAAGACCTCACCGGTGTGGCCGTTGGTCATTATCGCGACGACGCCCGCGTGCCCGGCCAGCCACGACGCGAGCTTGCGCAGGGCGGGCTCGTCGATCCGATGGTCGGCCGTGAACGGGCAAGCGATCGCAGGGATGATGCCGCGGTAGTTGTGGATTGCGGGCATTGAGCCTCCTCGGAACCGTGGGACACGGGTCGCATCATTTACCCGGCCGGGCCGCCCGGTCCAATACTAAAATTGCATGGAACTATTCACTCCATACCGATGGGACCCGACAACCGTTCACTCGACCTCGATTGGCTCGAGGACTTCGTCGCGCTCGCCGAGACCGGTAACTTCTCGCGGGCCGCGGAAGCGCGCGCCATTGCGCAGCCGGCGTTCTCGCGCCACATCCGGTCGCTGGAGGAGTGGGTCGGCATCGACCTGATCGACCGTGGCACGCACCCCGTCGAGCTCAACGGCGCCGGCCGCACGTTCCTGCCGTTCGCGCGGGATGCGCTCGCCGGCCTGCAGGCGGCCAGAATCAAAGCGCGCCTCGTGCACGACCAGTCGGCCGCCAGCCTTCGCTTCGCGGTCACGCACGCGCTTTCGATCACGTTCTTCCCGCGCTGGTTGGGCGCGCTCGAAACGAATCTCCAGCATGGTCCGGTGCAGACGCTCTCCGACCACTCGCGTGCCTGCGAGGACCTGATGATCCAGCGGCGCGTCCAGTTCGTCCTTTGCTACGGCCATTCCAACGTGCCGGGCCGTCTGGACGAAGGGCGCTATCCGGTTGTCTGCCTCGGTACCGACGTCGCGCTGCCGGTCGCAGCCCCAGACGCCTCGGGCCGGCCGCTGTTCGAGCTCGGCCGAGACGAGCTCGTGCCGGTCCTCGACTACAGCGACGCATCCGGATTGGGCCGCATCCTGCGCGCACTGTTTGCGAAGGTACCGGAGCGCGGATCGGACATGAGTGTCGTGTTCACGGCACACAGCGCGTTCCTGCTGAAGTCGATGGCACTCGCGGGCCGCGGCATTGCGTGGCTGCCGATGTCTCTCGTCGCCGAGGAGCTCGGAAGTGGACGGCTCATCGCCGCAGGGTCTGCGGCGTCGCGAGTGCCGCTGGAGATACGCCTCTACCGTCAGAACGCAGTCATGGCACCGACGGCGGAGGCGTTGTGGAACCTGGTCTCGAAAGAGTCCGCGCGCCCCTTGAGCCCCGAGCGTGTCGACCTGGGGCGAACACGATAGAAGCCGACTTCGACCCGCTGAACCTGGCTCGGGGCTGTCGCTTGCTCGCGAACTGACGGCCTTTAGAAAATCCTAGATGAGCCGCGACAGCGCCTGCTCGGCCCAGCGCCCGGGCAGATGGCGATGCATGCCCTCCACCACCGCGGGCTCGATGCGCTCGATGCACCCGATCTCGTCAGCGTGGATCGTCGGCATCGTGTCGCGGTGGGAGCTCAGCACATCGCACAGCGTTCGCCAGCGCGCGAGGTTCACGCGGTTGGGGCGCGGCGGGCCTTCCGGCGGGAGCGTGATCAGCTCGAAGCTGTGCAGCAGCACACAGAAGCAGTCGTTGCCGGCTGCGTCGTGAGTCAGGAGAGCGCTGCGCAGCTCGCTTCCCGAGATCGACCCGAGCTGCGCCGGACGCAACGTGCGGCTCACGCGATAGCGCAGGCAGGTGACCGGCAGCACCGTGCATGCGACGGCCGTGCCGTTGCGCTTGGGCATCGCGCCGGCGAGGAAGCTCATCTCGACTCCGATCCCGGCGTCGGCGGCCGCCGTGATCGTCGCCGCGTCGGCGCGCATGTTGCCGGCGCGGAAGGCGCAGATCCGTCGCGCGCCTGCGTGGTGCAGCAACTCGCGGGCGTGGCGGATGATCGTGCGCTGCTCGTCGAGGTCGTAGTCGGTGAAGAACTGGCGCGCGTCGAGACCCGGACCCCGTTCGCGCGACAGCCATTCGGTGTGCGCGTGCAGCTGCACGTCCTGCCCCGCGTCCTGGATCAGCCGCACGGCATCCTGCAGAAGGTCGTACGCGCCCGCGTCCGCGGACAGCGATTCGACGAAGAACACGGCTTTGAGATCGTGCCGGCGCAGGTCGTCGAGCAGGAACGGCAGGCCGTAATCCCCGACCGCGGTGCGTCCGATCACACAGCTCTCGTAGGCCTGGCGCAGCTCGCGATCGGTAGGCTGGCGACTGAACGGCCAGTCCCGGATGCGCGGCCAGATCTCGGTGTCTACGGTGATCAGGACTTTCAAAGCGGTTCCTTGCGCAGCGCGAGAGAAATCGAAGGGGTGAGCAGCCCGGGCGTCAGACCGAACGGCCGCAAGCATGCGGCGGCTACCGAAAAAGCGCACCGCCCGTCCCCTCCCGGCATTCTAAGCCTCGCGGCCGTGTATGCGGCACCCCGATCGATCCAATCGAGGTTTTGGTAGCGGCCGAACCCGTATCGGATCGTCCACGGCCACACCCCGCGCTGGACTTCCCGTCCGGTGAGACGATCGAGCCAGTACGGTCTGTAGTTGACAAGCCATCGGTGCGAATGCATTTCCCGCGGCCACAGCCGGTTGCTGGTGCCGCAAATGAGCAACGTGCCGCCGGGCCTCAGCACGCGGTCGATCTCGCGCTGCACTTGCGGCAGCGTCGACCAGGGCACGTAGTCCAGCACGCCAGCGCAAACGACCGCATCGAAGCAGGAGGGTGCGAACGGCAGGCGCACACCATCGTAGCCCCCGACGAAATCGATTTCCTCTGCTACGCCATATCGCGCCGCGTTGAGCCGCGCGATGCGCACGAGTCCCGACTCGACGTCGATCGCGGTGACGCGCACGCCAAGCGTCGCGAGCACGATTGCCGTTGCGCCGTAGTTGCACCCGAACTCGAGCACGCGGCCGTCGAACGCCATACCCATCGTGGCTTCCCAGATGGGTCGCATCCGCTCCCATTGATACGGCGCGTAGCCGCCGATCCACGGGTCGTCGGGGTTCGCGCCACGCGCGCGGACGGCGGCGCGAAAGCGCGCGTCGGCATCGAGATCGCAGAGCGCAAGATCGGGCGGCACGGAATCGGCTTCCCGCGACGAGCGCAAGGCGGAGTCCAGCGCAGCGGATCAGTCGGCCGTGATCTTGCCGGTCTCGATCACCTTCTTCCAGCGCGCGTACTCCTGCGCCTCGTAGGCGGCGAACTGTGCGGGAGTGTTGGCGACGATCTCGAACCCGAGATCGGTGAACTGCTGCTTGATGTCGGGGCTGTTGAGCGCCGCGACGAGCGCGGCGTGCATCTTGCTTTTCACGTCGGGCGGCACGCCCATCGGCGCGAGCACCGCTTGCCACGAGTACACCTCGACGTTCTTCACGCCCGCTTCGGCAAGCGTCGGCACGTCGGGCAGAAGCGGAGAGCGCTTGGCGCTCGTGATCGCGATCGCGCGGAGCTTGCCGGCGCGGATGTGCTGAATGACGGCATTGACGTTCTGGAACGACGCGTCCGTTTGCCCGCCCAGGAGATCCGTGATTGCCGGGCCGCCGCCCTTGTACGGTACATGCAGGCCGCGCGTGCCCGTCTGCTGCCAGAAGAGTTCCGCGCTCAAGTGATCGCTCGACCCGTTGCCCGACGAGGCGAAGCTCATCTTGCCCGGATTCGCCTTCTCGTAAGCAATGACATCCGCGACGGTCTTGTGCGGCGACGAGGCGGGGACCACGAGCACGTTCGGCGCCTGCACGGCAATCGTGATCGGGTCCAGGTCCTTCAGCGGATCGTACTGAAGGTCCTTCATGAGGTGGGGGACGATCACGAGCGGACCGAGCGACGTGACGAACCACGTGTAGCCGTCGGGCGCCGCGCGCTTGACCGCGGTGGCGCCGATGGTGCCGGTGGCGCCCGCCTTGTTGTCGATGATGAACGACTGGCCCAGCGCGACGTTGAGCTTCTGGCCGAGCGCGCGCGCGACCTGGTCCGACGAACCCCCGGGCGGGAATGGAACGACGAGCGTCACGGGCTTCGCTGGCCAAGCCTGGGCCAGCGCTTCGACCATCGGAACCGCGGCGACAGCGGCAAGCAGGCAGCAGAGTAGGCGTTTCATTGTCGAGTCCTCGAGGTTGCGATTGCCGGAGCCGGGCGCTTTCGCGACGGCGTGTGCGGCGGTCGTCGAGGCACGAAGACTCCCGGCGCGGCAACCGATGATAACTTATCATTCGGCGTGTCCAATCCAGGGGCCATCGTGACGGAAGAACCCAGGGAAGCGCGCCGCCGCCTGCTCGATCCGGTCGATCGGATTTCGGAGATTCTCTTCGGGCTCATCATGGCCGTCACGATCGTCGGGTCGCTGTCCATCGCGACCGCCGGCCGGAACGACGTTGGCGTCGTGCTTTGGGGGGCGCTCGGCTGCAATCTCGCGTGGGGACTCGTCGACGCGGTGATGTACCTCCTGCGGACGGCGACGGAGCGCGCCCGCAACGCGGAGCGTGCGGCGCTGCTGCCGCGGCACTTCGTCGAGGCGTTCGCCGTTTTCGTCGCGGTGGTGCTGGCGACGTTTCCTGTCGTCGTGCCTTTCATGCTGATCGGCGACGTGGCGCGCGCGATGCGGTTTGCGCAGGCGATCACGCTCGTGATGCTGTTCTTCGCCGGCCTTGCGCTTGGGCGGTATGCCGGTTACGCGCATCCGGCGCGCCTGGGAGTTCTGATGTCGGCTTTCGGCGCGCTGCTGATCGCGATCGTCAAGGCGCTCGGAGGATAGGGACGATGAGCGACAAGCGTGGACCGAACAGGCTCGAGGTGTCGATCGCCATCGGCGATTACGACCGCAATCGCCCGCTGATCGACGGCGCCGTCGAGATCGATGGCGTAGATCCGGTCATCATGACGCTCACGCCGGAGGAGATGTTCTTCCGCGCGATGCGTCACGAGGCGTTCGACGTCTGCGAGCTGTCGCTGTCGAGTTTCGTGCTGCGGACGGCGCGCGGCGATTCCCCTTACGTCGGCATCCCCGCGTTCGTTTCACGGGCCTTCCGGCATACGTCGATCATCGTGCGCAGCGGCCGCGGCATCGAAAAGCCGCAGGATCTGAAGGGGAAGCGCGTCGGCACGCCGGAATGGCAGCTCACCGCCAATGTCTGGACGCGAGCGCTGCTCGCGGACGATTACGGGGTTGCGCCTTCGGACATTCGATGGGTGCGCGGCGGCCTCGAAGAGCCCGGGCGGCTCGAGAAGCTCGCGATCACACCGCCGCCGGGCGTCGTGATCGAGGACATCGGTCCCAAGGAGACGCTGCGCGACATGCTCGACAGGGGGGAGATCGACGCGTTCATCGGGCCTCGCGCGCCGACGTCGTTCACGCCGTCGAACGCGAACCTCCGCTGGCTGTTCGATGACCCGACGCGCGAGGCGATTCAGTACTACCGCCGGACGCGCATCTTCCCCATCATGCACCTCGTGGGCGTGCGACGCTCGCTGGCGGACCGCCACCCGTGGCTGCCGATGGCGCTCTTCAAGGCGTTCGAGCGCTCGAAGCAATTGGCGCTCGCGCACCTCGCCGACACGTCCGCCACCAAGGTGACGCTGCCATTCGTCGAGGAGCAGTTGCGGCGCGCGCACGATGTGATGGGCGAGGATTTCTGGCCGTATGGTCTTGCGGCGAACCGCCACGTGCTCGAGGCGTTCGTTCGCCATCACCATGCGCAGGGCATTTCGTCGCGGTTGGTCGACGTCGAAGAGCTGTTCCACCCCGGAACGCTCGAAAGCTTCAAGATCTGAGCCAGCATTCGAACGGAGCGACGCATGACGACATCCAGGCACGGGCTGCTGCCGACGCATCGCGATCTCTTCTATGGCGGGGCATGGCATCGGCCCGTGGCGGGTGCGTACTACGACCTGTCGAGTCCCGGCTCCGGACAATCGCTGGGCCAGGCCGCGGACGCCTCGGCGGCCGACGTCGATGCGGCGGTGGAGAGCGCGCGCAAGGCCTTTCGGGCATGGAGGAGCGTTCCTCCGCTCGAGCGTGCGAAGGCGCTGCGGCGGTTTGCCGAGATCGTCCGCGAGAACACGCGGGATCTCGCCACGCTCGATGCGATCGATTGCGGCAATCCCGTGCGCGCGATGATCGGTGACGCCGAGATCGCGGCGGCGCAGATCGATTTCTTCGCCGGGCTCGTCACCGAGATGAAGGGCGCGAGCGTTCCGATGGGGCCGGGCCGGATGAACGTGTCGGTGCGCGAGCCGCTCGGCGTCGTCGCGCGGATCATCCCGTTCAATCATCCGTTCATGTTCGCGGCCGGCAAGTCGGCGGCACCCATCGCGGCTGGCAACACCGTCGTCGTGAAGCCGCCGGAGCAGGCGCCGCTGTCGGCGTTGCGGCTGGCGGAGCTGGCCGGGGATGTGTTTCCTGCCGGTGTGTTCAACGTCGTCACCGGCGTCGGCCGCGACACCGGCGCCGCGCTGGTTGCCCACCCCGGTGTCGCCAAGGTGGCGCTCATCGGCAGCGTGGCGGCCGGCCGCGCGGTCATGCGCAGCGCAGCGGACACCATCAAGCCCGTGCTGCTGGAGCTTGGCGGCAAGAATGCGCTGATCGCCTTTGCGGACGCGGACCCGGCGGAAATCGCCGACGCGATGATCGCCGGGATGAACTTCGCGTGGTGCGGTCAATCGTGCGGATCGACGAGCCGCGCGTTCCTGCATGCCGCGATCCACGACCGCGTGCTCGACGAAGTGAAGGAGAGGATCCGCGCGTTCCGTCCCGGATTGCCCGAGGACTGGGAAACGACGATGGGAGCGATCGTCAATCGCGCACAGTACGAGCGGATCCTTGCTCACATCGAGGGGGCGAAGAGGGAGGGCGCCACGCTCGTCTGCGGCGGCGCTCCGCCCGATGCGCCGGCGCTCCGCGGCGGTTTCTACATCGAGCCGACGGTGTTCGTCGAGGTGACGCCCGTGATGACGATCGCGCGCGAGGAGATCTTCGGCCCTGTGCTGTCCGTCCTCGAATGGACCGATGAGGCGGCAATGATCCGCGACGTCAATGCGCTCGACGTCGGCCTCACGTGCTCGATCTGGACGCGCGACATCGACACGGCGCTGCGCGCGGCGCACGCGGCGGAGGCGGGATTCGTCTGGATCAACGAAGTTGCCCGCCACTTCCTGGGCGCGCCGTTCGGCGGCGTCAAGCAGTCGGGCATGGGGCGCGAGGAGTGCATCGAGGAGATGCTTTCGTTCACACAGGAAAAGAACATTCACGTGCGGTTTAAACCCGCGCCCTGAGGGCGGGACGCAGCGCCCTGAGGGCGGGACCGAGCGCCCGGAGGTCGAGGCGGAGGGCAGAAGCGCTCGTGACGTCACGCCGCGTCGGCGGCGGGCTTCATGCACACGCCTGCATGACTGGCGGCTCGAGGCGTCCGGCGATACGATACGCGGCTCTCTCCCCCAGGCTTGAGGCGGCGTCGCCGCCACGGAATCGCGCTGGCGCGACCTCCAAGCGCGCGACCAATAAATAAAATGACGGCTGTTTGTGCGAGAGTGCGGGGCGCCGTGCCGGCGCTCCTTCTTTTCCTGTCGCTCGCCGCGAGCGTGCCCGCGATGAGCGCCGACGAGCCGCCAGCCGGCGTGCTCATCCTCTACAGCAACCAGCGCGCGACGCCGGCGCAGGTGATCGTCGAGGACGCGCTCCGCACGGCGGTCGCGGATGGGTTCAAGCGTCCTGTCACCGTCTATTCAGAGTATCTCGACGACGAGTGGACGGCGCTCGAATCCTACGGGCCGAAGCAGGCGGAGTTCTTGCGCGAGAAGTACGAGCGCCGGAACATCCGCGTGATCGTCGCGAACGCATTTCCGGCCCTGAGGTTCGTTTTGCAGTTCCGCGACCGAATTGTCCCCGGCGTTCCCCTCGTGCACCTGGCAGTTGCTTCCGACCGGGTCGATCGCAAGACGCTGCCCGCCGACGTGGTCGGCACCTTCGAGGACAATGACCCTACGCCCACGCTCGAGCTCGCGCTGCGCCTGCATCCTGGCGTGGGCCGCATCGTGCTCGTCCGCGGCGCCTCCGAGCTCGATCGCCGGTGGGATGTGCGAATCGGCGCGGCCGCCGAGCGGCTCGGCAACCGGGCGAGCATCGAACGCCTGGCGGGACTGCCGACGAGCGAAGTGCTGGCAAAAGTCGCGGCGCTGCCGCAAGGGACGATCGCGTTCACGCCGGGATATTTCAACGATGGCGCGGGCAACGTCACGACGCCGCGCCAGTCGATCCAGCGGATCGCTGAGGCGTCCGCCGTGCCTGTATACGGCGCATTCGACACCCAGGTTGGCGCCGGCATCGTCGGTGGCTACATGAACCGCAACGAAAACGAGGCGAGGGAGGCGGGCGCGATGGTCGTCAAGCTGCTGGACGGCACCCCCCCGGCGCAGATCGAGTCGATGTCGACGAAGCGCGTCCCGATGGTCGACTGGCGCCAGCTCAAGCGCTGGAAGGTCGACGAGCGCCTGCTGCCGGAGGGCACCGTCGTCAGCTTTCGCGAGCCGCCCATTTGGGAGAGGTACGCGCTCGAGCTCACGATCGCCACCGCCGTCGTGCTCGTGCAAGCGGTGCTGATCGCGGGACTGCTGCTCCAGCGCATGCGCCGCCGTCGCGCGGAGCACGCCTCGTCGATGCTGGCGGGCCGGCTCATGACAGCACATGAGGACGAGCGCCGGCGCATGGCGCGCGACCTGCACGACGACGTCACGCAGCGCCTCGCGCGCCTCGCGATCGACGCGGGCAGGTTGGAGAAAGAGGCGCAAGGTGACAGCGCGACCGCGCGCTTGGTGCGCGAGGAGCTCGTTCGCTTGAGCGAGGACGTGCACACGCTTGCCTATCAGCTCCATCCGTCGGTGCTGGACGACCTGGGACTGGCCGAAGGAATTCGGGCCGAGTGCCACCGTCTTTCGCGCCAGACCTCGATTCCGGTGAGCGTCGATGCCGCGAACGTGCCGCCAAAACTTCCGCGCGAAACGTCGCTGTGCCTCTTCCGCGTGGCGCAGGAGGCCCTTCGTAACGCCGTGCGCCACGCGAGAGCACAGGCGATCGCCGTGTCGCTTGCGCCGAAGGGACGCGGGCTCGAGCTCGTGGTCAAGGACGACGGGCAGGGCTTCGACACCGAGGCAATGCAGAAGTCGCCGAGCCTCGGGCAGGTCAGCATGCGCGAGAGAATTCGCCTCGTCGCGGGGAGCCTCGACGTTGAGAGCGAGCTCGGACGCGGCACGAAAGTCGTCGCGTGGGTGCCGCTAGAGCAGGGGGTCTCGTGATGCGCGCGCGCGTCATGCTCGCCGACGACCACTTGCTGGTCGCCGAGGCGCTCAAGTCGCTCCTCGCCGACGAATTCGAGCTCGTGGGCGTGGTGCAGGACGGCCTCGAGATGGTGAAGGCCGCCGAAACGCTCCTGCCCGACGTCATCGTCGCCGACATCACCATGCCGCACCTCAACGGGATCGATGCGCTGGCTCAGCTCCGCAGGGTTGCGCCCAGGACGCGCGTCGTGTTCCTGACGATGCACTGCGACGTGGCGTACGCGCGGCGAGCACTCGAAGCCGGTGCGCTGGGATATGTCCTCAAGCACTCGGCGCCCTCCGAGCTCATCCTCGCGGTCAAGGCGGCGCTCTCGGGGCGGACGTTCATCACCCCGACGCTCGCCGGCGAGGTGCTGGAATCGATGCGTCACGAACCCTCGCGGACGCCCGACCCCGTCGGCGCGCTGACGCCGCGGCAGCGGGAGATCCTGCAGCTGCTGGCCGAAGGGTGCTCGGCCAAACAGATCGCCGGCAAGCTGGAGATTTCGCACCGGACGGTCGAATTCCACAAGTACCAGATGATGGAATCGCTGCGCATCCGCACCAACGCCGAGCTCGTTCACTTCGCGGTCAAGCACGGCATCGTGTCGTAGCCCCACCGGGCTTCCGCGCCGCTCCGAGCGCGGTTTCCGCGGAGTTTCCGCGTATTTTCCAGTCGGCGACCCCGTAATTCTACGAGGCCACTTCCGGCGCGCGGGCGCTTAATGTCGCCTCGGTACTCCACACGGGAGGAGGAGCTTCCGTGGCCCAAGAAGAAAAGGGGATTGGGCACAGTGACCACGGGCAACTGCGTGCTTCTGGCGGACCGTCATCACGATCTCGCCGAAGGCGTGCGCGACCTTTTGGGGAGCGCCTTCACGTGCGTATTCACGGTGGGGGATGCGACGTCGCTGCTCGAAGGCGCCGAGCGGCTGAAACCGCGCGTCGTGATCATCGACTTGCAGTTTGCGCAGGGCGACCTCGCGGCCGTGCTGGCAGAAATCCTGCAACGGTCTTCGGAATCGAAGATCGTCGTGCTGACGGTTCACGACGAGCCGAGCGTCGCCTGCGCGGCGCTCCGCGCGGGCGCACATGGCGTGGTCGTCAAGCGATCGATCGCCACCGATCTGCTTTCGGCGATCGACGAAGTCCTGGCCGGACACCGATACCTGCCTGGACCGAAGAGCACGTGAAACCAAACCGTCACACATGTAAAGCTGCGGAGACGTCCGCGATGCAGACGAGGACAAATCGGTATC
>Ga0207650_10000712_pt1 | contig 25935 bp, 20 predicted proteins | sample KBSS63metaG_FD_184325 | JGI IMG/M metagenome (GOLD analysis project Ga0207650, IMG submission 184325) | Switchgrass rhizosphere microbial communities from Kellogg Biological Station, Michigan, USA - KBS S6-3 metaG (SPAdes) (version 2) | ecosystem: Host-associated > Plants > Roots > Rhizosphere...
TGTGCCGCTGCGGCCGGTGATGGCGCTGCACTCACGAATCATTTTGTTGAAGTGGGTGCCGCAAGGAGAGACGGTGGGTTACGGCTGTACTTTCGAAGCGTCGCGCCAAACTCTCGTGGCTACGATTCCAATTGGCTACGACGACGGTTACATGCGCGCGCTCTCGAATCGCGGACACGCGATTATTCGCGGCGTCTACGCCACCGTCATCGGCCGCATCTCCATGGACCTCACGCTCATAGACGTCACCAACGTGCCAGGCGTGAAGCTGGAAGACGAAGTCATCCTCATTGGCTCCGACGGCAAGCTCTCGGTGACCGCCGAAGACCTCGCAAGGACTGCCGGCACACTTTCATACGAAGTGACCTGCGGCATCGGCGCTCGCGTGCCGCGCATCTCGGCTTGACTGATGCAGCTTAGAAGGGCACTTGGCCGCGGATTTACGCGGAAACACGCGGATAGGAATTGGCGAGCTGATGCAATTGTGGATATTCAGATCTTTAGTTGGTCCGCGGAAATTCGCGGCTAAGCCCCTTGCTCTGGCGTAGGTTTCTTTCTACGTCTAAAGATGATCCACATCGGCATGAGGATTAGCGCGAAGTAATTCAGCATGTACGCCTGCTTGAAGAAAGTGAGCGACAATAGTTCCGTGCAGGTTATCAGGACCACCAGTCGTCTTAGCCGGTAGTCTTCCTCGAGCAGCAGCGCGAGCGGCAGGATCATCGCCAGGTACCAGGCGTTAAATTTCGAACTCGCCACGCAGATCAATACGAATAGAATCCAAAGTGACTTCTCCGCGAAAGCTCTCGCATCAAAATCCTTCGGAATCTTCAGCCACTGGTACAACACAAAAAGTATTAGGCCGCCGCGCAGCAGCATCTTTATCGCGGAGTTAACTATCGGATGGAACTGGGGCAGGGCAGAGAAAACCCGAGCGACGTTTTCAAAGATGTGAATGAGTAACGAGTGGAGCGAGTTGTCGATTAAGGTTGCGTTGTCCTGCATGTCGGCCAGTCTCAGAACCTGCCAATCGCGCAAATAAGGGAAACAGATAAGCGCGCCGAGCGCTCCCGCAATTAGGCAACTTAGCGCCGCAACCTTCCAGCCGGATTTTCTTACGACCAGCACCAACGCCGGGGGAATCAGCAGCACCGGCGCAAACTTCAAAAGCGTAGCCGCAACCAATGCCGGAATAATCCAAAAATATTTTTCTGTGATTGCCAGATACGCCGCGAGCAGGATCAATACGCCAACCAGCAGATCGTTGTGACCATTGGCTATGTGATGCAGGAGTATCAGCGGATTCCATAAGAACAGGTACAAGACGGATTCAGGTTTGAGGTAAGGCAAGCGTTTCGACGCCGACCAAAGTATCCAGGCGCTCGCTGCGTAAGCGAGCACGTTAACCGTCTTGAACAGCGCGAGCGCCGCCCACCAGTTGCCGGCGCTAAGCCAGGTTATGAGCCAGGCTAGCAGAGTGAACAGGAATCCGTAGGGGTTTGGATTGTAGATCCAATGCTCGCGCAGCATGGGATCGGTTTGCCAGTTGGGAATGTCGTTCAAATGATGAACGTAAGGATTTTGTCCATAATGGACTTGCTGCCAACCGCGGTTGATGTAACCAAAGACATCGGTCGAGTGGAAGGGGACCGTGAGGAAGGCAAGTAAACAAAATAGAGCTCCGAAGCCAACAATCATCCGGATGGACGGCTTGTCGGCGCCGCTGATTGCTTGGTAGCCTTTCCAAAAAAGGATCAGCAAAGCGGTGCAGAAAAACCAGGCAAACAATTCTCGTGCTGTGTGTGAATAGGGCTGTGGGCCACGGCGGTAGAAGACGCAAATTGACAAATACACGGCGGCGGTTAGAAGACCGATGATAACGAGTGACTTGGAGCGGACGTGAGTCGGAATGGGCATGTAGTTGTTCTGATTCGACGTAGGTTGAAATCAAACATGACTTTCGCGCGTTCGTCAATACAACCGAGAAGAAATACGAGACAGTTTTGGCGATGTGGTCAGTAAGTAGCGGCTGGGAGCGCAGGCATCCTGCCTGCCATGAGCGCGAAGCGCGAAGAGCCGTTTAGCCAAGAACACTTCGCGCCCTTCGGCGCGTTTGCAGGCAAGATGCCTACGCTCCCAGCTGAGGATTAGAGAATATGGATCCACAAAAGCTTGCGATAACAGTTAACGAAAGCGATAGCGTGTCAGCTTATCTTTACGCGGCGCCTAAGAAATCGCGCGTTGGCATGACTTTGATACTGGGCCACGGCGCCGGCGCGGGTCAGTCGCATCCATTCATGCGCCTGTTTGCCGAAGGATTGGCGGCACGCGGTTTCGATGTTCTCACCTTCAATTTTATTTACATGGAACGGCGGCGCGGCGCGCCCGATCCCAAAGCGAAACTCGAAGCCTGTTATCGCGCGGTGATCGACGCGGCCATCGATCACAAACTCTTGAAAGGAAATGCACTCGCGATTGGAGGCAAGTCGATGGGCGGGCGCATAGCTTCGCAAGTTGCCGCTGAACCGGCAACCGGGGCGAAGGTTGATGCCCTTGTGTTCCTCGGCTACCCGCTCCACCCGCCTGGCCGGCCTGACAAACTTCGCGACGCCCACCTGCCGCAAATCAAAGCGCCGATGCTCTTTGTTCAAGGTTCACGCGATGCGTTTGGAACGCGAGAGGAGTTGGAGAGCGTGATCAAGCAGCATCAGTTGAACGCGACGCTTCATATCATCGAAGGTGGCGATCACTCGTTGAAGGCGCCGAAGAGCCAGGGGCCGCAAGAACAAATCTACCAGGCTACGATGGACACAATCGCAAGCTGGCTTTTAACCAATAGGTAGGGGCGGACCTGCGTGTCCGCCCCCGGGCGCACACATAGGTGCGCCCCTACAGCAGTATTTGTTAGGGCCGGGCGCACACATAGGTGCGCCCCTACACATTCTTGAAATGTTTCGCTAGCGCTTCCCATTCATATTAGAACTAGAAACAGTCTCGCGAGGAGGTTCTAACATGAGTTCGCTAAGTGATCGCATACCGATTCCGCCGAAAGATACGATGAACACCGGGTTGAGTCCGGCCATGGCCAAGACCATGTTGAATAAACTGGGCAAGCCGGGAGCTTTGACTAAAAACTGTTCCGATCCGCTGGGCAAGTTCAAGAAGCGAGTCAAGTTTGGGGTCGATGTCGGCCCATTCAAAGTTTCTGGTTTGGACTTTGCGGTTGAATCGCTGCGACAAATTTTCGCCGAAGTGAAGGTGGAGTTGCCGGATGTATTCGCGCAAGTAAAAACGGAAGGCATGCTTTGCGTTCGACGGAGACGGAAGGCGCCGTTGCTATTCTCGAACCACAGCTTCGGAACCGCCATCGATCTATTTTTCGGCAACAAGGTGGTGGATCAGGGCGTTCAGTTGGCGCACCGGGGAAACTTTTTGCTGTTCCCGTTTTTCAACCGGCACGGCTGGTATTGGGGCGCGGAGTTCTCAGGAGACTTCGTCGACAGCATGCACTTTGAGCTGGCGGAAGAGACGGTGCTGAAGTTGCCAGACACTCCGCTCTAGAAGGCGAGGTTTCGGAATTCCCTGAAAGTCGAACCGCCAAGACGCCAAGAATCTCAAGCACACTGAACAAGCGAATTAGCTATTGGGATCGCGGGCGTCTCGCCCGCCTCCAGTCAGGCGTTCACTCAACTACGAGAGAACCAATGAGGCCGTGCTCCCGCCAATCAATCTTAATCTTGGCGACCTTCGCGTCTTGGCGGTTAATGTTTTTCACTGACAACGCGGCTAACCGGAATTCCAGTCTTCACCTTCGGTAGTAGACTCGGCCTCACTGGTGTCGAGCTCTGCCGAGCTATCATCAGCGGCGTCGGTCTTCTCGTCACTCACTTCAGTAGTTGCGCCGCTGTCTGCGCCGGCTTCCGCTGTTTCGCTGCCGCTTCCAGGTTCGGTCGAAGCGTCCGCAGTTTCATCCGATCCCAGATTGTCGCCCAGGTCAGATTCTCCAGGGGTAACGTCTTCTGTTGCCGGCTCCTCGGCGCCGGCTTCCGCGGACTCCGGTGTTTCTTCAGGAGCTACGGCGGCAGTCTGATCGTCTTCAGGTCCCGCCCCAGTCGCGCCCGAAGTCGCCGTCGGAGCCGAAGCGTCACTGCCACCCGCACCATTTTCACGTTCCGTCGCCTGCGCCTGACCTTTGCGCAATTCGGCGAGCGCGTTCTGCATCTGCTGCACCCAACCATCCAACTCGGATTGCAAAACTTTTTCCGTGTGATCGACGAGGGCGTCAACGCTTTCCTGTTTCGCTTGTTCGTCGGCGGGCAGCGCGCTCCACCATAACTTGACGTTTTCCAGATCGGTGAACGCCTGATTGTATTTGGTCAGGGTGCTCTCGGTTTGTTGGTAACTCAGATAGGTGGTTAGCGCGGCGGCCACCGCCGTAGTCAAGGCGATCCATACCTGTTGATTAACCGCTGCGAGGAGTGTTCCCAGACCGCCAATGATAAAGATGGCCCACTGTATCGCCTTCAACTTCTTTTCATGCTTCACTGCACGGTTCTTATAAAACTTAAGTTGGTCCGCGAGGCGCACCTGCACGTAGCGATCGGGCGAGAGGACGCTAAAGCCGTCGTCTCCGTTTTCACTGACATAAGGCGGAAAGCCTCTTCGCCCGTCATAAGGCAGAAGCGAGGAGGAATTAACTTCAGTTCGCATGGCCCGGCGCGTGATGTCTTCCACTCTTTGGGCCAACACCTGATCGGGCGTTGGGCCCAGGGGAGCAGGGGTGGCCCCTGGCTCCACCGGCGCGGGTCCGAAAACTTCTTTGTAATCGCCGGCCCGGGTACGGTAACGATAAATTTCGCGCTTTATTGCTTCCGCGCCGGCGCGTAGCAGCAGCCATTTGTTGCCTTGCTTGAAGCGATTGGCCGCGGTTATCAAAACCGTCAGAGTAATTGGCAGCAACAGAAGAATGTAGTGAAGCAAGGACCAACCGACCGGAGCAGTGAGGATTGACCCGGACGATATCGTGGCCCAGAGGGCCTTCACGCCCAGCCGCTGATTGTTGCCTTTCCAAACTTCATTAACGATGGCCAGACCGGTCGCCAGCACGCCAAGTCCGATGATGGCCTTCTGCATACCCTCGAATCTTTTCTGCTGCACGATTGCGTTCGCGTCGTACTCGGCAAAATATCCCCACGCCTGGCCCAGCACGTTATCGCCACCAAGATTGCGGACGATCAAACGCTCCGCGCCTTTCACCGAGCCGCTTAGCTGATGAAGCTGGATGCTGCCGTCGGCAATTATCTCGGCCATCGTCGGATCGTCGGGCAGATTCGGCCGGGCCTTCCATGCCGAAGCGATTTCATCGGCAACGCCACCGCTGCCCTCCACCACCACCAAGGGAACGTTCTCGCGCACGGCGCGCAGGGCTTCGTTGCGCGTCGTCTCGCCGCCGCCGACCAGTAGTCCCACCACCGGAGTTTTTTCCGTCGTCAGTGCTTTCAAAAGTTTGAAGATGACGCCGGTTTCACTACCCCAGGTGTTGCCTTCAACTAAAACAAAATGGGAGTGATTGGGATCGAGCGCTGCCTCGCCTGAAACTTTACTGCCGGGATAATTCACGAGCGCGAGCGGCGCGACACCGACTATCGAAGACTTGAACCCACGATCTGCGACACCCTGGCCCATCAGCTCCATCACTCCGGACTTGGTGCCGCCGTCGATGATGATCGCTTCAACCGTCGCAGCGGCGCGCGCGATGCCGCGGCCGAATAGTTGGGAGAGACGCGGCTTCAGTTTGTCGTCGATGCTGTCGGCGCCACCCAAAAGCAGCAGCACGGCCTTGTATTCCGGCAGCTTCAGGGCGTGGACGATGTCTGATGCGGTAGCGTCTGGCGGCGGCAACAGCGCGGTGGCAACACGGTTTGGGAAATTGATTGTTTCGGTCGTGATTGGGGGCATGGTCTTGTCCTTTGAAACTTCGTGAGATTGGCTAAAGCCGGTAGTCGGGCCGCGAGCTCCGATGGTTTATAAGTGAGAATCTATTGCGAGTCAATGTCGATTGAGGCGGGGGAGCGGCTAGCAGTTTAGAGTTCAGCCTTTAGGCTGCGGTTTTGACTCGCAACGAAAAACGCAAGCTAAAGCTTGAACTCTAAACTGTCTCTTTTCCAGGCTCGTTGACATAAACATTTTACATTTCGAACCCTTGACGCTGGAGTTGTATGGTTCAAAGCACGGCGGTTTCTTCGAGTAGTTGGCCTGTTGCGAAGCGGCTGACACTGAGCTGCGAGGCGTCGATCAAATCGGAGTGGCCGTGCAGAATTAGATCTGCCGTTATGCGTCCGGACGCCGGCGAATGCATCACGCCGTGGCCGCTGAAACCGTTAACGAAATACAGCCCGGCCACGCCCGGCGACTCGCCGATGATCGCGTGATGATCAGGAGTCATCTCGTAGAGCCCGGCCCAGGCGCGACGCGGGTTGACTTCGGCTTCAGCCAGGCACGGCACGCGTGCGGCGGCGCGAGTTAGTATCTTTTCTACAAAGCCGGGATCGAACTCGGTTTTGAAGCCGGGCGTTTCGTCGGGATCGTTCCACGCCAACAGAATTCCTTTGCCCTCGCGACGGAAGTGAAAACCCGTAGACATGTCGATCACCATCGGAAATCGCTGCGGCAAGGCGTCGAAGGGCTCGGTAGGAACGAGCTGACGCCGCAACGGTTGTAGCGGTAAATCTACGCCGGCGAGCCGCGCGACTTGCGCCGCCCATGGGCCAGCCGCGTTGACGACGATGCGCGTGGAAACGAAGCCGCGTGACGTCGTGACACCGCGAATTCGAGTTACTACTGGGACCGCGGGCTTCTCGCCCGCAGTGAGCGCGGAGCGCGAAGGGGCTGATGATTCGGTGCTCAGTGGCAGCGTAACGTCGGCGGGCGGGACGCCCGCGGTCCCAGTAGGAGCGGGCACAGTTTTAGCCGCCTCAACTTCAATGCCGGTTACGTCCGTGTCCAACCAAAGCCGCACACCGCGCTCGCGTGCGTTCAGCATGAAGCCCATCATTACACTGTGTGGATCGACGAAGCCGTCGGTTTGGCAAAACGTGCCGCCGATGATGTCGTCAACTCGCAATTGCGGCAACACCTTCGCAATGTCGTCTCTTGAAACCGTCTCGACATTCCCCACGCCCAGGGCCAGCTGTCGCGCTCGGTTGGCGATGAGGTAATCCAGTTGTCGCTCGCTGGTAGCACAGAAGAGATAGCCGTGCGCGCGATAGTCGGCCGGATGGCCCACCACTTCGTCGAAACGCGAAAAGAAGTCAATCGAGTAGCGCGACATCTGGATGTTGACGGCAGTAGAAAATTGCGCCCGCACGCCGCCCATGCTTTTTCCAGTCGAGCCTTTGCCTTGATGCGCTTCGCGCTCAATCACCAGCACATTGGTGCAGCCTTGTTGGGCCAGGTGATAGGCAACGCTCGAGCCGACGATGCCGCTGCCGATGATTACGACGTCCGCTGTTTCGCTCATGGTTTGTAACGGCTAAACTTCCGCTTATAGAATAACCGCGCGAGAATAAGCCGAACTCGTGACAACATACAAACCGGAGGCCGACGAAACTGATGGACCTGCGTTACCCGATAGGCGAATTCAAATTCGAAGCGCCGCTGTCCGACGAACAGCGCAACCGTTGCCTCGACATCATTGAGCAAACGCCGCAACAAATGCGAGCGGCTGTGGCCGGACTGAATGACGAACAGCTTGATACTCCTTATCGTCCTGAAGGTTGGACTGTGCGCCAGGTCGTGCATCACGTTCCGGAAAGTCATCTGAATTCTTACGTGCGCTTCAAGCTGGCTGTGACGGAGAATGAACCGACCATCAAGCCTTATTTTGAAGATCGCTGGGCGGAACTCGATGACGCGAAGGAGGCGCCGATTGAGCTGTCGCTTGATTTACTCGAAGCGCTGCATCGCCGTTGGCTTTGGTTTTTGCGTTCGCTGAAGCCGGAACATTATCAACGGACGTTCAATCACCCGGAGATGGGAACCGTCAGCGTTGATAAAAACATTGCTTTGTACGCCTGGCACGGCCAACATCACGTGGCGCATATTACGTCGCTGCGCGAACGCATGGGATGGTGAGAGGTGAGCGGTGAGCAGTAAGCAGTAAGCAGTAAGCAGTAAAGCAGAAGGCAGAAAGCAGAATCCAAGACGAAAGACCAAAGACCAAAGACCAAAGTCCAAAGACCAAGTTCCAAGTTCCAAGTTCAAAGTTCAAAATTCAAACACCAACCTTAACGCATGCTGAAAACTTTCGATTGTCCCAAATGCGGCGCGCCGGTCAGCTATGAACAGGATGTGATCGGCTCAAACCTGACGGCGCGTTGTTCATACTGCAACAGCGCCCTCTCGGTCCCTGATGAAATGCGCGGACGTCCCGCGGCGATCATTTCTGCTGTCAACATCGATCTGCGCAACACGGGAACAAAAGTTACCAAGTGGATTCTGTTGATTGTCTTGATTCCCGTGCTGGTAATAATCATCGCCGTTGTCGCGATGGGAGGGTTCCTAATACCGTTGTTCAGCGGTGTTAGTTCCTCGAAGACCAGTCCCACGACTCCGTCGGCCAAACCGAAATCCGTCGCGCTCGGTGGTAAGGAGAAACCAAAGGGCTTCGCCAGCGAGACTCTGAAGTTTGGCTCGGAAGGCATCGGCGCGGGAATGTTCACCGACGCGCGCAGCATCGCTGTGGACGGCTCGGGCAAGATTTACGTCGGCGAATACAGCGGCGGACGCATTCAGGTTTTCGACGGCGACGGAAAATTCCTGACGCAGTGGACCGTCGATCGCAAGATGCCTCTGCGAGCCCTCGCTGCTGACAGAAAAGGCATTGTCTACGTGGTCCAGAGTGGAAACATTTCGCGACATGAGGGCACTACGGGAAAACTTTTGGGACAAATCTCCTACCCGGACGGTTGGGGTTTTGATGATGTCGCCGTCGCCGCCGATGGCGGACTAGTCGCTGCGTGGTACAAGAATCGTGACGACATTGTCCGTCTAAATGCCGAGGGTGGAGTGGTGCGCACCATCCGCGCGGCGATCAGTTCAGTTACCGAAGACTCTGAACTAGACACGCGCGTTGCGATCGATGGAATGGGAAACATCTATGCGCTCGGCTCATTCAATAATGCCGTGTTCAAGTTCAACCCTGACGGCAAGTTCCTCACGCGCTTTGGCAGCGCCGGAGATCAGCCGGGCCAGTTTCGCGCGCCCTCCGCGATCGCGGTTGACGGCAAGGGGCGCGTCTACGTCAGCGATTTCAAGGGCGTGCAGGTGTTCGATACCAACGGCCGCTACCTGGCGGTGTTTGATACTGACGGCGTAGCTTCCGGCATGGTTTTTAACGACAAGAACGAACTCTTCGTGGCGGCGCGCAAGCAGGTGGTGAAATTTGTGGTGAACGAGGAAGGGAAGTAAGCAGTAAGCAGTAAGCAGAAGGCAGAACGTGAAAGGGCTGGCCCGCAGTTCAGAGTTCAAGCTTTAGCTTGGGGTTGCGAACGCCGGACAAACTAAAGTTTGAACTCTTAACTGCTTGATAATTGAACTCTGACGTGCTTGAGAGGGTGACTACATGATCGAACGTTACCGTCGCTGGTTTGAATACGAAAAAGACAGTCATGCGAAGACGCTTCAGTCGTTGAACGCTGTCTCGCCGGATTTGCGCAGCAAGGATGGGTTTGCCAAAGCGCTTTACCTGATGGGCCACATCATCGCCGCGCGGCGGATGTGGCTTTTCCGTTTGGGTTTTTTGAAGGAGAAAGTTGAACTGTTTCCGAGCGCGTCCAGCCTTGAAGCACTTCAGGCGCAGCTCGCCGAGACCGAAGAGTTTTGGTCGCAGTATCTCACGCAACTTGATCAAGCCGAGTTGGATCGCGTTTTTGAGTACGCGAGTTACGAGGGCCCGCGCTTTCGCAATTCGGTTGAAGACATCCTGACGCAATTGTTTGGACACTCGTGGTATCACCGCGGCCAGATCGCAATACTGCTACGTTCGATCGGCGCGGAACCCGCCGTCACCGACTTTGTCTTCTGGACCCGCGAACCAATCCTCTGAGTTTCTGTAACGCAAACTGTTAGTCTGCGGCGCGCGTTGAATGCCGTTCACCTCGCAAACTAACAGTTTGCTTTACAAATTAGGACACGAAGTTTTTCGCAGATATCTATGAAAGTTGGCGACGTGATCTCATGGCAGCGTACCTTCACCGAAGCAGACATTCGGCTGTTCACAAAACTGTCGGGCGATGAAGGCGAGCATCACCTGTCGCCGGATGAACAGGGAAGACTGATGGCGCACGGGCTGCTCACGGCGACCCTGCCGACAAAAATTGGCGGCGATATGAATTTCATTGCGCGCGAGATGACTTTCCACTTTCATCGTCCGGTGTTCGCCGGCGACACCATTCTGTGCGAAGTGGAATTGGTCGAGCTGGAGCCTGGGGAACAATACACGCGCGTAGTGTCGAGGTGGGTGTGCCGCAACCAACATGCGAAAGAGGTATTGACTGGAGAAGCGCGCGGCATTATTCGTGTGAATAGATCTGCTTGATTGCAGCTAACCGAGTTTACGTCTGACCATTGACTTCAAATCTGAACTGAGATAAAAAGTCCTCGCTCATCGTTCTCGCCAATTTAACGTCGGCGCGTCTGCGCGCGGCATTCGATCAATTAAGTCAGTAAACATTTCACGCAGGAGTTCGCATTGTCAGTCCTATTAACCCGACGTAACAGGGCCTCATGATCGAACAAGCAACTGAAACAACTGATTTCAAGCAGCAGTTACTCCAGTCTTTTCAAACGCATCACTCGCGGTTCACGACGGTGCGTTTACTCCGGCACCACAACGTTTATGTCTGCGGCGATCCATCCGAAGCGGTTTTTTTTATTGAGTCAGGACAAGTGAAACTGTTAATGCCTTCGCCTCAAGGGAAGGAATGCCTGCTGGCCCTGCACACCGCGGGTGATATTTTTGGCGAGCTCTGCCTCGAGCACTCCGGTCGGCGTCAGGAAACCGCGACAGTGATGGAGTCTGCGATTCTTAAACGCATTCCGCGAGACGAGTGGTTCCTACACCTCAGGGAACATTCGTTGCTCGAAGGGTTTGTAAAGTACCTCGCCGGCCGTCTTGCAGAACAACAGCGAGTGATGGGGACGCTCTTGCTGGTTAACAGTGAGCAGCGTCTCGGCGAAACTCTATTGGCGCTGGCTCGCAAGTTAGGTCAACCACATCCGCCCAGCACTCGCATCGAACAGAAGATCACGCACGAGGAGCTCTCGGCGATGGTGGGCACCACGCGCCCGCGCATCACCAGGTTCATGCTTCTGTTTCGCGCCCTCGGCCTCATCGAGATCACGCCGGAGCACTTCCTGATAATCAAAGAGAAGAAACTGGCCGACTATCTCGCGCGCGCGGCGTGAAAGCGTTGGCAGAAGCCCGACCGTCAGGGAGGGCTCCATCCCGATCGGAACTGGCCCTCCCTAACGGTCGGGCTTCTGCCTGCCCTCACCGGATCTTTCCGAAGAAATGTCTAATATTGAACATACAAACAGGCACGCCACCGTAGATAATGCCCGCCTTACAAGAAATCTTGCATGCCAGTTCTTTTTTTAATTCCGGATAGCTGAAAAAAATTCAACCGGGGTCGCTAATCGCGGCCACGTTTGGACGGTGTACGCCGCGGGCGGAAGCGCCCACCAACGCCCAGGAGAAATCTAATGAAATCTCGAAGCGTAATAGTATTGGGAACGATTGGTCTCTTGATCTTGGTGGCTGGTTTCTTCGGTTGCCAGCGAGCGGAACCTCCGAAACCTGGTGCGGAGCTCGTGCAAACTGGTCCGTCTCCAGGGGGCGGAGCCGTACCAATTACTATTAGCTCTGCAATGCCGAGCGAATTGAACGCGGCAGGCGGCGGTGCTCCGTCGGCGACGATGCAACAAGCGGCGGCGTTCGCCTGGCAAGAGTTTATCGCCGCGAATTGGCCGGCCGTGAATCAAACCGGTGGGGTCGACGGAAACGGAAACCACGTGGATCAACGCGACGTTCCTGACACCGGCAAGAGATTCGGCGAACCTAATTTCACCGGACCGCTCGTTTGGGAAACCTTCCGCGGCAAAGCGGAGATTTTTCCCGGCGACGGTAATCCACCGCCCGGTTATCCCACAGCGGGCAAGGGTGATACTTCGTTTGGTTACGACGCCACGCCAGTCTACAACTATGTAATCCCGGTTCCCGCTTGTGATACGCCTGCGCCTACCGGCACTGCGTGGATCAATCTCGATGAGACCGATCAGATAGGGCTCGATTCGATGTTTGCCGGCACCGTAACGGCGAAGCCCACCGGCAACAGCTCGCCGCAAATGATTCGCTTCCTCGCCAAGGCGAATCGCAAACAATATACCTACGTTGCCGCGCAAGGGCCGTTTAATCAGCAAACCATGACGGGCGGCTGGTGGAACGCGTTACCGAAGGCGCTGATTCAAGCTACTCAAACCTTTTTGGTGAATAACAAGAAGAGCCCGCCGTCTGGGAGCACCACGTTGGTGAGTGTGCCGGACAATACGATCGAAACGAAAGCAGGATGGCGCGTCCTCAACGATACCGAACTTAGCTCCGGGCGGTTCCAAACTGCCACGGTGCGTTATTACGAGAATCCCGGCTCCGGTCCATGTTATCGACAGGACACGTTTGGTCTGGTAGCGCTTCACATAATCCAAAAGACGGTGTCGGCTCCATACTTCATCTACGCCACTTTTGAGCAAGCCGACAATATTCTCACGGCGACAAATGCAAAAGTGGAAGACGAGGACGGCAATCTTATCCAGCCTTTGCCGGGTTGCCGCAGCGACCAAACCGCTCCGTGTCCAACGACACCCACCGTGCAGTTGAACGACACGCCAAACGTCACTACTCCGGGGATGGTCCCGCCCCAGGTTGTTCTAAATCCAGCGAATGCTTCCTATTGCACGCCGGGCAACCAGATCTATTACATAAACACAAACGGGCTTGCGGGACTTCCCACCGGTGGTCCCATTTGCATCAACTACCGCGACAACGCGATTCCGCAGCCGATTATTCAGGCGAATCAAACGGCGCATGCCGCGATCAAGGCGTATAACCAGCAACAGGGAATCGCCTCATCGCCGTGGCTCTACTACAAGTTGATCAATGTTCAGTATGTGCCCATCGACAAGAATTATCCGGGGCTTTACACCGGCAACGTCCCCAACACAAGCCAAAACCCGAGCAGCTATCACCAGGCGAATATCATGGTGGAGACGAATCGCACGCTTCAGCTCTTCAGCGGCAGTCTGGTAGCAGCGGGGGGCACTGGCTCCAATAGCGATTACGCGTCGCAGTTTCCTGAGCCATCGCCGTTTCCGTCGCCGCCGCCATCCGGCTCAACCCTGATTCATCAACAGGTTTACTACAACGGCTCACAGTACAACATGGGCGGCTGCATGGGCTGTCATGCCAGTCAGGGACAGGACCAGGGTGGAGACTTCAGCGTGATTCTCGCGCGGGGCTCGGTCACCCTTCCTGAACCACCCGCGCCGGTCAGTGCCACCGGAGTGGCTAAGATCAAACGAAACCGTTCGCTCAAGTGAATTTTGCGGACCTCAGTCAGAACCGCCTGCCGTATCGGGCGGGTTGAAAACACAGTCAGTACCGCCTGCGGCAACGGGCGGGTAAAACAATCAAAGGAGAACCACTATGGCCGATCTACGAAAGCACCTTGAAAGCACAGCGAGTGATTGCACACCAGGTCTAAGTTTTGCCAAAGACATCGCCTCAATGTTTACGGCTACCGACATAGCCCATATGAAAGCTGTTACGGGAGGAGCCCTCGATCTGAGTAGTTACAACAGCGTCAAGATCTGGTCCGCGAAGATTTATCAGTTGACCAGCTCGGGACAAATGCCGCCGCCGGGATCGGGAGAGAATCCGTGGTCTCCGGCAATGGTCACCACGTTTGGCTGCTGGATCCAGCAGGGCTGTCAGCCTTAAGCAGCTCGCTATTGGTTTGTTTAGAGGTGGGCACTGCCCACCGGTTCAATTTGCGGGTTGAGACGGCGGGCGGTGGCCGCCTCTGAACGTTGGCTAACGTTTTATCGTTACCCGCCGTTTGCAATCAGGAGAAAATCAATGGCAGCTCCAATTAAGGAATTCCACGTTTGCATGGGCCTGAACTCCTGCGCTCAACACGATGTTGACGGCACTGCGGTCATGGCCGGCACCGGACAGTGTTCCACCGTCACGCATTATTGCCACGGCTTGAATGATTGTCGCGGGCAGGGCTTTTGCGGGGGCGGCGGGTCTTCGGGGGCCCAACAGACCGAGCCGGGAAATAATCTTTGCGCCGGGCAGGGAAGCTGCAGCACTCTGTCGCCGCCCAACTACAACACGCCCGGACCACAGTGGTACATGAATCAGGTTGCGCCTCCTAATCCACCGACTGGACCAACCGTCGAACCTCCCGGGCCATACTATGGACAGCAGGTGTGGAAGGTTGCGAGGCAAATTTTCGAGACGCGCATGTACGAGCAGGGGAGAATCTTCTGTCCGGACGGAAAGACAATTCCCAGCCAGCCGCCGGGTCTGACCGCGCTCAATTGCTTCGGCCCTTCGCCGAACCCGGAAGGTCCGAATCCGCCGGTTACCAGTAAAGACTGAGGTCTGAACGCTCGGGCCAGGCGAGCCAACTGTAACCCGCCGAGGCTTTGCGCAAAGAGTGCTCAGCATCAGAACCGCGAGCGGTAGCGACCGGCCAAACATTCTTCCATGCGTTTAGCAAACCCTCCGTTTTTCAATTTGAATGTTTGGCCGGTCGCTACCGCTCGCGGTTCTGATGCGACAACTGCCCTGTGATGCTCCATTCTTTGTGCAAAGGCACCCGACGATGAATAACGCACGCCTGGGATATCCGCATCTCGGTTATGGAGTGGGCCTCCGCACGGTCCACTTCAACTACATTCTGAAACATAATCCGCCGGTTGATTGGTTCGAGATCGTCTCCGAAAATTTCATGGATTCGCGTGGCCGGCCGCGCTACGTTCTCTCCCAGCTGGCTGAGCGTTATCCGCTCGTGATGCATGGTGTATCTCTCTCCATCGGCAGTACCGACCCGCTGGACTTCGACTACCTCAGAAAACTCAAGGACCTGGCGAAAGAGATCGACGCCGTTTGGGTTTCAGACCATCTCTGTTGGACCGGCAGCAACGGTCATAACACGCACGACTTGCTGCCCATGCCTCTGAACGAGGAGAGCCTGGCCCACGTGGTTGAACGGATACGCATCGTTCAGGATTTTCTTGAGCGCCCGCTTGTCCTTGAGAATCCCAGCACCTACGTGGGATTCGTGAGCTCCACTATCGAGGAGTGGGACTTTATCCGCCTGATGGCCGAGGAGGCTGACTGTGGGTTGTTGTTGGACGTGAACAACGTTTACGTCTCCAGCCTCAATCACCATTTCGATCCGGTTCACTATCTTAAATCGCTGCCGCACTGGCGCGTGGTTCAGTTTCATCTGGCTGGACATACTAACTACGGCACGCACGTGATCGATACGCACGACGATCACGTGATTGATCCTGTTTGGGAACTATATCGTTTGGCCCACGAGCTGACTGGCGGCGCGTCGACGCTCATCGAATGGGACGCAAAGATTCCGGACTTTCCGACCGTCCACGCCGAGGTTTTGAAAGCTCGGGATTATGTGGCCGTGCCAACGGACCTGCTGCTCGCAGATAGTTTGCAGACAGGTGGTGATTGCGTAGTTGCCTAATTAAGATTCTCTGACGCACAGAGGAAATCCCTGAAGCGAGTTAATCTTGAGCACCAGCGAACCCGATCTTAGAACACTGCAACACTGGCTACAGTCGTTCATAACGAGGACTGGAGAGCCTCCGTTTCTCGTAGGGGCACGGCATGCCGTGCCCCTACACGCGGAGCGCGAAGCCGTTGATCAAATCATCACCCGCTCTCCATCGCTCTCAGCCCACGACCGGCTCGCGATTTATCGTCATGCTTATCTGGCCCGGCTAAAGGAGTGCCTGCGGGTCGAATTTCCAGTTTTGCTTCTAACGCTTGGCGAAGAACTCTTCGCGCTTTTCACAAGCGCCTACCTTCAGCAATATCCTTCGTGCAGTTATACATTGAATCGACTAGGGGAAAACTTTCCGCGTTATCTCGCGGAGTCGCGGCCAGACGCCGCCGCACCCGAGCAGGCGCGCGAGAGTTGGCCGGATTTCATCGTGGAGCTGGCAACGCTTGAGCGAGCCTTCGCTGAAACGTTTGACGGCGAAGGAAACGAAGGAAAGCCGTTGTTGGATGGCGATCGGTTGTTGGGCCTTCCGCTGGAAGCGTTGCTGGGTGCGCATTTCAAGACTGTCGCCGGTTTTCGCATTTTCAGTTTTCGTTATCCTATCGCTGCGTATTTCAACGCTGCGCGGAATAAGGAAAAGCCTGAGCTGCCGCAACCGTCTCGCTCGTACCTCGCGATGATGCGCCGCGATTACGTGGTCCGTCTTCATGAGTTGACTGAAATACAATACGCGCTGCTCTCAGGATTGAACGCCGGGGGCACGATGAAGGAGTTAGCAGAAGAATTGGATGATGACGCCTTCGTCGGCGATGCGCTCCAGTGGCTCGGCGAATGGGCGGCAAAAGGTTTATTCGCAGCTATCGAACTGGCAGCTGGGGTCTAAGACGAGAGTTTCCTCTGTGCCGCCTTCGTGTTCTCTGTGTCTCTGTGGTGGATTAACCTTGGCAGAACTTCACCACAGAGGCACAGAGATCACAAAGGACGCACAGAGATGAACGAGCTGCGCGTCTGGATTTGCTATTACTCAATCTTGATCTTCTAAAGGAGGAACTATGAATCGTTTGACTAAACGTCTTTGGTTGCTCATTTTGGTGCTTGGCGGCGCGGCCGTGCTGCTCGTGGGCTGGGGATCGCCGCGCGTGATCGGCGGCAATGGAGATAGTGCTGCCCCTCAGGCCGCAACGTGTAACATAGTCTTGAGTTCCGATGTTCCTCATGACGCCGTGATTCCAAAGAGTCACATCGGAAACCCAACCGCGATACAGGTCGACTTCGACACCTTGTCGTGGAACACCTTCATCGCGCTCAACTGGCCCTCGAACCCGAAATATCGCGGGCAGCCCGATACAAGTAAGAAGATTGGTTTCGAAGACTACAGCAACGTCGTTTGGGAAACTTACAAGGAAAGTTACGACGTGTTTATCGCCGATGCTCAGGGCAACCCGGTCCGACCCACAGGTTGGAATTCAGTACCCAATCCTCCTCCGGGATGCGGTCAAAACAGCGCCTACGAAGCAAAGCTTGGCAAGCCGGTACGCGTAGTAAAAAACATTTCGAAGGATGGGCTGAATGAGTTTCTCGAAGCGGTGAGCCTGGCGCCGCTCATCGATCAGAAGGGCGCCTTCGCACGTTATGAAGTGCTGATGAATGAAGACGAATTCAAACACATCATGAACCCGGCCAATCCGCTTACCGCGTTGATTGCGCCGCCGCTCTATGACAGCCGCAACCAGAAGAACGTAAATTTTCCCGTCGGCAAGCCGGGTGGGCCGGAAGGGCCGATTGAAGTTAAGGCGGCCTGGAAACTCCTGGGGCAATACGACAATCCGAATCGTTATCACACCGAGTGGATTCAAATCGCGTGGCCCGCCACCACTACCGCGCCGATTCAGTACAAATGCTCGCAGCCCATGCTGGTGGGATTGATCGCGCTGCACATCGCGCACAAAACTTTCAACGCGCCGCAGTGGGTTTGGTCCACCTTCGAGCAGGTTGACAACTACACCGTGCCGCCAGGTTCGCCATTCGGCGCGAAAGCATCTTTCTTCAATCCAAATTGCCGAAACTGTCCGGCCAACGTGGCGCCAACTCAACCCGCTGCCGGCTGGAGTGGCGACCCCAGTGTTTTGAATCAGGGACCGCCGACGCAGGTCGTGCCAGGTGATTCAGCAAAAGTGAAGACCTCCTGCAACGATGTCGCCTGGCAGTTGTTGCGTTCGGTGAACCCAAATACTGTTTGGCAATACTATCGACTGGTCAACACGCAGTGGCCACAGGATCCTTACTGTGGTGGGGCGCCGTGCCCGGTCTACAATCCACCGACCCTGGCCCACCAGGGCGCGAACCAGTTGCCCGTTAACATGGCAAACGCAATGATCGAAACCTACCTCATGGGCCCGCCCGAATCCGCAGACCTGCCAAGCTGCATGGCCTGTCACAATTTTGCGACCGGCTTGCAGACGGGCCAGCCGCTCGACTTCAGCTTTGCGCTGCAGGAAGCTTACCCAATCTCGACAGGTGCGTTGCGCACGCAACGGCGCATGCTCGCGATGAAGACCGGGATACGCCTGCCACCGGCGCGCGGCAAGACGCGAGTGTTGAAAGTGGATCGCCAATAGTCGTTGGGCCATTTGTAGGGGCGGATCCGAGTGTCCGCCCCGGGCTTTAAATTTCGTTTAGAGGCGGGCACCGCCCGCCGTTAACCCTTGAGTGAAACGCGCGTTCCTACGTTACTTGAACCGGCGGGCGGTGCCCGCCTCTAAACAATCGGTAAAATTCCTGGGCGATTCTTAAAGGCGAGAGGTACGCAGGCCAAACGGTCTGCGTACCCTTTTTCTTTGGCGGGAATTTGTAGGAAATTTGCAGGGGCGGAGCTGAGTGTCCGCCCGAGGGCACACATAGGTGCGCCCCTACAAGCCTTCTTAAAGTTTCGTTTAGAGACGGGCACCGCCCGCCGTTACTGCTTGAGAGAAACGCGCGTTTCTACGCTACTTGAACCGGCGGGCGGTGCCCGCCTCTAAACAACCGGGGCGGTAGGTGTGCCCCTACATAAGAATCGCCGTCGTTATTGCAGCACGAAGTTGTAAGTGATCATGCCCGATACCTTCACCGCCTGATCGCCGAGTCTGGTCGGCGAGAAGCGTGCGCGGAGGGCCGCCTGTTGCGCCGCCGCAATCAGCAACGGATGACCGGACATTGCTTTCGCGGAAACCACTCGTCCGGTTTCATCAACCAACACCTGCACGATGACCGCGCCCTGAGCCCCAGCCTGTTTCGCAATCGGCGAATAAGCAGGCTTCGGCAAGAAGATAGCCAGGCCGGTGATTGGACCCTTGCTGATCACTCTGGGAGGAGTACGTTGGACCGGAGGCTGTGGCGGTGGCGGCGTGCCGACGTCGATGGCCGTCGCGCTTGGGCCCGGTGAGCCGGTATTAGAGCCGAAGTGGTCGCCACTTGCGCCCGGAATTGCCGGGTCAGAATCAACCGCGCCGATTCTGTATCTTCCGTTTGGAATAGGTAGATTTTTGTTAGGCGTCGCTGACGTTCCTTTCGGAACGAGCTCAGGATGGTCCACGGTTGCCATCGCCACCTGACGCACGCTCTCCGTTGTTCTGCCACCCCTATCGCTTGTCGTCGTTACGGGGTGCGCCGCCGGAGCGGGCGCTGCAGGCAGTTCGGTTGGCAGCATGGTGATGACCATGTCGTTGTTTGGTTCTTCCAGCCGGGCATCGTAAGCGTAGATACTGGCGACACCGGCGGCGATGAAAAACAAAACGTAGGTTGCAGTGGTAAAGAGCACGAATGAACCGCGGCGCTTGAATTCACGTGTGTGCGGGCTGGACTCGATTAGGTTATTGAACATCTCTCCTCCTGTTTCGATATCCCCGGTGCCAAGCGGTTCGCAAACTTAGACTCCGAATCCTGTTAAAGGTTCCAAGTTTCAAGTTTCAAGTTCGGAGGCTTCGCTTTGAAATTGGCTTGGAACTTGGAACTTGAAACTTGAAACTTGGAACTGGAAGTTTCAACCTTGGACATTGGGCGTTAGACGATTTACGATTGCCGCGCTCGCAAACCCCCCAATCCAGGAGAAGAACAAGATGGCGACCAGGGAAGCGCTTGCAGAAGAGCTCAATCCTTTTCTAATTGCCCGGCAGCAATTCAACCGCGCCGCTGACTATCTGGATCTCGACGCCTCCACCCGCAACGTTCTGAGTAGTCCGAAACGTCAGCTGATTGTTTCTATTCCGGTGAAGATGGACGGCGGCGATGTCCAGGTGTTTGAAGGCTACCGCGTGCAACACAATATCGCGCGCGGTCCCTGCAAGGGCGGCATACGCTATCACCCAAACGTAACGCTCGATGAAGTGAAAGCGCTCGCCTCGTGGATGACCTGGAAATGCGCCACGGTCGGCATTCCTTATGGCGGCGGCAAAGGCGGCGTCATCTGCGACCCCAAGAGCCTGTCGCGAAATGAACTGGAACGCCTGACGCGCCGCTACGCGTTTGAAATTGCCCCAATCATTGGACCGGATCGCGATATTCCCGCGCCTGACGTCTACACTGACGAACAAACAATGGCGTGGATCATGGACACCATCTCCATGGTGCGCGGGCACACCGAGCTCGGCGTCGTTACCGGGAAACCAATTTCGCTCGGCGGTTCACAGGGACGCGGAGAAGCGACGGCGCGCGGTTGTCTTTATGCGTTACGCGAAGCGTGCAAAGTGAAGGGAATCAATCTTAAGGGAGCGCGCGTGGCCGTCCACGGTTTTGGCAATGCCGGAGCGAACATTGCGCGACTCGTTGCCGCGGACGGCGCGAAGGTGGTGGCGGCTTGTGATTCGAAAGCAGGGCTGTATGCCGAAAACGGCATCGACATCCAGGCAGCGCTGCGTCACAAGGCTGAAACGAAAACTCTCGCCGGGCTTCCGGGCTGTAAAGAGGTTTCACCCGAAGACATCGTTGGAGTTGATTGCGACATCCTGCTGCCTTCAGCGCTCGAGAATGCGATCACCCTCGCTAACGTGGGCCAGGTGAAAGCAAAGATCATCGCCGAGCTGGCGAATGGGCCAACCACACCCGGAGCGGATCGGGTCTTCGCCGATGCCGGCGTGTTTCTGATTCCCGACATCCTGGCGAATGCCGGCGGCGTGACGGTGAGTTATTACGAATGGGTGCAGGACCAGTATTCGTTCTTCTGGTCGGAGAAGCAGATTAACGACACGCTGGAACAGGCCATGCGCACGGCCTTCAATTCGGTTTACGCGACCGCGCAACGCTATGACACCGATATGCGCACCGGCGCGTACATACTTGCGGTTGACCGCGTGGCGGAAGCAACGCGCGTGCGCGGAATATTTCCATAAAAGAAGAACTTGGAACTTGGCACTTGGAACTTTGAACTTGGTGCTTGGTGCTTCAGCACAAAGTTCAAAGCACAAAGCACAAAGTTCAAAGTTCAAGGTACAAAGTTCACAACGACCAACAGAAAATGCCAGATACCATAACAGTCTACGAAAAACCCACCTGCACGAAGTGTCGCGAGATGAATCGCTTTCTCGTCGACAATGGTTTTGATTTTTCCAAAGTCAACTACTACATCGAGCCGCTCAGCAAAGAGAAAATCTCCGAGCTGCTCGACAAGATGAAGTTCACGGCGCGCGACCTGTTGCGAACGAGCGAACCCATCTATCGCGAGCTGGGACTCGCGAAGGGCGACTTCACCGACGACGAAATCATCGAGTTGATGGTCAAGCATCCCGACTTGATCCAGCGCCCGATCGTCGAACGCGGCAACCGCGCCGTCCTCGGCCGTCCCACGGAAAATGTGAAGTCGCTGCTTTAGGTTCTGAGCGCTGAAGGGACCCCTGAAGGGGCGACAGAATGCTTTAATGTCTCTCTTTCAGGGCGCAAATGTTTGGTGCCGAGTCCAGGGGCGACGTGCTTCGCACTTGCCCCTGGCTATTTAATTTAGCGCCTTCGGCGCTTTCAAATCACAACCGTCTTCAAGTTAAAGCGCATGAAAAAACCTGAAACGATCTTCGCTTGCCAGGCTTGTGGACATCAGTCGCGCAAGTGGCTCGGTAAATGTCCCGAGTGCGGCGAGTGGAATTCTTTTGTCGAAGAGCGCGAGCGTTCAGCGACCAAAACAACCGCTCGCAGCAGTTTCAAAATGCGCGAAGTCGCGGCCGTTGCATATTCTGAAATCGAATCACAGGACGAGACGCGAGTTTCTTCCGGCGTTAATGAATTCGATCGCGTGCTCGGCGGCGGTCTGGTGCCCGGCACACTCGTGCTGATCGGCGGCGATCCGGGAATTGGTAAGAGCACGCTCATGCTTCAAGTCGCTGACCGGCTCAGTGCGGCCAGCGGCGTGGTCCTGTATGTCTCTGGTGAAGAATCTGAGCGGCAGATAAAACTACGGGGCGAGCGACTGCGCATCGAAGCTAAGAATCTTTTTCTGTTGCCGGAGACGAACCTCGAAAACATCTTTCATGAAGTGGAGCGTCTGAACCCGACGGCGATCGTCGTCGATTCAATCCAGACAATTTTCTCCGCGCTCATCGAATCGGCGCCCGGCTCTGTTTCCCAGGTGAGGGAAGCTGCGCACCAGTTCTTGCTGTTGGCCAAGAATCGCACCATTCCTGTTTTCCTCATCGGTCACATCACCAAAGACGGATCGATTGCCGGACCGAAGGCTTTGGAACACATCGTCGATACGGTTTTGTATTTCGAGGGCGAACGGCATCACAACCACCGGATTGTCCGCGCCGTGAAGAACCGCTTTGGCGCCGCGAACGAAATTGGCGTGTTTGAAATGACAGGCGCGGGGCTCGTGCCGGTCGCGAATCCTTCTCAGATGTTTTTACAGGAACGACCGGAGAATGTGGCGGGCTCAGTCGTGACCGCTTGCATGGAAGGCACGCGGCCGTTGCTGGTGGAGATTCAGGCATTAGTTTCAGAAACGAAGTATGGGACCGGGCGGCGCATGACCCAGGGTGTAGATCAAAATCGCGTCGCACTTTTGATGGCCATGCTGGAGAAGCGGCTCGGTTTGCAGATGCTGGGCGACGACGTGTTCGTCAACATTGCCGGTGGGTTGGATGTGGATGAACCCGCGGTTGACCTCGGCGTGGTGGCGGCGATTACCTCGAGTTTCAAGAACCTACCTATCGATCCGCACACGACAGTTTTTGGCGAAGTAGGTTTGACTGGGGAAGTGCGTGGCACGACGCAGGCTGCGATGCGCGCACGCGAGGCGCAGGCGCTCGGGTTCAAAAAGATCGTCATGCCCACATCGAACAAGTCCGGCCTCGAACGGCTGCTCGGCGTACATGTGGTTGGTGTTAAGTCGGTCGAGGAAGCGCTGGCGGAGCTGTTCTAAGGCAGAATGACCAGCCGCGGCTAGTCTTCTTTGTTGCACAGAGAAGTTGAACCAATTGCTACTGGAGAGTTATTGCCGGCAGTTGTCGCGCTTGCAACTCCGAGTTCAGCCCTGCCACTTCTCTTGCTTTGAGTGCGGACCACTTCGCGGCCTGCTGATCCAGCAATCTTTTGTAGCTCGCGTATGTGTTTGCGGCCTGCGTCGTCGGAGCGGCGTCGGCGCCTTCAACCAGCAGCAACAACGATCCAAACGCGCCGTTAAGCGAAGCCGCCGAGACGATGCCCACTGGCGGATAGCTTTGTTCGACCGCCACCATCTCCGCCGCCTGCTTATCGAGCGCGTTGACCGAAGCCAGCAATGTTGCCGCGTTGGCATCGGAACCAAGTTTGGTTTGCAACTCCTTCAACTGGCCGCGCAGCTGGTTGACTTGTTGGACCAGGTCGAAGCTCTGGTTCATCGCCTCGATAATTTGCGTTTCCAGCCCCAGCTGTTGACTCAACGCGAGCGGAGAAACCCGCACCCGCGGGTCCATTTTCACTTCGACGCTTGAGCTATAGCTTTGACCATCGACGTTGAGCCTCACCTGATAAACGCCCGGCGAAACCAGCGGGCCTTCCGGCACCTGGATCGCATCTTCGCCGTAAGCGGCAGCGATGCTGTAGCCATAGCGCAGCGCCCTGGGCCGCTCATATCGCAAGTCCCAGACGAAGCGATTCAAGCCGAAGGTCTTCGACAAAGGTGCGGGCGGGTTGAACCAGTAAGTGGGAAAGGGCTGCGTCTCATCAAGCTTCCGCTGCTGATCGCTACTCGAATATTTCCTGACTACTTTGCCCGTGTTATCGACAATCTCAAGCGTGACCAGTCCCGGTACCGAGCCAAGCGAGTAATCGATAATTGCGCCCGGCGGCGGGTTCTTGCCGGCCGGAGTCTCCGGTTGCAGCGGCGTGTCGTGCCCGGCGTTCTTGCGCACGCGAATCGCCGTCGCGGGCTTGAACAAGTGAACGGCCGCGGCCACAGTTTCACCATTCATTTCCCGCAAAGGAGAAATGTCGTCGAGTATCCAGAAAGAACGGCCGTGCGTGGCCACGACGAGATCGTTCTCATGAATCACGAGATCGCGAATCGGCGTGACCGGCAGATTTAGCTGCAGCGGCTGCCACGAGTCGCCGTCGTTGAAAGAGACATAAACACCGAGTTCGGTCCCGGCAAACAGCAAACCTTTGCGAATAGGATCTTCTCGCACTGCGTGAACGTAGGCGCTGTCGGGAATTCCTCTGACGATCTCATCCCAGGTCTTGCCAAAGTCGTGCGTGCGATAGATGTGCGGCGCGATGTCGTCGATTTGATGACGATCGATTGCCGCATACGCCGTCGACGCATCATGCGGCGAGGCATCGATCAGGCTCATCATGCTCCACGGCGGCAGGCCGCGCGGCGTTACGTCGCTCCACGTCATGCCATCGTTTCGAGTCAGATGAACCAGGCCGTTGTCCGTGCCGATCCAAATTAAGCCCGCCGCAACAGGCGATGGCGCAATTGTGTAAATCACGCCCTGCGGTTTTTCTCCCGGACGCAGCGTCAAATCAGGACTGATAATCTTCCAGCTCCGGCCACTGTCCGCGCTGCGCATGAGAAACTGCGACGCCTGGTAAAGCGCGTGGGGTGGTTGCCAGGAAAAAGCTATCGGCGTGGTCCAGGGATAACGATGCGTCACCTTCGTCCCCAGCTCGGCGGGAGTTGGCGAGACGTCCTGCACCTGCCCGGTCTTCGTATCGAAGCGATAGAGCTCGCCGCCGGTGCTCCCCCCGAAAACAAATTGCGGATTGACCGGATCGGGAAGGATGTAGCCGCTCTCGCCCGCGCCGATGGGATGCCAATCGCGAAAAGTTATCTGTCCATAATCGCTGCGGCTCACGACCGCCGCCGTGCCGCTGTCCTGCTGCGCGCCGTAGACCCAGTAAGGAAACTGGTTATCAACGGCGACGTGATAAAACTGTGCGGTCGGTTGGTTGTACCAGGTGCTCCAGGTTTGTCCGCCGTTGAGGGTAATAATCGTTCCCTGGTCCACGCCGGAGATCATGCGCTGCGGATTCTGCGGATCGATCCAAAGCGAGTGGTAGTCGTCGCCGCCGGGCGCGCCGCGAATCGCCTTGAAGTTTTCGCCGCCGTCCGTCGATTTATAAAGCGAAACATTGGAAACGTAGACCACCTCAGGATTCTTAGCATCGCTGCGTACCTCGCCGAAATACCAGCCGCGACTAAGAATGCGCGACTCAGTGCTCACCAATTTCCAATCTTCGCCGGCGTTGTCCGAGCGATAAAGACCACTGGCTTTGCCCGCGTCGATCAAAGCGTAGACGCGCTTGCCGTGCTGGCCCGCGACCACGTCAAGGCCGACGCGACCGATCGTCCCGGCTGGCAAACCATGAGCGACAATCTCCTTCCAATGCGCGCCGCCGTCGGTTGATTTATAGATTCCGCCGCCCGGGCCGGTGATGGGCGCGTAAGTTACATAAGGCGGGCGACGCACGTTCCAGAGCGAAGCGTAGACGGTGCGGGAGTTGTCAGGATCGAACGCGAGGTCGATGGCGCCGGTGTTTTCGTCTTTGGAAAGAACGCGCGTCCAGGTTTTGCCGCCATCGGTAGTGCGATAGACGCCGCGCTCGACGTTTGGTCCAAAGC
>Ga0207650_10000714_pt1 | contig 25886 bp, 19 predicted proteins | sample KBSS63metaG_FD_184325 | JGI IMG/M metagenome (GOLD analysis project Ga0207650, IMG submission 184325) | Switchgrass rhizosphere microbial communities from Kellogg Biological Station, Michigan, USA - KBS S6-3 metaG (SPAdes) (version 2) | ecosystem: Host-associated > Plants > Roots > Rhizosphere...
CTGATCGAAAAAGACGAGAAGATCAGGTAAATACTAGCCGCGGATTTTCGCGGATGAACGCGGATCCGAACAATTCATTTCAATCGACTTTTTCTGATCTGTTTTTTCCGCGTAAATCCGCGGCCCATAAGTCCTGCTTTTTCTTCCCGAGTTCATTCGAGTTGCGCGTGCGGTCCTACTTGTAGAGGCTTTCAAAGTGAAAGTAATCGAGCCAGTCCAGCAGTCTCAAGGTGGGGAAGGTGGGCTTGCCCCCGCTCTTGGGCGCACCCGCTCGTTTCTGCGAGTCACGGCGCTTTGGGAAGCGTTTCTGGTTGCGCTTGGCAGCCTGCGAACAAACAAGCTTCGCACTGCCCTCACCCTCGTCGGCATCGTTGTCGGCGTTGCCGCCGTCATCTCCGTCGTCACTATCATCCAGGGTCTCGACAACAAAGTCGCCACCACTTTCTCTTCGCAGGGTTCCACCGTCTTCACCATCTCCAAGAAGCCGCAAATCATCCGCTCGCGCGAAGAATTCGTAAAGTTCAATAAACGAAAAGACGTGACGCATGAAGATGCGGAAGCGATTGCCCGTTTGTGCAGCGCCTGTTGGCGCGTCGGCGTGGCCGCGAATTCGCGCGAGACGCTTAAACATGCCGAGCAGAAGTTTGAGAACGTGAACATTCGCGGCGTCACCCCGAAGACGATGTTTGATATCGACGGGCGCTCGATCGATGCGGGCCGCGTTTGGACCGATGCTGAAGGAGTTTCCGGACGAGAAATCTGCGTGGTTGGATCAGACGTGTTGACCAATCTCTTTGGCGGCGCTTCGGCCGATCGCGCTATTGGTCAGGAAGTGAGGATTGCAGGCCGGCCGTTTCAAATTATCGGCGTGCTGGAGCCGCTGGGCTCGATCTTCGGCGCCTCGCGCGACAGCGTAGCCTACATTCCTTACGCCGCCTACCAGAAACTTTATGGCGCGCGTGATTCGATCGTGACCTTCATTCAAGTGCCCACCGCCGGACAACTCGAGATGGCCGAGGATCAGGTTCGCACGATCATGCGAAACCGGCGCGGCGGAGTTTTCAAACAAGACGAGGACGAAGGCTTCTCGCTCGAGACTCAGGATGTGTTTCTGGATCTCTATGGCAAAGCGACTTCCAACATTTACATCGTCACGATTGCGGTGGCGGCTATTTCGCTCGTCGTCGGCGGCATCGTGGTGATGAACATCATGCTGGTGTCGGTGACCGAACGCACGAAAGAGATTGGGATACGCAAGGCCATCGGCGCGCGCCGCAAAGACATCCTGACGCAGTTTCTAATCGAAGCGGTGATGGTTACTGCAATCGGCGGCGCCATTGGAGTGCTGACGGGTTTCGGACTGGCTTATTTAATCGCGGCATTGATTGGCTTCCCGCTTCTGATTAGTGTCGCTTCGGCAGTGCTGGGTGTTGGAGTTTCGTCGGTAGTGGGAATTGTTAGCGGGCTGTGGCCGGCGTGGCGCGCCGCCGGGCTCGACCCGATTGAAGCGTTGCGAGCGGAATGAGCGTGGGTCGACAAAGTCAGAACAGGGAGCGGTAGCGACCGGGTCTATCGTTCGATACCAAAACGCTCTCAATTCATCCTAAACCGGCAATCGCCTGCCAGTCTGACCAGGTCGCTACGGCTCCCTGTTCTGACTTCTTCTGGCGGCGAAGGGAAGAGCAAAACTGGGCCAACGCTCACGCGGCTTCGCCCCCTTCGCTCTTCGCTCTTCGCCCTTTGCTCTTGGCTGTTTACTGACTACTGTCTACTGTCTACCGTCTTATGCGCTTCGACGACATCAAAGAATCCGCCCTGATGGCCCTCGACACCTTGCGCGCCAACAAGCTGCGCTCGTCCCTCACCATCCTCGGCGTCAGCGTCGGCGTCATCACGGTCATCTTCATGGTTTCAATCATCCAGGGACTGAACAAGGCTTTCGCGGATCAGGTTGAGTCGCTCGGTTCGAACACGATCTTCATATCGAAGTTTGACCCCGCTTTTGGACGCCCGCCCGGGCCTGAAGAAATTCATCGCAAAGATCTGACCATGGACGACGCCGACGCCTTGCGCCGCGAAGCTCCCTCGATTGCCGGCGTTTCGCCGATTCACCGCATGATTGCCGTCACGGCGCGTTACCAGGACAAGCAAAGCGACACGCCCATCCTGCTCGGAGTCACTCCTTACTACGAATTTGTTCATACGCAGTACGTGGCCCATGGCCGCTTCATCAAAGACATCGATATGGAAAGTCGCGACAACGTCTGCATCATCGGCGTAGACGTCGTGCACGCGCTCTTTCCTTACGAAGATCCAATCGACAAAGACATTCGGATCAACGGCAACCCGTATCACGTCATCGGCGTGATGGAACCGCTCGGAAGTTTCTTTGGCCAGTCGCGCGACAATTCGATTTTCATTCCGGTAAGCACGTTTGATAAGTACTACCCCGATCGTCCATTTCCCGAAGTGGTATTCTTCATCATCGTGCGGCCAAAATCGCGCGCCTACGTCAAACCGGCTATCGACGAGATCACCGATATTCTGCGACGGCGCCGGCGTGTTCCGATTGACGCTCCCAATAATTTTGGCATCTCCTCGCAGGATTCCCTCCTCGATATCTATAACCAATTGACGGGCGCCACGGCCCTGGTGCTCACGGCAATATCTTTCGTCGCCTTGATGATCGGCGGCATCGGCGTGATGAATATCATGCTTGTTTCGGTGACTGAACGCACCAAAGAGATTGGCGTGCGCAAGGCGGTGGGTGCAACGCGCCTGAATATACTTTCGCAGTTCCTGATTGAAGCGGTGGTGCTGACCGGGCTCGGCGGACTCGCGGGCCTCGCTGTCGGAGAGTTGCTGGCTTTCGTAATCAACAAGTATTCGCCGCTGCCGGCTTACGTGCCGATCTGGGCCATCGCGGTCGGCGTTGGCATTTCCGCCGCCGTGGGCATAGTGTTTGGTCTGTGGCCGGCGTGGAAGGCGGCGCGGCTGGATCCGATTGAAGCGCTGCGTTGGGAATAAGAATTAGCCGCGGATGTATCAGAACCGAGAGCGGTAGCGACCGGCCATAGACGCGGTTGTGGAAGTTCACTTGAATATTCGGCCGGTCGCTACGGCTCCCGGTTCTGATCCTGATCCGCGTGTTTCCGCGTGAAACCGCGGCAGATTCCCACGGCCTGCAACCATATCGCCTGCCAACCCGTATATAAAGCCCAGTGAAATTTGTCGAAACTCTGAAACTAGCAATCGCTGCTATTTGGGCGCACAAACTGCGCTCGGCATTAACGCTGCTCGGTATGATTATCGGCGTAACCGCGTTTGTCGTCGTGGTCTCGCTTATCTCCGGCTTCAACAAATACATTGACGAGAAGATCGCGGGCATCGGTTCGAAGTCGTTCACAGTTCAACGCTTCAACTTCGAAGATTTCAAGGACCTCGATTCAATCGCCGCCGCTCAACGACGAAACAAAGAGCTCACCCTTGAAGATTATGAGTACCTGAAAGCGCGCGGCGTACTGATTGATAAAATCGGTGCGAAGGCGCGCGCCCAGCGTTCGCTGGTCAAGCGCGGCTCAAAAATCGTTGAAGATGTTCCCGTCGACGGCGCCATGCCGGTTATCAGCGAGATCGATAACATTGACGTCGCCGCGGGACGCTACTTCACCGACAGTGAAAACGATGGTGCTATGCGCGTGGCGTTCATTGGGATGGACGTGGCTACCGCTCTCTTCCCTGCGGGCGAATCGACTGCCATTGGCGAGGAGATCAATGTGGCCGGTTTGCCCTATCGCATTATCGGCGTCCGGGTCGCGAAAGGAACAGTCTTCGGCATGCCGCAGGACAACTTCGTAACCTTGCCGCTAAAGACCTATGGCAATAACTTCGGCGGCTTCACGCGCAACCGATTGCTTTACTTTGTAGCCACTGCGAAAACGGACGACACTTTCAAGGACGCTGTCGACGAAGCAAGGTTTCTGCTGCGTTCTCGCCGCCATCTCAAACAGGACGAGAAGGACAATTTCGGCATCGTCACACCTGACGCTATTACTGGCTTTCGTGATCGGTTGCTGGGGCCTACCTTCCTGGTTGCCATTGCGGTGCCGGGGATCGCTCTATTGGTGGGCGCAATCGTAATAATGAACATCATGCTGGTCTCGGTCACCGAACGAACTAAAGAAATTGGCATACGAAAATCGTTGGGCGCGCGAAAAGTGGACGTCCTTAAACAGTTTCTGGTTGAGGCAGTGACGCTTTCAGCGATCGGTGGCGCTGTAGGGGTTTTATTGGCCTGGGTCATCGGCACGATAATGACGAAAATTTTCTTTCCTACAAATCTGTCGGTCTGGGCGATCGCGATCACGATCCTGGTGTCGGGCGGGATAGGCGTCCTCGCCGGAGTTTTTCCGGCGTGGAAAGCGGCGCGGCTCGATCCAATCGAAGCTCTGCGGGCCGACTGAGTAAGGAAGTTTCAGCCGCGGATTTACGCGGATAAACGCGGATCAGATCAGAACAAAGACCTGAATAATTGTTTTCAGATTCGTACAATCCGCGTAAATCCGCGGCCAACACCCCCTTCGGAAAGAGCCATGAAGCTAATTCGTAGCGATATTTATGAAAACCTGAAGATGGCGCTGGCCACGCTTCGCGCTAATAAACTGCGTTCGTTCCTGACAGTTTTCGGGGTGATGATTGGCGTGATTACGGTGATGCTGATCTCTTCGATCATCAGCGGCGTCGATACGGCGGTTAAGAAAGAGCTGGAGTCATACGGCACCAACTCCATCTTCATAAGTAAGTTCAATCCGGGCATTCATATTGGCCGGCTTTCTCGTGAAGAACGAATGCGAAAGAACCTCACCTACGACGATGCCATCGCGCTCGGACAATTACCGACAGTTGATGTGTCCGTTCCCTTTCTCGATATCAGTAACGATTTTTTCGGACAGAAGATTGCAGTCAGCGGACCTGGCAAGACATCGAACGCCGTCGGACTAAACGGCACCTTGCCGGACTTCGAGCGCGCCGGAACCCATGTCACCAAAGAGGGCCGCTTCTTTTCGCAATTTGAAAATGACAACAACGAAGCCGTGTGCGTGATTGGCTCGGCAGTCGGTGAAGACTTCTTTCCTTACGGTTCTCCGGTTGGGCAGAATCTTAGTATCGGCGGCAATCAGTTTCGCGTCGTCGGCGTTCTCGAAAAACGCGAAACGTTCCTCGGCGGTGACAGTGATTCTGAAAACAATGTGATCTACATGCCTTTCAATGTGGCGCGCAAGCTGAAGCCGAATTCTAATGACGTCATGATTCTGGCGGTGGCGCGCGTAGGGCAGATGGACGAAGCCAAGGACCAGATTACTGATCTACTGCGAGTGCGCCGGCAGGTGTCTTTCGGCCAGCCGAATAATTTTGGCCTGGAAACGGCTGAATTACTTATAAGTAATTTCCGTTCAATCCTGAGCGGTGTGGCCATCGCGATGGTTGTCGTATCTTCAGTCGGACTGATGGTCGGCGGCATCGGCGTGATGAACATCATGCTGGTTTCGGTTACTGAACGAACTCGCGAAATTGGCGTGCGCAAAGCGATCGGGGCGCGCCGCCGAGACATCATGTGGCAGTTTCTGATTGAGGCCGCGACCCTGACCGGCTTTGGTGGTCTCGTCGGACTTTCAATCGGCTGGCTGCTTACGTTTCTGCTGCGTTTGATAATGCCTTCTTACGTGCCGTTGTGGGCGCCGGTGGGCGGCTTCGTCGCGAGCGTGGGGATTGGGCTGGTGTTTGGGATTTGGCCGGCGTGGAAAGCCGCGCGGCTCGATCCGATTGAATCACTCAGATACGAATAGCTGTAGGGGCCGACCTGTGTGTCCGCCCCGCATCAAGATTTTAGGCCGCGGATCCACGCGGATAATCGCGGATCACACAGGAACAATACGAAAATCCCTCTCAGATTCGTACCATCCGCGTAAATCCGCGGCCAAAACCTTTACGAAATGAAGCTCGGGAAGATCGACGTGATCACGACGACAAACAACACCCACAGCAACCAAACGGAAAGCGTCGCGCCCCACGCCGCCGTGCTGCTCACCTTGGTGCCGCTGTTTTGCAGTCCCTTCGCCCGCAGCCACAAGCCATAAAACGAAAGCACGCCAATCACGGATGCGGCCACGAACAACACCGGATGCTCGGCCGGATTGAATAGCGCGCCGAGGTTGTCCTGGACCAGTGTCTCCTGGTTAAGAATCGGATGTATGTCGTCCGGACTCTTGATAAAAAGTATTACCAGGCTCAGCAGTTTCTGAATCAGCACCACCGGCAGGCTGGCGTAAAAGTAAGCGGCTAATGCCTGCCAGAAATTTATCCGCCCGCCGAATATCATGACGGCGAGCAGGTAGAGCGCCGCCACAATCGCTCCCAAAATAAAAACGCCGGCAAAAGTCTTCGCGGCCGTCTGTACGCGTTGCACCGGCTGCTTCGCTTGTTGCAGCGCATTGTCTCTGGCTTGCTCCATTTTATCGGGCGGAGGCTTAAGCGGGCTCTGCTCCAGCTTGTCCATGGTGTATGAGACTATTCGCTCCGGCGTGAGCCGCTGAACGAAAGCCGCGGTGTAGACAATATTGACAATGACGATTAATAAAAACGGCGCCAGCCAATACGGTTGCGCTCTGAGATTGCGAAAGACGCGAGTCGGCTCGTAAAAAATTCCCAGGACCTTTTGCACCGGCGACATCGGCGGCTCTTCGCCGAGCGTTTCCGGCAACCGAATAAAGCTCAGACCAAACAGCAGCAGTCCCCAAACGGCAAAAGCTACGCCGGTAAAAAATCCGCCGGGCAGAATCTTCGCGATGCCGGCAACTAGCGCGAGCAGTCCGATTACAAACAAACCAATCGCGACTGGTCGCAACTTAGTGGGCCGTGGCGGTGGTTCCGGGAGAAGGGGCGCCGCCGGGGGCGGTTGATACTGATTGGGATCGCTCATCTGTTTATCCTCCGATGTTGGTAGAGGACGGGGAGACAACAGTCCGTCCGGAAGTATTAGCGTTAAGTGTTGCTATTGTGGACTAGTACGTGTGAACGGCAAACATGTTTCAGCGGCGCAAAGAATCAACCGCCAAGACGCCAAGGGCGCCAGGAATAGATTTGGGCGCGGATCTACGCGGATAAAACGCGGATCAGATTCAAAACTTTTCGACGCTTCAGAAGTCTCTTTTTCAGATTCGTGTAATCCGCGTAGATCCGCGGCCAAATCTATTCCTGGCGCTCTTGGCGTCTTGGCGGTTCAATCGATTTAGCGCTTTCCCACCCCGGCACGCGGATGCAGGCCACCGTATGTCCGCTCGAAACTTCGCGCAAGTCAGGATCGATGCGCGCGCATTCGTCGATTGCGATGGGACAACGCGTGCGAAACCGGCAGCCTGAGGGTGGATTGATCGGCGTCGGCACGTCGCCCTGCAGAACTATGCGATCGCGTTTGTGCGTTGGATCGGGAACCGGAATCGCCGATAGCAAGGCTCGTGTGTAGGGATGCAACGGGTTCGCGTAAAGCTCGGCTGCCGTCGCCACTTCCACAATCCGTCCCAGATACATCACTGCCACTCGCGACGAGATATGTTCGACAACCGCCAGGCCGTGCGAAATGAAAAGGTACGCAAGCCCAAATTCCTGCTGCAGCTCCTGAAGCAGATTGACTACCTGCGCCTGCACCGACACATCGAGCGCCGACACCGGCTCGTCTGCCACGATCAACTTGGGATTCAGCGCGAGCGTGCGGGCCACGCCGATGCGTTGTCGCTGGCCACCGGAGAATTCATGCGCGTAGCGATTGCGATAATCAGGATCGAGCCCGACTTTCTGCAACAGCTCCGCCACCCGTTCGCGGCGCTCTTTTTTGTTGCCAACCTTATGAATGACGAGCGGCTCGCCAACTATGTCACCAATCTTCATGCGCGGATTCAACGACGCGTAAGGATCCTGAAATACGATTTGCATCTCGCGCCGTATCTCGCGCATCTCCGACTTCCCTAGCGACAGAACATCGCGACCTTCAAAATCTATTTCTCCGGCGGTCGGTTCAATCAGACGCAACAGACAACGACCGACAGTCGATTTGCCACAGCCTGATTCACCGACAAGGCCGAGGGTTTCTCCGCGAAAGATTTCAAACGACACACCGTCCACCGCGCGCACGACGTCGTCGCTGTTCTCGACAGCGAAGTGCTTAACGAGTCCTCGCACTTCGACGAGCTGTTGGTGATTCGTGTTCATTAAGAAATTAACCGCCAAGACGCCAAGGCTGCCAAGAAAGAAGTTGAAGAAATGGAAAAACCCATTGCCTCCGCTAATGGCTGGTCGATTCTGATCTGATTCGTGTGCCTTGGTCTTGCTTTTGTGTAACTTCGTGGTTCGTAGCCTGGTTAATAAAGCAACTCACCACGAAACTACACGAACTTAAAAAAATCACACGAAACAGATCTGATTGTGTGCTTGGCGATCTTGGCGTCTTGGCGGTTTCAACTTTCCGGTGACGATTTCTGTTCGGCCCGATGATCCGCCGTAACTGCGGCTGCCAGATCGAAAAGCACACAACGAACTCTGACGCCACCTTCAAGATCGTAAAGCGGTATCTCTTCTTCCGTGCATCGCGGCATCCGGTGCGGACAGCGCGGCGCGAAGTGGCAACCTGGAGGAAGCTCAGTCGGGCTGGGCACCGTCCCCTCGATCGTCTCTAGTCGTTCCTTCTTGACCACCGCGGCGCTGGTAAGCTTCGGCACCGAGCGCAGCAGCCCTTCCGTGTACGGATGCTTGGGCCGCGCAAACAATTCGTTCACCGGCGACTCTTCGACAATGCGGCCGGTGTACATCACGGCCACACGATCAGCCACTTCCGCTACCACGCCCAGATCATGCGTGATCAGCAGCACCGCCAGTTCGCGATTTTTCCTCAGCTCGTTAAGCAACTCGAGAATTTGCGCCTGAATAGTCACGTCCAGCGCGGTAGTGGGTTCGTCTGCAATCAGGAGTTTCGGATCGCAGGCGAGGGCCATCGCGATCATCACGCGCTGGCGCATGCCGCCGGAAAGTTGGTGCGGATAATCGTTCGCGCGCCGGGCGGAATCGGGGATTGAAACTTCCTGCATCGCGTCGATCGCGGCCGCCCGCGCCGCTTTGCGCGAAAGCCTGCGATGAAGCCGAAGCGCTTCCGCGATCTGCTCGCCGACAGTGTAGACGGGATTCAGCGACGTCATTGGATCCTGGAAGATCATGGCGATGTCGTCGCCGCGAATCTGTCGCATCTCCGCGTCAGATAACCGCAAAAGATTCCTGCCGTCGAAAGTAATCTCACCGCCGACAATTTTCCCCGGCGGCGCGATCAGCCGCATGACGGAAAGCGCGGTGATCGACTTCCCGCACCCCGACTCGCCAACCAGGCCCAGCAGCTCGCCCGAGTCGAGATAAAAACTGACGCCATTCACTGCGCGCACCAGACCGGCACGCGTCGGAAAGTGCGTCTGGAGATTTTTAACTTCAAGCAGATGTGACATCGTAATCGTCAGAAAAATGAAGCCGCGGATTCACGCGGATAGGCGCGGATCAGAAAAGCCTTGCCGGTCCGGGAATATTTTTTCAGATCTGTATCATCCGCGAAAATCCGCGGCGAATAGTTTTTGAAGCGCGGCACTCATACCGTCATTGCCTCACGATATTCACCCCACACCTTACGAAAGCGGTCGCTGATCTCGCCGACCGTCGCCTCGGCCTCAACGCATTCGAGTATTCGCGGCAGCAAGTTTTCGGTGCCACGCGCCGCTTCTTCGAGTTTAGCTAGTGTCGTCTCTGTGACTGACGAATTTCGCCGGCTGCGGACAGCGCGCACGCGTTCAATCTGTTGCTGCTCTACGCCCGCATCGATGCGCAGCGTTTCGATCGGCGTCTCCTCTCTACTCTGAAAACGATTGACACCAACCACGATTGCTTCCTCAGTTTCGATCGCGCGCTGATAGCGATAGGCCGACTCCTGAATTTCCTTCTGCACGTAACCGGTCTCAATCGCACGCAACATGCCGCCAAGCGCGTCGATTCGTTCCAGGTAATTCGAAGCGCGGTCCTCAATTTCGTCCGTCAGATGCTCAATGGCGTAGGAGCCGCCGAGTGGGTCGGCAATGTCCGCCACGCCTGACTCGTGCGCGATAACCTGCTGCGTTCTGAGCGCCACGCGCGCCGCTTCCTCAGTCGGCAGGGCGAGCGCTTCATCCATCGCGTTGGTGTGCAGCGACTGCGTTCCACCCAAAACAGCGGCGAGCGCCTGGATAGTGGTGCGTACGATATTTACTTCCGGCTGTTGCGCCGTCAGCGACGAACCAGCGGTCTGCGTGTGAAAGCGCAACATCAACGAACGCGGATCGCGAGCTTTGAAACGCTCACGCATGATGCGCGACCAGAGCCGGCGCGCCGCGCGATACTTCGCAATCTCCTCGAGCAGGTTGTTGTGCGCGTTGAAGAAGAAGGAAATACGCGGCGCAAAATCGTCAACCTCGAGGCCGGCCTGCAAAGCCGCCTCGACGTAGGTAATGCCGTCGGCAAGTGTGAACGCAACTTCCTGGACCGCGGTGGAGCCCGCTTCGCGTATGTGATAGCCGCTGATCGAGATCGTGTTCCAGTTTCGAACTTCGCGCGCGCAATAGGCGAAGGTGTCCGTTACCAAACGCAGCGAAGGGCGCGGCGGATAAATGTAAGTGCCGCGAGCGATGTACTCCTTGAGAATGTCGTTTTGCAGCGTGCCTTTCACTTTGTCGAAGGCGACGTTCTGTTTGCGCGCAACAGCGAGATACAAACACAACAACGTCGAGGCGGTGGCGTTGATGGTCATCGAGGTCGAGACGCTGTCGAGCGGAATGCCTTCAAACAGACGCAGCATGTCGTCGAGTGAATCAATGGCTACTCCAACTTTTCCAACTTCCCCGGCAGTGAGCGGATGATCGGAGTCCATCCCGATTTGCGTCGGGAGGTCAAAGGCGACGGACAGACCGGTAGTACCTTGCGCCAGCAGATACTTGTAACGCTCATTGGACTCTTCGGCGGTGGCGTAGCCCGCATACTGCCGCATGGTCCAGAGGCGGCCGCGATACATGTTGGAATAAATGCCGCGGGTGTAAGGGAAGTCGCCGGGTGAATTGAGATCCTTGTCGTAATCAATCGGCTCGGTGTTGGAAGGATTGAAATCGGCCGGCAGATCGATTCCTGAAGAAGTTTCGAAGCGTTTGCGGCGCTCTGTTTGTGAATTGGTTGGCATCTTGGCTTGAAATCTGTCTCTGTGGGTCCCTTGTGTACTCTGTGCCTCTGTGGTGAGTTGCTTAGAGTTCATTTACCACAAAGACACAAAAGACACAGAGGACGCACAGAGGATTTGGCTCGTTTAGATTACTCTATCTTCCACTACTATCGCACAGCCAGAATAACCTCTGGGTAAGGAAGGCGGACTTGGCGAGTCGTCCTTTGTAAAGCAAACTGTTAGTTTGCGATGGGTGAACGGCATTCAACGCACGCGCAAACTAACAGTTTGCTTTACAACACATGTACGAAGTAACAGTCACCAAGCGCGGCGCTCACCGCATTCGTCGCGGGCATCTTTGGATTTACCGCAGCGACATCGTCAACACCAACGATGCGGCGGGCGGCTCGATTGTCGTCGTGCTCGATCAGGGCCACAACTTCGTGGGCCAGGCGTTTTTTAGTGACAGTTCACAGATCGCCTTGCGCTTCTTGAGCCTTTCCGAGAAACCTCTCGATCGCGATTGGTGGCGCCAAAGAATCGCCGCCGCAACGGCTCGACGCAAGAGTATTCTGACCCAAAACGACCAGGGCGAACTGACGAACGCCTATCGCCTGGTCTATTCCGAAGGCGACCTGCTGCCGTCGATTATCGTCGATCGCTACGATGACGTTCTCGTGCTGCAAACACTTTCACAGGGATCGGACGCCGTCAAACCGCTGCTGGTCGAATTGCTCGCGGAAGAGTTTGAGCCGCGCGCCATCGTCGAACGCAACGACGTGCGCGTCCGGGCGCATGAAGGTTTGGAGATGACTGCGGGCGCGCTTTACGGAACGGCGCCTGATGAATTTGAAATTGCGCAGTCAGGCATTCGCTTTCTGGTCGCGCCGCTTTCCGGACAGAAGACCGGTTCGTTTTTGGATCAGCGAGAAAACCGCATCGCCGCTCGAGCGGTCGCGCATGGTCGCGCGCTCGACTGCTTTACCTTCAACGGCGCATTCGCGCTGCACCTGGCGAGCGTTTGCGAAAATGTGACGGCAATCGACATCTCTGCGGACGCCATCGAATCAGCGCGGGAGAATGCCGCCCTGAATAACCTAACCAATATTGAATTTCGTGAAGCGAATGTGTTTGACGCGCTGCGCGAAATGGAGACCGAGGGTCAACGTTTCGACACGATCGTCCTTGACCCGCCCGCCTTTGCAAAAAATCGCGCCAGCGCAAAAGCGGCGGCGCGCGGTTACAAGGAAATCAACCTGCGCGCGCTCAAGCTGCTCAATCCCGGCGGCATCCTCGTCAGCTGCACCTGCTCGTATCACATGCCTGAAGATTTGTTCATCGGCATCATCGCCGACGCCGCGAACGATGCTCGGCGCCAACTACAGCTTATCGAGAAACGAACGCAGTCAAGCGATCATCCGATCCTGTTAGGCGTGCCTGAGACTTATTATTTGAAGTGCGTGATTGCGAGAGTTTTGAATTAAGAGATTTGGCCGCGGATGAACGCGGATTAGCGCGGATGTGATCCAAGACAATCTTTGAACCCTTCTGATCGGCGAGAGTCCGCGTTCATCCGCGGCTGAATCAATTAGCCTTGGGAGCTTTCGTTGCGGGCACTCTCAGCGAGGCGCTTGGCTTCCGGCAGCGCTTCGAGTGCGCGCAGCACTTGCGGGTCGCTGTCCAACAAAATGCGCGCGCCGGCGTCGTTTGAATAGGCGGCAGTCACAATCTCTTCGCGCAGCCGAAGTTTCACAAAATCCAGCTCCTCATCAACCTGGGCCGTAGTCAGTTGCGAGTTGGTGTCGGTGCGCACAAAGTTTCGGAACGCCTCCAGCACGCGATCCGTTATCGCGTAATCTCCCGGCTTCGCGTTTTTTCCGTACTGCACTTTCTCCACTTTGTACGACTCCAAACCCGGCAGCAAACCGGCCGCGAGTTGGCGTGTGAACTGAAACGCCGATTCGGCAATCCGTTGCTTTAAAGGCGAGAAGATTAGCGGCTTCGCATCGATGTCGGGCGTTATGCCGCCGCCGCCGTAAAAAACTCGCCCGGCTGCGGTCTTAACTGCGGGACCGTTTTGCAGATGCGGAGTTGGCGAAGGCGCGGCAACCGGCGTGGCGCTTGAGCGCGGGACCGGCGACGTCGAGCTTTCCGGTTTCGTCTCTTCTTCGTCGTGGCGCGTGTAGTAGTCGTAGAGCGAGCCGCTCGAATAATCGCGCTGCAGCGAGCGCCCATAAGGAGTGTAGTAACGCGCAGTCGTCAGTGTCAGGCCTGTATTGAACGGCAAAAGGAAAACGTGTTGGACCAGTCCCTTGCCAAAACTCGTTTCACCGACAATCAGCCCGCGGCCATGATCCTGAATGGCACCGGCAACAATCTCCGACGCGGAGGCAGTGCCGCGATTAATCAGAACCACGAGCGGCACGTCTTCCGGATCGGTGCCACTCGACTTGTAAACGATCGGATCCGTGTACTCGGTGCGGCCCTTAACTGAAACAACCACCTGGCCGCGCGGCAGAAATTCGCTGGCCACATCGATGGCCTGGTTCAACAACCCGCCGGGATTGCCGCGCAGATCCAAAATCACCTGGCGCATTCCCTGGCTCTTCAGCTTGTCGAGGGCTTCGCGCAACTCTTCATCGCTGGTGCTTTGGAAGCCGCCAGTCAAACCAACGTAGCCGGTGCCCGGTCGGAGCATGTAGGCGTTGCGAATTGACGGCAGGGGAACGGCGTCACGAATGATGGTGAAATCGAGCGGCGCTTCCGAACCGGCGCGGTCGACTTTTATCGTGACCGGCTCCCCTTTGCCGCCGCGCACTTTCTTGGAAACCTGTTCGCTTGACCAATCACGCGCGTCCTGCCCGTCGACTTCCAATATGCGATCGCCGTAGCGAAGTCCGAGCCGTCCAGCGGGCGTGCCTTCGACGGCTGACTGCACGTACACGCCGTCGCGATGCTGAACGATGGTGACGCCGATCCCGTAGAAGCGCGAGTCCTGGTCTTCCTTAAGCTTCTTGAATTCGTTGTAAGGGAAATACATCGAGTGGGGATCGAGCGTGGAGAGCATTCCCTGGATGGCCGCCTGGGTGGCCTTCTCGTAATCAATGTCGCCGGCATACTCCACCGTGATGGCGGCGACGGCTTCGTTGTAGTCCTTCTCGATGTCCGCGGTTTCAGTGTAGGAAACCGATCCGGCCGTCGGTACCGTATGACGAAAACGTCGCGAGCGCCCGATCGTGCCGCCGACGACGGCAGCAATCAGGATAAGCGCGCTGGCAATAATGATGAATCGTCTGGTCATACCTTACTTGCGAAACTAGCAGAGAACTCGCAATCTTGCGCCGCAATATTAACACAGGGGGCGGGTCGCCGAGGTAGAGGCACGCCATGCCGTGCCCCTAACTTTCGCTGCCCCTCAATCTTTCCAGCGCCGTTTAGATAGGGCACTTGTGCCCCTCTCCGCCGGCGGACAAGTCCGCTTTCTAAACATTGGCTGAGGCACGGCATGCCGTGCCCCTACCTTTCGATGCCGTGCCCCTACTCTGATGATCCCCTGTGTTATATTCGGCTCAATAGGATGACGTTGCCACTGTCAATCGTTGTGCCGGCGTATAACGAAGGGGTGCGCCTCGGCAAGTCGCTGCGCGCGATCGTGACATATCTAAACGAGTACGCGCCCAATTCGGAACTGATCGTAGTTGACGATGGCTCGACGGACAACACGGCGGAAACCGCGCGCGCGGAGTTAGCCGGTGCGGAAAATGTTCACACCTCGGTTATCAGTTACAAGTCGAACCTCGGCAAGGGCCGGGCTGTCCGGCTCGGTCTGCAGGCTACGCGCAGCGAGATTGCGTTGTTTACCGACGCGGATTTGTCGACGCCGATCAGCGAGACTCCCAAGCTGGTCGATCCGATCGTGCGCGGTGAATGCGATCTGGCATTTGGCTCGCGCGCGCTCGATCGCAGGTTGATCGGCGTGCATCAACCGTGGCGGCGCGAGCAGGGCGGTCGAGTCTTCAATCTGGCAGTGCGGCTCGCGACCCGTTTGCCGTTTTGGGACACCCAGTGCGGCTTCAAAGCTTTTCGCATGAGCGCCTGCCGGCCAATCATTGAGGGTGCGACGATCGACCGTTTTGGTTTTGACGTGGAACTGTTGTATGTGGCCTACCGCGCGGGACTCCGGCTGAAAGAGATTCCCGTGCGTTGGGACCATGCCGAAGGAAGCAAGGTGAACGTCGCGAGCGATAGTTTGAAGATGCTGAGCGAAGTGGGACGGATAAGGCAGCAAGCGCGGCGCGGCGTTTACGATCGCGCGATCAAAGCGGTGCATAACACGCAATCTGGTTAGTAGATGTACCGCGAGTGGTCTTTGAACTTTGTGCTTTGTACTTCGTACTTTGAAGTAAGAACAGGGCCCATTTCAAAGCACCAAGATCAAAACACTAAGTACGAAGTGCAAAAACCAAAAACCAATGACAGCACGACTCAACATAAATATCGATCATGTCGCAACGGTGCGGCAGGCGCGTCGCGCGCCGGAGCCGAGCGTTGTCGCCGCGGCGATGATGTGTGAACAGGCGGGCGCCGACGGTATCACCGTTCACCTGCGCGGCGATCGACGTCACATTCAGGACGCCGATCTGCACGCGCTGCGAGCGAGTGTCTCCACCTATCTCAACCTGGAGATGGCGGCGACGGAAGAGATGCTGGGAGTGGCGCTGGAAGTAAAGCCTGACGCAGTGTCTCTGGTGGCTGAGAACCCGAACGAAATAACTACCGAGGGCGGGTTGAACGTCGCCGCAAACATCGCGATTGTGCGCGCGGCGGTTAGCCGGTTGCGACAAGCGGGAATACTCGCCAGCCTTTTCATCGATCCGGACCCGAAACAGATCGAAGCCGCGCATGAAATCAGTGCGCAGCAGATCGAACTGTGCACGGCGCCTTACGCAGAAGCGACGCTCGGCGCCGCCGGGATTCATGGAGAAGGAGCCGTGCGGGTGGGCCAGGAGTTACGAAAGCTGCGCGAGGGTGCGGCGCTTGGCACACAGTACGGACTGCTGATCGCCGCGGGTCATGGGCTGACTTACAGAAACGTCGGCGCGGTAGCCGCGATCTCGGAAGTTTCGGAGTTTAATATTGGGCACAGTATTGTGGCGCGAGCGATTTTTATCGGGCTGGAACGAGCGGTGACGGAAATGCGGGAAGCGATCCGGGCAACATAACTCTTCGACGCGTAGCGTCGAAAACCATCAAGACCTTGCGCCGGTGGCCAGTTGCAGGCGCACAACCGATCGCTCCAGTTTCGCTCGCGCCTGTTCGAAGTCTTCTTCGGTCCCGCTCCACGCAGTCATTTGTTTTTCTACGTGTTCGCGAGCCAAACGCGCGCGCGCCGCATCGATCTCTTCCGGTCTTTCCGCAATCTCGGCCAAGACCGACACGGTGTCGTCTTTCACTTCCACGAAGCCGCCGGAAACGTGAAGTTGCAGCGTCTTGCCGGCGACAGTGTAAGAAAGCACGCCGGTCTGCAGTTGCGAGATTAGCGCCGTGTGTCCCGGCAAAATGCCGAGCTCGCCGCCGAGGCCGGGCGCAGTCACTGCGTCAACCGCCTCAGAAAGTACGCGTCGCTCTGGTGTTACTACTTCGAGTTGTAATTGGGCCATGATTAGTAGGACAGGCATTCCTGCCTGTCCAACGAGTTACTTCAAACGAACCAGAAAAAGAAATTTTCCATTTATCATTTCAAATTTTTCATTTGTCATTTTTGAAATTCCGTTACCTCACTCGCTTCCCTCAGCAATGAGAAATGAGAAATAATGAGAAATGACAAATGGAAAATGTTCTTGTTAGTGCAACAACTATTAGCATTGCGCGAACAATGTTCACGAGAGACAGGCAGGAATGCCTGTCCTACTTACTGTGCGATCGTCGTTCCCTTCTGAACCGCTTCTTCGATCGTGCCTACCATGTAAAACGCCTGCTCTGGCAAATCGTCATGCTTGCCTTCGACGATCTCGCGAAAACCTTTGATGGTGTCCTCGAGTTTCACGTACTTCCCTTCCAGTCCGGTAAACTGCGCCGCCACAAAGAACGGCTGCGAGAAGAAGCGCTGCACTTTGCGCGCGCGCGACACGATCAGCTTGTCTTCGTCTGACAACTCATCGAGACCAAGAATCGCAATGATGTCCTGCAGGTCCTTGTAGCGTTGCAGCACCCGCTTAACGTCCTGCGCGGTGTTGTAGTGTTCCTCGCCGATGATGCGCGGATCCAAAATGCGCGAAGACGACGTTAACGGATCGACCGCCGGGTAAATTCCCAACTCCACAATCTGACGCGACAGCGCGGTAACCGCGTCGAGGTGAGCAAACGTTGTCGCCGGCGCCGGATCGGTATAGTCGTCGGCAGGCACGTAAACCGCCTGGATCGACGTGATCGATCCAGTTTTCGTTGACGTGATGCGTTCCTGCATCTCACCCATTTCCGAGGCGAGGTTTGGCTGGTAACCCACGGCGGAAGGCATGCGGCCGAGCAACGCGGAAACTTCCGAGCCTGCCTGCGTGAAACGGAAAATGTTGTCGATGAAGAGCAGCACGTCCAGACCCTTATCGCGGAAATACTCGGCGACTGTAAGACCTGAGAGCGCGACGCGCAGGCGAGCTCCCGGCGGTTCCGTCATCTGGCCGTAGATAAGCGCCACCTTCGACTGCTCGAGCGCATTCATGTCGACCTTGGTCATGTCGAACTCGCCGGTGTCGTGAAAGTGCTTGTTGAATTTGTCGCCAAACTGAATGACCTGCGATTCCACCATCTCGCGCAGCAGGTCGTTGCCTTCGCGCGTACGCTCGCCGACGCCGGCGAAAACCGAAAACCCAGAACGCGCCTTCGCGATGTTATTGATCAGCTCCATCACGATAACAGTCTTGCCGACGCCCGCGCCGCCAAACAAACCAATCTTGCCGCCGCGTACGAACGGCTGAATCAGGTCGATGACCTTGATGCCCGTTTCAAACATTTGCAGTTCGGTTGACTGCTCTTCAAACGAAGGAGCATGACGGTGAATCGGATAACGCTCGGTGTGTTTGACGTCGCCCAGGTTATCCACTGGTTGCCCGATGACGTTGAGCACGCGACCCAGAGTTCCCTCGCCTACCGGCATCGTGATAGGGCCGCCCGTGTCAATCGCTATCATGCCGCGCACCATGCCGTCGGTTGGTAGCATCGAGACGGTGCGCACGCGACCTTCGCCAAGATGCTGCTGCACCTCGGCGATCAGATCGATGGGAGTGGGAACATCGAATCCTTCGGACGTGATGCGGAGTGCCTGGTAGATTGGCGGCAGATTTTTCTCGGGAAACTCAACGTCAACTACCGGGCCGATAATTTGCACCACGCGGCCGGTCGAATTGCCGTTGGTCGTACTTGCGCTGGACATAGCCATACTGTCTTTCTGCTCCTCTTTGATCCTGATAAAGGCTAAAAAACTGGGCGGATTAAAAGCCAGTCAAGATAACACAGCGACGAAACGCGCGCCAAGCGAGCGGCTTGTAGGGCAGTGTCGCAGTTTCAGCTTTCCTCTGTGCCACCTTTGTGTTCTCTGTGTCTCTGTGGTGGATGTTGCTTAATGAAACTCACCACAAAGACACAGAGAACACAAAGGACGCACAGAAACTTTCAAAATGTGACGCTATCGGCTGCGGCAATGAGGTTAGTGCGCGGTGGTCCTGACAGTCATTGCCAAGCTTCAAGCCCTATTGTATGGTGCACCGGAACATTGGTAACATGTCGCTTGAGGTTGTAGGTCGCTCGCCGGATCCCGGCAAAATCAATTGAACAACCGACTTTCAGAGCAGCCGTTAGGCAAAAATGTGCATCTGAGTTTGCGCCCGACGCTAGACAAGCTTTGCAGTACCGCAGGGCTTCCTTATTAACATCATCCCGCGCGCTGTTGTCCCCTCGACGGGCATCCAAGCTCGCCGCCAGTTCCAAAACAACAGGAGATTTACTCGTGAAGAATTACCGCTTCCCCCCGCGCGCCTCACGATCCGCTCGACTATCGGCCAAGCTAAACAAGACTCGGATGACACTGGTTCTCGGTCTAATCGCTGCGGTCGCGTCCTTGCCGTTTTATGTTCTGGCCCAAAACGAGAACGCGAGCGTTTCACCGGCCGTTCATAAGGCGTCAGCCTACACGGAATCCGAGGGCGGCTCATTCATTCTTTACCAGGCACCAAACGGTGACACGGTCTGTCGAGATGCGAGCCTGAGCGAGTCGCGCTCGTTGCGGGCCGCGGGAAATAATTCGGAACTGCGACAGATCAACCACCTGAACGATCTGCAATTATCAGCGACCGGAGAAAACATAACCTCAGCCACAAATTTGACCATCGTGCTGCGGGCAACCGCACAACTCGATGCGCAGCCTGAAGCCAAAGCGGCATTCATCGCTGCCGCTGCCAAGTGGGAAGCCTTAATCAAAGATCCAATCACCGTCGTAATCGACGTGGACTATGGCACGACGTTTTTCGGCACTCCTTTTTCCAGCTCCAACATCCTGGGCGCGACTTCAACACAATTGTTTTCTTATCCTGGTGATTATCCGGACGTACGTGCGTTCCTTAATAATCATGCAAATGGAAGCCAGGAAGCGGCGCTGGCTGCCGTCCTGCCGGCAAGTACCGTCCCCACGGATATCGGCAGCACCGATACCCTCGTGATAGCGAGCCCGCTGCTTCGTGTCGTTGGCATATTTCAAGCAGATGCCAGCACCGATACATCGATTACCACGGCGCCAAAGATAGCTTTTAATTCCGCTTTCAATTTCGATTTCAATCCCAGCGACGGAATCACCGGCAACCGCACAGATTTTGATGCCGTCGCGGTCCATGAAATGGGTCACGTGCTGGGCTTCAATTCAGAAGTTGGCGCTAAGGAACTCGACGCCAGTCGACCCGTGCAGGGTACTGTCTGGGATCTTTACCGGTTCAGGCCGGCCACCGCGAACTTCTATAATTTTGCCAGCGCGCAACGCGTCCTTTCGTCAGGTGGTACCCAGGTTCAATTCAACGGCGGGCCGGAACTGGGACTATCAACGGGCAGGCCGGATGGCACCGGCGGCGATAACAACCAGGCGGGCCATTGGAAAGAGGACAACAACAATCCCGCGAATTACATCGGCATTATGGATCCGACCATTGCGCGCAATGTTCGCCAGGTCATGACTGCAAACGATCAGGCGGCCATCGATGCATTCGGTTATACCATCAGCCCAACTACCCCGCCCGCAAACGATAACTTTGCGAATGCCGAAGTCATACCCGGCACCTCCGGTTCGCGCAGCGGCAAAAATGTTTTCGCCTCGAACGAGGCGGGCGAACCAAACCACGCGCCCGACGGAAATCCCGGCGGCAGATCTGTTTGGTATCGCTGGACGGCGCCCGCTGGTGGACAGGTTAATCTCACCACGGCAGGCAGCGACTACGATACGGTGCTCGCTGTGTACACTGGCTCAAGCGTCAACGGTTTGTCGTTGATCACGAGCAATGACGACGTCCAATCTGGGATCATTACCACCAGCGCCGTGCAGTTCAACGCGGTTGCCGGAACCACGTACCAGATCGCAGTCACCGGTTACAATCTCAGCCAGGGCAACATTACTCTGAACTACACTCTGGCAGGAGCGCCGGCTAACACAGTTCAGTTCAATTCGAGCTCTGCCAGTGCTACGGAAACTTTTCACGCTTCAACGCAAGTCGATCTGGTCGTCACGCGGTCCGGTAACACGGCCTCGCCGGGCAGTGTTCAGTATTCAAGCAGCAACCTCACCGCGAGCGACAGGACAGACTATCTGGCCGCGCTGGGTACTTTGCAGTTTGCCGCCGGTGAAACCTCCAAGACGCTTAGCGTGTTAATCATCGACGACGGCTTTGTGGAAACGCCCGAGACTTTTAATGTCACCTTGAGCAATTCGGTTGGTTGCACTCTGGGTTCGCCTACGACCTTTACCATCACCATCAACAGTAACGATTCGGGAGGTGGGACCAATCCGGTTAAGGATCCTACTTTCGACAACGAATTCTTTGTACGCCAGCACTACTTCGATTTTCTTAACCGCGCCCCTGACGCCGGCGGCCTGGGTTTTTGGGTCAACGAAATTACTTCGTGCGGCGCGGATGCGGCCTGCATCGACATCAAGCGCATCAACGTTTCGGCCGCATTTTTCCTGTCGATTGAATTTCAGGAGACCGGTTACCTGGTTGAACGTCTTTACAAATCCGCGTATGGCGATGCCGATGCTTTATCGGCACTCGACACGTATCCAGTGCAACATCACATCAGTGCTCCCATCATCCGGCTGAACGAGTTTTTGGCGGACTCGCAACAGATTGCGAAAGGCTTGATTGTGGGTACGCCCGGCTGGCCCAACGTGCTGGAAGCCAACAAGGTGGCGTTTACGCAGGACTTCGTGACGCGCTCCAGGTTCACCAGCAAGTATCCGACGAGCTTGACGCCGACGCAGTTTGTTGACCAACTAAACAACAACACCGGCCTAACGCTTTCGCCCAGCGAGCGGACGTCGATAATTGGAGAATTCGGCGGAGCCGGGAACACTAGCGATACCATCGCCCGCGCCCGCGCCATCAGACGCGTCGCGGAAAACACAACCCTGGTCAACGCGGAAAAGAACAAAGCGTTTGTGCTGATGCAGTATTTCGGTTACCTGCGACGAAATCCAAACGACGGCAATGATATTGATCACACGGGTTACGATTTCTGGCTGCACAAGCTCGACGCCTTCGGCGGCAACTTTGTAAATGCCGAGATGGTCAAGGCGTTCATCGTGTCGATTGAATACCAGGCACGCTTTGGGCCGTGAGGCTTGGCGGCGGATTTTTAGCCGCGGATTTTTTGCCGCAGATTTACGCAGATAAACGCGAATCAGAAAGAGTTAGAAAGTAACCTGGACCGGTTTTAGCATCCGTTCCTTTTCTGATCCGCGTTTATCTGCGTAAATCTGCGGCAAAAAATCCGCGGCTAAATTTTCTCTTCAGGATCAATCCGGATTTTCATCCGCTGCAGCACCTGCACATCCTCGTCAGTCAACTCCAGACTGGCGTCGCCATCGGCGTCATCGGCCGCGTGAGGTCGTAAGCCAATCTCGAGGCGTAGCGTCAATTCCATCTCATAGCCGGCGTCTCGCAGTCGTTCGATAGCCTCGGCTACTTTCGACGAATTCTCCACCGATTCGTTAATCGCCGTGCCAATGTCGCGAACGATCTCTTTTGCCTCGTCGTCTATGTCCAATTAGAAACGCCTCGGTTCCGCAGTTGCCGATCGATTTGGTATGTCCGATGGGGGTTTGTCTGTGGACATGCTACGCGAGCGCTTGGCGGAGGGTCAACTTCCTCTGTGTGTCCTTTGTGATCTCTGTGTCTCTGTGGTGGGTGTTTCCTCGCAGTTCCACCACAAAGACACACAGAGATCACAAAGGACGCACAGAGATACAAATTACGACGACACCAGGTTGCGGTTGAAATCGCGTCCTCCGTCAATTACTCTTAGTCTTCCCCTTTAATAAAATCTTATTCAGCCCCGTCAGGACCCGCGTTGAGGCCGGGAATCTGCTAATCTCAGTCAAGCCAAGCGCCTATGCACCAAACCATCGGAATACTAACGGGCGGCGGAGATGCGCCGGGACTCAATGCCGTGATTCGAGCCGTGGTGACCACCGCCACCGGACAATACGGCCTTAAAGTTGTCGGCATCGAAGACGGCTTCGAAGGTTTGCTGGGCGAGACGCAAACGCGACCCCTTAACGTCGCCGACGTTCGTGGTCTCTTGCCACGGGGCGGGACAATCTTAGGCACACGCAATCGCGGCAGATTTGTTCAGCGCGACGCCAACGGTGTAGCTTCGAAACAGCACGGCGTTTATGACGAAGCGGTCGCCAATCTCAAGCGGCTAAAGATCGACGCGCTGATCGTGCTCGGCGGCGAAGGCACGTTGGAGATTGCCGCACAGTTTGATCGTCTTGGAGTTCCAGTTGTCGGCGTGCCGAAGACAATCGACAACGATCTGGCGTGTACCGAGTTAACCTTCGGATTTATCACCGCACTCGATATCGCCACTGACGCGCTCGATCGCCTGCACACCACAGCGGAGTCGCACGAGCGCGTAATGATTCTTGAAGTAATGGGCCGAAACACCGGCTGGATTGCGCTTCATTCCGGCATCGCCGGCGGCGCCGACGTAATCCTGATCCCTGAGATTCCGTTCACGATGCAGTCGGTGGCCGACAGAATTCGCGCTCGCGACGCGGCCGGATCGAATTTCAGTATCGTCGTTGCCGCGGAAGGCGCAATTGAGACCGGCCACGATTTGATTTACCAGGACCAGGGCGACCCACTCCACGCGCCGCGGCTGGGCGGAATCGGCGCCTACTGTCAACGGGAACTGGAAGCGCTTACCGGCAAGGAAACACGTTGCGTGGTGTTGGGCCACCTGCAAAGAGGTGGCCGGCCAAACGCGTTCGATCGTATGCTGGCAACAAATTACGGATCCTGCGCGGTGCGCGCGGTGGTCGAGGGAAAACGTGGCGTGATGGTGGCGCTGCAGGCGGGCGACGTGATTACTGTCCCAATCAGCGATGCAATCGCGAATGTAAAGACCGTGCCCCCGAACGGCCAATTGATCCGCACCGCGAGAGACACGGGTATCTCCTTCGGCGCACCTGACGAAGCGATGTACCACGGTCACCAGATATGAAATGATGTTCAAAGTCCACATGTCCGATGTCGAAAGTTTCCGATGCCCGGCAGGATCGAGTCCTAACTCAACTTGCCTGAGAACGACGTTGGACTTTGGACGTTGGACAAATTGATCGGAAAGGCATTCTGTGTCAGCTGATATCAAGATCAAACTACAGTCGGAACTCGATGAACTGGAATCCGAGCTGCGGGTTCATCTGCCGAAGGAAATCAAGCGCGCGTTGGAGTTTGGCGACTTGCGCGAAAACTCGGAGTATCGCGCAGCACTCGATCGTCAAAACGTCGTGAAGGCCCGCATCGTCGAGCTGCGTCAGAGAATCAGCGAGATAAGCTCCATCGACCTCTCGAAAATCTCGCGCGACAAGGCCGGTTACGGATCGATGCTGGTTCTTTACGACGGTGAAAAGGACGAAGAAGTAACTTACCGGCTGGTCACCCCCGAAGAGAGCGATCCGCAGGGAGGTTTGATTTCCACCACCTCGCCGGTGGGTAAGAGTTTGATGGGCAAAGAAGAAGGTGACGAAGTTGTGGTACGCACGCCTGCCGGCGCTCGCAACTTCGAGATCCGGCGACTCACCACCATTCACGATCAAGTCAAAACCGACGAATAGAACGTCCGCAGATTACGCTGATTACACTTGCATCAGAACCGAGAGCGGTAGCGACCGGCCATAAAGACAAAGTGTAAAAAGACGGCGCAAGAAGCATCGCATCAATTTTTTAGTTTCGAAGGTTGAACATCTGGCCGGTCGCTACCGCTCCCGGTTCTGATGAGATCTGTGTAATCTGTGGATAAGTGTTTCGAAGGGCTGTTAACTAACAAAACTTTTCGGCATAATGCCCTGAAGGAGAAGTCGAACGAATGTTTGTGGATGGCATTGGCCGCGGAGCGCAGCGAATTATTGACGCAATGGTGCGTTGGCTTGCCTACGGTCATATCAATCCAAACCTGCTCACCGTAATCGGCGTTGCCATCAACGTCGGCTCCGGCCTGCTTTTCGGCTACGGTCTCTTTTTCTGGGCCGGAATCATCCTCATCGTCGCCAATCTCTTTGACATGCTCGACGGCCAGGTCGCGCGGCTGTCAGGCCGAGTGACGCGCTTTGGAGGTTTTCTCGACTCCAGTCTCGATCGCTTGTCAGACATGGTGGTTTTTGTCGGCTTAATGGTGTTCTACGCCCGCGACACTGTATTTCATTCCACCCTGAACGTTTTTCTCGCCGGCGCAGGACTAATGGGGTCAGTTATGGTAAGCTACGCGAGCGCCCGGGCCGAGAGCCTCATCCCCAAGTGTGATGTCGGATTTCTAAGGCGGCCGGAGCGCGTCGTTCTTTTTATCATCGGCGCCTTAAGTACTCATCCCGGGTCGACCAACTTTTTCGCTAACCGCATGCCGGCCGTGCTTTGGGTGCTTGCGGTGGGTTCTTACTGGACTTTCGCTCATCGCATGTATCACACCTGGTATGAGTTAACTAAATTGAAGACTGAATCGAGCGAAGAAGAAACAAAGCCAGCTATTTCCGCATCTAACCCCGGCTCTGCAACACCGAGCCGAACGGCCATTGGCACCTGAAGCCGGTTAGTCCGTAACCCGATACCTTTTTGAGCACTACATTCAGCATTTGAGGTCAAAGAACAACGTGAAGATATGTCCCTGCTGCGGTTTTAAATCTCCCCAATCCGCGAGCGCGCTTTCGAGTGAAGCTTGCCTGTCGTGTGGCGCCCACTCGGTTGGCGAAGCCCTTCCCCGACCCGAACACGAACTGCCGTCTTATGGGCGTTCTCTGTTGTTGGCTTTAACCGGCGCGTTGACCGTGCTGTTGTTTGCGGCCGACACAATCATTGCCCTGGTCACT
>Ga0207650_10000717_pt1 | contig 25864 bp, 22 predicted proteins | sample KBSS63metaG_FD_184325 | JGI IMG/M metagenome (GOLD analysis project Ga0207650, IMG submission 184325) | Switchgrass rhizosphere microbial communities from Kellogg Biological Station, Michigan, USA - KBS S6-3 metaG (SPAdes) (version 2) | ecosystem: Host-associated > Plants > Roots > Rhizosphere...
GGACCTGCAGGCAGTGTCATCTCGTCGGAGAGATTCATCCAGATGAAGTCGACAGGCATGACGACGCGGTTGTGGCGTGTTTCCGCTGCGGTCATCAGTCCGATATTCAATTGGGAAAAGATGTCGCCGAAACTGGCGTGAACGGAAGCTTCCTGCCCGGCCGCACCCACGGTGCCGTGAATGCCGGCGAACCAGAGATAGGGACTGAATGAGACATGCCATCCGTCGTCGGCAGGATTTGCTGGCTGGGTTTGCGCACCCGCTGCCGGTACAAAAATCAAAGCCAAGGCCGAAAACATGGAGAGTCGAGCGAAAACAGTTCTTCCAAATCGAATCATCTAAAATTCCTTGTCCTTTGGCAGTTTAAGCTGGCCTGCATCCGTTTCCCGTCACTTCAATTCCGAACACCATCTGGATGTGCATTGCCTGGTGGCGTTCGAGCAGATGATGGCCGCTCGCCATCATGTGACGAGGTACTCGTCAGTTAGAACAAACCCGGACGAACTCGGACGGAACATTGTTGGCCAGCGTAATCACGCAGAATTTTCAGACGAAGTGACCCGCTCGCGTCTATTGCCAATCCAATGCAGATCACCCCGATGATTTTCATTTCCGGGACTCCACCACCAGCGATAGAATCGGCCACCCAAAAGGAGAACAAACACCATGCTCTCTAAACTCTTCCCCGGCTGCGCCTTCGCGATAGCAGCCGCGATCCTGGTTGGAAGCCTCACCTATAGAGTCGAAGGCTCCGTTGGGCCGATACCACTCAATTGCAATCGCGCCTGCCTGGAGAATGTGGTGGATCAATACCTGGCCGCGGTCATCGCACACAATCCGAAACTGGTGCCGTTGTCGGCGGACGTCAAGTACACGGAGAACGACCAGCGCCTGGAGGTCGGTGACGGACTTTGGAAGACGGCCCAGAGCCGCGGCAAGTACACGCACATTTTCGCGGATCCCGAATTCGGTCAGGTTGCGTATATGGGAACCATGATGGAAGCAGGTGCGCCGTTTCTTCTGAGCCTGAGGCTGCGGATTGAGCTTGGCCGCATCACTGAAATCGAAAGCGTTCTCTTCAAACCCGGGGGCGGAGGTCCAAACAACATCGCCAATATGGACAAACCGTATGTACCGGAGGATTTCTGGTTCAAGTCCATTCCTCCGGCACAGCGAATGTCGCGTCAGGAATTGATATCGATCGCAGATGCCTACTTCAGCGGGCTGCAGAAAAACGACGGCAAGGGGGTCAACGGTACGGGCACTTATCCGTTTACCAACGACTGCCATCGCGTTGAAAACGGATCGCCGACAACGAATGTTCCGGCTACCGCACCACCCGCCGATGGGGTGGGCGCCTCGGCGCTGGATTGTCTGGCGCAGTTCAAGCTGGGTTATTACTTCATCGTTCAGAATATTCATGACCGGCGTTACCCGGTCGTGGACCAGGAACGCGGCATTGTGTGGTCGCATGCGGTGTTCGATCAGGGTACCGTGAACGCGGGCACGCTTTCGGATGGCCGGCCGTATACGTTCAATGGGTTCAATCGGCCGTCGAGCATCCTCGTAACCGAAGCGTTTCTGATTGAGAATGGCCGGATCCGGCGAGTCGAGATGATTGGACCTGGCGTGAATTATCATTTGAATTCGGCCTGGCCCGGCAGCCTGAGCGGGAACTAACTGGAATTCATGACAGTGGCGAAGCGGTGAGTGAGCGGAACAAGACGAAAAGAGTATTGAAGCCCACGCGAGCCACCCTCACCGTTGGCATAGCGATTCGTCCAAAACTGCGGAAAATTTAAATGACACGAATGCTTCGACAACTCGGTCTCCTCGTAACCGCACTAATCATCGCGGTCCCTTACGCGCTTGCGGAAGACCTTCCCCGCACTATCAGCGATACCGAATTCTGGAGAATGGTGACGGATTTTTCCGAAACGGGAGGACCATTTCCCCAGCAATACATGTCCAACGAAGACTCCGCGCAGTTCATCATCCCCGCGTTGAAGCAGACCGCGCGCCAGGGCGGCGTGTATATCGGCGTGGGCCTCGAACAGAACTTTACGTACATTGCCGCGCTTCAACCGAAGATCGCCTTCGTCATCGACATTCGCCGCGACAACATGATCGAACACCTCGTGTACAAGACGCTCTTCGAACTTTCAACGGATCGGGCGGATTTCATCTCTCGATTGTTTTCCAGAAGACGGCCCGCAGGCCTGACCGCGAACTCCTCCATCCAGGCAATCTTTGACGCATATCAGTCCGTTGAAGCCGATCCCGTTTTATATGAAACGACTCAGAGCTCTGTTCTCAATCAACTGATCCGTGAGCACAAGTTCCCGCTGACCGATGCGGACAGAGCGGCTGTTTCTCGAATTTTGAATGCATTTCGAGTCTCAAGCCCTTCCACGCTTCGAGGTCAGGGCGACAACACCAATCCGACGTATTCCCAGCTCATGACCGCCACGGATCTGACAGGTCGCAACCAGAGTTACCTCGGCACTGAAGATGCTTTCAAGACATTGAAGGATTTTGAAAGGCAGAACCGACTCATTCCACTCGTCGGTGATTTCGCAGGCGATAAGGCGATTGTCAGCGTCGCGCGCTATCTGAAGGAACGCAGCGCCGTCGCCGACGTCTTCTATTTGTCCAATGTGGAGCGGTATCTGTTCGATCAGGGCGATAATGCAAAACGATTTTATTCCAATGTTGCTGCGCTTCCCCTCGGTCCATCGAGCACCTTCATTCGTTCGGTGACCAGCGATATCAGCGTGCGCCTTGGCATCCGGATTCCCGAAGGGACGGCGAAGTGGCGTTCTTTCCTCTCTCCGATAAGCGAGAACCTGAAAGCTTTCGAAGGCGGAAACATCAAGTCGTACACGGACATTTTCAAGTTCGACCGATAGGGCAAAACAACGTCCGATATCGGGAAACTTTACCGGGAATGTCCACGAATTCCTCCAGTGACCGATCGAGTGAATTTGGATTCAATCGTTTGCAGGCGGCCGTCTGTGGCAGCCCAGTTGCAAAGTAGTCGGTATTCCCTGGCGGACAGTGCGTCAGTTTGGGTTGGTGGCGGCCGGGTTTGATGTCCCCCACATCAAGCCCGACACCCGATGAATCGGGCACGTTCTTTCTCAAACTGACGCACTCATCGATTTCCGGATTCATTGTCACACCCTGACTACTGAGATAGACTTCCGATACGTTGAGGGATATAGCCTGCTATTTAGGAGGACGAGAGTATGAAACCCAGATCTGTGGCCGTCTTCGCGCTACTGGCCGGTTTCGGCGCAATACTCATTAGCGGTCCCGCGATCGCTCAAACCCAGGACGTGAAACTTGAAGGCGCGGACTTTCAAGTCGTTCTCGACCAACTCTTTGGATCTAGCACATCCGATGGTCTTCTGGAGGGGACGAAAAATTTTGAGTTGCGTGCGGAAAACGTAATCTTAACTCCCGAGCAGGCAGACCTGTTCTTCGTTCCCAGTTCTACCAATACCAAGGACATTTCCGACTTGATTGCGAAAGCAGAGGCCATTAAAGGCACCGAATTGAAGATCTCGGGAAGTATCGATGGAGCGCCATTTGATTTGAAGCTTTCCGGAAAGCAAGTCAAAGCAGAAGGTCTGATTTTGACTCAAGCCGAGTTCGACGCTCTAATTTTGCAACTCCAAACCACGCCGGGCCTGCACGAGGCCAGGATCGAAGCGAACGTCGATGGCCAGCTGAAGGTTGCAAAATTGGAAAATATTCCGGGACGGGTCAAGATTGAGAACCGCGATTTCCATGGCAAAGACCCCCATCCGGTATCCCACGCCGAACCGCTCTCGGATAAAAGTAAAGTCGATACACGACCTGCTGTCTCCGAACATTCCAACCACGATGTCCGCCCCGAAAAAGTGGAAAAGGTTGAGCGACCGGAGAAGGTGGAAAAAATTGAACGGCCCGAGAAGATCGAGCGAATCGAACGGCCGGACAAAGTCGAACGCATAGAAAGACCGGAGGTCGCCCAGAGCGGTAAGGGTCGCGGCTAGGACTCTCTCCTGGCATGAACCCCAATCTATTTCGGATCGTGAGCGGCAAGAGGACGATCCTCTTGCCGCTTGTGTTTTTGCTCTTCCCTGCACGCCTGGCGTGGACCCAGGATATCGCCAGAGAACATTTCCAACTCAAGATCGGCACCGCCTACGATCGCGGAGATTATGGGTCGACGCAAACGACACAGACTCGGTATCTTCCAGTTACCTTTCGCTATCTGGGGGAGAAGTTTGATGTCAGCGTGGCGCCTTCCCTGGCCATGGTGGACACCCCTGGAGGTGTGGTGCTCATCGACGGCGTTCCCACACCGATAGGAACAGCCTCGTCTACACAAGGAACCCAATTCGGCGCCGGCGACACGCTGCTTCGAACTCATTACTACTTTCTCGAAGGCACGACGTCGCGCCCGTCAATTACGCCTTTTGCCAAAATGAAAATCCCTACGGCTCCGGAAAGTTTGAATCTAAGCACCGGAAAAACCGACGTCGGATTCGGGATGGAGTGGGATCAGCAGATTTCACGGACGCTTTTGTTCGGGGACCTCAGCTACACATTCATCGGTAAGATTACGGGCATTACGCTGCGAAATCAGGTGGGCGCAAGCTTCGGGGTCGGACAACGGATTGCCAGAGCCATCACGGTGAGTGGAATGCTGGATTGGCGGCGATCGATTCTTGCCGGCAATCCCAACCCGACAGATCTGATCGGCGTATTTACGTTCAAGCCCGGCCGCACAGTTTCCATCAGTCCCAACGTTTATGCCGGCCTGAATGCCTCAAGCGCGGCGTTCGGAGCCGGTTTGGAATTCTCCTGGCGTTTTGGCCGCTATTAGACGAATTTGCCTTGTTGAAGATCCCTCTGTAAAGTACACGCCATGGATAGACGCCATCTGCTGAAGTCTGCAGGATTGCTGACGCTGGGATACCCCCTTCTTCGATTATCTGCAATTCAATCGTCTCCTCAATTCTCAGCAGATCCGTTTGCCGCAGGTGTCGCATCCGGTGATCCGACACACAATGGCATCGTCCTGTGGACACGACTGATGCCGGATACCAATACGGAGCGGGACTGGCAGCGGTCCGCCGTCCAGGTGGACTGGGAGATCGCCTCAGACGAAGGAATGAAGCGAGTGATTCGGCACGGAAATGCCATGGCCACGCCCGAATACGGTCACTCCGTGCACGTGGATGCCACCGGACTCGATGCCAATCGCTGGTATTGGTATCGGTTCAAGGCGGGGTCCGCCTCCAGTCCCATTGGACGGACGAAGACAGCCCCGTCCCGTGCGACGGACCGCATCCGGTTTGCCGTTGCCTCATGCCAGAATTTTCAGGCCGGCTACTACACCGCATATCAGAACATGATCCGTGAAGACATCGACGCCATTGTTTTCCTCGGCGATTACATTTACGAAACCAGCGGTCCAGGGCCCCGAAGTAATACCCTGGCTGAATCCAAAACACTCGACACGTATCGTGCACGATATGCGCTCTACCGATCGGATGCGCACCTGCGCGAGGCGCATCGGCTTTTTCCCTGGATCATGACGTGGGACGATCATGATGTGCAGGACAACTACGCCGGACTACTTCCCAAAGACGCGCAACCGAGGGAGGAATTTGAGAAGCGAAGAGCGGCCGGATACCAGGCGTACTATGAATGGCTGCCGATGCCGAAGACCGTTATTCCAGCCGGAGCGTATTCTCATCTCTATCGCAGCCTGTCGTTTGGTCCACTGGCAAATTTCATCATTCTCGACGGAAGACAATACCGGGACGATCAGCCTTGTGGCGATGGCAATAAGGCACCCTGCTCCGAATTCCTGTCAGAACGAACCATGCTCGGTGCGAAACAGGAACATTGGCTCGATGGTGAACTGCGCGATTCACATTCCCAATGGAACATCCTGGCCAACCAGGTGCGCATGACCGTCGTCGACCAGGCAGCGGGGCCGAACGAAATTTACAACATGGATTCATGGTCCGGCTACGAAACGGCGCGGAGGCGGATGGTTTCGAATCTGGAAACATCGCACGCGCGCAACCCCGTCGTCATCACGGGAGATATCCACTCCAACTGGGTCTGCGATCTGAAGGTGGATTATAAGAAGGATGGATTTCCTGTCGTCGCAACGGAACTTATCGGGACCTCCATCTCATCCGGAGGCGATGGGGTAGACCAGCCGGCGAATGCTGCCGCCATTATTGCCGAGAATCCCCAGGTCCGGTTCTACAACAGCCAGCGAGGTTACATGCGGTGCGAGGTGACCAGCAAGTCGCTAACGGCAGATTACCGCGTTGTCGAAAAAGTCTCCGTGCCGAATTCCCCTGTTTCCACCCGTGCCAGTTTCATTGTTGAAAATGGAAAGGCGGGGGCGCATAAAATTGCCTGAGGTGAAGGCACGGTCGCAGACTTCTTTTGTTCAAATTTAGCGCAGAGGAAATCGATAATGGTGGACCAGTCGAATTGGGGGTGGCCCATCGGCTGGAGAGATTTTCGCGAAATCAGCCTGTGGGAAATGTGGGGACAGTCCTTTGCTCTCGGTTTTTTTGAACTGCGCCTACACTCCTCGATCGGCTGGGTATCTCCAACCGAGTTTGAACACTCTCCAGTTCACGGGGCGCATTCCAAATTGCCCTCCTGAGTCAGGAGGGCAGCGTCATCGCGTTCCTTGCGATGACGCGAGGGGTGGTTCCTCAAACGAGATGTTTCAGACTGCGGTCTTAAAAGTGCGGCTCTTGAACCACCACCCGCACGATCTCGCCTGCTGTCTCGATCGTGCTGCCCTCCTGACTCAGGAGGGCAGTTCCGCCGGCTTCGAAAATTCCTTACGCCAATCTTCATTGCACCGCAAACGGAAACACGTACTTGAAGTGCAGGAGTTCTTCATCCACCTTGTCGAACACGTCGATTTCAAACGGCCGGTTGATCATGTTGCCTGCAAGATCGGCGATGGCGGTTCCGAGCCGGACCGTATAGAGTCCGCTCTTCCATGCCTTGTCAGGAGTGAATATCCAGCTCTTCTCTTCCGGACCAATCGCAACGCCACCTTCGATGACGGCGCCCGAAGCATCCACCACATCCAGGTCTCGTTCCAGAATGGCGTGATCCAAGGGTTCCGGAAAGACCAGCGTCAACGGATTGCGAGTACCCGAAGCGGGATCTCGAACCGTCCACGCCCGAAGATCGATCGGCTGGCGATCCGCGGGCCCCACGGTAAAGATCTTTTCAAAATCCGCAGCAAGCGGGTTCCCCTGCGCATCCTTCCAGCCTTTATCGATCGACAACGTGTAGCGTCCGCCTTCAATCAGCGCCATGCCGAGTTGTTGTTGGGAAACCAGTCCCCGCTTAATGCGACCCGGATCCAGGAACAGGGTGAAGCGCTGCCCGGTCGGATCCCAGAGTTCCTCGGTGAGTTCGAGAAAGGGAACTTTTACAATGGCTCCGTTCTGATCACGCAGCACAATGTGGTCGTAGCCGAATCCACGCGCCATTGGCGCCGAGAAGTGGATATAAAACTTCAGCTGGTTCTCCGGAAGAACATTCACCGAGGGATAAATGCGTTCCACAACTGTCGTGGACTTTACGGCAGGTTTCGGAATGTCGACAAGAACGGTGATCGGGGACGTTCCGGGAATGCGGGCAACAGCACGGTATTTTACGCCGGGCTGTATGGGGTACTGCGGGGAAAAAACCAGAGCGCCGGCATCGACGCGATACTGTCCCAGCATCGCCGGCACATCGGGAGCGTCGACGAAAACCTGCAGGACGTCACGATAGCGTTCCGCCGGCATTTGAGCAGCGCCCGGCCAGTTCTCAAGCAGAAAGAGATTTCTGGCGCTGTCGAAGCGCACCACTGGAGCTTGAACGAAAAGGAGAAGGCACGCGGCGAGAGCACCGCGTGCCACTACGGACAGCATTAGAATTTACAGGCTCGATTGCCGTTTAAGGCAGAGCGACGGTCCGGAGGTCTCCCGACTTCTCCAGAATAACGACGCGCTGGGCATCGAATTGATCCATCTGCGCAACGTTGGTCAAGGTTGCAATCGTTTCATATGGCACACCGGCCTTGTCCGGAACCTGCTTCGTAATGGGGCTGAAGGTTTCCAGCCCATCCGCCGAGAATTTCATGACGCCGCGGCTGGTGTTGCTCATCAGGATGTAGTTCTTCCCACCCTTGCTGTACGCAATCATATCCAGCGGAGTATTGCCCGCACCGAATTCCGCGATCGTGGTTCCCATGACTTTCGCTCCAGACTTCAGCGAAGAAACCGGAACCTTTACCAGTGGCGTGCACGTGTAGGACGCCAGAATCGTCTGTTCACCGTTCACCTTGTAAGGCAGGAAAGTTCGTATTGGAGAGTTCGTTTCGAATTGGTTGTGAGAACCGTGCCAGATTTCGACATTGGTTCCCTTGTCTGCCGAGTTGAACGGAAACGCAATCGAACGCAAGGTCGACGAGAATTCCTCGTTCGAAAGTCCTGCAACGAAAACGCGATTGTCGAGGAAGGCGATATCGGTAATCGCCTGCAGACGGCTGTTCCCACCGCGGCCGCCAGTGCTTGCATTGACAGGATTCGGCAACGCCACGCTGGAATACTTCACATTGTCCAGGGAAAGAGCTTCGAGCTTACCCGTCGTATCGATTCGCACAATCACCGGGGTTGCATTGACTCCGATACCGCGCGACACCGAAACGTAGGTTTTCTTCGAAGCCGGGTTCACGGCGATGTCATTCAATGTGATCTGATCGGGCATGGTGCCAAGCATTGCGGCGATTTTTCCGGTCAGGCCCATCACTTCGACAGCGGACGCGGTCGACGGGGTTCGGTCCTGCGTGTCGATGGCGAAGATCTGACCGCCCATCGAATCGCCTGCAAAAAGGACGCCATCGGGGCCGAAAGCCAGAACGCCGACAGACTTCAGATCGGCCTTGCCCAACTTGAGACTGTCTGTAAGATCCGCTGCTGCGCCTGAAGTTGCAAATAACGTCAGTGCGAGAAGCGCACACATGGTCAGTCGAAACTTTGTCATTTTCCCTCCGTCTGCGGTTAAAGATCCGTCAACCATCGCATCGCAGGGACTCAAGGTCAAGAAAAACGACTCCGCGATCAGGGATAGGGAAAAGAGGCCCCCTAACTTAGCAAGCTGCAGAAAAACTCGAGACAAGCAACCTGCTTCCAGGAAAACCGGGCGGTCACAGACCGCCCCTACAGCCTCGCATATCAATAAACTCAGTTTTTCCGCAGGGCCTCACTGCAAGGTAGTCCGATACCCGAAATTCTCGCGCGGTGACTTCTGCGAATTGTTCGCAGTAGAATAAGCGCCAATGAGCACCTTCAATCTCCGGGTGAATGGGCAGAATACACCGTCGACGTGGATGCCGGCACGCCGCTGCTTTACCTTCTATCCGACGACCTCGCCCTGCGTGGGCCGAAGTTCGGTTGCGGACTCGGTCAGTGTGGATCGTGTACGGTGATCGTCAATGGGCAAGCCGTACGTTCCTGCGTGACGCCTATCGAAACCATCGGCACGTCGGAAGTGATAACGCTGGAAAGTCTGGGCACGCCGGAGAAGCCCCATCCCATCCAAAAAGCGTTCATCGACGAGCAGGCGATGCAATGCGGCTTCTGCATCAACGGCGTCATCATGACGGCGAAGGCTTTCCTCGATCGGAATCCCCGGGCCACAGAAGCGCAAATCCAACAGGCCATGGCAAATGTGCTGTGCCGATGCGCCGCGAATTCGCGCATCCTGAACGCCATTCATAAATATGCACAAACGGTAAAGCCATGAAGAGAAGAAGCTTTCTTAAAGCGACCGGTGTCCTGATTGTCGGATTTTCCGCAAGTGGTGTCGCGGAGTTCACGGCACAGGCGCCTGGCTTCAACGGCACGGGCAGTAATTCGTTGGATTCGTGGCTCGCCATTGCAGCGGATGGAGGCGTGACCTTCTTCACCGGCAAGTGCGAACTCGGGACGGGCCTGTATACCGCCCAGGTTCAGCTGATCGCTGAAGAACTGTGCGTCCCGTTGAATCGCGTGAAGCTCATTCAGTGCGACACGGCACTGACTCCGGATCAGGGCACCACTTCCGGCGCACAATCGCACCCGACGAACTTCAATCAGGCGAATCTCGCACAAGCCTGTGCGACCGCGCGCGAGGCGTTGAAGCAGCTGGCATCGACGCGTCTGTCCGTTTCCGCCGATCGCCTCGATGTGAAGGATGGCGTCGTGAGTGTGAAATCCGATGCTTCGCAGAAAGTCACGTACGGCGACTTGATTGGCGGAAAAAAATTCAACCTCGCCCTCGACGCAAATGCAAAGCGGAAGCCGGCCGGCGAGTGGACCATTCTCGGAAAACCAATTCCGCGTCTGGATATTCCGGCAATGGCAACCGGCCAGTTCGAATACGTCCATAACGTGCGCGTGCCTGGCATGTTGCATGGACAGGTCGTGCGGCCTCCGTCACTGGGCGCATCCGTGATGAGCATTGATGAAGGTTCCATAAGGAATTTGCCGGGCGTTGTAAAAGTCGTGGTCAAAAAGAATTTCGTCGGCGTCGTCGCTGAAAAGCCGTGGCAAGCCATCCAGGCCGCCACCAAACTAAAAGTGGAATGGACCGCGGGCACGGTGTTGCCAAACCAGGCTGGTTTCCATGACTTCATGCGGAATCAGAAACAGACTCGCGACACACTTCAGGTGAACGCGAAGGACGTCGATGAGAAACTTTCCGCCGCTTCGAAGGTCGTGAAAGCGACCTATCGCTATCCGTATCAGATGCACGGATCGTTCGCCAGTTCCTGCGCGGTCGCCGATGTCCAGCCGGGGGGCGCAACCATCTGGTCGGCAACACAGGCGGTGTTCCCGCTGCGGAGCAGCGCCGCGATGGTACTTGGCCTGCGCGCCCAGGACGTTCATGTGATTTTCAAAATGGGAAGCGGCTGCTATGGCTGCAACTCCGCCGATACCGTTTCCTATGACGCGGCAATCCTGTCGCAGGCTGTGGGGCGGCCCGTCCGAGTTCAGCTCTCACGCAAGGATGAAATGATTTCGGAAAATTACGGCTATGCCTTCCTGCTGGACGAGAAAGCGGCTGTCGGTGCAGATGGAACGATTATCGCGTGGGAACACGAAGCATGGTCACCCGTGTATGGTAATCGGCCGGGAGCCAATCAGCCGGGAAATGTCATCACGGGTATGCTCGCGGGGTTCGAGCCGGCGGCGTTCGCTGCGCGATCCCCTGCCCCGGAACCGACGGCTTTCGCGAACAACAGCAATGCGACGCCATCGTATTACCGCGGAGGAACCGGAACCATTTCCAGCGTTCGTGTTCTGACGCACAACATTCGATCGCCGTTCTTTACCGGACCTCTGCGGTCTCCGGAACGGCTCCAGAACACGTTCGCGCACGAGTCGTTCATGGACGAGATCGCAGCAGCCGTAGCGGCCGATCCGGTAGCACATCGCCTCAAGCATCTGGCCGATGCAAGATTGATCAATGTGGTGAACGCCGCAGCAATGGCGGCGAACTGGGATACAAGGCCATCGCCGAAACCCGGAAACCGTCGATCGGGAACCGTTTCCGGCCGGGGAGTGTCGTGCGTACTCTATGAAGGAGACAACGGATATTGCGCGATGGTCGCGGAAGTGGACGTGAATCAGGACACCGGAGCAGTCATCGTACGGCGGCTGGTGATTGCCGAAGATTGCGGACCGATTTCAAATCCCGATGGTTTGAGGAATCAGCTGGAGGGTGGCGCTCTTCAGGGAATCAGCCGTGCTCTGCTTGAAGAAGTGACCTGGGACGACTCGAAAGTGACGTCCATCGACTGGCGCACCTACCATCCCCTGTTTCTTGGTGCGGACATTCCGAAAATTGAAACCGTGCTCCTCAATCGAACCGATGCTCGCGCCAACGGTGCCGGCGAAACTGCCGTCACTGTCACACCGGCTGCTATTGCGAACGCGATCTTCGATGCGACCGGCGCCCGCGTGCGCGATGTCCCCTTCACGCCGGATCGCGTCAAAGCCGCACTGGCCGCACGCCCGCTGTAGGCGCGGTCTGCGACCGCGCACGATTCTTCAGTCGGATTTGGTGTGGATGAAAGAGCGTGCGCGGCATAGACCCGCCTACAGCGGAATTCACTTCGGCTTCTTTACTTCATACGGCCAGCCCGACGGTGTGTTCTCTTTCATGATTCGGATAAACGCTTCCACCGCATGAATCTGTCCGCCATAAACCTTGAACGCTTCGAAAGTCGTCAGGGCATTTCCCGCACCGTAATTGCCCGTATTTCCAAAATCCAGGCGAAACAGCACAATGCCGAGTTCCTCGTCAACGGCAGCAAGACGGTAGGTCACATCCGGATGTGCGATGACCCGTTGCGTTCTAATGTTCTCACTTCCGGCCCTCGCGCCGGGGCCCGCCGTGAGCACTCCGTTTTCGAGGCGATACGCGTCGGGTGCAAATGGAGCGTCGACAGCATCAAAGGATCCGCCGACCTTGAGTCCGGTGGGATAGAACTCCGCAATGCGAATCGCCTCCGCTCGCGAGAGTCGCTGAGCCGGGTCCGGTACCACATTCATGGCAGCTTTTGGCGTCTGAAGCGCTTCAATATTGAATATTGCGCCTTCGGCCTGGCTTCGCGTCACCATCGTCTCGATTTCGGTGATCTTTCGATCGACGATCTTCAACCGCAGTGCCAGCATCACCGGCTTCCCGGCTTCTTCGACAATGACGTGAGACGCCGCAACACCTTCACGGACGTCGAGAATATCCTGCCGGTACGTTCTCAACTTCGATGCATTCTTCCATAAGCCTTCGCCAAGAGGCATCGTTACCGTGTCTTCCGTGAACCGGGCATTCGGCGCCGTCTGCAGAGCGCGCGGATTGTGTTCGACCATCGCATTCAAATACTGCGTGATGAAACCTCGCAGACACTCCCGGTCGCAGCTTCCACCGGAAGTCGCCTGAGCACGGGCGTTGAATGCAAAAGCGGCCGATATCAGAAGAAGGACAACGGTACGTTTCATGGCGATTCCCTCCGAACTTTTCCGGATTATACTCCACGGTGCTTTAACGGCGTTGCATCGGCCGGGTCCTTGCAATTCTGAAAATTCACCCGGCGTCACATTTCAAATGAACTCCGGCAGATTTAGCGGTGATAATCGGATATGACCATTCCCGATCCAGAAGATAAATTAAACTTCCGGGAACTTGTGACGATTCGAAAGTTTCGGGACCTGCCCGAGGCTCTGCTCGCCCAGGGCCGCCTGGAATCGTCCGGTATCGAAGCATTTCTCTTCGACGACAATATGGTTCGCATGGACTGGCTGATCTCCAACCTGCTTGGAGGGGTCAAGCTCAAAGTCGAAGAGTCGAATGTGGAAATCGCCGAAGAAATACTCAATCATGAAGTAGCCATCGACTTTGACACGACAGAGCCGGACGATTCCGCAGAACCTCGAATTCTTCCCTTCCGAAAACGCTGGGAATAACCCAGCCTTCAATGCCCATCCATTCAAAAAATGGAAGGAATTGCGGCGATCTGGCGTCTAACTTTCGAATTGGACATGTGGAAGCGATGCAGCTCTGCACAGTGACGAGCGATTTTCCCATTGACGATCGAACCATCGAAGCGTGCCAGCGCGGCGACTCCGAAGGATTCCGCCTGCTGTTCGAGGTCTATAAGGATCGTGTGTATTCCATCGCGCTGTACTACTTCAATGGAGACGAGGCTTCCGCCCATGACATTACGCAACAGATCTTTCTCAAATTGCTGACGCATATATCGCAATTCGAGAGCCGGTCCGAATTCTCCACCTGGCTTTATCGAATGGTGGCGAATGCGTGCCTGGATCGGAAGCGCGCTCTTCGGCGGTTCCTGTCGTTTGATGCGCGGGTCGATGAAATTCCGGAAACCCGAAGGTCTATAGAAGACAAAGTCATCCAGCGCGAAAGGGAAGCGTCGATTCGATCGGCGATATCCGGCTTGAGGCCGAAATTGAGGATGGCTATTTTGCTGAAACATTTCGAAGAGCTCTCTTACGACGAAATTGCCGTGGTTCTGGGATGCAGCAAAGGCACTGTCGCATCAAGGCTGAACCGAGGCCATCAGATTCTGGCTCGGAAACTCGCCCACTTTCGCAGTGGGGGGTCAGGCGAAGGGACTTTGGAAGAGTGACATGTTTAAGAATCACGTAACGCACCGTATTTCCGCGTATCTTCACGGCGAATTGAGTGCCGATGCGGTGATTGCAGTTCAGACGCATTTGGCGGACTGCAGCAGCTGCCGCAATGCGATGGAGGAAATTCGGTTTAGTGATCGGCTCGTATCAACATTGCGACAGGTTGAGGCTCCGGAATCGATCTGGAACGAAATTCATGCCGCCTCCAAAATGCAAGACGCCGCGAAGCAGAGCCGTTGGCCGGATCGCCTGCTTGCAGCAGGAATCGCCGTTGCCTTCGTACTGGCGCTTGGTGTGTTTCTGAATTCCCACGTTCCCAACGTGCCGGCGCCAGGCGATCTGGCTTCATGGGAAGTCGCAAGCGTTCGCGGAACGCCTCGGATCGGAAGGCTGCAGCTGAACGGAACCGGACGCCTTCGTGCTGGAGATTCCTTGCAGACCAATGCCGATTCAGAAGCGGAGGTTCGCATCGCGGACATCGGACAACTGGATCTCGATCCGAACTCCCGAATTCGCCTGATCTCTTCCAATTCCGATCAACACCGTATCGCGCTGGAACGCGGAAGAATGACCGCAAGAACATGGGCGCCGCCGAGACTGTTTGTTGTCGACACACCGTCATCGACCGCGGTCGATCTCGGGTGCATCTATTCCTGCGAAGTGCAGCGTGATGGCAGCACTCTTCTCCACGTCACGCTCGGCCTGGTCGCTCTCGATTTTCATGGGCGCGAAACCGTTGTTCCTGCGGGAGCTTTTTGCCGGACGCGGCCCGGCGGCGGAGTCGGCACGCCGTATTTCGATGACTCCTCCGAACAGCTGCAGACTGCCTTGAATTACGTGGATTTCGGCAAGGACGAAGGCGAACGCGCACGGCAACTGGAAATCGTGCTTCGGGAAGCCAGACCGCGCGACACACTCACGCTCTGGTACTTGATTCCGCGGTTGCGCGAGTCTCTGCGAACCACGACCGTCGATCGAATGGCAACGATGGTTCCGCTTCCTCAGACTGTCACGCGCAGTGGTGTCCTGACGCTGGACGCCAACATGATGGATGCATGGAAGTCCGAACTGGAGCGAGTGTGGTAGGGGGCTGGAAATTATCGGAAAACAAAATTCCCCTCCTGAGTCAGGAGGGGAAAGCGCGCGAAGCGCGCAGGGGTGGTTCCATAGCCGAAATGTTTCGTGATGGGAACCACCCCTCGCACGACCTCCGGTCGTGCTGCCCTCCTGACTCAGGAGGGCAGTTTGATCTCACCCCAATTCTCCAACTCGCGCAATTCACCAGTCCGTCGGCCGGTAATTCCTAAGAAACTGTCCCCACACATGCTGGCCGGTATTGAATCCGGAAATGATGGGATCGACGATACGCGCTGCGCCATCGACGATATCGAGAGGCGGATGAAATCGATGCTCGGTGATTTTGCGTGAAGCAATCGTTCCGGGATCCTCGTCGGTCACCCAGCCGGTGTCGACGGCATTCATGTGGATACCGTCGGCGTGATAGTCCGTTGCCGATGTGCGCGTCATCATATTGAGAGCGGCCTTTGCCATATTCGTGTGTGGATGCCGAGTTGTCTTGAACCGGCGATAGAACTGGCCTTCGACCGCCGACACATTCACGATGTGTTTGTCGCGTTCCGGCGTCCGCAACATCAGCGGCTTCAGCCTGGCATTGATAATGAATGGCGCGACGGCATTCACGAGTTGCACTTCGAGAAGTTCGACCGACGACACTTCCGCCATCAGCAGCCTCCAGGAATTGCGCTCCCGCAAATCCACCTGTTGCAGATCCTGATCGAGACGGCCCTGTGGGAACAGCGCGTTCTGCGCCGCGAGTTCCTCCGGCAGCAGCGGCACCTGCGAGAGCTCGGCTGGGCTCACTGGAAGAATGTTGTATCCACGCAGCCCCTGATACGACCCCAGAAGTTTTTGAACCTTCGATGGGAGTTCGTGTGCGGATGCCGTCTCGGCTTCCATCATGTGCTGATAGAAGTCCGGAGGACGCCTCACCGTCTGGCACGCATTGTTGACGATGAAGTCCAGCCGGTCGCGTGTGGCCAGCAATTGCCGGCAGAAGGCTTCGACGCTTGGTGTATGCCGCAGATCCAGGCCGAAGATTTCCAGACGGCTGCTCCAATCGTCAAAATCCGGTTCCCGCGAATAGCGCGAGGCGGAGTCCCGCGGAAACCGCGTAGTGACAATAAGCCTGGCCCCGGCTCGCAGCAGTTTGATTCCCGCCTGATAGCCGATCTTGACGCGGCCGCCGGTGAGCAGGGCCACTCGGCCACGCAGGTCCGCCGATTCGGTTCGCTTCAGGAAGTTGAATTCGGCACATGGCGGGCAAAGCTGATCGTAGAAATGATGAATCGCCGAATACGTCTTCTTGCAGACATAACAATGTTGCGGCTCAGTGGCTTCGCGGAAATCGGGATCTTCCACGTCGCGTTGCTCGAAGTCGGCAGGCGGAAAAACATTTGGCGTGGTATAGAAGGCCTGGCTCCGCAGCTTCCGGATGCCGGATTGCGCCAGCGTCACTTCTTCGCGTTCTGTCTTCCGCGCTTTGTGGTGACGACGCATGGCTTTGATCAGTCGCCGGCGCGCCGCGTCATCGGGCTCAAACACCTCGCCGGCTGCCCGAAGCAAGCGGCGCTGATCTTCTTCGGTCACATTGGCGAGAAGCTCTCGATTGGTTGCAATCGACTCGAGCAGTTCGGCAGCCTGTCGCAGGCGTTCTTCAAAATCATTCGACATAGTGAAAGTGCGAACAGACTGATCTTAACCGACGCGGGGCGAAGTCGCCTTTCACATTTGCGTCAGTTCATCAGCTCGGCTCATACCGATAATCATCCGCTGCGGAATCTGATTGAAGCCCCAACATAACGACACTTCTTCGGCGCTGCTTCTGGAATGGCTCAAAGAAGTCGGTTCTTTTTCCAACGATTCGCCTTATGGAAACGGGCCAGTCACCGTTCTGCAGAATCGGCCGTGCAGGAACGCGCCCCGCGCCCGCCCCGGTCCAGTTGCATATGCGAATCGCCAGGACGCGACTACTGGTCCATTCTCCTGCTGAAATAATGGAAGCGGCCAGCAGAAAGGCGCTTTAATCCCTTCTGCTCGTCCTGTTGGCGCGGATATGGGGCCTCTTGACGGGTACTCCGTAAAGTGAAAGCAGAATGCAGACGGCCGCGATGAAGGAAAAAACCGTCAGGTTCTTCCTACTTTTCGCAAAAGAACGGAAACACCACGCCGCCCCCTTTTTTACCGTGATATAGGTTCTATCAGGAGGTGCGGTGTCACTGCGGCGTTGGATCATCATCATATGGGTGTGCTTCTTTGTCCGTGGTCTCCTGTACTGTTCCGTTTGGCCCTTATGGGAAGGCTTTGACGAATGGGCCCACTTTTCTGTGGCTCAGGAAATGAGCAAAGGGCATCTCGTTATCGACCGTAATGCCACGACGTCAACGGAGATCAACCTCTCGCTGCAACTCGCGCCGATTCCTCGTGGCATGACGTTCATATTGCCGCAGAGCGTCACTCGTGAGCAGTACTGGCAGCTACCGGTCGAGGAGCGTGCTCGCCGAGAGGCCGCACTGCAAATTCTGACTGCGCAGAATGCAGACAATGCCCCCCTGGTTCGCATGCCCGCCTACGAAGCCAGTCAGCCGCCGCTCTACTATTGGCTTATCGCGATCGCTCTGCGGGTCTTGAGGAATGCAACGCTGGTGGATCAGGTTTGGTCTGCGCGCGTAGTGACGTTCGCGATTGGGTCTCTTGCTATACCAATCGGCTTCATTCTCTGTCGAAAAGTTTTCCGTGGTGGACCGCTTGCGTTCGGCCTTTGCGCCCTGGTTGTGCTCATGCCTGGGTTGGCGATAAATCTGGCCAGGGTCTCCAATGAAAGTTTGGGAATAGTGGTTTATACCTGCCTGCTGCTAGCAATCTGCTATTGGATTGAACAGCCGCAACGCTATGCGCGCTCCCTTGGCATTGGGATATGTTTAGGTCTCGGCCTGCTTACGAAAGCTTACTTTTTGACCGCCATCCCCGCACTTCTGTTCCTGTTCCTCTGGTTCATCTGGCGAGACTGGAATTCAGAGGGGAAAGGGAAAGAGTATGCGATACAGGCGCTCCTGGTCTTCGCCATCGCCTTGGGAATAGGTGGCTGGTGGTATTTGCGAAACTATATGGAGACAGGGACTGTTTCGGGTCTCGACGAGGCCCTGATGCTTCGGAATATTTCATTCGCGGAAAAGCTGTCCGCAGCGCTTCGCCTCGATTGGCACGCGGCGCTTGATACCGTTCTTCTATCGCATATCTGGTACGCCGGGTGGAGTTTGTTCGGATTGCGCGGCTCAATCTACCGTGTATTTCGCTATGTACTCTTTACGGCCGCATGCGGACTGGTTGTCTCCAGGCTTTTTCTCAAGAGCTCAATCTTGTTCTGTATTTCAGTCTTATATGGATTTTTCTGGCTTGGGCAGTGCTATCAGATTGTGATGCTCTTTATAAGCAAATCGAGTTCTACGGCCATGGGGGGATGGTATCTGTACAGCATGATATGGGCGGAGGTGGTTCTGTTCATCGCCGGGATATTTGCATTTGTGCCGGTGCGCTTTCGCAAGCATCTATTGAGAACGTTCATCGTTGCGATGGCCGCATTGGACGTCTATTCTCTCCACACTGTTGCGATCCCTTACTATGCGCACACACGAAGATTGCTAAGTCATGATTTCTTTCGCCTTTTGTTAGACAAGCCGCAGTTCCTCAATTCCAGTGCGCTTGTTTTCCTCTGGGCGCTGTATTCCCTGTGCACGGGGCTGTCTGTGATAGCCGGGTGTGTTGCCATCCGTGGATTGCATACCGATCGGGACTTTGGCCCACCCAGCGATCACTTCCAATCCAGAAGATGGTAATAATTATTTTCGTCGCTGGCTTGACGTATCCGTGTTCGCATTCCACTCATGATGTCGTAGCGAATCAGTCTGGCAAGGGAGTCCGAGAAGTCCACGTATACCACCGAGCCGCCATCCGGGGAAAAAAGCGGTTCGAAAGACATGTTTCCTTGTGATGCTCGAATTTGAACCTTGCGATCGATTGTTGTCACAAATACCCCAACGGCGTCTCCCGGATAGTCGCAATCCGTCGTGCCCAGCGCCAATGCGAGTCGTTTGCTGTCGGGCGACCAGCGGAACGACTTGACGTTATCCCAATTCTTTGGAGCGCCGCTGATCGTCATTGCCGAATCGGATTTCGTGATCAGCGAGTAAACGCGAAGGCCGATGGTCGGAGGTGTGCAATCTGCGTCGTCGTCACTTGTCCTCGGAGGATCCCGAAGCGTCGCCAGGTACGCAATCCATTTTCCGTCCGGAGAATACGTTGCGCCCCACACAATCCGCGAGGACTTGTGAATGAGGGTGCGCCTGCCTGTGGCGATGTCCAGAACTTCCAGGCCCATGTTTGGAGAGTTCACCGCATGCACAATTGTCGATGCGTCCGGTGAAATGCTGAATCCCTGATACCAGGGACCCAGATCGCGTAGCGTTCCACCATCCGCCGAAAGGCTTGCGATAAACAGATGTCCCTTTTCTCCTTCAAATACCAACGCGCTCGCATCCGGCAACCAATCCAGAGATCCAAAATGTGAGCCCTGTGGTAGCTGTGCGACCTTCTCTGCCGTTCCGCCGCCCGAAGGAACCACGGAAAGAATTTGTGACGAGCGCTGAGGATTCCCCGGATCTTCATTCCAGGTAAAGGCGGCTTTCTGTCCGTCCGGCGAGAGCGCTGCAAGTCCAATCGAGACAGCAAGAGTCCGCACAGTTCCATCAGTTCCAATCCGCAGCAGCTTTCCATAACTATCCACGAGCAGACTTCCCCGATCGGCGGCGGAGGCGGAGACCACCGCCAGCAGGATCATGGCGCAGGTGATTCGTCGGGATCTGGACATTCGAAGACTGTTATCCATTCGCGTCGCGGATTCCGCAATCGAATTGACTATCCACGCGAAATTTTACGAGATGGAAGACTCGAGCCACGGCTCATGGAAGACTGGCGAACGAAGGGACGTCCCTGCGTCCCGAATTCCCCGATTGTAGCGGCGTATTCAACGACAGATTCCAGGGCTCATGAACCGACTTTCCTTCTTAACAGCACCAGGTCCGAGTGGCTTTCCAAGGCCTGGGGGACAATGTTCAATACCTCAAAATGCTCGCCCCATACGCGTCGAATATATTCGTGCGAATGAAACGCCGTCTGGTAGAAGGCCGGGAGACCCTCTGTGGTTGGGACACTTTCCTCGATATAGCAAAATCCATTTGCGGCAAGCTTCGCTCGATTCGAGGCATTCAGAAGACGATGGCGTTCTTCATTGTAAATGGTGAGCAGCAGCACACAGCCGCGTTTGGCGACACGGTACAATTCGGCGAGCCAGGCAATTTGCATTGTTTCGGGCAGGTGCGTAAATACACTGACACCATAGATCAAGTCGAAACGTTCATTCTCGTGAGGCAAAGGCGGCAGAGATCCGTTCACCGTGAAGGTTCCAAATTGCGAATAGTTTTCGTTCAACCACTGAATTGCTTCCGCATCGATTTCCGTGCCGAACATCTTTGACGTGGGCATGGATTGATGGAACGCTCGTGTAAGCCTTCCGCATCCGCATCCGAAATCCAGAACAGTGTCGCAGGATCGGATTTCAAGACCGGCCGCGGCCAGGGTTTGCTCAAATGTGCCAAAAGTCCGATAGCCACTCTCGATAAAATGAGGCGAATACAATCCGATGACGCGGATCTGCAGTTTCTTCGGCGGTGCGGCAACGAATCCATGTTCGCGCCTCAATATGTCCTTGATCTGTTTGAGTTCGATTTCGAGGTCGCTGTCGGATGGCGAGGCCGGCGTGGTGACGCTTCGGAACAGCCGGCGGAGTTTAAACGGGATCTTCCGCCGAATCGATTCGCTAAGTTCCATTGTCAAAGTCCCGTCTAAACCTCCCTCATCCAGGCGGCGCAACGTACAGTGTACCTCGGAGATCCTGCCTGCTCCGCCCGGTTGATTTCAGTCTTCAGTCTTCATGCCTTACCGGATCCGTCGTCGGAAGCAGATAGCCGTGTCGGACCATGCTCATATTGGGGGAGTATCCACAAGGCACGCAGTCGGGCAGGAACAATTCGGGCTGGCGACCGCTCACGGGATTTTTGTAGCCCCACCACATCGGCAGAATCTTTGGCCATTCCCAGGCTTCGCCCGTACCACCACGGAAATGTTCCTGGAGCTTGCCAAGCTCCGTGATCGGCACATCCGGTCTAAATTCCGCGACCAGCGCCGCGCCGACGAATCGTCTTGGGCGAGGCGGTGCATTGGGGTTCGCTGCTGCCGATGCGGGAGCTGGCGCCGGTGTTCCGCGCGGTGCCTGTGCTACAGCCGGTGGCCTGTCCTTTGCGGCAGACCAGCCACCTTTCCAATTCGGCATTTCGAAGTAAGGTTCGTCGAGCGACAGGTTCCACAATCGCCAGATGCCGTTTTCCAGTATCAGATGATCGTCGGGATACATGGCGCCGAACAGCGTACCTCCGCCCTGCTTCGACGTATTCGGGTGGAACAGATAAGTGCGCACCCGTGCCGAACGGCCGTCGGGCGCAACGTTAATCACCGGCTGGATGCGCCAGTGAAATGCAATGCTTGCCTTCTTCGAGCTCAGGCTGACCGGATCTCCGTACTCCAGAAACAACCCATGCGAAATGCGGTCATAACCGGTGTAGTAACCGGCAAAAGGAATTTGCTTGGTGCCGGTTTTACCAAACAACTCCGACAACCAGTTCCACTGGGAATCATCCGCGAAAAAACCATAAGACGAAGAGACGTGCTCCGCCGCGTCATAGGCCGTCGCCACCTTTACCTTGCGTGCCACCTCTTTCATACGCGCTGCATTGTCCGATGACGTTTTCTTCGCCGGAGTCGCGGTGATCGCACCGGTGATCGGTTTCGTGGCGACGAGTTTCAACCCCTGTGGCGCTGTCACCGGCTTGCCCGTGACAGTATGCACTTCGACAAATGCGGGAATGATTCGGTCCTGCTCGCCGGAGTCTCCAGCAGGCAGCGGCATATCGGGCGCCAACGGCCCGGCCTGCACTTTTTCAACGATGCGGCTTTTGCCCCAGCCCTTGCTGTATTCCGCGCGGAATAACGGGAACACGCGCATTTCGCGGACTTTCCACAGGCCATCTTCCTTCACGAAACGATTGTCGTAGATCGAAACCTCCCAATAACCTTCCCCTTTATCGGCATCGCCCAACAGCCCCAGTTCCATGCCACGCACGTGGGCTTCACGACGGCCCGAAGCGAAGCTCACTACGGTGTCGAATTGAAGGCGATCATTCAGCACGCCGTGGGTCAGGCCTGCCGGCCCCATGCGTTCCACCGCCTTGCGTACGCCGGTAGTGCCTTTGTAAACGCCAACACCGCCGACTTCATAGATGCCATCGGCCGTGAAAAGATCGGTGACATCGTCCCACATGCGGCGGTTGACGTAGTAGCCATAGGACGCCTGCAGATTCCGAACGAGGCTTTCGTCGTTCGTCACCGCGATCCGTTCTTCCAGTTCCGGCAGCGAAGCTTTCGTCTTTGGCGCTGCTCCGACAGGGGCAGGAATGGGAATTCCACTTTGGTCCGGGGTGAAGTGGTAGGGAAGGATTCCGACATCCTGCCCTTTCCAATTGTGCCAGCCGGTTTCGTAGGGCCCGTCATATTGCGGGAAGAAATGATGCACGCCGATTTTCCACTTGCCGTCTTCGCGCACGTATTCATTTTCAAAGACGCCACCCTGGATGCTGGCATTGCCTTTGTCGTCACTTAGAAGAGAGAATCCATACCAGCGGCCCTTCGCGGATTCGCCGTTGACGGACAAATTGACCACGGGATGGTCGATGATCTGGGCGTGAACGACACCTGGCCTGAGTCCCTGCTGGCCGCCGCCTTCATGGGATATCAGATAATCGCCGATCGCCTTGCGGCCTTTGATTGTTTCGTCGTCAAAGATGTAGGTAGCGTCCCTGGCGAATAGGTCCGCCATCTCGTTCCACAAGCCGTATTGCGAGTATTGCGCATACGTGCGTTGGAGATTCTTTACAGCGCGCATCGACTCGGTGCGATCGACATCTCGCGCCAGTTCGTCGAGAGTGCCTTGAACGACGGCACTGGCAGGATGCACCGCAACAACCACAAGCAACAGGCAAGACGCCAGGATTTTCCCAACACTTGACATGGACTCTCCTTTACCAATGAATCGCCAGTGTGCCGGACTCCAACAGCGTTCGGTTCTGTGAGCGCACTGCCGAAAACCTACGAAGCATAAAGGCGATATTGCGGAAACTCAATCACGGAGTCGTTGCTATGCGACTCGCGGCTTCGATACTGTGTTCCATTAAGATTTCCATGCGTTTCAAAAGGAAATTGAAACGCACTTCCTGGCAAGGGAACTACTTTGACGTTCGAAGTGGAAGCAAATCTCGAATGCGCTTATCGCGCAGGTAGAGGCCCAGCCACGCCAGCATCGCTGTTGTGAGCGGGAGCAGGGGTGGATACAGCGCCCCGATTCGAACGTAGGATGCGATCGCGCCGCCCAGGTAACCTGTGAGAAGCACCGCACCCAGAACCGACGTACGTGGAATCACATACAACAGAATCGCGCCGAGCTGGAGCGAGGCGATAAACGGAAGATCTTTCACTTGCCAGCCGATTCGTCCCCACTCACGCACGTATGTGGCATCCTGAGTCAGTTTCCATCGGGAACTGATCAGCACAATGAGAACCGGCAGAAGAGAAACAATGCGGCCGACCCACACCATCCCGCGTTCTCTTCGCGTCATCTGTTGCATGGAGCGAGACCATAACATCGGTCTGTAGAATGTGAAAGCGTTTCAAGGAGGTTATTTGATGGCGAGCAGACGAGTCGTTACCGGTCATGATAAAAACGGAAAATCGATCATCCTCTCTGATGGCCCGCCGCCACAGAATCACCCGATGCGCGGCAGCGCCGTCGGCGCGGATTTCTTCGAGATGTGGAGCGACACGGATGTCGTTCCGCGGCTGACGTCTGTTCCATCCAGGGAACCCGCAGAGCCCAACAACCGGCCTTTTACGATCATGCCGTCTGCCGGACACCTCATTCGCGTCATCGATATTTATCCGGCTCAGATGGGCGGCAAGCGGACCGTCATGCATCGAACGCGAACGCTCGATTATGCCGTCGTCATTGAGGGCGAGGTCACCCTTATCCTTGAAGACAATGAAGTGCTCTTAAAGAAGAGTGATGTTGTGGTGCAGCGCGGGACGAACCATGCCTGGGAAAATCGGTCCGACAAGATGGCACGAATGGTGTTCATTCACATCGATGCGCAATTCAGCGACGAGCTGCTCGCAAAACTGCCGACACCTTTGGAATTGATGACGTGAGATTGAATTTCGATCCCGGAATCACCTCAAACGGACGGCTGGAAAATATTCCCCGATCAATCGTCGGGTCCAGATTGCTTTCGTCGCACGACGTGTCGATACATCGGTGAAATGGTAGTCGTAAAGAACGGCTCGTATCACTTGTGGCGGCTTCTCCGGAAACGGGTTGCTTTCGAGAAGGTTCAAAACAACAGGTGAACCTTCGAGAAGCCGCTCGATGAGCCTCGAAAACCACGGCGCATTCTCGTGTCGGGTGAGTGCTGCAAACCACATCTGCCAATCCAGGCGAGGCTGATACGGCGCGACCCATCGAAGCGGTCTCCCGACATCGCCGGCTTTGAACTTGAACTCGTAGGCCTTCCATTCGTTACCATCGTCGCTTCCCTCGATAACGATTTCAGGGCGAGTCGTGGTCATGACCGCAAACAAGCCATATCGATTCACAATGGCAAGGGAAGGAAAGAATTCTGGAGCCTCTCCAACGATTCCAACCATCGCGAGAAGCTGCAGTGCCCCAATCACCATCAGCAGCATGCCCGAGGGAATCGTGATCCAAAGCCAATGACGCGGCGCAGGCTGGATTGGCGGCCTTGCGCGTCGCAGCAGTCCGTAGAGGTGCTGATCGTCGAGGAGAGGAACACACAGGACAATCGTCAGCAGATTGAAGAACGTGTAGTTCCCCGTCAACGCGATCGCGATCTGAAAGACGATCGTGATCCAGGCACCCAAAATTCTCAGCCGCCGCGGCATGAGAAAAAGAAACGGGACAATCAATTCGACTCCGAAGACCGCAGCGCACGATATTTTCTGAAGAGATTCCGGCAATTGATGCGCATACCAGGAAAGAGGCGTCGGCAGCGGCTGCGTCTCGTAGTGGAAATTCAGGGCCGTCAGGTTTTTCCAGGTGACATCGCCGCTCAGCAGCTTGACGAGTCCGGATTCCAGCATGAGCCGGAAGATGAGAAATCGCAGCACCCAGATCCCGATGGTTGACGTGGATCGGTTGGTGTATCGAGGCATCACTCCGAATGGAGTTACCAGTATCGCCGCAAATCCCACTTCGAGTAGAAGCGCGTCCCATTGGAACCCGAAGAATTCCTGACCGATCCCGGCAACATTCCAGTAAAGAACATAAAGACCGATTACAGCGGCCATCGGAACAATCCGGAAGAACAGCATGGCGG
>Ga0207650_10000718_pt1 | contig 25775 bp, 25 predicted proteins | sample KBSS63metaG_FD_184325 | JGI IMG/M metagenome (GOLD analysis project Ga0207650, IMG submission 184325) | Switchgrass rhizosphere microbial communities from Kellogg Biological Station, Michigan, USA - KBS S6-3 metaG (SPAdes) (version 2) | ecosystem: Host-associated > Plants > Roots > Rhizosphere...
ACAAGGCGACGAAGCTGGCTGACGACGAGCCTGATTGGGACGACCACGAACCCGGACAGGACACGGGCGGCAAGATGTCCTTTCTGGACCATCTTGACGAGCTACGCCGCCGAATCATCTATTCGGTCGTCGGCGTCGCGGTCGGATTCGGTATCGCGTTCTTCTGGCTCAACGACATCTTTACGTTCGTCTTCAAGCCGATGCAGGCGGTGCTGCCGGCTGGACAGCACCTGATCTACACGGAGCCGGGCGAGCAGTTCTTTCTGATGTTCAAGATCGGGCTGATGGCGGGTCTGATCATCGCCTCACCGATCGTGCTATCGCAGGTCTGGCTGTTCATCGCGCCGGGTCTGTACTCCCACGAAAAGAAGCTCGCGATTCCGTTCGTGCTGATGGGAACCACCCTGTTCGTCGGCGGCGCGGCGTTTTCGCACTACAAGCTGTTCCCGGTCATCTGGCAGTTCTTCGCGACGTCGTCGGTGGACTTCGTCACGTTCATGCCACGCATCGAGCCCGCGTTTTCCTGGTATCTGCGGCTGATGCTCGGCACCGGGCTCACGTTTCAGCTGCCCACCGTGGTGTTGTTCCTGGCGAAGATGGGGCTAATCACGCCGCGATTCATGATTCGCAATTTCAAGTACGCGGTCATCATCATCGCCATTGTCGCGGCCGTGATCTCGCCCGATCCCGGCGGCGTCGGCATGGCGATGATGGGTGGGCCGGTCATCATCCTCTACATCCTCAGCATCGGCCTCGCGTGGCTGTTCGGAAAGAAGCGCAAGAAGGACGACGACGTAGAAACCGCCTGATGGACGATGAATTCGCGGTGCAATGCCCGTATTGCGGCGAGGAGGCGAACATCTACATCGAGCCCGACGTTCAGGGCACGCTCGTTCAGGATTGCGAAGTCTGCTGTAACCCGTGGCGTGTGGACGTGTGGTGGGAGGACGGCGAGCGCCACGTCACCGTCACGCGAGGTGACGGCTCGGAATAGCGCTCACTCGACTTTGACCCTTCTCGTCTCGATCGTCTTTCCGTCGACAATCACATCAATCGAGTAGTCACCGACAGGAAAACCGTCCGCGGCCTCGAACCGGAAGTCGGTTGCCGCCTGGTCGTTGTACGAGACTTTCTTCGTCAGCGTCTGGAGCACCTGGCCGCCCAGGCTCCACTTCACCGTGATTGTGCCCTTACCGCGGCCATTGCTCAGGACGGACACGTACATCGTGTCGTTGGGATGGAACGATGCGGCGTGCGCACCGATGCTGTGATCGCTGTTGAGCGATTTGCCGGTCTGGATGCCCACGACGTTCAGCGGCTCGGATGGGCCGCAGGCACCTGCGAAAAGCGCGAATAGAACGACACACCCAAGCCACGGACGCGGATCCGTTATCGACATCTCAGTAGGACTTCGCAAACCAGGCATTCGCGGTCGCCGGGCGACCACACTTCAGGCATGACTTTCCGTCGGCCCCTGGGCTCGTGAACGGGATGTTCCGGATCGTGGCCTGCGTTTCAGCCTTGATCGCCGCCTCGCATTCCACCGATCCGCACCAGGGCGAGATGACGAAGCCGGGCCGTCCATCCATGATCTGCTTGAACTCGTCGTAGGACGTCGTCTCGCTCGTGTGCTCGGTGCGGAACTGGATGGCGCGGTCGAAGAGCGCCTGCTGAATCGTCACCAGCAACTGCTCGATGTGCCCAGTCAGTCCGTCCATTGGTACGAACGACTTCTCGCGTGTGTCGCGTCGGGCCAGCACCACCTGCGACTTCTCGAGGTCCTTCGGACCGATCTCGAGCCGCAGCGGCACGCCGCGCATCTCCCACTCGTTGAATTTCCAGCCGGGCGTCTGCGAATCACGGTCGTCGAGCATGACGCGGACGCCGTGTGCGACGAGATCGTCGCGGATCGCCTGCGCCTTTGGCAGCACCGTCTCGCGCCAGTTGCCGCGCGGGATCGGGACGATGACGACCTGGTAGGGCGCAACGCGGGGCGGCAGGATCAGGCCGCCCTCGTCGCCGTGCGTCATGATCACGCCGCCGATCATGCGTGTCGACACGCCCCACGACGTCGTCCACGCGTACTGAAGCGACTTGTCCCGCGCCTGGAAACGAATCTCGTAGCTCTTCGAGAAATTCTGCCCGAGGTTGTGCGACGTGCCGGCCTGCAGTGCGCGGCCGTCGCGCATCAGTGCCTCGATCGAGTAGGTACGGTCGGCGCCGGCGAACTTCTCGCTGTCGGTCTTCTGGCCGTCGATGACCGGCATCGCCAGCTCGTTTTCGGCGAAGTCCTTGTAGACGCCGAGCATCTTGCGCGTTTCCTCCTCGGCCTCTGCCGCGGTCTCATGTGCAGTGTGCCCCTCCTGCCAGAGGAACTCTGTGGTGCGCAGGAACAGCCTCGTCACCTTCTCCCAGCGAACGACGTTCGCCCATTGATTGATGAGAATCGGCAGATCGCGCCACGACTGGATCCATTTCGCGTACATCGTGCCGATGATCGTCTCCGACGTCGGGCGGATCACCAGACGCTCTTCGAGCGGCTCGTTCCCTCCCTGGGTGACCCACGCCACCTGAGGCGCGAAACCCTCGACGTGCTCGGCCTCTTTCATCAGCAGGCTCTCGGGGATCAGGAGAGGAAAGTACGCGTTGACGTGACCGGTTGCCTTGAAGCGGCGGTCGAGCGCCTGCTGCATCAGCTCCCAGATCGCATAACCGTACGGACGGATGACCATGCACCCTTTGACCGGTGAATAGTCGGCCAGCTCGGCGCGGCGCACGACATCGATGTACCAGCGGCCGAAGTCCTGGGATTGAGGAGTGATGGATTCCGGATAGTCCGGAATGTCTTGTTCGTTAGCCATGGAGAGTCGGGAATCGGGCGTTATGACGTGCGAAGCACGTCTGCAAAGTGCTTCCTGAAGTGTATATCGTCGCGATTCGGGAAATCGGATCGGTAATGGCCGCCACGTGTTTCTTCGCGGCGCAGGGCGGCTCGCGCGATCAGAAAACCGACCGTCGCCAGGCTTGCCAGGCGGCGGCAGTCGCGGTCTGCGGGCACGGCTGCGCGACGTGACGCGGCAGCGGCGCGCCACGCCGCGAGTTGCGGCACGGCCGCTCGAAGTCCCTCAGCCGTGCGCACGAGGCCGACCTGCTGCCACATCAGATCCCGCATCGTCAACGGTTCCGGCAATGATGGCGTCGACGCTGCCTCGTCGTCGATCGGTGCGGCCAGCGTTGCGGCGAGCGCGGATGCAGCGGAGCCGGATCCGCGCATCGCGTCTGCTGCACGTGCGCCAAAGACGAGCCCTTCGAGCAACGAGTTGCTCGCAAGGCGATTCGCGCCGTGCACCCCGGTGCAGGCCACCTCGCCTGCGGCAAACAGCCCGGACACCGACGTGCGGCCGTGCAGGTCGGTCTCAACACCGCCCATCACGTAATGTGCCGCCGGGCTGACCGGTACCCGATCGGTCGCGAGATCGAATCCTGCTTCGCGGCATGCGCGCGCAATGGTTGGAAAACGATGGCTCACGTAATCCGGAGCCAGATGCGCCATCGTGAGATAGACAGGCGCACCTGTGCGAGCCACCTCCTTGACGATGGCGCGCGCCACAAGATCGCGGGACGCCAGGTCGCCTGCAGGCTCGTACCGCGTCATGAAGGGCTCGCCGGCGCCGTTGATCAGCCGTGCACCTTCCCCGCGCAGCGCCTCGGACAGCAGGAACCGCGGGGCACCTTCCGCGCTGAGGGCGGTCGGATGGAACTGGACGAATTCGAGATCCGCCACGCGCGCGCCAGCATCAAACGCCATCGCGATGCCGTCGCCAGTGGCGATGGCCGGATTCGTCGTCTCGCGGAATACTTGACCGGCGCCGCCGGTCGCCATCAGAGTCCGCGGCGCGTTGATCTGCTGCAGCGCGCCATCGCGTCCAACGAACGTGGCCCCCACACACTCACCGGTGCGAGTCGTGACCAGCGACATCACCAGCGCATCGTCGTAGACCGTCACCCGTGGATGTGCGGCAACCTTCTGCCACAGCACCCGCCCGATCTCGCGACCAGTCGCATCGCGCGCATGCAGGACGCGTCGAACGGAGTGCGCGGCCTCCCGTCCGAGCGCAGGCTGCCCGCTGCCGTCGCGATCGAACTCAGCACCCCAGTCGATCAGCTCACGAACGTACCGGGGCCCCTCCTCCGTGAGCGCACGCACGGCCTCGGGCACACACAGGCCGTCGCCTGCGGCGATCGTATCGCTCGCGTGCAGCTCGGGAGAGTCGTCGGGACCGAAGGCGGCAGCAATGCCGCCCTGCGCATACCCCGTGTTGCTCTCTCGCGGATCGGCCTTGGTGAGGATGACGACACGGCCGGCATCGGCAAGGGAGATCGCCGCGCGCAGACCGGCGATGCCGCTGCCGATCACCAGGAAGTCACCGCCAATGGGCACGGTGCTATCCTATCAATGCCGCACTGAGCAACCGGGGCAATCTCCGGCGACTCTGTCGATAGACGCTCTCCCGTGACCAGTTCCCCTGCGCAGCCTGTCCACGTCGACGTCCAGACCGGCGATCGCACATCAGCGATCTGGCTCGGGGAGGGATTGACGGCGCGCCTCCCCGAACTGCTCGACGCGCACCAGGTGGGCACGCGCCGATTCGTGGTCTCGAGCCCGGTGATCTGGCGTTTGCACGGAGCGGCCATTCAGCATGCCCTCGGCGACGTCGAAGCGATCCTGATTCCGGACGGCGAACGCTACAAGAATCTGGCGTCCGTATCGCGGATCTACGAGGCGCTGATTCGCGCCGCCGCGGACCGCGGAAGCGCCCTCATCGCGGTTGGCGGTGGCGTGATCGGCGACACGGCCGGGTTCGCGGCGGCCACCTACTTGCGCGGTATCACCCTCGTACATGTCCCGACAACGCTGCTCGCGCAGGTGGACAGCTCAATCGGCGGCAAGGTCGGCGTTAATCACACGCTCGGCAAGAACCTGATCGGCGCCTTTCATCAACCGGCGCTCGTCGTCATCGACCCGCTGCTCCTCAGCACACTGCCCCGCCGTGAGTTCCGGTCGGGTCTGTACGAGGTCGTCAAATACGGCATGATCGCGAGGCGTGCGCTGTTCGAGCGGGTCGCACACGAAACGAAGGCGATCTTCGCCCGAGACCCCGCCGTCCTCGGCCCCGCCATCGTCGAATCGTGCCGGATCAAGGCGGAGGTGGTATCGAAGGACGAGCGCGAAGGTGGCCTGCGACGTATCCTGAATTTCGGCCACACCGTCGGTCACGCGCTGGAAGCCGTCACGAAATACCGGCGCTTTCGCCACGGTGAAGCGATTGCGTACGGCATGCTGGCCGCCGCCGACCTCGCCGTCGCGCGCGGAGCGCTTGCGGATCGCGAGCGCCAGGCGCTGGCGCACCTGATCACGCTGCTGGGGCCGCTTCCGCCGATCGGCGACCTCTCGATCGCGGAAGTGCTCGAATCCGTTCGACGCGACAAGAAGGTCGTGCATGGGAAGCTGCACTTCGTCATCGCGATCGAGATCGGGGCGACGATGACCGTCGACGATGTGACCGAAGCGGAGCTCCGCGAGGTGCTCGTGCGAATCGGGTTGAAGCACTAGACGGGCCGGCCAAGGCCGGACCCACGTCCTAGCCGTCCTCCGAGACTCCGTATTCCTTCAATTTCTGCAGCATCGTCTTGTAGCTGATTTGCAGCGCTTCGGCCGCGCGCTGCTTGTTTCCGGCGGCTTCGCTGAGCGCTCGATCCAGTTTCCGCCGTTCGACCTCGCTGGTCACGCGCCGGAGCGCTTCGGTCATCGTGCCCGACAGATCGATCTCTTCCCAGGGCGACGCTGCAGGAGTGGCGGTCACCGGTTGGCGGAAGGACAAGTTCAGGTGGCGCGGCTGGATGGTGTCGCCGTCACAGAGAATCACCGCGCGTTCGATGCAGTTCTGCAGTTCACGCACGTTCCCCGGCCACGAATAGGTGTTGAGCTCGTCGAGTGCCGAGGCCGAGAGCGTCAGCGGCTTCTTGTTCAAGTCACGGCAGAAGCGATCGACGAAGTGCCGCGCCAGGATCACCACGTCCTGCGTGCGTTCACGCAGCGGCGGAATCTGGATAGGAAATACGGAGAGTCGGAAAAACAGGTCTTCACGAAACTGACGCTCAGCCACGCGCTGCTTCAGGTTCCGGTTGGTGGCGGCCACAACGCGGACATCGACGAGGAGCGACTGAGTACCACCGACGCGCTCGAACCGCTTCTCTTCCAGGGCCCGCAGGATCTTCGCCTGCAGGGCCAGTGGCAGATCGCCGATTTCGTCGAGAAAGAGCGTGCCCCGGTGCGCGAGCTCAAAACGGCCGGCCTTGCGCGCCACAGCGCCCGTAAACGCGCCCTTCTCGTGGCCAAACAACTCCGTCTCGAGCAGCGTGTCCGGGATCGCAGCGCAATTGATCGCAACAAACGGCGCATCGGCGCGCGGACTGAGCGCGTGCAGACCGCGAGCGAACAACTCCTTGCCAGTCCCGCTCTCCCCTTCGAGGAGAACGGTCGCGTCGGTAGCCGCCGCTCGATGAAGCTGCTGCAGTACGTGGCGCAGCTTGCCGTCTTCGCCGATAATGCGCGGCGCGCCGCGCCGCTCGGCCATCTCCTCCTTGAGGAGAATGTACTCGGCCATCATCCTGCGCTGGGCGATGGCCCGCTCCACCATCAGCAGCAAGTGGTCGGGATCGACGGGCTTTGCGAGAAAATCCGTCGCGCCTTCGCGCATTGCGGTCACGGCATCTTGAATGCTGCCGTACGCCGTCATCACGACGACTGGAAGCTCGGGGTCCATCTCCTTCGCAGCCCGCAGAACGCCGAAGCCGTCGCCTGTAGGCAGTTTGAGATCGGTGAGCACGACTGCCGGACGCGACTGACGGAGTTGGTGAATCGCCTCAGTCTCGTCTCGCGCTTCGAGGACGACGTGGCCTTGCGCCTCGAGCGCATGGCGAAGCATGGCGCGCAGCGAATCCTTGTCTTCGACAAGGAGGACGGGAAACGACGCTATCGAGGGCACCAGACCTGTTTCATGTCCTTCGATTGTCTCATCATCACCGAATCTCCCGCCACGAGATCACCCGGACAATCCCACCGTCGCGGTGCGCGACCACCTCAATCCTGCGGTGAGCAGAGTACGCGGCAAACCCGGCCGCCCGCAGGAGCACAACGTCATGCCCGGGCGCATTGACGTCGCCGTCATCTGTCAGCGGGTCCGCGTCGGTCTCGAGAGGGTCATCGCCAATCCACACGACGACGTAAACGTGCGGGGCGTCGCCAGCAGGGGTCAGATCGCGTAGCCAGCCAGAGCCGTAAATCTGCCAACGAGCATTGTTGACGCCCCATGGCCGGTCAGCCGTGACAGCGTCCATCTGCGCGGCAGTGCAGCCAGGCTGACCGCATCGCTCGATATCGGTGGCCGTCGCCAAATCCAGCTCCGCGCCATCGGGCAAACGGCGCACGCCAGCCGCACCATCGCTGAAGCTTGAAGCTGCAGTGCCCTGCAAGATCGCGTTCAAATCCGGTGTAGCGGCCAGGTCCGGCAGCACGCGAACAATTGCTGCTTCAGCGCCGCTCGACGCCGCCGCACTTTCGCGAAAAGTCGCCGAAATGGTCGCTTCACTACTGACGACCGCGACAAGAGCCCCGCCGAGCGCGAGGAAGAGCATCGCGCAGAGCAGCACGAGGACGAGTGCCATCCCGCGATCATCGCGCCACATGAGTGTTCCTGGGCATGACGTCGAGCGTGACGTCCTCGTCTGGAACGGATCGCCACGGATCGCCGGCGGATCCGCCGTTTGCGAACCAGACGCCAGGCAAGCCGCGGAACGGGCGGGCCGCCTGGAGTCTCAGGTGCACGCGAACACGCCGGACGCGCAGCAGATCGGCGTCGAACCTGAAAGCATGTGCGGCGTCCGGGCACCAGGGACCGTCGACCAGCAGGGCCTGCCCAATCGGGACCTCACCAGCGCCGAGGTTCTGCAACCGTGGCACGTAGCGTCCGGTGTCGTTGGCGATCGTGCAATTCTCGCCCGCTCCCCATACATCCGCGGGATCGTCGATCGCGGGCGGCGGCGGGAGCGGGCCGTAGGTCACCCGCACGTCACCGTTGGCGTTGAGCGACGTCACCGGCGGATCGCCGCTGCCGAAATACTCGAACTGAATAGCAATCACGTCTTCCACGGCAGGCTGATCGGACAGGTGACCGTCGTATTGCATCAACTGCCAGATTCCCTCAACGTCCTGTTTCAAGTGATAGGTATGGGACTCGGAGGGGACGACGGCTCCGCGCGCTACGGCTTCGATCGAGTCGGTTACGGTGGATGCGACGTTGTCCCTGTAGAAGACGCCTCGAAAGATGTCGCTATTAACGTCGCCGATGCGATACGGCAGAACCAGCGACGCGCGCCTGAGATCAGCGGACAACAGCTCGACGACGACGCGCGTACGCTGGGTGAGGCTGGCCACTTCCGGGTGCGCAGCGAAGCTGCGCTGAAGAGGAACGACGGCCGCGAGCGCGGCGCCGGTCACGAGCGTGGTGATGCAAGCCGCGACGAGCAATTCGGCGAGCGTCATGGCGTCGGAATCCACCCACCGGTGATTCGGACTTCGCGCCCTGTGATTCCCCGAGGAGCCAGCGTTACGCCTACGGTAAGAATGCGGGCGTCCGGGGACAAGGCTGCGACGGACCAGCGACGTTCGAACAGACGCGAGACGGCGCCCTGCGGCGGCTGCCCGCGCGCGTCGACCGTGTCCCCGCCGGCAACCGGAGCGGCCGACGAGCGCAGTTCCTCGAGCTTGGAGACAGCCAGCATCGTCGCTTCCGTACGACTTCGCGCGTCCATCAGCATGGTGACTGCGGCCGTCGAAAGATGGCCTACGGAAAGCAGAGCCGTCGCCAGCAGGGCGCAGGCGATCAGCGTTTCGATGAGAGAGAAACCTTCGTCTCGTGTCGAATCGCGCATGTCACGCGACGAGAGCAAAAGCGTGGCCCTGAGTGGGCTCGCTCGTCAGCCCAGGTTCCCCTCGAGAAATCGAGGCAAGCGCTCGAGACCGATTGCGCTCGCAGCGAAATCTGCAACGTTTGAGGCGGGCGAATTCCGCAGAAACTGCGTACAAGAAAAAGGCCGACCTCATGGTCGGCCTCATCCAAAGTCGCCGCGTTTCCGCGTTGGGACTCTGTCAGCGCAGCCAGCCCGGCGGGACGCCCGCCCTCCGTGCCTCTTCCTGCATGTCGGCAATCGCCTTGGTCTGCTGGACAATCTCGTCCTTTACCCGCTGGAGTTCCGTGAGCGCCTTCTGACGATCACGGGCAATGGCGTCGCGCTGTGCCGCGTCGTCGCGCGCTGTGAAATCGGCGCTGAGAGCATTGATGCGGCTCTGCAGGGCCTCGGCAAACGCCTGCGAGCGCTGCAGCGCATCCCGGGCACCCTGCATCTTCATCCGCCACGACGCTTCCTGGGCCTTGCGATCACCTTCTGGTTTAGGTTTCTTGTCTGCGGCCCCGTCGATTCCTTTGTCTGAGGTCGATGCGGGTGCCGGTGCAACCGGAACCGATGGCGCCGGAACCGAGCGAATCGTGTCGTTGGTGAGGACCTTGCCAGGCGTCTTGACTGCCTTGCGGCGCGCCTCTTCCTTCTTCGCCATTTCTCCGAGCGACTGCGCGGCCGCCGGCGCCGCAATCGCCACGGTCAGCCCGATGGCGGAAAGCAGCCGCACGAGAGAGACGACGTGTCGATCTGTCATTGTTTTGATTTTAGCTCTTCGATCCGCTTTCCCTACTTGTCGGCCGTCGGGCCGGAATCCTTCACTTTGCGGAACCGTCGGGTGGGTCAGAACCACCGCTTCAGTAGCTGCTCCAGGTGAACTGATGCAGGATGGGATTCCCCTGCGTGATCGCGTATTTGAGCAGGTTGCGATCGTAGTGAATCGCGGCGTTGCCACCCCCGGAGACGGTGGCAGTAATGATGGCGCCATAGAAGTCGCCGGTGCCATTGAGTTCAGCCGCTGCATTCGGAGCCAGTACGAGCGCTGCTGTTGCGGAGTTTCCTGTCAACTTCACCGTCCCGGTACCTCCGTAAACGAACTGCAAGTTCGTCGAGTTGTAGCTCGGGTTCGAGACGGCTCCGCCGCTGAGATCGATTGGAACGCTCTCACCTACACCAGCCACCTGGAAGATGACAGGGCCGCTGTCGACGACAATCGTCGAGCCGCCGGCCAAACTGAGGCTATTCACTACATAGGTGCCTGCACTCAAATGCATCGTCGCGCCGCCAGTCACCTGGACGTTACCGAGCGTAACGACCGTTGAGGCGGTCGGCGGCGTAATCGTGACACCCACGCCAGCGTTCGGCGTGCAATAGGGCACGCCGGCAGGACATCCGGCGGCCTTCTGGATTGCGTCGGTCGTCGTCGGGGGCAGGGGGTTCGGCGGCGGCGGCGTCGAGAAACTGACAGGCTGCGAGAGTGGTGTGATTCCGCCAGTGATATTTGCGGTGGTGGAGGTCGCGGTCACAGTGCCGCCGCCACACGCGCCGACGCCTGTACGCGGAGTGGACAGTGAACCGTTAATGAGACCGCCGCCGTTGAAGTTGCCGTTCGTGCCGATATTGCCATCCGAGGGCGACGGCGTCATCCAGTTGTTCGCGACGGTCGAATCGTAGCTGTCGGTGAATGCTCCACCAACGAAGGTAATCGAATTGCACTGATCGTTGGTGGCGAACGCCGCGTAACTGTACACCGGCTTGTCGGTGGTCTCCAGCACCGCGCTGACCTGAACCGTTGCGGCGCCCGCGCCATCGATCGACCCGGCCCCCGTGATTCGCCACATCTGGATCGTGAACGGAGCGCCGGTAATGCCGTCCGTCATGACTTTCATTGTCAGCAGCGTGGCGCTGGCGACGTACGCGGTGCGTCCGGAGCCGGCCGTGAGCGTTCCAGCCGAATTTCCCGCAAACGCGTTCTGTGTCGCCGGAATCGGATAGTTGGACGGGACTGCCGGATCGCTGGACAGCACCACAGGGGCGTTATTCCAGCGGACAGGTGACTGCGTGGTGTCGTACGCGGCGACGGGATCTGCGCCAGCGGCGGATGGCGCCACGTAGGTGTTCAGCAGATAGTTTGTCGCCGCGGAGACGCCCGATTCGGCCGCGTACCGCGACTGCGTCGACGTCTGATAGTTCATGCTCGAGAGCGTCTCATTGCGCGACACAAACGTCAGCGACGCGCCGACCAGCGACATCGCCATGACCATGAACATGACGAGCACGAGCGCGATACCGCGCTCGCCTGATCGGTCCAGATTCTGATCCCGTTGCATCCGTTGCTCCTCGAGAATCGTCATGGCAGCAGCGCCGCCACGCTTGCGGGCATCGGCTGCACCCGGTTGGAGTTGCCGAGGCCGGCCATCTGCCAGACGTTGAACACATTCCGCGGCGACACGTTGAGCAGGGCCTTACTCTCGGTCTGGAAGTCCCGCGTATTCGCGTCTCGGTTCTGTGTGCGAACGGTCAGCGTAATCGCCACGTCAATGACGTACGTCACGCCTCCGGCCGACTGCGTCTGATACGTGAAGCACGGCGTGCCGCCCGGGTTGGCGAGGATGTTGTCGATCAGCACCATGTCGACGGTGTAAGCCTGTTTCGCACCCGCATTGAACGGCATCGAGTTTCGATACAGGCGCCCGCTGGCGATGTCACACCAATACTCGACGTAGACCATGCGGCCGTTGCCGTCGATGTCGCCGAAGATTTTCAGTTTCGTCGCCGTCGAGCCGTTGCCCCCCGCCGGGACCACGCCCGCCGCAAAGCCACCAGTCACCGAGATCGGAACGCCCGCGGCGTGCGCACTATCCATCGCCGTCGTCGTCAGCACGTTGGCGGCGATCGCGGTGACCGTCACGGTCTCCGAGTTCGCGCCCGTATCGAGCAAGAGCCGCTCGCCCACGAACATGTCGGTGGCCGAACTCACCGTTGCCAGCGTTGCGCCGACAACCGTCGGGGCGGTGAGCGTGACGGCTGCCGGCAGCGCGATCCGGCCGGCCTGCCCCACCTCCTGCGACAGCAACTGCGTCGCATTGCGGACGCCGGAATGCATGTCGGTGCGGTTCATGATGGTGTTGTGCAGGGCCGACATGTCCATGACGCCCTTGAGAACCGTGCCGCTCACAATCGTCAGCACGAGAAGCGCGACCATCAATTCGATGAGCGTGAACCCCTCGTTACCAGACGCCGCACGCCGCTGCAGTGAATGTAGAGTCATGATCAGAACGGGGATGTCTTCAGCAGGCTGACCGTCGATTGCGGCAGCAGACCGGGGCCTCCGAACGCCAGCGCGTTCACGCGCGCGACCACCGTGATCTGCTTCAGGTTTGGCCGTACCTGCGTGATCTGCCACGCGCGCATGTAGTACCAGCCCGCAGGCGGGCCGCCGCCTGCGGCCAGCACATTACCGTTGACGTCAAGATAGTCGGCATAGAGGGCTGAAGGGGCCGCGGTATTGATGCTGCCACCAATCGCCAGGCCGCTTCCGCCCGTATTCGGCGCTGGAAACACACGCGTATCGGTGCTCGCGTCGCCGTAGGCGAGCGCCACGAGCTGCTCGATCTTGTCCTGCGCGTACTCTGCCGTCCTGGCGCTCAAATGGCCCTGGTTCTCCGACATCTTCGCGGCGAGGATGCCGAGTGGCAGCACGCCGGCCGCCACCACGGCAAGAATGCAGAGCGCAACCATCGTTTCAAGCAGGGTGAAGCCGCGCTGATCGCTTGTCACTGTCGTACCCAGACATTGTCGCGGGCCGGCGACCACCACGACTTGATGAGAGGCGTCATCGTGACGGTGGTGCCGTACACCGCCGATCCGTCCGTGACGTAGAGGCCGCTATTGCCCGTCACCACGCCTGCCGGCGGCAGCGCATTGGTCACAGGCATGCCACGTGAGTTGAACGTGATGCATGCCGTATTCGCGACGTTGGCGCCCGCGTCGTTCGTGCAGACGGGCGACTGGCCGATGGCGGCCTGGGTGTTCGGCGGCGGCTGCGTGATGCCGGTGAAGCCGAACGTCACACCATCGGCGAGCGCCTGTACGCCGCTGTCGTCCACCCACTGGTTCGTGGTCTTGTTCCAGACCTGCAGCCGGAACGTCCGCGCGCCCAGGTCCGCGTAGACCCGTGCCCGTGAGAATTGCGCCGCGGCCCGCATCTTGGCGAGCCCGACCAGGTTGTTGATCGCCTGGGCGCTTCCCTTCAGCTTGTAGCCGCTCATCATGCTCGTCGTCGATGGCAGCGCGATCGCCGAGACGAGGCAGATGATCGCGACGACGACGAGAGTGTCGATCAGCGTGAAGCCGGCGTCGCTGGTGGAGCGTAATGCCGACGGTCGTGCGATGAGAGCCTGTCTTGCCACGGCTCTCACTTGAGCAACGGCTCTGCCACTGCCTGAGACGGCTCACCGAATGGATATAAGTTGCTTTTCTAGTGTTACTTAGACGGCGTGATCAGCATTGCAATCGACCTTACTGAAATTCTGACAACGGCGTTTTTGTTACTCAGAGTAACAGCCGTGGAATCAGCCTTCGGCGGTTGGAATGGAAATCTGTATGCTGGCCCCGCCACCGCGGGCGTCAGCGACCGTCACGCGGCCGTTGTGCAGGACAACGATCTTCTGAACGATCGCCAGGCCAAGACCGGTGCCCTGTGATCGCGTGGTGAAGAACGGTTGAAAGATCCGCTCGCGCGCGGCGGGCGGGATGCCAGGGCCATTGTCCTCGACCGACATGCGGCAGCTGTGATGGGACGCGTCCACCCATCCACGGATGCGGATGTCCGGCGCGACACCGGCTCCCTCGCAGGCGTCGACGGCGTTCCGCACAAGGTTTCCAAACACCTGCCGCAGCATCACCTCGTCGCCGAGGATGTCGGCGAATGTGCCCTCGACAGTCAAAGACGTCGACGCCGGCAGCTCGTATCGAAGGTCGTCAGCAGCACGTCGAACGATGAGTCCGAGGTCGACGCGCGAGAGTGCGATGTTCTCCGGTCGCGCGAAGCTGAGAAAGTTGGTGACCACTTTTCCGAGGGCGTCGGCTTCCTGCCGGATGCCTTCGACGTATGGCTGGTACTTCGCGGGCATGGCCTCAACGTCAATCAATCGGCTGTAGCCGTGAATCGTCGCCAAACCGTTGCGGAATTCATGTGCGAGGCCCGCTGTCAGTTCGCCCAGCCTTGCCAGCGTCTCTTTCAATCGCAGCTGCTCTTCGAGCTCGACGACGGCCGTCAAGTCCGAGAACAGACAAATGACACCCGGTGCGGTATCGGCGTTGCCGTCGTGCTCGCCAGCGGGCGTGGTCGCCGCTGCCGCGGCGGTCTCGTCCAGATGCGGCAACGGCTTGCCCAGCGGAGAGACGGTCACGCCAAGATGAATGGTGCTGCTGCCCTCGATCTGCACCGATCGTCGAACGATCGGGCGCGCCGTCAGCAGGCACTCTTCAATCAGCCGCACGAGCGGCGTCAGTGCTGCGAGAACCGTGTGATAGTCGAACCCGATCGGATCGCCTTTGACGCCGACCATCGTGCGTCCGGCGCCGTTGAAGATCTCGACGCGACCCGTGCGCTCGACGACCAGCAGCCCGGCGGTCAGGCTTTCGACAATGTCTCCGCTCAACTGCTCGGACGCGGCGGCACGGGCGGTCATCGCCTGTTCCTGCGCCTTCAGTTTTACGACTGCCTCCTGAAGCGCAGCGGCAAGCATCGGGCTCTCGCCGCCGCGTTCGGTCAGCCTGCGGCGCGCGTCGCGCGCGCCTGCGGCGAACCGCAGCAGCGTGAACACGAGCACCGCCGCCAGGCCGGCGACGACGGCCGTCAGCCCGAGAAAGGCGTAGCCCTGCTGAGTCACCGATAGAATCCGAGGTACCAGGTCAGAATGACGTCACCGGCAACGGCGGCCGTCAAGGCGCCGACGGCGAGGAAGGTCCCGAATGGGAGCATCGACTTCATGCCGCCACGGCCCAACGCTATGGCGCCGACGCCGATCAGGGATCCTGCGAACGAGGACAGCACCAAGGTCACGAGCATCAGCTTCCAGCCGAGAAACGCCCCGATCATCGCGAGCATCTTGACATCGCCCATGCCGAGACCCTCGATGCCGCGAAAGCGATACCATGCTTCGGCGATCGCAAACAGGAGACCGCCTCCCGCGACTAACCCAATCAGCGATGCCTTCCACCCGGGCGGCAGCACGAGGCTCAGTGCGAACCCGATGACGATGCCCGGAACGGTGATGACGTTCGGCAACAGATAGTGCTGAAGATCAATCATGAAGAGCACGATCATGGCGCACGTAAACGCCAGCCTCACTGCGAGGAGCGGTGTCCACCCGTAGATAAAGTACCCCGCGATGAACAGCGCAGCAGTGATCGCCTCCACGATCGGATACATCACCGAGATGCGCTCGCCGCATGTGCGGCACCGTCCGCGTAGCACCAGCCAGCTCACGACCGGGATGTTTTCGTACCACGCGAGCGACCGATCGCACGTCGTGCAGCGCGACGCCGGCCAGTTGACAGACTGCCCGCGCGGCAGGCGGTAGATGCAGACGTTCAGGAAGCTCCCCACAACCAGTCCGAGAACGCCGAGCAGGAGCGTCAGCTGAGGCGTCACGCCGGTTTCTCTGTGGGCAGTGGCCAGAGGGGTGAATCGTCGGCCAGCGTGACGTCACCCCACCAGGGGTTCAAGACGTACTCGTGCCCGTCTGGATCAAGCGGCGCACGACGCAGGAGGCCCGCACGCACCATGTCGTCCCACCGCGGCGGCGGATTTCCGAATCGGCGCTCGTATTCCGCCGTCAGCTGTTCGAGCACAGCAATCGAGTCGATCGCATCCAGCTGCTTCAGCCGGCGTGCGGCGTCGGCGCGCAGCCAGCTGGCGTCGGACTTGAGGAGCTGCTGATAGAGCACGCGCGACGATCGTGTGTCGCGACCGGCGGCGAGCGTATTGGCTGCCAGCGGGCGAAGCCAGACGTCGGCGCGCTCGCCGTCCTTCTTCGCGCCCGGTGTCTCTGCTGCGCGCAGGAACCACTCAGCCGCGTCCTTGTAATCACCATCACGGTAGTGGACAAAGCCGACGTCGTACGGGTACTGCCACCGGTCAGGCCGCGCCGCGATGCCTTTCTCCAGGAGGCGAATTGCCAGGTCAGATCGTCCTGGCCCGCCGGGCTTCTTCTCGGACAGAAAGAAGGCGCCGAACTCATACGCAATGTTGAAATTCGGATCGAGCGCGGTCGTGAGATCGAGCAACGGGTACAGCAGCGCGTACGACTTGCTGGCAGCGTCCGAAAGCCGAGTACCACCGTAGTACTGAATCGCCCGGATCCAGTACAAATCTGCGACCAGCGCATCGTACGAGAGTGCCAGCCGCGTCAGCACCGCCGGCGAGCTGACATACAGGACCTGCTGCGTCGCTTCCGCCTGCGTAAACCGCTGCTCGCGTACCATCTGCAGCCTGACGACACCCATCGTCAGCACCGCGATGGTGAGAAACCCGGCTCCGAGTTTCGTGACGCCCTTCACGCTACTTGAAATCCCTTCGCGCGAAAATCATGACCGATGCCGTCAGCAGCAGTGCGATGTAGATCAACGCGTATCCGGCGGTCAGCGACAGATACCCAGGCTGAATCGGTAACGCGTGCACCACCTCGGTCTTGATATCGAACGCAGCGAAGTTCGGGAGCAGGTAGTACAACGCGCGGCCGATCAATCCGGCCGCCGGCGATTTGACGACCTGCTCAAAGTTCTTCAGGTCGGCGCCAAACTGCCCGGCCACATAGAGGCCGAACGTCAGGCCGGCCGACAACAGCGCGCTCGACGAGAATGTGGACCAGAACAGCGCGAGCGCGGTGACCAGCGCCAGCTCGAGACCGATCATCATGACGGCCAGCAGCAGCCGGGGGTCCGTCGGGGGGGCTGACGCGGCTTTCAGCGCCGCCTCCGAGAGCGTGCTCCCGATATAGGCCAGCACCAGGTAGTACGCGAGCGCCATCACCGCCAAGTTGACGAACAGCGTGCCGACCAGACCAATGTATTTGCCAAGCAGCAGTTCGTGGCGACGAACTGGCTTGGCCAGAACCGCGTAGATGCTGCGACGATCGATCTCCCGCGCGATCAACCCGATGCCGATGAAGACGGCGATAAAGAGTCCCATCAGCGACATCGCCGCCAGCCCCAGGTCCTTGATGATCTTCAGATCCTCGCCAGCCGTCAGCTGACCAATGAGATAGGACACCGCCATCAGGATCACGGCGAAGGCCACGATGCTGTACAGGACCTTGTCGCGAACCGAATCCCTGAATACATGCAGGGCCACGAGCCCGATCGTGCGCATCAGTCGAACGATCGGCGAGGCCCCTGCTGCACGTGGGCCATAAAAAAGTCCTCGAGCGTGTCGCGAACCGGATTGATCGCCACCAGCTCCGCACCGACAGACTTCGCCAGGGCGATGGCCTCCTCCGATGAGGCCGTCGATGGGAGCACGACGTGATATCGGCTGTCACCGATGGCTGTCGCTGCGGCGCCGCGTGCGGCCAGCGCCGCAGCCGCGTCGGCGGTGACTCCCGCCAGCACCAGGTCCCATCCGCGGATACGGAACGGCACCATCTCGGCAAGCGAGCCCGAGGCAGCCAGCTTCCCACCGGCCACGATGCCGACGCGGTTACACAATGTTTCCGCGTCGCCAAGGATGTGCGAGCTGAAAAATACAGTGGCGCCACGATCTCGCAGACGCAGGATGATGTCGCGCACGTCGCGGCGGCCAATCGGATCCAGGCCCGACATCGGTTCATCCAGGAAGACGACGTCGGGATCGTTAATCAGCGCCTGAGCGAGACCAACGCGCTGAATCATCCCTTTCGAGTACTTCCGGAGTTGCAGACGACGCTCGGCGCCGAGACCGACTTCGTCGAGCAGCGTGGACACCCGACGGCGGCGTTCCTCACCCCGGTATCCAAAAAGCGCCGCGAAATAGCCGAGCAACTCCTCCGCTGACACGTTGTCGTAGAACGTGGGGTTCTCAGGCAGATACCCGATGTGCCGACGCATTGCGACATCGCCAACGGGCCGATCGAGAATAAACGCGCGTCCCGCCGTCGGAAATATGAGCTGCATCAGCAGCTTCAGCGTTGTCGTCTTGCCGGCGCCGTTCGGTCCGAGAAAACCAAACACTTCGCCGGCGGCGACCTCGAGGTTCAGATTGTCGAGCGCGACGTAGGGACGACTCCGCCAGAAGCCGACGGAATAGTGCTTCGTCAGGCCCTCTGTGCGGATGGCGTGCATCTTATGAGGCGGCGCCCGTCTTCTTCAGGAAGTACTGAATCGTGGCGTCGAGATACGCCGGGCGTGGATTGACGTCGAATTTGACGCCGTTGATGTAGAACGTCGGCGTCCCCGTGACTCCGAGTTTGTTCGCCAGTTGCACGTCCACACGGACCGCCGGCAGCACCTTCGGGTATTGGGCATCGAAGTCGTCGATCTGCGCCACCTCATGCAACCCGCGCTTCAACTGGTCCTTGGTCATCTCGAACGACTGGTTGGTGAACAGCCACGTTTCCATCTCGGACGCCTTGTTCTTCGTCCGCGCGAGTCGAACGGCCACGGCTGCCTCACAGGCCATCTGATGATTCAGCTGCAGGCCGCACTCGGGCTCGAGCGGGAGATCTTTCGTCTGGAAGACGAAGACGCCTGGATATTCCTTCTCGTACTTCTCAATGATGCCGCGGTACATCGCCCACGTCTGACGGCAGGACGGGCACTGATAGTCATTGAACTTGGTCAGCAGCACCTTCGTGGAGCCGCTTGGCAGCAGGGCGGCTTCCGAGACGGGCGCCTTCGACTCGAGATACCTGTCCCATTCGGCGATCTGATCGGGCGCGAGCGTTTCGAGCGGCGGTTCCGGCGCGGCCTCGATGGTCTGGGCAGCCGCGGAGCCGAATTCCTGCGGATGCGGAAACAGCACGAGCAACGCAATGGACGCGGCTACCCACGCGACGGTCATCGTCGTTCCGGACTGGCTCTTCGTCAGCCCGGACAGGTCTTCGCCGAGTCGTGCGGGAATGGCGGTCAGCGATGTGGCGGCAGCCGCGGACACGAGGAAGATTCCGGCCACGCTCACGTACATCGTGATACAGAGGGGACATGCCGCTCCAAGCTTGAAGAACGAGGCATACCCGTAATAGAAGACGACGGCGAGCCCCATCGTCGCGAGCACGAAGATATAGCCGGCAACCCGACCCGCGAGTTCCGAGCTCGTCTGGCGCATTCCCCAGAAGGCCAGCAACAGCACCGCGGCGGACCAGATGGCGCCGCCCGATGCGATCGGGATCCCCTTCACGGTTGCGTAACTGCTCTCGAGGACCTGCTGACAGCTGACCGTCGCACTGATGTCGCAGAAGCTCGAATAGCCCGGGTCAGTCATCAGGCGGTAATGGACGACCAACGCGGTCACCGATACGCCGAGACCGAGCAGGGCAAGACTAATCAACGCATATCGATAGCGACTGAGCATAGGTGCCTTCATTGTAAGACGCGCCAGAGCTTACCGTACGTGCGAAGGGACGCCACGTGGCGTCCCTTCGCTGTCTGTCCGCGACGCGGACAGGCTGTTCGTTCGACCGCTTACTGGATGAAGTCGGTGAGTGCCGCCGGAATCGGGTTGGCGATCGTCGCGGTGTTGCTGAAGTAGATCGTGCCGCGGTGGTCGCTGGCGAACGAGCGCGTGCCCGTCTGGCCACGGCTGACCGGGTCCGCCACAACGTGATACATCGCACGCGAGGCCGCCGCCGCCACGTTGCAGGTATTCGCCGCCGCCAGCACGTCGCGGTTCGCCGCGTCCGCGTTGTTGTTGACGTCGATCACGTAGCCGCTCTTCGCCGTTGCCGCGACATCCGCCTTCTCGAGGTCGGGCGAAATGAAGGGCGCACCGCCGGCAGGCGCCTTCGCCAGGTCCGCGTTGCTCTGCGCGTATCCGCCGCCGCCGCAGCTGGACGCAAACGCCGTCTCGCCGCTGTTGATGGCGCGAACAGAACCGATGGCCGACGCCTCGTTACCCGACTGACGCGCACGCAGCAGGCCGGGAACCGCGATAGCCGCGATGATGCCGATGATCGCCACGACGATCAGCAGCTCGATCAGGGTGAATCCTTCGTTCTTCTGCAGCTTCTTCACTTTGCTCTCCTTGAATCTCGAGCCGGTCGCCCGGCGGAATCTTTCGAATGCTTTCCTCTAAGGCAACCGTAATGCCATGCTCGAGACGGCCCCGTCGATCCCCTCTAACCTGCTGAATGGGGACATGTTGTGGGTTATTCCCCACCCTCGACTCGTCACGATCGGCATGCCACTTTGCGGCACTCTGCCAAAAACCGTCAACGCGCGTTGTCAACAATTGACGATCGGTGACGATCGTTAAGACGTCGATCCAACGAAGACGGCCCTAGGCGTGCCGCGCGCTTCCATGCAGCGACGGGTCACTGAATGAAATCCAGGCCGGCCGGGATTGGATTCGGTATCGACGCGGTGCTGCTGTAGTAAATCGTGCCCCGGCGGTCGCTGCCAAACGACCGCGTGCCGTTCACGCCGCGCCCGAGGGGATCGGCAGCCACGTGATACATCGCCCGCGAGTTCTCCGCCGAGTCGTTGCACGTGTCGGCAGCCATCTGGACGTCGCGATTGTCCGGGTCGGCGTTGTCATTGATATCGACGATGTAGCCGGTCTTTGCGTTCGTCGCCAGATCCGCCTTCTCCAGATCCGGCGAGATGAATGCCGGCGAGCCGGTCGGCGCTTTGGCCAGATCCGCGTTGCTCTGCGCGTACCCTCCACCGCCGCAACTCGACGCGTAGGCGGCCTGCCCGCTGATCACCGCACGCATCGACCCGAGCGCCGACGCTTCATTGCCCGACTGACGGGCGCGGGCGAGCGAGATCACCGCAATCGAGGCGAGGATCCCGATTATCGCCACGGCGATCAGCAGCTCAATCAGCGTGAACCCGCCGTCCGATTTGTCCCGGTTCGCCGGGCTCAGCAACACTTGCGCCACACCTGTACTTGACAGGACTGTCGGTGTAAGACGCTGAATTCTTTAGAGATACCGGGCGCTACAGCGCACCCCTTCATGAATTCTAGGGGAGCACGGGGCGGTGTCAACCTCAGCGGAGATTGAACTTCTTCGCGTAATAGCGGAAGGACCGGAAGCTCATCCCCAGGAGCTCAGCGGCCTTTGTCTGAACTCCCCCGGAACGCTCGAGGGCCAGAGCGATGTAGTGGCGGTAGAAATCCTCGCCGCGCGCCTCGAGATCGAACCCCTGGTGCAGCGCCGGGAACTCCGGAAAGCCTGCCGGCAACTCCTCCGACCGCTCGAGGGCAAGCAGGTCGCCGTCGGGCCTGACGTAAGGCGGCAGGCTTTCGGGCAGCAAGGTGGGCGTCTGCTCTACCGCGACCGCGCGCTCAATGGCATTTTCGAGCTCGCGCACATTTCCGGGCCAGCGATACGCCGTGAGCAGCTCGTGCGCCTCTCGCGAGATTCCACGAACGGCCTTCTCCATGTGTCCTGAGAACTTCGCCAGGAAATGGTCGGCCAGCAACGGGATGTCCTCGAGACGATCCCGCAGTGGCGGCAGGTGCACGCCAATGACGTTGACCCGATAGAACAGGTCTTCGCGGAACCGTCCTTCCTCCACAAGGCGGGGCAATTCCTGATTGGTCGCGGCAATGACGCGGACGTCGGCGCGAACTTCGTCCGTGCCACCAAGGCGGCGGAACCGCCGCTCCTGGAGCACACGAAGCAGCTTCACCTGCATCGAGGCGTTCATCTCGCCGATCTCGTCGAGAAAGATCGTCCCTCGCTCGGCCACCTCGAGTAGCCCTTTCTTGTTCTGATCGGCACCGGTAAACGCGCCGCGCATGTGTCCGAACAACTCGGACTCGAGCAGCGTTTCCGGAATGGCTCCGCAATTGAGTGCGACGAACGGCTGTTCGTGACGCATCGAATTGAAGTGGACCGCGCGGGCGACGAGATCCTTCCCGGTGCCAGACTCGCCGGTGATCAGCACGGTGCTGTTCGTCCTGGCGATCGTTTCGATCATCTTGAACACAGCGAGCATCGGCTCGCTGCGCCCGATGATGTTCGAGAACGAATAGCTGGAGTTCAGGGCACGCTTCAGCAGGAGGTTCTCCTGCTTGATCCGCGAGGCCTCGACGTGCTGCCGCACCTTCAGCCGAAGTTCGTCCATGCTGAACGGCTTGGTGAAGTAATCCACCGCGCCGAGGCGCATCGCCTCGACAGCGGTTTCCGTCGATGCGAACGCCGTCATCATGAACGCGATAATGTCGCGATTACTCTGCTTGGCGGCGCGCAGCACGTCCACTCCGCTGATGTCCGCCATGCGGATATCCGACAGCAGCAGATCCACACGTTCGCGTTCGAGAACGCCCAACGCCTGGCGGCCGTCTTCCGCTACGAGCACATCGTAGCCATCGCGGCGCAGCACGATCCGCAGCATGTCGCGCATCGAGGGTTCGTCGTCCACGACGAGAATTCTCGGCTTGGCTGACGCTTCGTCCACCGCCGTATCAACAACGCGAGCGGACGTCGACGTGGCGCTCATGCGAGCACGCTCCTGATGGCAACTGGCCGGCTGACCGCCGCTTCGGCGACTTCATGCTGTCCCGGCAGGCGCACCCGCATCGTCGTACCGGATCCCACGGTCGACGACACCTGGATCGTGCCGCTGTAATCGGTAACGATGCGGTGAACCGTCGCCAGGCCGAGTCCTGTTCCTCGCTCGAACGTGCTCCTGAATGGCTGGAAGATCGAATCGATCTCGTCGGCCGGAATCCCGCAGCCTTCGTCCTGGACCGACAGCACGACTTCCAACCGCCCGATAGAGTCGCGCTGTTCGCTGACGGACAGCAACAGACGCCCGCCATCCTTCATCGCCCTCAGCCCGTTGGTAGCGAGGTTCCAGATGATCTGGCGGATCTGGTTCCCGTCCGCTTCGTACCACACCGGCTTCAGCGGCACATCAATGTCAACGCGATGCGCGTCGCGCACCTCTGCACTGTTTCGCAGCAACGCGGCGGCATCTTCGACGACACTGCGTACGTCCAGCCGCGACACAGCCGCGCGCTGCGGACGTGCGTAGGCCAGGAAGGAGCCGATGGTCTGATTCAGGCGCTCCGATTCACGCAGCACGATGTCCATCAACTGCGCCTGCTCCTCGCTCAGCGGCAGTTCTTCACGAAGCAGCTGGATCGATCCGGACATCGATGCGAGCGGGTTGCGAATCTCATGTGCGATGCCGGCGGCCATCTCGCCTACTGCCGCGAGCCGCTGGCGCAGCCGCGCCTCGCGTTCGAGACGTTTCATCGTCGTGACGTCCTGGAACACGAACAGGTAGCCTGGGCGACCGTCGGGAAACGCGATGGTGGTGACCGTCAGGCCTATGTCGATCAGGCGGCCATCGCCCGTCTTGTAGATCAGATCAACACGGAGACTCTGCGTTTCTGTGAGTGCCCCGAGGCTCGGCCGCAGATGCGGCGGCATCTGCAGCAGTTCGGCCGCGTCGACGCCCACGGCGTCCGCAGCCGGAACGCCGGTAATGCCAGCGGCCGCACGATTGAAGGTCCGGATGCGGCAATCGGCGTCGGTGCTGATCAGGCCGCTCAGCAGGCTGTCGATGACGTACTCGTTGAATGCCCGGAGATCCTCAATCTGATGCGAGGCGTCCTCGAGCTTGGCGCCCGCCGAACGAAGGCTCTCGGACAGCGAGCGGGACAGCCACGCCACGGCCAGGAATCCAAACAGATTGATGAAAACGGTGTACTGCGCGAAGCGGAGTGAAGGCAGGTCAGCGGCCGGCGCGACTTTCAGGAGCAGATCCGGCAGGTAATCGTGCGGGACGTACTGCGCCGTCACGAGCGCCAGGTAGAGAACCGCACTCAGTGTCGCGACCTGAATCGCCGTTCGCCCGAATCGGACCGAGCTGGCAGCGATGATCGGCAGTACGTACAGGGACGAGAAATAGCTCGTGATGCCGCCGGTCAGATGAACGAACGCGGCGACCAGCAGCGCGTCTGCCCCAAATTGCAGGTCGACGAGCCAGCCATGCTTTTCGGCGTAACGCAGCGTCGCCAGATAGAAGACGCTCAGTCCGTAGGTCAACCCGATGAGGAAGAAGAACGGGTCGACCGGGAAAGAGCCGGGCCGGCTCAACTGAATGAGTACCGCCCATCCCAGCAGGAACGTGCTGACGACGACGCGGACGGCGATGAGGGTAAGAAGCCGGGGCCGCAGCGTCATCCGGTCATCTTGCTGATCAGATCGAAGATCGGCATGTACATCGCGATGACGATGCCGCCGACCACGCCACCGAGGAGGGCAATCATGATCGGCTCGAGCAGTGTCAGCAAACCAGCGACAGCAACGTCAACTTCTTCTTCGTAGAAGTCCGCGATCTTGCTGAGCATGGTGTCGAGCGCACCAGTCGCTTCACCGACACCAATCATCTGAACCACCATGGACGGGAAGACGTTCGTCTCTCTCAGCGGTCCGGCAATCGTTTCGCCGCGCTCGATGCTCTTACGTGTCGCGAGGATGCCTTCCTCGATGACCGCGTTGCCAGAGGTCCGGGCGGTGATGTCCAGCGCTTCCAGGATCGACACGCCCGACGCGAGCAGCGTCGACAGCGTGCGGCAGAACCGCGCGACCGCGATCTTGCGCAGAAGGATACCCAACACGGGCAATTTCAGCGTCACCGCATCGATCGTCTTGCGGCCGCCCGTCGTGCCGTAATAGGCCTTGAAGCCGTAGCCGATCGCGGCGAGACCGACGAGCAGGAACGGTCCGAACCGAACGAGGTTGTTGCTGAGCGCGATCACAACACGTGTCGGCAGCGGCAGCTGAGCCCCGAGACCGGCGAACAGGTTGGCAAACGTCGGGATGACCTTCCACAGAATGACGCCGACGACGACGGTCGCAATCAGAATCACCGCGATCGGATAGATCATCGCGGACTTGACCTGTCCCTTCAGCTTGACGGCCTTCTCGATATACACCGCGAGGCGTTTGAGAATGGTGTCGAGAATGCCGCCGGCTTCGCCGGCCGCAATCATGTTCGTGAAGAGCGCGTCAAATGCTTTCGGGTGCTTGCGCATCGCGTCGGCGAGCGTCGCACCGCTCTCGACGTCGCCGCGAGTCGCGAGGATGACGGCCGAAAAATTCTTGTCTTCCTCCTGGTTGCCGAGAATCTCGAGGCACTGCACCAGCGGAAGGCCGGCGTCGATCATGACGGAAAACTGACGGGTAAAGATGGCGAGATTCTTCGCAGCGACAGCCTTGTCTTTCGGACCCTTGGCCTTGGCGGACGCCTTCTCCTTCGCCGGCGCGATCTGCGTGACGAGAATCTGTTCGCGGCGCAACAACGCCACCGCTGCGTCCATGGAGTCCGCCGCGCGCTCGCCGTTGATGGTCTGGCCCGCGCGGGTACGTCCGCTGAAAGCAAAGGTCGCCATCTACTTCACCGCCTGGGGTCGCAGCGAGGGAGCGCCCGGCCGTCCGAGACCGGCACCGGCCACAACGCCGACGCCGCGATTGATCAAGTCCTGCAATTCATCACGATTCGAAGAAGCGCTGAGCGCCGTCTCGAGCGTGATCTGCTTCTTCTGATACAGGGTCGCGAGCGACTGATTCATCGTCTGCATGCCCAGCTTTTCC
>Ga0207650_10000719_pt1 | contig 25725 bp, 30 predicted proteins | sample KBSS63metaG_FD_184325 | JGI IMG/M metagenome (GOLD analysis project Ga0207650, IMG submission 184325) | Switchgrass rhizosphere microbial communities from Kellogg Biological Station, Michigan, USA - KBS S6-3 metaG (SPAdes) (version 2) | ecosystem: Host-associated > Plants > Roots > Rhizosphere...
GGCATGCGCCATTTCGATCCCAACGCGGAGCCCGCGCATCTGCTGAATACCAAGGGCGAGCGTTTCGTGCTGAAGCACGATCCGGTGCGGCGCGAAGGCAGCACGCGCGACATTCTGGCACGCGCGATCATGCTCGAAATCCTCGAAGGCCGTGGCACGCCGGAAGGCGGCGTGCTGATGGTGCCCGATCCGCAGGTGTTCGACGCGTTCCTCAAAGAGCGGCCAATCTATATCAAACGCCTGCTCGAAAACTACGGCGAAGGCCACGCGCGCATGCAGGAAAAGATCCAGGTCACGCCGAGCGCGCTGTATACGCTGGGGGGCGTGCGCATCGACCCGTGGTGTCGCTGCAATGTGCCCGGGCTCTTCGTCAGCGGCGAAGCGGCCGGCGGCGTGCACGGCGCGAACCGCCTCGGCGGCAGCTCGATGCCCGATATCCAGGTATTCGGGCGGCGCGCGGGCATCGCGGCCGCCGAAGACGCCAGGGAATACGCTGGCGGCGGTGCGGTCCAGATCGACAAAGTGCGAGCGCGAGCGGCTGCGCTCGAAGCGTGCATGCAGCGCAACGACGGCGTGCGTCCGCCCGACATCAAAAAGCGCATCCAGAAACTCATGTGGGACCACGTCGGCCTCGTGCGCAGCGGCCCTAAACTTACCGAGACGCTGGCGGCATTTCGCAATCTGCGCGAGCACGTGTTGCCGACCGTGAAAGTCACCAATAAGTCGCGCGTATTGAACCGCGAATGGATGGAATTCCTGGAGCTCGAAAACCTGCTCGACATCGGCGAGGCCATGGCGGCGAGTTCGTTGCAGCGGCCGGAAACCCGCGGCGCGCATTACCGCACGGATTATCCGGACACCGATCCGAACTGGACGGCGAACCTCATCGTGCGTCGTATGGCAGGCGAACTTCAGGTTGAAAAGAAAGCGGTCGTCACGCTGGAGAAAGCGCCGGCGCCGCGCGAAAAAATTGCAGGAGCGATAGCGTAATGCCGACCGATATAAAAATGCGCGCCGAGATCCGGCGCTATGACCCCGGTGTCGACACGGAGCCCCGTTACGAAACCTTCGAAGTCGCAGGCCAGGACAACTGGCGTATCCTCGACGTCATTCGCTCCATCTACGAACGCCAGGCCGGCGATCTCGCCTACCAGTTCGCCTGCCGCGTCGGCCGCTGCGGCACCTGTGCGGTCAAAGTGAACGGCGTCCCCGTGCTCGCCTGCCAGGAGCGCTGCAAGCCCGAGATGAAGATCGAGCCGCTGACGCCGTTCCCCGTGCTGCGCGACCTGGTAGTCGACCGCACCGAAGTCGAAGCGCGCTACGAGCAACATGCGTACGCGCCTCAGCGCGCAACCCCCTATGCAGGCGGACCCGAACCCATCGATCCCTTGCTCGCGGAGGATTTGTGCCACAAGGGTTCGTGCCTCGCGTGCATGGTGTGCGTGTCGGGGTGCCCGGCGGTCGAGGAGCGCGCGTTCGACGGGCCGGCGTTCATGCTGAAGCTGCGTCATATGGCGGACCATCCCGCCGACTCGGGCAACCGTCTCGAGCAGGCCATCGACGCCGGCATGCTCGAATGTTTCGGTTGCGATCTGTGCACGCAGTTGTGTCCGGCGGACCTGAGTCCCGCGCAGGCGATACGCGAATTTCGGCGCGACATGATATTCGGCGGGAGTAAAAAGCATGAGTAATGCGACGTTGCCGCGAAATACCACGCGCCAGGCCGAAGGAATGCATTACGGCAACGTGGCGCGCACGCTGCACCGGTTTAGCGGCGCAGTGATTATCGTGTTCGTGCTCGTGCACGTCATCATGCAGGCGGTGCGGCACGTGCCGATGTTTGCTCCCGTTAATGCGTCATGGCTGCAAACAGTGCAGGAACAGAACTGGGTGCACGCGATCCTGTTTTTCTGCATCGCATTCCACACGCTCTACGGCCTGAAACTGCTGGTCGGCGAACTGGGTTTCAATATTCGTTACCAGGCCGCGTTTTGGGGCATCGTCGGCGTCAGCGCGCTGTTTGCATTACGGGAGATGCTCCGCTATGCAGGCATCTAACCGCATTGTGTACGGCCGCGCGTTTGGCGTGACGCCGGTCTGGATGTGGGTCATGCAGCGCGGCTCCGGCCTGCTGCTCGGCCCGCTGGTCGCGCTTCACGTGTGGATGCCGGAAATGAGCCACAACCGCGCGCTCAACGCCGTTTTACTGCTGTTGGTCGTCGGGCATGGCTACAGCGGCATCCGCCGTCTCGCGCAGCAGGAAAGCCGCTCGGCCGTAGTTTCCGCGCATGCGTGGGCGTGGCTGTTGCTCGTCGCCCTGTTCGGCGCGCTTATCGTGCTGTTCGGCCGCTAGCCGGACACAGTGCGCCGGGAGGAGAGCATGGACGCGAAACCAGCGAACCCGCATTCGACGCGAGGCGAGAACGAGCGCAAGGTTTTTCAGCGCGATCGCACGCCGCACATTTTCCGGCCGATCGATTTTCGCTCGGTGCGCGTGCGCAATCGCATCACGATGTCGCCGATGTGCCAGTACTCGGCGGAAAACGGCACGCCGGGCGACTGGCATTTCCAGCATCTATGCTCGCGCGCCGTGGGCGGCGCCGGCATCGTTTTCACCGAATCGGTCGCAATTGAGCCGCGCGGGCTCATCACTTCGCATTGCCTCGGCCTGTGGAACGACGAGCAGCGCGACGCGTACGCGCGCATTGCGCGTGCTATCAAGGCGGCCGGCGCGATACCGGCGATCCAGCTCAATCACTCGGGACGCAAAGGCGCCGTAGGTCGTCCATGGGAGGGCGGCAAGCCGCTGATGAATGAGGAAGGCGCGTGGCCATTGATCGCTCCGTCGGCGCTGGCATTCGGCGACGGCTACCAGGTACCGGTGGCGCTCGACGCCGAAACCATCGCGCGTACTCTCGAGCTATATGCGATCGCGGCCCGCCGCGCGCGCGAAGCGGGCTTCCAGATCATCGAAGTGCACGCCGCGCACGGTTATCTCACGCATGAATTCCTGTCGCCGCTGGCGAATCAACGCACGGACAGCTACGGCGGCGGTTTCGAAAACCGCACGCGTTTCCTGTGTGAGGCCATCGCGGCGGTGCGTACCGAGTGGCCCGACGACTTACCGCTGTTCGTGCGCATCTCGGCGACCGACTGGGCCGAAGGTGGCTGGGACCTCGCCAGCAGCGTGCAACTCGCGCAGGCGTTGAAAGCAACCGGCATGGTTGACCTGATCGACTGCTCCAGCGGCGGGCTCGTGCAGCGGCAGAAACCCATCATTCATCCGGGCTACCAGGTGCCTTTTGCCGCGGCGGTGCGCAGCGGTGCCGGCATCGCGACCAGCGCGGTGGGCATGATCCACGGCGCCGACATGGCGGAGCAGATCGTCGCCAACGGGCAGGCGGACATGGTGAGCCTCGGCCGCGCGATGCTGATCGATCCGTACTGGCCTTTGCATGCGGCCAATGCGCTGCGCGCGACGATCGAGTGGCCGGTGCAGTACGAGCGCGGCAACATTTACTGAGGTTTGAGGAGGCATTCGACGTGGACATGAAGCTTGCCGGAAAAACCGCATTGGTTACCGGCGCCAGCAGCGTAGGGCTCGGTCGCGCAATCGCGCTCGGACTGGCGCGCGAAGGCGTCAAGGTGGCCATCACGGCGCGCCGCGGCGATCTGTTGCGCGCGGCCGCGCAGGAAATCAAGGCTGCATCCGGGCATGAGCCTTACGTGATCGAGGGTGATCTATATCAACCAGAAACGCCGGCGCGTATAGCCGCCGAAGCGCTCGAAAAACTGGGCCGCGTCGATATCCTGATCAACGCGGCCGGCGGCAGCCGCCCGATTCCGTTCGCGACGCCGGCGGCGGTGTGGGACGAATCGATGCTGTTGAATTTCGTGCGTCTGCGCGAACTCACGCACGCGATACTCCCCGGGATGATGGCAGGGAAATGGGGCCGCGTAATCAGTCTCACTGGCACCTCCGAACCGTACAACATCAATGCAGCTAATCCCGCCAAGGCGGCAATTCACGCGTGGACCAAAGGCTTGTCGCGCGAGATGGGCCAGTACGGAATCACGCTAAACTGCATCAAGCCTGGCCGCATCACGAGCGAGCAGATGCTGCGCATGCATCCGACCGAAGAGCAGCGGCGCGAGTTCACGCGCGAGGTCCCGGTGCAGCGATTCGGCGAGCCGGACGAGCTCGCGGACCTGGCAGTCTTTCTGGCCTCGCCGCGCGCCGGCTATATCACGGGCACGGCAATACCAGTCGATGGCGGCCTGAGCCGCTTCGCGTTTTGATCGGTCGCACATGGATGGCGGCCGCTTTGCTGCCGCTCGTCCTCGCGGGGGAGGAAACGCACGCGCAGGTGTATCCGGCGCGCGCGGTCCGGCTGATCGTGCCGTTTCCGCCCGGCGGACCCAATGACGTGCTGGGCCGCGTCGTCGCCCAGAAGCTCACCGAACAAATGGGCCAGCAGGTGGTGGTCGACAACCGAGGCGGTGCGGGCGGCATCATCGGCGCCGAACTCGCGGCGCGCGCGACCCCAGACGGCTACACGCTTTTCTTCGGCGGCACGGCGTCGATGTCGATCAACCCGATTCTGCACAAGAAGCTCGGCTACGATCCGGTCGCGGACTTCGCGGCGATCAGCCTGATTGGCACCGCACCCAGCCTGCTGTCGCTGCATCCGTCGCTGCCCGTCAAGAACGTGAAAGAACTGATCGAAGCCGCGAAAGCGAAACCGCGTCAGCTCACGTTCGCTTCATCCGGCGTCGGCACGGCGCCGCACCTCGCTGGCGAATTGTTCAACACAATGGCGGGCGTGACGCTCGTGCACGTGCCGTATCGCGGCGGCGGGCCCGCCTTCGTCGATTTGCTTGCGGGCCAGGTCGCGATGTATTTCGCCGGCATTTCCGCGGCGCTGCCGTTCGTGAAGGAAGGTAAATTGCGCGGCATTGCGGTGACGGGCGCGCAGCGCAGCACGGTGATGCCGGAAATGCCGACCATCGCCGAATCCGGTCTGCCGGGTTACGAGGTGAGCAACTGGTACGCGATCGTCACTGCAACGGCGACGCCGAAACCGGTGATTGCCAAGCTGCACTCGGAGATCGTGAAGGCGCTCGCCGCTGATGACGTGAAGAAACGGTTTCTCGATCTCGGCACCGATCCGATCGGTAGCGATCCGGCGCAGCTCTCGGCATACATCCGTAGCGAAATTCCCAAGTGGACGAAAGTCATCCGTGCCTCCGGCATGCAGACTGACTGAGCCGCACATAGAGATCTATCAAGGCGAGGAAAAGCACATGGAGCGACGATTCGGGAATTTCGCGGCCGGGTTGGCGGCCGCGGCGCTGATGTCAGGAGTGCCGACTGCCCCGGCCAACGCGCAAAATTATCCAGCGAAACCGGTGCGCATCGTCGTGGGCCTCGCGCCCGGCGGCGGTACGGACATCATTGCGCGAATGGTCGGCCAGCGCCTGGGCGCCTCGATGAATCAACAGGTCGTCATCGACAACCGGCCCGGCGCGAGCGGCAACATCGCGGCCGAAATTGTCGCCCGGGCACCCGCCGACGGCTATACGCTGATTGTCGTGACCGCCAGCCATGTGATCAATCCGAGCCTGTACTCGAAAATGAGCTACGACCCGATCAAGGATTTCGCGGGCGTGACCCAGCTTACCGCGCAGCCCTATCTGTTCGTCGTGAACCCGAACGTTCCGGCCAAGACGGTGAAGGAATTCGTGGCGCTCGCGAAAAGCCGCAAGGGCGGCCTGACCTATGCGTCTTCCGGTTCCGGCCTGCTTGGGCATCTGGGCATGGAGTTGCTCAAGCTGCAGGCGGGTTTCGAGGCCGTGCACATTCCGTATAAAGGCGCGAGCCCGGCGCTGGTCGACACGATCGCGGGCCAGGTCGACGCGTTTTTCCCGACTATCATTTCGGGATTGCCGCAGGTGAAGGGCGGCAAGGTGCGCGTCATTGCCGTCACGACAATAAAGCGGGCCGCATTGTTGCCGGATGTGCCAACTGTCGCCGAACAGGGTTATCCCGGTTATGAAGTAAACGGTTGGTATGGGATGTTGGCCCCCGCCGGCACGCCGAAGGACGTCGTCGCCTATCTCAATCGGGAAGTGGGCGAGGTGCTGCGCTCGGCGGAGGGCAGAGAGCGCCTGGCGGCGGAAGGTGCGGAGGGCGCGGGCAACACGCCCGAGCAATTCGCCGCGTACATGCAATCCGAAGCGGTCAAGTGGAGTAGGGTCGTCAAGCAAGCGGGCGCGCGCGCGGACTGATGTAAATTACGCTAAGGGAGGTTCACTTGGCGATTCGAACTTTGTCCGGCGCGCGCCTTGTTGCGGTGGTGTGCGCGGCGCAGGTGCTGGTCCAGATCGGTGCTTTCTTCTGGCCGGCTTTGCTGCCGGGCATGATGACGCGCTGGGCGTTGACCAACAGCGAAGCTGGCTGGATCACCGCGATCTTTTACGGCGCGTACCTGGCCGCCGTGCCGGTGCTGGTAACGCTCACCGATCGAATCGACGCGAAACGGGTGTACCTGTTCGGGGTCGGCTGCACGGTCATCGGTCATTTGCTGTTTAGCCTGTATGCCGACGGCTTCTGGTCGGCGATGATTACCCGCGCGCTGACGGGCATGGGCTGGGCGGGTACTTACATGACCGGGCTCAAGCTGCTCGCCGACCAGGTCGATGCCAAACTCATGTCGCGCGCCGTGACGGGACACGCGGCGAGCATCGGCATTTCGGGCGCGCTGTCGTTCTCGTGCGCCGATCTGATCGCGCATTTCTACGGCTGGCAGGCCGCATTTCTGGTGGCCGCGCTGAGCGCGGCCGCCGCGTGGCTCGTCGTCGCGCTGGCGGTGCTAGGCCGCAAATCCCCGAAGGCGCGACCCGCCGACGGCGCCGCGCTGTTCGATTTCCGGCCGGTCTTCCGCAATCGCTCCGCCATGGCGTATGCGCTGGCGTATTGCGTGCATACGCTGGAAATGAGCGCATTGCGCGGTTGGGCGGTGGCATTCCTCGCCTTCGTTGCGATCGGCGCCCAAGGCCCGCAGTTGTCGCCGGCCGTCGTGGTGACGGCGCTGGGCCTGGTCGGCGCGGTAGCGAGCGTCATCGGCAACGAGGCGGCGATCCGCTTCGGCCGGCGCCGGCTCATCGGCTGCGCGATGGCCGCCTGCGTCGTTGTCGGCGGCACCATCGGCTTCGCAGGCGCTGCGTCCTACCCGGTCGCCATCGTGCTGCTGATGGTTTACGGATTTTTTGTGTGGCTGGATTCGTCGTCGCTGACGGCGGGTGCGGCGGGAACTGCCGAGCCCGCGCGGCGCGGCGCGACGCTGGCGGTGCACTCGATGCTCGGTTATACCGGCGGCTTCGTCGGCCCGCTGATTATCGGCTTTATTCTCGACCTCGCCGGGGGCATGTCGCGCCTGGCGTGGGGAGCGGCATTTCTGGCGGTGGCAGTGCTGGTATTGCTTGAGCTGACGGTATTCCTGCTGATGCGTCCGCGCGAGCTCGCCGGTGACCGCGGCGAAAGTTGAATCGCTAATCGACCTTGATGTTGGCGGCACGCACGACTTCGGCCCACCGTACCAGTTCGGACTGCAGGTAGTCGGCGAATTCCTTGGCACTGCCGCCGATCGGGTCGGCTCCCTCGTTGGCGAGCCTCTTTGGCAACTGGCCGGCGAGCATTTCGTTCAGCGCGCGATTCAATCGACTGTTGATAGCTGACGGAGTTCGCACGGGCGTTTGCACGCCGAACCACGTGCCGGTGACGAAACCGGGCAGGCCGGATTCGATCATCGTTGGCAGCTCGGGCGCCTGCGGCGAGCGCTTGGCGTTGGTCAGCGCCAGCACGCGCAGTTTGCCGGCGCGCGCGAGCGGCAGGTAGCTGACGATATTGCCGAACGCCATCTGGACGTGACCGCCGAGCAAATCCGTCAGCACGGGCGGCCCGCCTTTATACGGAACATGCACGAACGACGTGCCGCTCGCCTGATTGAACCACTCACCCGTGAGGTGCGGCGCGCTGCCGTTGCCGGTCGATGCGAAGTTGAGCTGGCGCGGTTTGCTTTTTGCAAACTCGATCAACTCGGCGACGGAACGTGCGGGCACTGACGGATTTATCGCCAGCACGTAGGGTGCTGAGGCGAGCAGGATGACCGGAGCGAAGTCCTTCACCGTGTCGTAAGGCAGCTTGCGGTGCAAAGTCGGATTGATGGCGGCAGTCACCGTCGGCAGCAGCAGCGTGTAGCCGTCGGCCGGGGCGCGGGCGACGAGTTCGCTGCCGATGATGCCGGCCGCCCCCGGTCGGTTATCGACGACGATTTGCTGACCCAGAACGGTGGTGAGCTCCAGCGCCATCGCGCGGCCCACCGTATCTGCGCCGCCGCCCGCGGGCCACGGTACGACCAGACGGATTGGATGAGACGGATATGCGTCCGCCATCGGTTGCGCGCCATGTGCCGCCGCACTGCAGGTGGCGAGTGCCAACAAAGACAATGCAGTTGCAACGTAATCGGAGAATGTGTCGTCGATCATGGCGGGCGAATGAGTTTCACGTGAGCGGTCAGAATACCCGCGCGTTGAGCACCAGTCCACGCAGCTTAAATAGTTTTTCGAACGCTGCCGGGCCGTTTGAGTCCACGCCGTTTTCGGTGTAACTTCGAGCGCTCGGTCCCGTTCTCAATCATCCGCAATTTTCCTGTACACAAGGAGCACACCATGCATCCGATCATCGACGTTCGCTGCCGCCTGACTACGCCGGAAGCGGGCCAATATTTCCGCGATCGCTTAAAGCGCCGAGGCCGCTTCGACCAGATCGAATCGTTCGCCGGCGGCACCATGGAGTCATTCCTCGAAGAGATCGGCAAGTACGACATCAAGACCGCCGTGTCGGTGTCCGGACAGTCGCCGGACCTGGTAATCGGCGGCCGCCCGCAGGGCAAGCGCACGACGTCGAACGATCTGATGGCGAAAATGCAGAAGGAGAACTGGGGACGCTTCATCGGCGTCGCCGGCATCGACGTGGGCAACGTGCTGCACGACTCGATGGCGGAGCTCGAGCGCAGCCATCAGCTCGGTTTGCGCGCCGTCTTCATCGAGCCGGGCCGTTCGCCCGGCTGCGATATCGACGACCGGCGTTTGTGGCCTTTTTACGAGCGGGTGCAGGCGCTCGACATGACGTTGATTCCGCAGACGTCGGGTCTGTGGGGCGGGATGAGCATCGATTACGCGCATCCGCGCCATCTCGAACCGGTCGCAGAGGATTTTCCGAAGCTGCGCATACTCGCGGGCCACGCGTGCTATCCGTACGTGCGCGAAGCCATCATAGTGGCCGCGCGTCACCCGAACATCTGGATGTCGCCCGACATGTACCTGATCCAAATGGGCTCGGACGACTGGGTGAAGTCGGTCAACGGCAACTACTTCGGCTTTCAGGATCAGTTTTTGTTCGGCACCGGCTTTCCCGCGATACCGCTCAAGCCTTTCATCGACGAATTCTGGAAGCTGCCGTGGAAGCCCGAAGTCCTACCCAAGATCCTGTACAAGAATGCGCTGCGCTGCTTCAAACTCGAAGACGATCCCGTTTTCAAGTCGATGTACCCGTAACGATTACGGACTAGCGCACGCGCGTCGCGCGCCACGCATGCGGGGCGCGGCCTTTTGCAACGCCCTCCATGGTGTCGCCGTTGACGCGGCCTTCGTAGACGACCTCGTTCACGGTGAAGCGGATGTCGTTGCCGCGCAGGCGGCCGCCTTCGATGCGCACACCGATGCCGGCGGTTTCGTAGCTGCCCAACACGAGCTGGAGGTCCTGCTCCAGCGTCAGTTGCGCATCGGCGAGGTGCCACACGCCGGCAACGTCGGGCGGCACGACATACAGCGTCGCGATGCACCAGCTCAGGCACGGCGCCGTGCGGCCGGTTTCCTCGGCGTACCAGCCGGCAATCTCGTAAGTATTCGACACGATGCGGGTGCCGGGCTTTAACGCGCGAAACTTGGCGTCGAGTTTGCGCAAGTTGTCGGGTATCAGGAACAGGATCAGCGTGGTTGCGCGCGAGATATCGGCCTCGAACATATCGCCCTCGAGGAAGGTCGCGCGATCGGCCACGCCTGCCGCAGCCGCTGCGCGCCGCGATACTTCGACCAGGGCGGGGTTGTATTCGACGCCGAGCGCGCGCGCACCGCGTTTTGCGGCGGCGATGACATTGCGGCCGTCGCCCGAACCCAGGTCGATTACATAGTCTTGCGGGGTCACACGCGCCATGTCGAGCATTTTCTCGACCATGTCGCGCGGAGATGCTATCCAGACGACGTCCTTGCCGGGGTCGCCTTCCATCGGCTGGGCTGCGGCGCAGGTGGCGGACAGGCACAAAGCGGCCAGCGCAATGCGCAGCAGGTAACGGCACAGGCAATTCAAGGCAGTCTCCAGAGACGGGTGCAATCGTTTATCATTATGACTTGCGACGGCGCCGGCGAGAACCCGCGTTTGACAGCGCGTCGCGCGCTTAAGATAGTTCGGCGCACACCATCGAATGCCAACGTTGACGCACCCAAGGGAACGCACATGAGCAAAAACGACCTGCACGCCTACAATATTTTCGATCTGCGCGACATCGCGTTGAAGCGCGTGCCCAAGGGCCTGTTCGAATTCATGGACCGCGGCACCGAAGACGAGGTGTCGCTGAAGAACAACCGCGCCGTGTTCGACCGGCTGCGCTTCAAGCCGCGCACGATGGTCGACGTCAGCAAGCGCAACCAGGACACGACGCTCTTCGGGGTCAAGCACAAAATGCCGCTCGTGATCGCGCCGACCGGAACCGCCGGGCTGATGTGGTACGAGGGCGAGCTTGCGCTGGCGCGCGCGGCGCGCGCGGCCGGCATTCCGTTTACGCTCGCGACCGGGTCGATGACCGCGATGGAGCGGGTCGCCGACGAGGCGGGCGGCGAACTCTGGTTTCAGCTCTACATGTGGCCGGACCGCTCGATGTCGCACGAACTGGTGAATCGCGCGAAGGCCGCCGGCTACAAGGCGCTGGTGGTCACGGTAGACGGCGTGTCCGCCGGCAACCGCGAATACAATATTCGCAACGGCTTCACAATTCCGTTTTCATTCTCGGCGCGCAACGTGTTCGACATGGTCACGCACCCGCGCTGGCTGCTCGGCACGATGATGCGTTACCTCGTCACCAGCGGCATGCCAATGTATGCGAACTATCCGGCCGCGGCAAAAGCCAAAATGACGAAGGGCCCGGTGGGCCGCTCGAGCCTGCGCACGGATTCGATCAGCTGGGCCGACTTGGACGCGTTGCGCAAGATCTGGCCGCATAAACTCATCGTCAAAGGTGTACTCGATCCGCAGGACGCCGCGATGGCGGTCGATCACGGCGCCGACGGCATCGACGTGTCGAACCACGGCGGGCGCAATCTCGACGGCATCGTGTCGCCGATCGAAGTGCTGCCGGAAATCGTCGATGCAGTCGGCAAGCGCGCGACGGTTTTCATGGACAGCGGCATTCGCCGCGGCAGCGACGTCGTCAAAGCGCTGTGCCTGGGCGCCAGCGCGGTGATGGTCGGCCGCTCGACGCTGTATGGCGTTGCCGCCGGCGGTGAAGCAGGGGCGGCGCGCGCGCTCGAAATTTATCGCGACGAAATCGGCCGCAACATGGCGCTGCTGGGCTGCAGCACGATCGACCAGTTGGGGCCGCAATGCCTGCAGTTCGTCGATTCGCAACTGCGCCCGCCGTCGCTCGCGCGGCCCGCCTTGCGCGCCATCGACACCAAGGCCGCGGCAGAAGGCCGCTCGTAGTCTCCCTGTTGCCGGTATGAAGCGCCCGCATTAAGTCGCGGGAAACAGCGCCGCGACGAGCGGCGCTGTTATTTCTCTAGCGCGCAGCAGCCGCCTGCGCCGTCATTTCAGCTTCCGTGCGTATGGTCATCACGCCCATCTGGTTCGTGCGGTAAACCGGCATGACCACCGTGAGCTTGTCGCCCTGCTCGAGCAGCGCGATGTGTCGGATTTCCGTGCCGCGCACCGGCAGATCGAACATCGTCCACTTGTTGGTCGACGGATCGAGCTTCACGATGCGGTCGGACGTCCACAGATTGCCCCAGACGTTATGCTTGTTGTCGACGGCAATATGATAGGGCTGCATTGTGGTATCGGGAAACGGAATGATGCGCGTTTCCATCGTCTTGGTGTCGATGCGCGCGAAGGTCGCGCCCCATGAGTTACCGACCCACAGCACGTTCGCGTTCTTGTCGGTGCCCATGCGGCGCGGTCCCTGCGACCACGGCGCCGGATTGTTGAAGCCCAGGTCGTTGACGGTTTCGTAAAACGCGCGGTCGTCGCCGGTGAGTTGATCCACCTTCACGTCGGGCAGCTTGATCTGGATCGCCTTGCCGGTGGCGACGTCGCCTTTGAATATCGTATCGGTCGCCATTTGCGCCCACCAGCCGTTGCCGTCGCGATCGCCGGCCGCGCCATAGGTGTCGAGCCGGGCGTTCTTTTTCGCCGGTGCGGTCGATTTGAATTCGGTGAATTTCTCGGCGACGGGATCGAAACGCACGGCGCCGTTCGGCGTCGACGCCCAGATCTGTCCTTTGCCGTCGACGTCCATCGTCACTGCGCCGCCGAGTGGCGACATGCTCTCCGGCGTCTGATATATCGTAATGTTGTTGGTCGCAACATCGAGCTTGCCGAGCGCGCGGCGGCCCGGATTCACGTCGAACCAGAAGTTGCCGGCAGCGTCGCGCACGAGCCCGTGCGCCCCGGCGGCGCGCCCGTTCGCAGCATCCGCTTTGATGTAGCTCACCGCGCCGGTCTTGCGATCGACTTTGCCGATGGTTCCCAGCTTGTTCGGGTTGTTGAGCGTGAAATACAGCGTGCCGTCGTGTCCGATGCCACCGTCGTGCGGCATCTGGCCGAGCTTGGACGTCGTGCCCATTGCCCAGTCAGTGCCGTCGTTCGGATTGTATTGGGTGCCGATGCCTGCATCGGGATTGAGCGGCAGGTCATAAAGCGTCCACACCGCGCGGGCTGCTTCGCCGGTCGGCCGTGCACGCGCCGCCACTTTCATCGACGATTCGCCCGGCCCGCGTGCGCGCGCGAGATAAGCGGCCAGCTGCTTTTGGTTGCGGTCGAGGATTTGATTGGGCTTCGCGGCCGGCCCCGGAAATACGCCATTGTTCGGCACGACTTTCATCATGCTGATGATCTTGTTCCAGCCGGCTTCATCGAAGCGGAATTGCAGCGCATAGCTCGTCGAGTGGCACGCGGTGCAGTTGTTCATGAAAATCTTTTTCATGTGCGCGTCTTCAGGCGTCGCCTCAGGCAGCGCGGCGGCCATCATCTCGCCCGGCAACTGGCGGAAGCGCCGCTCGGCATCAGCGATTTCCTGCAGCGCGAAATTCTGGCGGCGTGCCGCGGTGAGGTCGACCGCGCCTTTACTGGCCTCGAAGCCCAGCGTCTGCGCCCATACGCGGTACTTGCCTGCGGGCAGCGGCGGGAAAACATAGACGCCGGCTGCATCAGTGTAGACGCTGGTCGTGATAGTGGAGCCTTCGAGCTTGGCGGAGACTGTGACCCCTTCGAGCTTCTGGCCGGATTGCGCGGTCACTGCGCCGCTCAATATCTGGTCGGCGGCGAATGCGGGCAGCGCCAGAGTGAATGCGACGAAAGTGGCGGATGCGCATGCGAGGAGGGAGGACAAGTTTTTGTTCATCGAAGTGCTCCTATTTTTGCGGTTCGTTGGCGGCGCGCACGGCCGGCGCGGGAACGGTTCTGGCATAAGCGATGATGGCGTCGATCTCCGCCGGCTTCAGGTAGTACTTGAATGCAGGCATGCGGTCGGTGCCGTTCACGATGAAAGCTCGCATCACTTCATCGTTGCCGGCCGCCGATGACTTGTTGAGCAGCGGCCCATAGGTTTTGGCGTTCATTGACGGCGCGAGATGGCATACGCCGCATGACTGGGCAAAAATCTGCCGGCCGAGTATCTGGGTCGCGTTGAGCTCGCTGCCTGCGGTTTGCGCAAAAACGGCGGTCGCGGGCGCGGCGAGCGCGCACATCATTGCCGGGACGATCATCTTCATTGTTTCTCCTCCTGCCGGTTCCAATCGATTCTACTGCCAACGCCGGTCAGGTCACCAGCGCGGATGGCGCGTGTGTCATTCGAGCGGTGTAAGTCTGACAATTGAGGCGCCGTGGTTGCTGCCGACCCAGAAAGTGACGGGCGTGGTCGTGTTGTCGACCCAGACGCGGCGCACATTGGTCTGGCGCGGCAGAAGGTATTCGATGCTTTTGCCCGTGGCGGGCGTAAGCCGCAGCACGCGGTCGTTCGACATCGAGCCCGCCCACAGCTCGTTGTTCTTGTCCAGAAACACGTCGTACGGATAGGTAAACGGCGTCGGCACGTCCCATTCCTTGAACCGTTCTTTCACCGGATCGAACATCGCGACTTTGTTGGCTGCATATTCGGCAAACCAGATGCGGCCCTGCGCATCGCGCATGGTGCGGCGCGGCCGCGAACGCGGAGCGGGCGTCGGGTAAATCGTCGTCTCCAGCGTCCTGGCGTCCATGCGCGCGATCACCTCGTCGCCGAAGTCCATCAGGAACAGATTGTTTTTCTCGTCGGCGGCCAGTCCGTACGGCGAATGGTTGGTTCCTTCCGGCATGTACTTGAACGGATCGATGATTTCGTATTTTCCGCTCGCAACGTCGAGGCGCAGGATTACCTGGCGGCCGATGTCGGTCGACCACACTTTGCCGTCGACGTGCGCCTGGCGCGGCTGGACCATCGACTGCTGCGCCTCGCTGTTGTTGAGATCGGCGGGCAGTGGAAAGACCTTGAACGTGTTGTCCTTGACGTTGAACCGCACCAGGCCGGTCTGGAACATCGCGGCGAGCCACCAGTTGCCGTCGCGGTCCGGTTCCATCGCGAGCGAGCCTTCCGGCGCGCCTCTCTTGAGCGTCGGCCACGTGAACTCGCGGTGCTCGCCCGTGCGCGGGTCGAGCCGGCCCAGGGTGTTTTCGAGGAAATTCGAATACCACGCGATGCCTGCGGCATCCGTCAGCACGTCATGCGGCGCGATCGTGCGGCGCGGCAGGTCGTATTCGGTGATCATTACGCGGGTGGCCCGGCCGCGCGGGCGCGGCAGCGTTTTCAACGGGTAGGTCCACGTCGCGCTTTTGGAGAGGTTGATCGACGCGAGGTAAGCTGCCAAGGCGCGAAACGTCGCCTCGTTGAACGGCCGCGGTTTGGCGCGCAGCTGCTTTTTGTCCGGGGTGGTGTTGATCGCATACGTCGCCATGCGCTTCAGTACTTCGTACATCGCGTCGGGGTTGTGCTTGCTGCGCGCGATGCGCTCGAACGTGTGGCAGCTCATGCATTCGATCAGCGGCCGCTTCTGTTCGGCGGTGCCCGGCATGCTGAGGAACCACTCCGTGTTCGTGAGCTGGGCGGCGAGGTCGCGCGTCTTGCGCAGCTTGAGCTCGACGTTAGCCGCGGGCACTTCCACCGCGGCCGCGCTGTCGAGCTCGAATCCGACCGCGCGGATAACGAGTTCGTAACGTCCGGCAGCCAGTTTCGCCGGTGCGAAATCGAAACGGCCGCTCGCATCGCTGACCACAGTGTGGGTGATGGTGGCGCCGGCTTTGCGCACGCTGACCAGCACGCCTTCCATGCGCAGTTCCGCGGCGGAAGTGACGCGGCCGGTCAGAGTCGCCGCGGGTGTCTGGGCAAATGCGTCGGCGCAGAGTACGGTGAGGAAAAAGGCGCAGCCAGCGGCGAATTTACGCAATGACATCGCGCGCACGCACTAGCTGGCTTGCATGCGGCATTCGGTTTCGATCGATTTGACCGCCTTGCCGCTGGCGGGCGTTTTGCGGATGACCTTCGCCTGTGAAAACTTTTCCTTGTCGCACGTGATCGTGACGTCGTCCGGCTTGACCGACTTGGCGAAGCCGCCGAACGAGTACATGCCGTTCTTCGCCGTGTGCGTCACGAATTTAATGCCGCCTTTGATCTGCGCGGTGACTTTTGCCTCGACAATGGGTTTGCCGGCGGCGTCCTTGACGAAGCCGAAAAAGCGCACGCCTTCGTCTTTGTGCTTGGCTTCGCCCATTTCGCCGGCGCCGCGGGCGGCCGGCGCGGCCAAAACGCAGCAGGCCAGTGTGCAGATCAGCATGGTTTTCGAGTGGGCCATGGGTCCTCCAGCTTCAAATAGATCAGCGCAGAAAATATCCGCGCAGCAGATAAGCGAAAAAAATCAGCACGCCGAGCGGCACTATCCACGACCAGCCCGAACCGAGGCGCTGCGCGTAGCGTGCCGGCACCAGCCAGGCGATGAGGCACGCGCCGATCGCCACAATGCCCGCGGTTGCCATCCAGCCGAACCAGTACATCGCCGGCCCGTCCTTCGGCTTTTCGACGCCGAGCCCCAACGCGCCCGTCACCGGGTGGTAAGTGAAGAGCGCATAATTTTTCCAGACGGCGATCACGTAGGCAAGCGCGTAGACGACCGTGAACACGATGGCGAGAAACACCGCGGTACGCGGCCGGTTCACGCGCCGAACCCGCGAAAATTATTGACGACGTGGCCGACGAGGAAATTCCACCACGTGATGAAAGCCAGCATCGCGGTCAATGCTTTGCGGGCGCGCGCGTGCTCGTCGGCGAGCGGTAGCCGCCAGAAATACCAGTAGGCCGGCAGCGCGGCCAATCCGATGACGGCAAAATGCTCTTTCAATTCGAAGGAGCCCATCGCTGCCGGCGTGTCGAGCTCTTCGAGCACGCCGCGAATCGAGATGCGGAATTCGGGATAGATGATCGCGCCGAGGACGAAGGTGCCCACGTACAGCCAGACGATCGCGTTCGTATAGCCTGCCGCGGACACCGCGCGAAAGCGGCCGCTGAACGAGCCCGCCTGTTTGCGCGCGGGCAGCCACGTGCTCGCGGTCTGATGCGTGAGCGCGCCGAGCAGCGCGACGGCGAACAGACCATGGACGATCAGCAACGCAATGTACACAAACTCCCCCTGCGCCGTCGCAGCGGGCGCGGATTTTATGCGATTGATTGTGCCGCAATTGCTGCGCGCTCGCAACGCCGCCGGCGCGGCGATGCAAGACGCATCAGTTCTGCATGCTCGCGCCCGATTCGCGGATCACGGGCTCCCAGCGCTTTTTCTCTTCGGCAATAAACCGGCGAAACTCTTCCGGGGTGCTGTGCCGCGGCTCGCCGCCGACCGTCACGATACGGTCGCGCACGTCGGTAAGGTTTACGATGCGCACGATCTCCTGATTCAGGCGCGCGACGATTTCCTTGGGCACGCCTGCCGGCGCGCCGATGCCGCCCCAGCCTGTCGCAATGACCGCGATTCCCGATTCGACGAGCGTGGGAACCTCCGGCAAGCGGCTTACGCGCGCCGGGCTCAGCACGCCGAGCACGCGCAGTTTGCCGGTGCTCGCGTGCGGGAGGGCCGCCGGCAAGGTCGTGATGCTGGCCTGCACGTGGCCGCCCAGCAGGTCGACGACCGCCGGCGCGCTGCCGGCATACGGCACGTGAACGATTTCGAAGCCCGCCGCCCGGCGCAGCAGTTCCATCGCCAGGTGCTGCACGCTGCCGGTGCCGGAAGACGCGTAAGTCAGAGTGCCCGCTTTGGATTTTGCATGGGCGACGAATTCCCGCACCGACTGCGCCGGCACCGCCGGATGCACGACCAGCAGGTTGTGGTAATTGGCGACCAGCGAGATCGGCGAGAAACTCTCCAGCGTGTCGTAGGTGAGCTTTCTCTGCAGCGCCGCGTTCAGCGGAAACGGCGTGCTGAGTATGACCAGCGTGTAGCCGTCGGCCGGCGCTTTGGCCGCGAGACTGTACGCGATGACGCCGTTGGCGCCGGGACGATTGTCGAAAACGACGGTCTGTCCGAGGGACTCGGTCAGTTTCTGTCCGACCACGCGCGCAAGCGAATCGGACGGCCCGCCCGCCGGAAAATCGATGATCAGGCGCACCGGCTTCGACGGGTAGGTTTGTGCGAAAGATGGGCTCCATCCAGTAGCAACCAACACGAGGCCAGCGAGACGAAGGAGACCAGTCATCGGGCGGATCCTTTCGGTGAGCGCGTCAGAGCAGGTTCTTGCAACTGATGAATTCGACTTCCTCGTCGAGCGACCAGTTGTCGTGCTCGACATTGGCCGGAATGCAGACCGCCTCGCCTGGACCGATGATTTTGGTTTCGCCGGCGACGCGGTAGCCGAGTTTGCCCTTGAGCACCGCCACGATCTGCTCCTCCGGATGGCTGTGCGCCTGTTTTTTCGTGCCGGGAGGATAACGGTAGTAGCCCATCTCCATTCGCTCGCCACGTACTGCCGGCCGCTGCTCGCGGTCGTCCGCCGCCGCGGCGCCGACGCGTTCCAGGTTGCTCAGCCGATAGAATGCCATTGCTGCACGCCGGTTATTTTTTCGGCAGTCGCAAACGTTCGGGCTCGATGATTGCCTCCACTTCGATCTCCACCATCATCTCCGGCATCGCCAGGCACGCCACGCCGATCAGCGTGCTGGTCGGCAAAGGATCCTTGAAATATTTGAACCGCTCGTCGATCGCCGCGAAATACGCTTTCATGTCGGTCGTGTAGGTGATCGTGCGCGTGATGTCCGCAAATGTCGCACCGACCGACTTCAGCGCAATCTCGATGCCGATGCATACTTCGCGGATCTGGCCGCGCATGTCGCCCGGACATGCAACGTCGCCATCGAGGGTGCGTGAAGTGCGGCCGGCGACATAGACGTGGGTGTGCGTGGTGTCTTCCACGACCACCACCGGCGTATAGATGACCTGCCTGTTGCCGCCGACCTTGTAGGTGCCTTCGGGCGTAATGTGGTGACGCTTCAGCATTATCGATTCCTTTCGAGGGGTGGGGTGTTGCGTAAAAACCGACGTGTCGCGGGTAGCGCGCTTATTCGAGCCGGATGTTCGCTGCCTTGATGACGCTCAACCATTTGGCCGTTTCGTCGCGCATGATTTCCGCCATCTGGGAGGGGCTCGTCGTGTACGGGTCGGCGCCCTCACCGGCGAGACGCTCGCGCACTTCGCGCGATTGTGCCGCCTTGACCGTTTCGGCATTGAGCTTCGCGACGATGTCCGCCGGCGTGCCGGCTGGCGCCAGCAGGCCCACCCACAGCATGAACACCACCTTGGGGTAGCCCGCTTCGGCCATCGTCGGCACGTCCGGCGCCGCCGGCGAGCGCTGCTCGCCAGTCACCGCCAGCGCGCGCAGTTTGCCGGCTTTCACCTGCGCGACTGACGGCGCGAGATTGTTGAACATCATGGGGACCTGGCCGCCGAGCAGATCGGACATCGCGGGGCCGTTGCCTTTGTAAGGCACGTGCGTGATGTTGATTTTCGCGACCATGCGGAACAGCTCCGCCGCGATATGCGACGAAGAGCCGGTCCCGGCCGACGCATAATCGAGCTGGCCCGGATGCGCTTGCGCAATCGCCACCAGTTCCTTGACCGTTTTTGCGGGCAGCGCGGGATGCACGATCAATGCATTCGGCTGCGCCGCGAATATGCTGACCGGCGCGAGGTCGCGCAGCATGTCGATCGGCATCTTGCTGTAGAGGCTGGGATTGATGGTGACGGTGGTGTTCGCGACGCCAAGCAGTGTATAGCCATTGGGCGCCGACTTCGCGGCGAGTTCCGCGCCGATATTGCCGTTTGCGCCGGCGCGATTGTCGACCACGAATTGCTGGCCCGTCGCATCGCTGAGCGACTTGCAGAACACGCGCGTGACGAAATCGGCGCCGCCGCCCGGCGGATACGGCACGATTACGCGCACTGCGCGCGCGGGAAACGGCTGGCCGGTGGCGGCTGCGCACGCGGCGAGCAACGCGGCAAGCAGCAGAATTTTCGCAACGGGCCTCATGGCTGCGGGGGCCGCCGACCCTAGCGCCCGCGAAATACCGCCGCGCGTTTTTCGACGAACGCCTTGACGCCTTCCCTATAGTCGTCGGTGTCCTTGCAAATGCCCTGCGCAAAGGTTTCAAACTCGAGCGCCGAGCGCAAGTCCGCTTCCAGGTTGTGGTGGATCGCGCGTTTGGCGAGCGCGATGGTAATCGGCGGGCCGGCCGCAATCTTGGCCGCAAGCTTGTAGGCCGCGGCCATCAGCTCTTCCGGCGCCACTACGGCGTTGACGATGCCGAGCTTCAGCGCTTCGGCCGCATCGATAGTTTCGCCGGTGAAGATAAGCTCGCTGGCCTTTGCCACGCCGACGACGCGCGGCAGGAAGTATGAGCCGCCCCAGTCGGGCGCGAGCCCGCGCTTGACGAACGATTGCGCGAATTTCGCCGCGGTCGATGCAATTCGCATGTCGCATGCAAGCGCCAGGTTCATGCCGGCGCCCGCCGCCGCGCCATTGATCGCCGCGATGATCGGTTTCGGACAGTCGCGCATCGCGAGTATGCAGCGGTCGCGAACCGGTGCCAGCCGCTCATCGGCGGACGCCGCCTGGCCCGCCTGCTCTTTTTCGCTCATCGACTTCACGTCGCCGCCGGAGCAGAAGCCGCGGCCCGCGCCGGTGATCACGATCACGCCGACGTCCGGATCGGCGCCGGCCGCGATGATCGCGGCGTAGAGATCTTCGCGCAGCGTGCCGCCAAGCGCATTGAGCCGATCGGGCCGGTTGAGCGTGAGTGTCGCGATGCGATCCTTGACTTCGTACAGCAGGCATTCGTATTTCATTCGGCGGTCCTTCGTCGTTATGTGCTCGAGCGGCGAGAATACATCAAGGCGTGCTGACCGTGCGGATGTACCACGGAAACGAATCCCAGCTGACGACTTTCTCCGTGCCGTCGAACAGCGCCGCGATTTTGCCGCCGCCCGCTTTGTAGGCGAATTTGCGGATGTGGTCGGGCGGATTGGTCGTTGGATTGCGCATGATGTCGATCGCCTGGTCCGTTTTGAAGACTTGGTATTTCTTCGGGTCCTGCGCGTAAAAGAATTTCACTTCATTGGCGCCCTTGTTGGCCGGGCCGCGCTCGTACTCGACATGCAGTTCCATGCGTTCGCCGGTGGCGGCGACGAATTCCCAGTCTTCGCTGCCGGTCAGTGTGCCGCCGGACGAAGCGGCCGTGCGCGACATTTTCGCGGTCGTCGCATGCTGGTAGACGCCGAATGTGCCCGGACTGTCGGCGGCATGTTCGGTAAGACCGTGAATGATCATCTGTCCGGCCGTGCCGGTCGCGGTCTCTTTGACCGGGATGGCGAGGTAGACGAGGCGGGCGGTCGCGCGCGGCGCGGGCTTGCCGTCGGCGCCCATGATGGCCATGCGGTCGATGAATATCATGCGCAGGTTGCAGTCCTTGGCCGGTCCCTGGGTGGCGATCACCGTTTCCCAGCCAGCCGGCAGCATCTTGGCGAGCGCGGCGTCGTTGACGCGAAAATCGAGCTGAAAACGATGTTCCGCCGCCTGTTCGACCACGGATTGCGCGAGCGCGGTTGCGGTTGCGGTGAGCAGCGTGCCGAACGCGAGGGCGCGCCCCCATGAATTGATGACTGGCATGATCTGTCCCATTGATATGAAGCGCTTATTTTACCGCGCGGTCGGTGGAGCCGCGTGATGTTACCCGCTGGCTCCTGTCGGAGTCACAGCGCAACCGCCAACGGCAAATCGCCGGAAAGATGCCTCCCAAATTGATACAGGTCAGCTGTTTCGCCGCGAAGATCGTCGAATCGCCAGTTATGCCGCAATTTTGATTTGCAAATTGATTGTCGAAAACGCTTGCACTTCCGTCAGTCAAGCCCACAATGCAAGTCAATGAAGATCTTCGCCGATTTGCGCAACCTCATCCGGCTCGAGCGGCTTCATCTGCCGTTCATCACCACGCTCGAAGATCGCGACATCGCCGCCCAGATTGGATATCACGATGTCATACGCGGCGAACCCCTGACGCTGAAGCTGCTGTACCTGCTCGACATCGGTTCGATCGCCACCGTGCAGCGCCGCTTGGCGCGCCTGGTCGGCAAGGGTGTCGTGATCAAGCGCCGCCACGACGAGGACCGCCGCGCCCTTACGCTTCACCTGACGACGAGCGCGCGGCGCGAGTATCAGCGCTTCGCGGGCGCAATCGCCTCGCATAATGCGCATAGTCGCGGTAAGTGAGAAAATCTCTCTTTTGAATTAAGTAGTTAGGTTAGGCTTAGGAAACCGGCCGTGAGTTCGAAAGGCGGCCATAGCGAAACAAAAATCCCGCTTTTCCTGCACTGAAGCTCATTGCGGGGACGCCGCGGGTCTCGCGGCCGACCGCAATACCGAGTATCATAGCCACCCCCGCACGCCGGGGGATAGTGCGCGCCCACACAGTCATGCAGGGCGACCCCAAAAGGAGCGATAGAAATGCAAGAAATACTGCAATACCTGAAGAATCATGGTGAGCGGCTTGACTCTGAAATCGCCGCTGCGACCGGGCTTTCGCTGGCGAACGTACGTCGTGGCATGTCCGACCTTTCCGCCAAGGGCGACGTCATGATGTGCCGCTCGATCCGTTTCAAAGACGGCAAGCAGATCGAAGGCATGAGCTGCCGAGTATCTGGCTACATTCCGCCGGCAGCCCCGGGCAGGAAAGCCAAGGCGCACAAGACGTAAACTGCAGTTTTCCGGCGCCGCGGCGGCAGGGTCTCGCCCTGTTCCGCGCGCACCGCCGCGCTAGAGCTTGGGGATCCGCAAAGTCTTGCTGATCATCAGCGTTCCCGACAAGGCAAACAGCAGCGCCAGCGGATGCAAATCCCACGGTCCGGCCGCCCACACGCCGCCGTATAAATTCGCGCCCACGCGGCCGTACCACGCCAGCAATGCCAGGATGCCGGTCAGCAATACGCTGGTGGGTATCGGCGTGCCTTCGAAGTAGGCGACCTTGTCGCCGCCCCCGGATAAGGATTCGGCCGTCACGTTGTAGCGGGCGAGCCGGCTCACGCCGCAACACACGAAGTAAATGAGGATCACCACGTCCCAGCCGCCGCGCATTCCTGCGGCAAAAGCGAGCGCAGCAGGCGCGACACCGAACGAAATGACGTCGGCCAGCGAATCGAGCTCGCGGCCCAGCGCCGAGTGCGTGTGTCGCCAGCGCGCGATGCGGCCGTCGAGCACGTCGAACACGAAAGCGGCGGGCGCCATCGCCGCCGCCGCGAGAAAATGCGCAACCGACGCATTGCCGACGTAGATCATCGCGAGAAAAACGGTCGCCACTCCGCACGCGGCATTCGCGAGCGTGAAAAAATCGGCGAGGTGAAAGCCCCGCACCATCGAAAAATGCTTACGCGCGACGGTTTTCGGCGCTGGCTGCATGATTGAACGTCCTTTGCCGCTAAACCCTGCGGCCGCGCGGCCCCAGGAAATACCACAGGATAAGGCCTAGCAGCGGCAGCAGCACCACGGCGACTATCCAGATCAGTTTTTTCTCGTTGGAAGCCGGGCTTTGGAAAATATTGATGATTGCCCAGACATCACCGACGAGTATCAGTAAGCCGAGAACGCTGTGGATTCCGCTGTCGAACATGATTGATTCCTTTTTACGAGTTCGTGCCCTGCCGGCGTAATTCCGGGGTGCAGTCCGATTGTCCCGTCCCCGTCCCGCGCCGTATGTGCGGCACAGCACACTGCGGCTGCCGCGCCTTTGTGCGTTAGCGTACGGTACGCGAGCGGCCTGCAACTTAAAGTGGCCATTCAAGCGGAACGCAGGCGCGGTTGCCGTCCCGCATTCAGGCAAAAAAACACGGCGTGTTGCACCGCCGGCATGGAGAGAGGCTATGGTGATTGCGGCTGCTATTGGCGAAGCCGAAACCGAGTACGTGGTGTATTTTCTGCTGGAAGCGTACCTCGCGACAGCGAGCCGGCGCGACGCGTTGAAAAAACTCTCCGCACGCATCACCAGGCTGCCGCTCATCGGCAGGAGCGACGCCCGGTCGCGCGTAGCTCTGCTCACGGACGAGCGGGATGCGGCAACCAACAGGCGCGACGAGGCCACATGCTGCGCGATCCACGAGGCGCTGTCGGTATTCAGCACCGCGTTTCATCGTCTTGATACGCTCGAAAGCAATCGGCCGCGCGCGCCGGGCGACGGCGCGGACCAGTCGTCGTACGCTTATGCACCCGCGGCGGGCGGCCCGAAGGCAAGCCCGCAGGCCTGAGCCGCCACCTCGCGGCCACGACGCAGTACTTGCTCGCGCCACCGTTCGGAGGGCGGGCAAAAAACCGCCAGCAGGCGCCGTTTTGCCGGGTGATCGAGCGTGCTGCCGCCGTAGTGGTGCCAGCGATTCTCCTCGCGCAGTGCGGCCAGCACGCGCAGCGGTGGCAGGGTGCCGAATTCCTGGGTTGCAAAATGCACTTGGGCGCGCGGAAACAGGTCGCGATACATTTCCTGCTGCGAGCCATCGGCGTGATAGGTCGAATCATGGCCGTCGGCCGGCGCGACGCGCGCGCCATAAATTCCGCGCATGGTGGCGTTGGCTTGGGCGTGAGCGGTGGCCGGGTTCACGATCAGCGTGTCCTCGCCGTGCCGGCCCAGCCCGGTATGCACGTCGATCGCCGTTATTTGCTCGGCGCAAGCCAGCCGCGGTGCCAGATGAGCCTGATACGCCGCTGGGCCCGGCTCAACGCTGCGGCCCGCATAAAACAGGCCCCGCGGATTCACCGTTTGGCCCGCAATCACCACTGCGCGCAATTTCGCCATGCCATGACGCAGCACAAGCGCAGCCGCGCGCCCGTAGAAGAAATCGCGGCGCGGCGGCGACCGCGGATTGAGCAATGCATCGAGCGCCGCGTACTCGCGCGCGGGTTCGCCATGCTTGGGACCCGCCGCTCTGAAGTTGCGATTAAGATCCACGTTGTTCTCGTTGACCCGGCGCAACCACGCGGCGCCGTACGGATTCAGCATGTGCGCGATCACGATCGCGGCGTCGTCGGCCAGCGCTGGCAAACCCTCCTCCAGCCACTGGAGCTGGATGGCGGAGCCGGCATAGCCTTCGACCCCGTGCAATCCCGATGAATGCACGAGCACGCGCCGGGGGGACTGCGCGCCGAACCACGCAATATCGATGCAGAGCGTCGCGCCGTCGGGGCCGGTTGCCGCCAATGGGAGTCTGGCGAGCTCGCCGCCGCGCGCCGCGACCGCCGTGCGAAAACGCTGTTGCGCAGTCTTGAAATCCGGAGCGAAGTAGCGGCTCGCGCGGCTCATGGTGGAAGAAGCAGGATGGAAATGGACCGCGTGTGCTACTCAGGCTTGATGTCGGCCGTTTTCACGACGCGCGCCCACTTCGCGATCTCCTCGCGCAGAAACTTCGCGAATTCCGCCGGCCCCTGTCCGGCCGGCTCGAATCCATCGCCGGCGAAGCGCTCGCGCACGTCGGGCACGCGCATGATCTTGACGACTTCGCCGCTCAGCGCGGCGAGAATTTTCTTAGGTGTGCCCGCAGGCGCAAACAACCCGTACCAGCTCGCGGCGTCGTACCCCGGCAGGCCCGATTCGTTGAGCGTCGGCACGTCGGGCAGCGCCGAGCTGCGCTGCAAGGTCGAGACTGCGAGTGCCTTCATGCGGCCGCTCTTGATCTGCGCGAGCGCGGCCGGTACCGACGAGAAGATCATGTTGACTTCGCCGCCCATCAACCCGATCACCGACGGTGCGCTGCCTTTGTATGGCACGTGGATCATCTGGATGCCGGTCA
>Ga0207650_10000720_pt1 | contig 25700 bp, 21 predicted proteins | sample KBSS63metaG_FD_184325 | JGI IMG/M metagenome (GOLD analysis project Ga0207650, IMG submission 184325) | Switchgrass rhizosphere microbial communities from Kellogg Biological Station, Michigan, USA - KBS S6-3 metaG (SPAdes) (version 2) | ecosystem: Host-associated > Plants > Roots > Rhizosphere...
GTAGCCCATGATTGCCATGGCGGTCGTGCTCTTTCCGCAACCGGACTCGCCGACCAGTCCGTAACTTTCACCATGCCGGATCTGGAAGGAAAGACTGGGAACCGCGACAACGGTCTCATTCTTACCTCGAAACTCGATCCTCAAGTCCTTGATATCAAGCAAGGGTTCGAGAGCGGAGGTGGGTTTGTCGGACATCTCATCTCCTTGCAAGTTTGCTACGGACGGGTTCATGGTTTCCAGGCCTCGCGCATGCCGTCGGCCAAGAGATTGAAACCAAGAACGAGGCTGACAAGGGCGGCTGATGGAATCAACGACATCAACGGCCAAACATTCAGTACAGTTACACTTTCCTTGACCATGCCTCCCCAGTCAGGGTTCGGTGGTGGCAGACCAAGACCAAGAAATCCAAGGATGCCGATAGTGATGATCGTGTAACCGATACGAAGGCAGGCATCGACTATCAGCATGCTTCGACAGTTTGGAAGGATCTCAACCAACATTATGTAGATCGTGCTTTCAGACCTGAGTTTGGCGGCAGCGATGTACTCCTGCTCTTTCAATCCGAGAACCAGGCCGCGCGTGATACGGCCGATACCCGGCGCCGAGGCAATCGTCGTTGCGATGACGATATTCATCACTGAGGGGCCGATGTTGGCGATCAGGATGACGTAGATAACGAGTACAGGGAACGCCAGAATGATGTCGCTCACCCGGCTGATCAAGGTGTCGATCCAGCCGCCGTAATAACCGGCGACCATTCCCATGGTGATTCCAAACACCATGGCGACCGCCACAGACAACGGGGCAACAGACAGAACCGTGCGAGCTCCAAATATCAGGCGGGCCAGGACGTCTCGCCCAAGAATGTCGGTTCCAAGCCAATGTGTCGCCGATGGAAAGGGATTTCCCATGGCCATCACATCCGAATCCGTTGCGGATGGAAGTGGCAGAATGGGAGCGAGCAATGCGGACACAATCCAGAAGGCAACAAGGAACAGTCCGACGACTGCAGTCTTCGAATGAAAGATGCGCATCCAATTAGGCCGCGTGGCTCGTTTGACCTTGGCCACCCTGACTTCAGCAATTTCGTCTTGAAGGGCCATGATCTACCTCACCCGAATGCGTGGATCGAGCAACATGTAACCAAGATCGCCCAGCAACTGGGTGACCACTGCGACCGCGACGGTAATCAGTGTCGCGGCTTCTAGCGTTGCGATGTCACCGAAGAGGCTGGCGTCGAGGATAAGGCGGCCGAAGCCGGAATAGGCGAACACCAACTCGGTGACGACTACGCCACTGATCAGGAAGTTGATCTGCAGCAGCAGGACCGTGAAGGGCGCGATCATCGCATTGCGGAGCGCATGGCCTAAAACAACACGGCGGGTACTCATGCCCTTGAGCACGGCGGTGCGGATATACGGCCTCTCCATGACGCCGATCATGGACACTCGGATCATGCGAGCGACATAGCCAAAATCGTAAATGACCAGGACCGCGACGGGAAGCACGAACTGAGATGGGACGGACCATCCACCGTCGCTGTTCAAAGGGCTGGTCCCAGGAAGAATAGGCCAGAGGATCACAAACAAGGTTACAAGGAAGACGCCAGAAGCGAACTCCGGTATCGAAGTGAAGGTGATGCAGATTATCGACAACGTGCGATCGAGCGCTCCGCCCTCCTTGAGCCCTGACAAGATCCCAAAGATGATTGACAGCGGAACGATCAAAAGAAAGGCGAGCCCCGCCAAAATGGCAGTGTTGCCCAACCTGTCCCAGATGACGTCGTTTACAGGCAGCTTATTCAGCGTCGAGTAGCCAAAGTTGCCAAAATACTGGGCTCCTCGTGGGTCCTTGAAGTTCAAGCCTGTCCCAGGATCTTGCAGAGGATCAGGGATAGCACCCACCAGAACACCGAGCCAACGACCATAGCGAACTAACAGCGGATCGTTGGCCCTCAGCTTTTTTGTCAGTAGATCAACCTGCTGCTGGGTCGCGAAAGGGCCGAGCGACTTACGCGCTACACTCCCTGGGGTGAACTCGCAGACGGCAAAAACCAAGAACGATGCACACAGCATAGTGAGCAGCATCATGATCAGCCGTTTGAAAAGGAAACTCGACATCTAAAAGTTTATCCGGATTTCTAACTGCCCCTAGCGGAAGCCGTCCGCCCGGCGGATGCTGGGCGGACGGTTAGTTCCTGTTAGGCGGAAATCGCGTATTGGTTTGCGAAGATATACTGTGACGGATGAAGTTCGAAGCCTTTGACCTTCTTGTCCATGACAGTGGAAAAAACGCGCCAGAACGGCTGAACGATCGGCCCGTCGTCCTGCATGATCGCCTCGATTTTTGCGATCACCTTGCTGCGTTCCTTCGGATCGAGGATGCCCTCGGCCTGGGTCAGCAGCTTGTCGAATTCCGGGTTGGCATAGTGTGATTCATTCCAGGCGGCACCCGATCGATAGGCGAGCGACAAGGTCATAATGGCGAGCGGACGATGTCCCCAGGCCGTCAAACTGAACGGAGCCGATGTCCACACTTCCCAATATTGAGAACTTGGCAACGACTTGATATTGATCTTGATGCCAATATCCGCGAATTGCTGCGCCAGCACCTGAGCAGTATTCAGCTCCCAGATCGGATCGGGACGCGTGACCATGTCGATTTCGAAGCCATTGGGATAACCGGCATCCGCCAGCAACTTCTTGGCCATTTCGATATCGCGCGGGTATTTCGGCAGAGCAGCGTATTCCGGATGCGAAGGCGCAACGTGATGGTCTTCAGCCGGTGTTCCTGCTCCAAGGAGAGATGCCTGGATGACCTTGTCGCGGTCGATCGCATGGCGCATGGCTTGGCGAACGCGCTTGTCCTTGAACTGCTCGACGTCGGGGTGCATGCGGGCAACAACTGTCTGGGTGGTCTCAACCTTATAGACTGCCACATGAGGGAAGCCCTTCATGGCGTTGACCTGGACAGCATCGGCCTCCGATAGGCCGTCGACCTGTTTGGAGGCCATGGCTGCGATGCCAGCGCCGGGGTTGTCGCCAAGATCGACATATTCGAATGTCGATAGGTAAGGGCCGATACCCCAATAGTCAGTCCGAGCCTTGTACTTCGCGCCTTTGCCGACGGTGTATTCCGTCATTTCGAAAGGACCCGTGCCGTTGGCATCTGGGCCGAAGGCGCCGTTCTCTGCCGGATCGAGGATAAACATCGGATAGTGATAAAGGTGCTCGGGCACTGCGATCTGCGGGGCAAAGCAATTCAGGCGAACTGTATGGTCGTCGACCTTCTCGATGGCATTGTCAGCCCAGAGCTTGCTGGACTTTTTTGGGTTGCCTTTGTCATCCTTTTCACCGCCATCGTACTCCTGCACGAGATAGCCGGTGAAAAGGCCAAGGACGGAGGAGCCGACTTTAGGATCGCTGACGCGCTTTAGATTCCAGACGACATCGTCCGCTGTCAGAGGCTTGCCACCCTTGCGCCACTTGACGTCTTTGCGGATATGAAGCGTCCAAGTTTTTAGATCGTCGCTGACATCCCACTTTTCCAGCAGATAAGGATGGGTAATATTGTTTCGGTCGGTGAAGGTCAGATATTCGCAGACTTGGCGAATGACGTTCGACTTCTCGGCGAAGTCGGCGAGATGCGGGTCCTTGATTTCCATGCAGCGCATGCCGATGCGCAAGTTGCCACCCTTCGGCAGGTCATCGGCCCTGGCGATGCCTGAGGGATCGACCATACCGGCCATTGAATAGGCTGCAGCGGCAGAAAGGCCAAGCAAGGTCGATTTCCGTAGGAAATCGCGGCGGCTGACTTGTCCTTCTGTAAGCTCTTTGAGGAGCGATGGAATATAGGGGTGCTGATTCTTTTCCAAGATTGATTTCTCCGAGTTGCTTGAACGCTGTTCCCAAATTCTCCAAATCGACGAGGGCGAATATTGCTCACGTCGGATGTGCGCGGATCTGATGTCCGTTTTCGCAGCCATCGCAAGAGTAGAACCAAGTGCCCCTGAGAAGAAGGCACTCATCGGACGTCCTATATGCGCAATAGGACATCTCCGCTGCATTGCATCATTTAAGATGACGAGTTTCAGGACACACTCACCGAGGCGAAGCGCTGCTACATCAGCGACGGCGTGTCGTGGCGGGACTTTCAAGGAAATGTTGACGATAGAAACGGCTGAAATGTGAGGGGGACTCGTATCCACAAACGTTAGCGATATCCCCGACGCTCAAGTCGGTGTGCAAAAGAAGTTCCTTTGCCCGCGCCATCCGGAGGTCGATGTAGAAACTCGATGGGCTTTTACCAAGATTTGCCTGGAACAGACGAGCGAGTTGACGTGGAGAAATGCCTACAGTCGCAGCGAGCTCGGAAATATCGACCGGATCAGATAGGCTACTCTCCATCTTACGAACGATGAATGCTAGCTTCGTGTTGCGGATACCGAACCTGTCTTCCGGTGCCGTTCTTTGTATGTCGTCCTGGCGTCGGATCCGGGGATGATTGAACTGGTCAGAAATCTTAGATGCGAGATCTCTGCTCTCGACAGCTGCGATGAGATACAACATCATGTCGAGTGTGACGGTGCCTCCGGATGAAGTTATGATACGGCCATCTACTGCGAAGATATCGTCAGTGGCGAAGCAGTTTGGAAACTCGCTGCGAAAAGCTGGAAGCGACTCCCAGTGAATCGCACACCGGCGACCTTCGAGAAGTCCGGCTTTGGCGAGGTAGAACACCGCCGTACTGACGGCCCCGAGAACGCAGCCTTCCGAATAGATACGGCGAAGCCAAGAGAATAAGACCGGATCATAGCCCTCTAAATAATTGATACCGGCGAACACAAACCAGACGTCGCATTTAGGAGCAGTGGCAAGTTCGTAGTTAACTGGAAAGGCCAGACCGCTGCTAGACTTGGCATCCTTCCCGTCCGAAGAAACCAAAACCCACTCGAATGCAGTACGTTTTGCAAGACGATTTCCCTGCCGTAAAGCGTCGAGAGCTGCTGAAAAGGTCATTAACGGATAGTCTGGGGCGAGGAAAAAGCCGACGCGGACAGGTCGGCTACTGTTCTTTAGTTGTGCAAACGAAAAACCCTGATGCATTGTGCCGACCAGCTTCAATCAAAAGACTACTTACAGCACGACATCGCAGGATCGGAAACAGACATTTGCCAACGCAGCCAATTTAGCTGCGTTGCGAAAGGCGCCTAAAATCGCAATGCCGATAGCAAGGAAGTTCCTCACGAGTTTAGGGGCGTTTCTCAAACTAGCATGGAAGAACCTTGGGAAGATGGCTCCAATTTCGTCTGACCTTGCCCCCAAGTTTTATCCAGTTTTGAGTTCGCTCCAGCGGTTTTTGGTTTCTGTTGTTGGGTCGGTAGCGGCGGGTTGCGGTGCGGAGCCATTTCGGCTGCGCAGCACCGCATCACGTCGCGGGTTGAGTGTCCGAGCGAATTCGGCCGGTGTCAGCCAGCCAAGGCCTGAATGCGGGCGTTGATCGTTGTAATCGCTACGCCAGTTTGAAAGTGCAGACCGGGCATGAGCAAGCGACGAGAACAGCGTTTCATTCAAGAACTCGTCGCGCAGCCGCCCGTTGAAGCTTTCGATAAAAGCATTCTGGATAGGCTTGCCAGGCGCAATGTAATGCCAGTCAATCTTGGTTCTGTCCGCCCATTGCAAGATCGCGTTGCTGGTGAACTCGCTGCCGTTGTCACTGACGATCATCCTCGGCTTGCCGCGCGCCTCGATAATCCGGTCAAGCTCCCGTGCGACGCGAAGACCGGAAAGCGATGTATCCGCAATGAGCGCCAGGCACTCCCTCGTGCAATCATCGACGACGGTCAGAATCCGCAACCTGCGCCCGTCGGTGAACTGATCCGACACGAAGTCCAGCGACCAACGATCATTGGCCGCCATCGGCACCAGCATCGGTGCTCGCGTGCCAATCGCTCGCTTGCGACCGCCGCGCTTGCGCACAGTCAGCTTCTCCTCCCGATAGAGCCGGAAGAGCCTCTTGTGGTTCACAACGTGACCCTCCCGCCGGAGCAGCACATGAATGCGTCGATATCCAAAGCGGCGGCGTTCATGCGCCAATGCCTTCATCCGCTCGCGAAGGCCCTGGTCGTCGTTGCGCCTGGTTTCGTAACGGATCGTCATTCGGCAAAGACCAATGGCTTTACACGCCCGCCGTTCGCTCATCTCATGATGGCTCATCAGATGCACGACAGCTTTTCGCTTGGCTGCGGGCGTCACCACTTCTTTCCCAAAAGGTCTTTCAAGGCAGCATTGTCGAGCATCGCATCCGCCAGAAGCCGCTTCAGCTTCGTGTTCTCGTCCTCAAGCGTCTTCAGCCGCTTGGCCTCGGATATCTCCATGCCGCCGAACTTGGCCTTCCATTTATAGATGCTGGCATCGCTGACGCCGTGCTTGCGGCAAAGCTCAGCGACAGGTGTGCCTGCCTCATGCTCCTTCAAAATGCCGATGATCTGTTCGTCTGTAAAACGGTTGCGCTTCATCCTCTGGTCCTCTCAATGGGCCAGAGCTTACTTCAAAATGGATTAATTCAGCGGGGCAAGGTCACCCTCAATGAGGCGAGGAGAGCAAACAGATTCGGCCCTTCGAACCACAGAGGCCGCTAAAGCAAGCAAGGCGGCTATCAGGCGGCCGACGGATTTCTCCAGCTTGGAGAGAATGTGATTATCCTGGTTTACCAATTAATTGCAATCGCCTGAACCAGAGACTCGCCGGAGCCGGGTTTCGCCCCCGAGCACGACCTCGCGGCAATCGGCTTTCGCCAAGAACCGCCCGCGAAATGCCTGCAGCCGACGTTAACCTGCTCCCTGATGCCATTGATGATCTCGGGGTTGAGTTCCCCAAGGCGCTGATTGCTACGATGCCCGCACGCGCGCTGCTCTGTCCCGGGTGGCATTCGTCAGATGACCCGGCCGCTCATCTAGAAGCCGCCAGAGGCATCCACTATGAATTGCGTGCCAACGACATCCCTGTTTCGATTGCTTTGACACAGTCTCGCCCGGCAGCTTTCGCGGAATAGAGACCTTTGTCGGCTGCGACCAAGACATCGGCGCTCGAGGTCATTACGCCGTGGTGCCATACCGCCACTCCAATGCTCACGGTCACGATCGCCCTGTCGCTTCCTACATGCGCCAGCCCCAAGGCGCGCACCGCCGACACCACCAGACTGGCGACTGCATTTGCCTCTCCCTCCCTGGCGTGCGGAAGGATGGCAGCAATTTCCTCTCCGCCGTATCGGGCGACCTGTGCGCCGAAATAGGATCGCAACGCGGTGCGGACACGGTTGCCGATAGCTCTTAAACAATCGTCTCCAGCAGGGTGCCCATAGGTGTCGTTAAATGCTTTAAAGTGGTCGACGTCGATCATCAACAAGCTGAACGTCTCACCCCCGCCCCTCGCGCGGACTACGGCAGCGTCGAGCTCGATATCGAAAGCTCGCCTGTTGAGAAGACCCGTAAGTCCGTCGTGAAGTGCCATGGCTTCCAGCCGCTGGTTCAACGAGCGGAGATGGGCATCGGCGTCCTTCGCTGCCGTCACGTCGGAATAGACGATCAGGCAGCCGCCCTCCTCCGTCTGACGTGTCCGGGCATTGATCCACCTGCCGTCCGCCAGGCGCATTTGCCGATCACCTTTACTGGTCAGGGCTGCAAACGTGCGTTCGATAACGTTGTCGATATCCCCGACAACCGCCACTTCCTCCCCCCGCTCGATGGCGGTCCGAATTATGAAACGCAGGCCGGTTCCGTTGCTCCGCACGTCCGACGTCTTGGGGAAAAGCTCCAGGTAGTGGGTGTTGCAGAAGACCTGAGTGCCGCCGCTATCGAACATCGCGAAACCATCAGCCATGCTAGCTATCGCGTCGGCCAATCGGCGCTGTGTCTGTGCAAGTTCCTGCTCCATCAGCTTTTGGGCGGTGATCTCGCGGTTGTGCGTGATGATGCCCACCACCGTCCCGTCGTCATCGCGCAAAGGAGCCTTTAGGGTCGAAAGCCAGGACACGCCACCATCGGCATTGCCGAACCTCTGCTCACAGGTCGTCGGTACGCCGGCCGCCATCAGCTCCGACTCCGGCACCCGGAACTCTCTCGCAGTCGCGAGGGGATAGAAATCGAAGTCCGAGCGCCCGATCAATGCCTCGGCATCGTCCGCGCCCATTAGATCGGCGGTCGCGGGATTCGCGACAAGAAACCGACCCTCGGTGTCCTTTGCATTGAGACAATCAGGCAGGGCCTCGATGACCGCTCGGTACATCCGATTCTCAGCCGAAGTCTGCTGCCTGCGCATCTCATGGGCGATAGCCTGGGCTGCCAGGAATGCCGCCGCAAACAAAAGGGCGCTGAAGGGGGCCACCACTTTCGGCATCACTGTTACCCAGCTGTCCAAAGGCACGGCGATGAAGAAACCGCCGACGCCGCTGGCGGCAACGGCTGCTGCAAAGGCGGTTATCGAGCGCGTGTTCGGGATGCGTCCGCGGGCAATATGGAAACCCGCTATGCCAACAGCTGCGGCGACCGCAATTTGCGGCAGCCCGACCCAAAGCCCGGTGCCTCCGACCATTGTGCGCCACACGAGCGCCGTGACGGTCGGGAAAAGGACCGCAACCGGCCCCCCGAAGAGCCCCGCTATTGCGATGAACGCGTATCGAAGATCGAGCAACACGCCGGGAATAAATTGAAAACGGAGGTTCATCACGCAAATGGTGCCGATTGCCATGACCGAACCGAAGATCGCCGACTTCAGCGACGGCGTCATTTTCGGCAGGTGCTGATGACCAAACGTCCAAATTGACGTCGAGATAATCAAGAGCGCCACATTGCCAAGAAGATCATTCAGAATTGTCATATGCGAGGTGGTCCCCTGAGCCGTCAGTTAGGGCCACCTTATTGAAAATAAGTTGCATTTCGGTTCACACAGTTCGCGTTGTGGGTAGATGCGACTATGTTCGAGCATAAAGCCACTTATCTGTTGCCGGTGAACGCGTAATGTCTCGACAGCAGCAGGCCGAGCACGAAAAAGATCACGCATAGCTTAGCGTCCCTCGTCTGGAACCCACACCGCCGTTAGCTCGCCGGCCCCCAATACGCGGGCGACCGCGATTGAATCTCGATGGTTCATCCTCACTCGGTCGCCAGGCTTCCTCGGAATTAATGACGGGGCGACAACCATACATTCGCTGCCAAGCAACCTGACGAGCCGATGGAGACTACGTTCCGTCGGACCCGCCTCATACAGAAATGCACGCGATCAAACTTTGCGGTTCCCTGGATTACGCTGTCGGGCGAAATGACAAACTGACCCCCTAACGAAACGAAAATCTACCTCTCCGTCTCGTCCGGATTCGGCGACAGCAACAGCATTTCTCAGCGTTGCAACGTCGGTTCCGACACAAGCCTCCCTTTAATTTGGCAATGGCTCGCCCTCCTGTGATGAGGATCGGCTCGGTCTGTCCGAGCAATCCTCGGAAAACCCCCGTGAACGAGATACTTCAGGCGAGAAGAAGAACATACGTCTTGCCGTCAAACTGGATCGCCGCTCGACGGTCGACTTAGGAATGTCGACGGCTGTCTTCTCTGTGGGCTCAAGCCGAGATTTGCGCGGAGTTTGGCGTCTTTATTTAGAAGGGTTCCCATCAACAGACCGCGCAGGCGCGCTTTCGCTTGGCCAGCAGAAGGACCTCGTCCGCTTACACATGTCGGTCGCCGGATCCGGAGCCGCGTCAACCCGGACGATCGGTCGTACCTTCGTCACGGGGATGTAGGCAGAAAATTCCCGGGGCGTCGGGGCCAAATTTGTAGACTCGAACGACCAAGTAGACGATCAACCGCCGCGGCCTCCGCTTCCATCCGTGACCACCCCCTATCCGTATCGATCAAGAACTCGACCTTTCCGACTCTCTGTTCAGGCATATTATCTTACAAACAGGGTTAAATCGACGTTAGCGTTAACGGATTGCCGGTCTTATCGGCGATCGTGATTTGGTCAACAGATTGCGTCGGAGCCGACATGTCAGACGAACTCGTAATGATCGACACCAACGTCATCAGTGAAGCTACGAAAAGCGAGCCGAGGAAGGATTGGGGTGAGTGGATCGACGCCCATCCGAGACTGGCCATTCCCTTCCCGGTGTGGAGTGAAATCCAGCTCGGCATCAGTTCCTTGACCACCAACCCAAAGAAGCGGGCGGAGCTCGAGGACTGGCTTGCCGACCTTAGAGCAAGCGAATATTTTGCCCCGCCCATGAACGAGGAAGTCGCTTTACTGTATGGTGAAATGATGGCCTGCAAGCCTTTAAATCATCTTTGGATGACGGTTCCATCTAAAAACAAGATCAAGGTAAAATCCGACCTGTTGATCGCAGCCATTGCGATCGTCCACAGCCTGCCGTTCGCCACCTATGACATCGTGGACTTCGGGCGGATCGACAGCTATTTCAAAATGCTGAAGCTGATCTACCCCGGCGTCCCTCCCCTGATGCTGCCGGATCCAGATGACGTCAAATCGTGTCGCGTCCAGAAGACGCGCGAGCTGCAGATCGGCAGCTATTGCTGGCCCAGTGACCGCGATGAGCCAGAACGTAGCCCCCCAACCCAAAAGCTGTGTGAGGGACAACACAGAAACGACGGCAACGGTGCGAGAATAATCAATCATCGAGTCAGTAACCACGTCTGGCAGATAATCCCTGCCAAATTCTAAGGCTATTAGGTCACCTGTGTTACAGCTGGATGACCGCTTCTATCACAAGGCGAATGCGCCAGCGGAGCTAAGCGATCACGCTCGCCTAGCCATAACAAGCAAGAGAAAGCCTCCAGGTCGCGCCAGCGCAAGGGACGCGGGACGGCTTCGCAAGCGGCGGCAGACGGTTGGGGCTCCCTCCTGTCTAGTGGCGACCATGGTTCTCTACCATCAGCATCCGTCCAAATCAGCCGGAGACGGCCCTTTGGCAGCTGGAACGGCCTGGCGTGCCAGGAGTTATGTTTCGATAAACTTAGGGGAGGCACAATGCCAGACAACGGAAAGTCACCAGCCGTAATATCGATGGAAGCTGAACAGGCGCGCCAGCGTTCGCTCGACGCAAAAGGCGACCTCAATCGCGGTCTCGAAGACACCTTCCCGGCCTCCGACCCCGTATCGATGGTAAGCACAGGAGTGCCTTCGGGCCGCGCCGATACGGATGAGGCGGCCCGGGTACATGGAAATGATGATGCCTACACGACTGGGCCCACCGCACCCGCAACTAACGCAAATCCGATCGTTTCGGACCTCCGCAGGCTTATTCGTGAAAACCCGCTGACTGCCATAGGCGTCGTGGCGGCCATCGCCTTCATCTGGGGTGCAAGCGGATGAGCGCCGCCGAGACGAGTGCGGTGGAACAAGGCTGCACGTTCGAGCATGAAGGCGACTGGAAGAGCGCGACCACGCTGATATGTGATGTGATGCGCGGCAGTGCTTCTCTTGCTGTGGAAAGCCGCTCTTCCGTGCTCGTAGGCGAGGAGCGCCAAACGCATTTCTCAAAATGGCGCTACGAGCAGAAACAGCCTCATCGGTCTGTGCCTTCGTCAGCACCCCGGCTGTTTTCGCCGCAGCAGCTTCAGGAAGCCCTGGAAAAGATCGCAGACTCGGAAGTTTTCTTCGCGTACGAGACTTTTCCAGAAGCGGCCCTCGGCCCAACGGCAGATGCTTCATTGGCCCAGTTTTCGTCTGCGCAGATTACGCTCGTCACCCTCACCGTCGGGACCGTGGTCACGTCCTGGGCTTTGGTGTCGCTTGGTAGCCCACGCGACCTGATACTATGGAAGATGAAATATCACCTCCGCGAGGCGACCCTTTAGACGCAAGGCTCGAACGCGTCGTTGATCATGAATTGCCTTTTCCGTTTGGCCTATCGGATACTTAGTCAGTTGACTCACCGTACAGACCATGTCAGCCACCGTACGATGCTGGTGGGCGGTCCCTGCGCCGCCAATAGGAGAGCCGTCCTGGCCAGTTCGAAGGTATGCGCGGACAGCGGTGCCTTGCCCGAGCCTTCGCCAAACTCATCTGGCAAATCACGCCATGGCACACCCACGCAGACCTTCCAAAGGATCGCCTCAGAAGAGGCGATTGTCGGAGGCGGACGTCCGGGATCCCTGTCTTTACCGGCATTTTCTGGCTGCTGCGTAGGCGGGATTCTCACTCTCAACCAGCGTGAGCAGGAATTCAACCGGCGGTGATTGATCTGGTGGCTTTGCTAGGCGTAGGCGCACTGACTTGCCCTTGATCTAGCGCTTTCGGTTGCCGTCAATCCGGGCTAGCTTCCCGCCCAGACCTTGATTCAAGGCTGATGGCAAACTGAGAGAATTGATGATCAGCGCTACGTCTCCCGGCGCTTCCGGCATTCTGGTGCACTCGTTATGCGTCCATTGGGATAAGTTTGCGCTCGACCTAGCGACGTTGTATTTCCACAACTACGATCGAAAAAGCGCGAGCCGTGCCTCGGCTCGCCCGCTCGGTCTTTCGACTGCCAGAGGGATCGCGCCGATTAGATTAGGGCGCGGAGACGGGGCTTGCCTCCGCAAGAGCGGAGCCTAATATTGGGCTGGACGAGATAGGCACTTCTTTCTTGCAGGTATCCGAACGAACTTCGAGATAGATGCAGAGGATCATTCGAAGTGCGAAACGACTATCACCCATTCAGATTCGGGCAGTTGGCCAAGACATCGTCGCTACGCTTCAAGCGCATGGAGGAGATGGCTGCGGCGGCGGCTGCACGAAGAAGCGGCGATCCGGCGTTAGCGAACCGTGAGGCGTTCGCCCGTCTGATGACGCATGAGGCTCAGGGGATGCAGGACGGCGAATTCGCCGACAGGATGCGGGATCAAGCCGTGGTCAACGCCATGCGCACCAGATGGGCGGATACCGGGAGGCAGGTCTTCGACACGTCCGCGATGATCTTGCCGCAAGCGACTTCCGAAGGATCGTTCCCCGGATTGCCCGCAGACACGCTCCCAGCTTTCTATATACAGTTCGGGGAACGTGCAAACCTCGCACTTGCCAACTACGATGGGGAGTACGTGGACGGCCTTAGGACAGCACCTCGTCCGGCTACGAAATCTGCGTAGTATGCGGCATCTATTCACATGCGGCCAAGCCACGACCGACTTGGGGGGAAATCCTCCGGTTGCAGAGCCGCACCGCTTTCGGCCGCGCCGAAGGTGGGGCAAGCATTGCCGAAGTTCATGCGTCCCTTTCCGGTGACGACGGGGTGCGCTCGGACGAGAACATGTCTGCCGTGCTGGAAAGAGCCAGTCTCGCGCTACGCAAGATTTTCAATTTGGAGCGATTGGCCAAGACGGATCACGATCGGGTGGCGGCCCCGGCTTTCAGGCACTAGGCCATCGCCTCACTCATTCCAAACGGATTTGCCACAAAGCAACGCAACTGTATCATAACAGCGCAATTTCGGTTGTGCGGCGCCGGCGTAACAACCGTTTATTAAGCAGGTCGCTGATATGCTCCTCAGTTACAAAGAAACGGCTCCTTTTTCGATCGTCTAATCCCACCCTTTCGAGTATGGACGGCGGCAGAAGTCTAACGTGGAGAAATGACATGCGTGGAATGCTCATACGAATACTAAGCGGGTCTCCCGCGTAACCTTAGGGTTCGGTGATCAAACCGGGCCGAGAGGCCGCGGTAGTCCCTCTTCCGAATAGCCGATCTTGGCATTCTTTCGATGAGGTGAAGTCCATGCGCAGTGCAGTCAAAAACGACGAAGTCCTGTCATTCGTTTCTTTGAACGTCGAAGCTCCGGCAAGCGCCGCGGCTGTCAAAGTCCGCTCGCAGTATCCCCTCAACGCGGACAACGTTGCCGCTCCGCGCGAATACCGCATCGACGTCGCTGCTGGCTTCCGCCCGCTCGGCGACGTTGACGTTCGCTCCGACATCTCCCTTCCCAGCTCGAAGCTTATAGCCAAGCGTTGACGCGAACCGTCGCGACCCCGGTCGTACGGTAAGCATCACGCCATTGGCTTGCGCACCCTTCAGGGCGCGTAGTGTATGTCCGAGCTGCGAAGGAGCCAGCTATGAGGGTGCCTGCCCTCTATCCCATCGTCGATCTCGATTTCGACCTCGACCTCGACGACGACCTCGGCATCGACGCGCGCCGCGTCGACGGCCACCAGACCTCGGCCTACGAGGAAGACGACTTCGAAGCGAAGTCCGACGTCTTCGACGTGATCACCCGCGACGAGTTGCTTGGTCGCGACGAGTACTTGGAGGTCGCGGGCTTCGACCACGACCTCGCGCTTTTCGGTCAAACTGTCGACGCGCTGCGCGCAGGCCAATTGATGACAGCAAACCTTCAGGTTCGCTATCTAGACGAGCAATGGCCCGTGGTCGACTTCATCCACGACGAGGATGAGTTCGAGGAAGAATTCCCCGACGACGGCGAAAGCCGTGACGAGATCGCGACCGATGAGAGTCCCGATCCCTGGGAGCGCCTCTGCGCACCCCTCGATGAGCCCGATGACGAAGTCGTTTCGTCCTTCGGCCACACGCTTCATTAGGGAGCTCGCCATGCAGTACACGTCCGTGGCAATCCCCTTTGCCCTCAAGCTGACGATCTTCGCAACGCCGTCCGGCGTTCCAGAGCGGCCCAGCTAAAGGCTGCCCAACTCCCCTTTCACGCCTTCCGAATACCGCATGGCTCCGTCGGAGCCCTGCGTTCGCCTAGCCGCGACAAAGTGGCTGCCAAGCTAAGGGCTCACGAGTTTAAGGGAGCGATCAACGGTCCAACCGGTGCGAAACGCTCGATGTTCTACCGAATATCAGAATTTATGGCGCTATAAAATAACCGGGTTTCGACCCGGTTTTTTTACGCTTATGCACACTGAGGCAATCTAGAACGGATTTTGAGCAAAAACGGCAGGAAATTAGATTTCTGGCCCTAGAGGAATCAAGCATTTAGCGAGGGTGCTGAGCAAAACCTGAGGGGCTTTTACAGAGGTATGGAGTCAGCGTTAATCCCGCGCAAGTCGCAATCATTGTGAGGTTGTTTTGGAATATGTACTGATCGGCCGCTGCGCTGTCCTAGGCCGGTGAACAATCTGTCGTAAGGCCAGAGAGTTCTGATGGCGTCACCGCCTGATCATATTAAGTATGTGATCAGCAATTCATCTCCGGTCGCGCTCTGAACCGGCGCCCGTCTCTACTCTTCCGACGCATCATCTTCCGCGATCTTGCGCAGCAAGAACAATAGTGCAACACGCTCGGCTGGGTTTAGGCGGGCCATCGTTTTTTCGCTGATCTGGCGAGCCTGTGGATACATGGTCTGCAGCAGCGCCTCGCCTTTCGGCTGGATTGCGATGATGACCTTGCGGCCATCGGCCTCATCCTTGGAAAGCTCCACCAGCCCCCTCGCCTTCAGCCGGTCCACGATGCCGCGGATCGTCGCCTGATCTACGGAGGTTGCCTTTACAAGTTCCCCTTGCGAACTTGAGCCGAGATCGTGTAGCGCGCAGAGGGTGACGAACTGCACTGAGGTGAGGTCAGGATCGATCGTGCCTTCCTGGAAGATCGATAGGTGCCGCTGGTAGGCCTTGCGCAAGAGATGCCCAACCTGCTCGGTCACCTTGTATTCGGCGCCGGACCGGGTCGCATCTTGCGACGGATCATTGTTTTTCTCGCTCATATCACCGGCAGGCCTCTGTTTGGCGGCAGTCCTATACGATCCGCTTCTAGCCGAACATACCGAAGCTGCGCCGCCTCACCGTTTGTCCCGCGCGTACCGCCCTATCCTTCGTGCGACGAGGATAGGGCGGACGTCGCTGTCTTACTTCCGGCTATACTGCATTTCCTTCACGGCGATGTCGCCGTTCAGCACCATTGGTTCGTCATCCAGAAACAGCGAGCAACCGCGCATCGGGATATCCAGGTGGCAGGCGGTGTCGTTCGGACCGCCGAGCTCGTTATTCGGGCCTGTGGAAAACATGACGTTGCCATAGAACGACCGGGCTTCCATGCCCATGCCACCCGGGAATTCTCCCGGCACCATGCGATGCCACTTTGCGTTCTGGTTGAGGCCCCAGCCGACATGGCTCATGCCCATGCCACGCGGATCGTCGAAGCCGTCCATGTAGGACTTGACCAGATCGGCATCGAGGCCGCCCCTGATATCAGTGATCCAGCCGTTCTCGATCGTGTAGGTAATTGGGTCACGGACGTAGATATTTTGCGGCAGCAGGATATCACCCGGAGCGACGACGATCGTGCCGTCGACGCCGTCATCGTCGCCACCGGTGAACACGAAGCCGGACGGCCAGTGATCCCAGCGGCCGGGCTCGTCGGTGCAGGCATATTCGGTGATGGCGGGATAGGTGTTGAGCTTGTAGGTAACATCCGTGCCGTGCGGCGAGGTAATGCGCATGACCTTGGCCTTGGCAAGCAGGTCGCCCGCAAATTCGACGCGCTCGCGCAGCTCCTTTGTCGGCAGCATGCGGGCGAGAACTTCCGGCGGCTCCACCGCCGTCAGGATGCGGGTTCCGGCCGCCTGGATGGCCATCTGCTCGGGACTGAACAGCAGGAAGATGCAGTCGATCAGCATGTCGGCGGCCTTGAGCGCCTCCACCGCGTCGGGCATGGAGGCAAGGCCTGTCTGGCCGACGGCCCATGCGCCGGCTGGTGGCACCGGCGGCAGGCGCATGTGATACATCTTGGCGCCGAGGCGCATTCCAGCGCCCATGAATGCGTCGGCATAATCGAGGCGCTCGTTGCCCTGCGTCAGGACGATGAGTTTTTCGCCCTCCTTGACGCCTGACATCTTCAACTGATGCAGGCAGATTTCCGTGAAGCTGAATTGATCCATGCTCGTTCCCCTTGTTGGTTGAAGGCTCGGGTGTGCGGAGGGTTAAGGACAGGCGGGCTTGGCGATCGCCGCGATCGCCTCCTCCCTCGAAACGACGTCGCCATACTTGTTGTCGATGTCGAAGAGGTTGGCATTGTGCGGATCGGGATGGCGGTCGCCGACACAATCGCGCACGACTATGGCCCGGAACCCGTGTTGCACCGCATCGACGGCGCTCGCGCGGATGCATCCGCTCGTCGAGCCGCCGGCCATTATGACGGTATCGATGCCCTGGGCATGCAGGTGGGAGGCAAGGCTGGTGCCGAAAAAGGCGCTGGCATATTGCTTGACGATAACGAGCTCACCGGCTGCCGGCTCGACGCCTTCGCAGAATTCGGCAAGCACGTTGCCTTCGACCATGGCCTTCATGACCGGCGACTTCTTGACCCACATGCCGCCATCGGCGCAATTTTCGGCCAGATAGAGAATGCGCGTGTGGATGACGGGAATGCCGGCGGCGCGGGCAGAGGCGATCAGCTCGGGCGTCTGCGCCACGGCATCGACCACGCCGGGCGCATAGAGCGGCGCTCCCTCGATCGTGTAGGCCTTCAGGAAATCGATGACGAGGAGCGCCGGTCGCTGGCCGAAGCCGATGCGGTTGCCCCAGACACCCTGATAGTTGGCTTCGGCGGTTTGCATTGTCGTCTCCCTAGTAGGCGCCGGACAGCAGCGCACCGGCACCCGGTACGACAGCTTCGAGACCGAGCGATTTCAGCATGCAATAGGTCGTGGCAACGGCGGCTGTCAGCACCGGCTTGCCGGTCATGGCTTCAACCTTGGCAATCACGGGCAGCGACGGCATCTGGACGCAGGCGGACAGCACGATGACGTCGACATCCGTGAGATCGAGCGTCTGGACGATGGCTGGAAGATTTTCCGGGTCGTGACGCGCGACATCGAGATTGTCGGGGATCTCCAGCGCACGCCAGTCCATGACTTCGAAGCCTTCTTCCCGGATGTAGTCCACCACGAGCTCGGTGAGCGGCTTCATGTAGGGCGCGACGACGGCGATCTTTTTCGCCTTCATCACCTTCAGGCCCTCAATCAGGGCGCCGGCGCTGGTCACGACGGGAATGTCGGTGCTATTCTCCTGCGTGCGGCCGGTCAGGCGCTTTTCCGACTGGCGGTGATAGCCGAGGCCCATCGCCATGATCGCAACGAGGCAGGCATAGCCGAGCACATCGACGCGGGCATCCGAGAGTTCGACGGCGCAGCGATCGGATTCGGCATCCATGGCCGCCAGTTCTTCCTTGACGACTTTCTTCATCCGCATGCGGCTGGAGTGGAACGTGAACCGCTCGGGCCGGATCGATTGGCGCGCCGTCAGCATGGCCGGAATTTCGGTTTCCATCGTGGTGTTGGAACTCGGTACGATCTGGCCGATACGGTAATATTTCTGCACGGATGAAGTCCTCTGCGGCATGGAAGGCGAAAGACGGGTGAGTGGCGAAGCCGATGGCTCCGCCACCGCATTCAACTGGAGAGAAAGTCGCCGAGGGCGACGAAGAAGCCGTCGAAATCATCCCACGGGATCATGTGGCCCGCATTTGGCACGCGGGTGATCTCGATGGCGCCGTTGAGGCCCGATATCTCCTGCTCGTCCACGGTTTCTATCACGCCGCCGCGTCCCGCCACCATCAGCATGGTGTGCTGCTTGAGCTTGGCGAAGTCGCCGAAGATCTCGTCCTTGTGGAAGTCTTCGAATGCCGTGACGATGGCCGTCAGATAGCAGGTGTGCAGCCATTCGGCGCGCAGCTGCCGCTGCTCGAGCGTCCATGTCGGGCAGAACGCCTTCATGCCCTCGGCATCGATGCCCTTTTCGGCAAGCGTGATGGAATCGACATACCAGGCAAGCTTGCTCGGATAGGGCCGGCGGCCGGGACCGGAAACCGGGGGATCGACAAGCACCACGCGGGAGAAGACCTCTTGCGCCGACGCGGCAGCGCGCATGGCGATACGGGCGCCCATGGAATGGCCGACAACCGCCGGCCTATCGAGGCCGAGGGCTTGCGAAAGGGCTATGACGTCCTCAGCCATCGCATCCAGGCCATAGTCGAGGTCCGGGCCGGTGGAGGAGAGGCCACGGCCGCGGATGTCGATGACATAGACATCATTCGTTTCGGCGAGGCGCTCGGCGACGAAACCCCAGGTGATGGCCGGGCTGGTGATGCCCGGGATCAGGATGACGACGGGGCCCTTGCCGCCGTAGCGGAGGTAATGCTGGCGGATGCCGTTGGCATAGACGTTCGCGCCGTAGATGGGGCCGTTGCTCATGCTGCTTTCTCGCTTTTCAACGGTTCGGCGTAGAGATCATAGCCGTAAACCCATGACGGATCCTCCTGGTTGAGCAGGAAGGTATTGGCATTGGACACGGTCTGCACGCGCGTCGCGCGGTCGCGGCGGTTGGCTTCGTAGAGCGCGAAGGCGGTGCCGAAGTTGTTGATGCCGGTCTCCAGCAGACAGCGCGTCAGCATGGCGGCATCCTCGATCGCCATTGCCGCGCCCTGGGCCATGTGCGGCTTCATCGGATGGCAGGCATCGCCAAGAAGCACCAGGCGGCCGGTGCTCCACAACGGCAGTGGATTGCGGTTGAAGAGCGGCCACTTGGTCACCTCATCCGTGCTTTCGATCAGCGCCTGGATGATCGGGTGGTAACCCTCGAACTCGGAGAACATCTCCTCGCGGCTGCTTGGTACGAATGCGGATTCGAACTCCCATGCGGCATGGGGCACACCGGTGACATAGTAATATTCATCGCGACGGGCCGTCGTGTAATAGACCATCATATGGCGATCCGGTCCCCACCACTTGACGCAGTCTTCGAAGGTGAGGTCGTATTTCTTGAGCTTGTCGGAAGAAATCAGCGCGCGGTGCCCGACCCAGCCGCTGTAGTTCGGCTTCTCCGCACCCAGCAGTGTTTCACGAACACGAGAGTTGATGCCGTCAGCGCCGATGACGATGTCGGCCCTGACCGACGTGCCATCTTCGAATTCTATCAGCACGTCTGTGCCGTTATCGTCAATGCGGGTCAGCTTCTTGCCGAAATGCAGCGTTCCCGGTTGCAGCGCATCGCATTGGATGCCCTGCAGGTCGCCGCGATGCACCGTGCAGTAAGTTGCACCGTAGCCCTCAAGCGGAATGCGGGAGCGATAGTCGCCGCTGATGCCGTCGCGGCTGAACCAGTGGCTGGGCGTGCTGCTGATGCTGACGACCTTTTCCGCAACGCCGAGGCGTTCGAAAATCTTTATGACATTCGGCCCCATGTGGATGCCGGCGCCGAGGCGCGAGAAGCTCGGGGCCTGCTCATAGACATTGACGTCGAAGCCCGCCTGCTGGAGCAACGCACCCGCCACGGCGCCGCCGAGACCGGCCCCGATAATCGCGATCTTTTCCTTACCGTTGGACATGGCCGACCCTTCTAGCTGTCATGTTGACGCATAATCTTGCAATTCGAGGCACGATGAACTTTTTAGCGCATACGCTATAAATAGCAAGTCTGGCTTTTGCATTTTTGCAAAAAATCCGGCTAGCTTTTCCCGAAAATATGGATATCGTCTTGCTTGCCGGCACGTGCATGCGCACGGAGAAACGGTCATATAAAGTGCATACGCTTTATAAATGAGCAAGGAACAGCAGATGCGTGACGTGATTTTCGATCACGTCATTATGTTTTGCGGGCGTCGAAGCGAGGTCTGCGGCATAATGGTGTGCGTGAGTGCCGGCGGACCGGTTTCGGCCTGCGCCCGTGCTTTGGAGTCCGGCTCTTGAAGGAGGTCGGCTCATTCAGGCTGAACGTCAACGGCGCCGTCAGCGACGTCGAAGCGGGTGGCGCAACGCCACTTCTTTATATCCTCCGAAACGATCTCTGCCTCAACGGCCCCAAATACGGTTGCGGCCTCGGTGAGTGCGGCGCCTGCGCAGTGCTGGTGGATGGCAGGGCCGTTCGCTCCTGCACCGTGCCGCTGAAGGCCCTGGGGAGCAGGCAGGTGACGACGCTGGAGGGCCTGGCAAAGTCTGGCCGTCTGCATGTCGTCCAGCGCGCCTTCATCGAGGAGGCCGCCGCGCAGTGCGGATACTGCCTGAACGGCATGATCATTGCCATCGTCGGGCTTCTGGAAGCCAAGGCCGAGCCGGATGAGGCCGATATTCGCGACGCTCTGCGGCATCATCTTTGCCGCTGCGGCACGCATATGGAAATACTCGCTGCAGCACGCCGCGCCGTCGCCTACGCCAGGACCGACCGCGCAGTCGGCGGATCGGCAGAGGCCCGAAACGAGGTTTCGCCATGAACACCCAACGCGAAGCGTCGAAATCCTCCTATTTGTCGAGCTCCGACATTCTTCTCGTCGTTTCGGACAAATCCCGCGGCGACGAGGCCGAGCTCTATATCGCCATCGACCGGGAGGGTCGCGTCAAGGCTTTCAACGGCCATGTCGATCTCGGAACGGGTATCCGCACATCGCTGGCGCAGATCGTCGCGGAAGAGCTGGACGTACCCTTCGATGATGTGGACATGGTGCTGGGAGCGACCTCTGCGGCGCCCAACCAGGGTGCCACGATTGCCAGCGAGACGATCCAGATCACCGCTGTGCCCCTGAGGCAGGCCGCCGCGACCGCGCGACACCATCTGATGGCAAAGGCTGCCACCCTGAAGGACACGGCCGTCGAACATCTCATCCTGCATGACGGCATCATACGTGCCGACGGCGGAGAGAACTGGAGCCTCACCTTCGCAGAACTCGTGGCCGGCGAGCATGTGCGACTGTCGATCGATGCGACAGCCGCGCTGAAGCCCGCATCCGCCTACCGGATCGTCGGCGCCTCGCTGCCCCGGGTGGACATACCGGCAAAGGCAACCGGTGAGTGGACCTACGTGCACGACGTGCGCGTGCCCGGCATGCTGCATGGTCGCGTCATCCGGCCGCTTTATGCCGGTTTCGATAATGGCGAGCACGTCGGCAACAGTCTGATCTCCATCGATGAAGGCTCGATCGCCCACATCGACGGCGTCGTCGGCGTCGTCGCCATTGGTGATTTCGTCGGCGTCGTCGCAACGCGCGAAGAAATCGCCATGGAGGCTGCAAAGACGCTTGTTGTTGTCTGGCGCGTGCCGCCGGAACGGCCGGATCTGAATGCGCCAGAGATGGCGCTGCGCGCCAACCCCGCAACCCCGCGCAAGCTCATCGATCGCGGCAACGTCGATATGGCGCTGGACGGCAGCGCCGAGCCGATGAACCGCACCTATGTCTGGCCCTACCAGATGCACGGCTCTATCGGTCCGTCCTGCGCAGTGGCGGATTATGGCGACAACGGACTGACCGTTTGGTCCGGTACGCAGAACCCCTTTCCGATGCGCCGCGATCTGGCGCTGCTCCTCGACATGCCAGAAGACCGGATCCAGGTGGAGCGCCTCGAGGCGGCGGGCTGCTATGGCCGCAACTGCGCCGACGATGTCACCGCCGATGCAGCACTTCTGTCCCGGGCCGTCCGGGCGCCCGTGCGTGTCCAGCTGACGCGCGAGCAGGAGCATGCCTGGGAGCCGAAGGGGGCAGCGCAGGTGATGGACGTGCGCGGCGGCCTCGATCTGGAAGGTGGGCCATCGGCCTATGATTTCGAGACGCGCTATCCGTCCAATCTCGCGCCCACTCTGTCGCTGATCCTGACGGGCAAGGTGCCGCCGGTATCGGATGTGGTCCAGATGGGCGACCGCACGGCGATCCCGCCCTATGCCTACGGCAATCTGCGGGTCACCGTGCACGACATGCCGCCGATCGCGCGCGCCTCGTGGTTTCGCGGCGTCTCGGCGATGCCAAATACCTTCGCCCATGAATGCTATATCGACGAGCTTGCGGCCGCGGCCGGCGTCGACCCCATCGAATATCGTCTGCGCTACCTGCACGATCCGCGCGCGGTCGATCTGGTTCACGCTTTGGCGGAACGGGCCAACTGGGTACCCCACACAAAATGGGGCACGCTCGGTGGCGAAGGCGACCTGCTCTACGGGCGTGGTTTTGCCTATGCCGTCTATATCCACGGCCCCTTCCCGGGCAAAGCGGCGGCCTGGGCGGCCTGGGTGGCCGACGTCGCGGTCAACACCAAAACCGGCGAGATCGCGGTGACGAAGGTAACCTGCGCGCAGGATTCCGGGATGATGATCAATCCCGACGGCGTCAGGCACCAGATCCACGGCAACATCATCCAGTCGACCAGCCGCGTGCTGAAGGAGCGTGTCGAATTCTCCTCCACCGCCGTGACCTCTAAGGAGTGGGGTGGCTACCCGCTCATCACTTTCCCCGAATTGCCCGATATCGACGTGCTGATGGTGCCGCGGCAGGACGAGCCTCCGCTTGGCGTCGGCGAATCCGCCTCCGTCCCCAGTGCCTCGGCCATCGCCAACGCAGTCTACGATGCGACCGGCATCCGTTTCCGCGAACTGCCGCTGACGACGGAGCTGGTGCTGTCGGCACTGAGGGGCGATGCGCCCGCCGTGCCGACAACAGCATCTGCGGCCAAGAAACGATGGTGGAATTTCGGCCTGTCCGCGGCCGGGGCCGTGGCGGCGATTGCCGGCCTGGCGACGATGGCTTCGCCCTGGCGCCCGGCCATCGCCACCATCGAGAGACCCGATACGAACGTCTACAGCGCCGCCACCATCGAGCGCGGAAGGCTGGCCGCGGCAGTCGGCGCCTGCAATGTCTGCCATGTCGGCAATGACGGAACGCCCTTTGCCGGCGGGCGGCGGTTCGATACGGCTTTCGGGACTGTCTACGCGACCAATATCACCCCTGATGTGACCAACGGTATCGGGGGCTGGTCCTATCCGGCTTTCGAACGTGCGATGCGCGAGGGCATCAGCCGCGATGGGCACCATCTCTATCCGGCCCATCCCTACACATCCTTTGCCGGCGCGGAAGATGCGGACCTGCAGGCGCTCTATGCCTATATGATGACGCAATCGGCGGTGGCCAAAAAGGCGCCGGAGACGAAGCTCAAATTCCCCTTCAGCATCCGGATGATGATGGCCGGATGGAACGCGCTCTTCCTCAAGGCGACGCCGATAGGCTACGAAAAGACGCGCGATGCGACCTGGAACCGGGGGGCCTATCTCGTGGAGACGCTCGGCCACTGCTCCGCCTGCCACACGGAACGCAATGCGCTCGGTGCGGAAAAGACGGGAAGCGCCCATCTTTCCGGCGGCTTTGCCGACGGTTGGGAGGCGCCTGCGCTCAATACCATGGCCAAGGGCCCCGTCGGCTGGACGGAAGACGCCTTCTATGACTACCTGCGCAGCGGCCATTCACGTGACCACGGCAGCGCCGCCGGTCCGATGGCCCATGTGGTGGAGGTCATGCAGCCGCTGCCGGATTCGGATATCCGCGCCATGGCAAACTACCTCGCCAGTCTCAACAAGGACGGCGATCCCGCCAAGACCGCGGTTCAAAGCCAGGCCGCCATTGCTGCCAGCGACGGTGCCAGGCGCGACGCGGCGCTTGTCTCCCCGAAGGGCGAGCGGATCTTCAACGGCGCCTGTGCCACCTGCCATGCCGGCCACACGGTCCTCTCGTCCCTGGCGCTGAACAGCAACTTGCACGCCGATACGCCCGACAACGTCATCCAGGCAATCCTCGGCGGGGTCGAGGCGCCGGCGATCCTCGCCGCGACGACAGGGCGCGAGGCACCCGAAGTCATGTCGATGCCGTCATTCCGCAATACGCTGAGCGAGAGCCAGTTGAAGGATCTCACCACCTATCTCAGGGCCCGCTTTGCGCCGGACAAGCCGGCATGGAACGACGCTTCGGCCGCTATCCAACGCGCGGCTGCCACCGAACACTGAGGAAGAAGCTTTGCGGGAAACAGCATCCATTGCGGATTTCGACAGTCGGACGCTCTTCCGGACGCCGACAGCTGCGTTTCGGCCATCCGCCTACTGGTTCTGGCACAGCATTCCGGACAAGGCGACCTGCAGGACGCAACTTGTCGATTTCCAGGCGAAGGGTATCGGCACCATCCTGATCCAGGCGCGGCTTGCCCTGCCGCTCGAAGCCTATCTGTCGCCCGACTATCTGGCCGCCTACCGCGATGCAGCCGATGTCGCGTCCGAACTGGGGCTGAAACTCGGCATATACGACGAGTATAACTGGATCAGCGGCCACGCCGGCGGTCGTACGGTGGAAGGGCGGGACGATCTGCGGGAACGCCACCTGTTCTGGTCGTCAGCGCTCCATAGCGAAGGGGGGATCAGCAGCATCCGTCCGTCCTTCACGCAGACGATGGGTGCCGACATCATTGCCTGGCAATACGAAGGCGGGCGCATCGAGTGGCGCGAATGGACGATCGAGGCGGCGCTACTGCATCCGTCCGCTGCGATCAACAGCCTGGATGAGATCGTCGATGTGACTTCGCGCGTCCGCATCACCGGCTCCGATCCCACGGCCTGCACCTATGTATATGATGGCGAGATCGTATCAGGCTCGATGCTGACGGTTTTCGTCAGCGCACGCTCCTCGACCTCCAGGATCATCAACTACCTGCTGCCGGAGGCTGCCGAGCGCTTCATCGATGTCGGCCTCGAGCCCCTTGTTGCGGCACTGGGCGAACACGTGCCGCACACGGTGGAATCCGTATTCTACGATCAGCCCGCCCCCGGTTTCTATCGCTGGAACGAGATGGTCGGCAATCTCGGCAACAGCCTGCTGTATGCGCCTGGCCTTCGAGGCCATGTTGAAACAAATGCCATGGCACCCTTCGCGCTTGCCCTGCTTGCGGTCGTGCGTGACGTCGGGCCCGGG
>Ga0207650_10000721_pt1 | contig 25687 bp, 30 predicted proteins | sample KBSS63metaG_FD_184325 | JGI IMG/M metagenome (GOLD analysis project Ga0207650, IMG submission 184325) | Switchgrass rhizosphere microbial communities from Kellogg Biological Station, Michigan, USA - KBS S6-3 metaG (SPAdes) (version 2) | ecosystem: Host-associated > Plants > Roots > Rhizosphere...
GTGCCGGCTGTTGCTAAGAACCCGGCTGGAGAGGCGGCCGCGTCTTCGGACAAAACAGCCACTAACGGTTGCCCGGTGTCGATGGTCACCGGCGAGGAACTGCTGACGCTGACCGATGGGACGCTGGACGGGGTGTTGCCGTTTGAGTGGACGCGGTTGTACCGCACCAGTGCGGTGGAAGTGGATTGCGGGTTGGGGTTTGGCTGGAGTCACTCGCTGGCGCATCGGTTGAGTGTTTCCGGTGATTCGGTGGTGTGGACGGATCATGAAAATCGGTCGACCACCCTGCCCTTGCCTACGGTTTCTCGGCCTGCGATTACCAATAGTTTGGCGGAAGCGGCGATCTACTTGGGGTCGTTGCCTGATGAACTGGTGCTGGCGCAGGCGTCACGGTTCTACCACTTTCGCGACGGTGCGCTGACGGCGATCAGCGATGCGTATGACAACCGGTTGCGCATTTCCCGCAATTATCTGGGGCAGATTGAGCGGCTGGATAACGGTGTCGGGCGTTCATTGTTTTTGCGCTATGCATCGGGTCGGATCGTGGCGGTGGACTACCAAATTCAACGCATCGTCGATGAGGGTCCGTATGTTTGGGTGACGGAACAGACCGTTGTTTCCTACGCCTATGACGGTGCTGGGCGACTGGTTTCTGCGACCAATGCTGTCGGTGAACGCGAGGTTTATCGGTACGACGATCAGCACGTCATTCTTGAGCGTGGCTTGGCCGGTGGGGCGAGTTTCTACTGGGAGTGGGAACGGGCTGGTAAGGCGGCGAGGTGTGTCCGGCATTGGGCCAGCTTTTCGCAGATGGACACGCGGTATGCCTGGGATGACAACGGGCAGGTCACGGTGTTTAACGCCGATGGCAGTCAGGAAGTCTACGTGCATGACCAGCGGGCGCGGCTGGTGCAGCGGGTGGATCCGGACGGTGCCGAGCACTTTAAATCTTACGATGACAAAGGCCGGCTGACGGTTGAGCAGGACCCGCTGGGGGCGGTGACGGCGTATCAGTACGACGAAGCTGGACGCTTGGTGGCGTTGTTTCCGGGGGAGGATGAGCCGACGACCTACGAGCATGACAACGGGTTCGTACGGGTTGTAAGGCGTGGTGAAGCGGTTTGGAAGTATGAGCGGAATGATCAGGGTGATGTGACGCGCAGGACCGATCCTGACGGTAACGCTACTGACTACAGCTACAACAAATATGGGCAGTTGGTTGGGGTTTGGTATCCGGATCACAGCTGTCAGAAGTTGGTTTGGAATGAACGTGGGCAGTTGCTTGAGGAGCAGTGTCCGAATGGCGGGATCAAGCGCTATCGCTATGACGATCTTGGCCGGCAGGTGGCCCGGGAGGATGAACATGGGGCGCTGACCCAGTATCAATGGGACAGTGTTGGGCGGTTGATTGGCGTTGGGCTGCCGGGCGGTGCGCTCAGGGAATACAGCTACAACCCCTACGGAAAAATCACTTCCGAACGCGATGAACTGGGGAACGTCACCCGCTACGAATACGCCGACAGCCTGCACCTGATCAGCCGCCGCCTCAACGCCGATGGCAGCCAGGTCAACTACCGCTACGACAACGTGCGTTTGCTGCTGACCGAGATCGAAAACGAGGTTGGCGAAACCTACCGACTTCAGTACCACAGCAACGGCCTGATCCAGCAGGAAACCGGGTTTGACGGCCAGCGCACGGCCTACGTTTACGACCTCAACGGCAACCTTCAGGAAAAGACCGAACACGGCGATGATGGCAGTCAGCAGGTTACCCGCTACGAGCGCGACCATGCCGGTCGACTCGTAAGAAAAACCCTGCCTGATGGTGGTGCCGTCGACTATGCCTACGACCGTCAGGGCAATCTCCTCAGTGTTGACGATGGTAATTGGTTTTTAGCCTACGAATACGACGTCCAAAACCGCCTTACCGCCGAACACCAAGGCTGGGGCACCCTGCGCTACGGCTACGACGCCTGCGGCCAACTAACAAACCTGCGCCTGCCGGACAACAACCGCCTCACCTTCAACCACGACAAAGGCGGTCACCTTTCCACGGTTGAACTGAACGGCACGGTACTGACCTCACACCAATTCAACGCTGGCCGCGAACAACAACGTACCCAAGGCAAACTGCTCAGCACCTACCAACACGACCAACAAGGACGCCTGTTCAACCAGAGCATCGGCGATGCCGAAGGCCCGTTGTACCGCCGTCATTACGACTACGACAAATCCGGCAACCTCACCCGCCTGCTCGACACCCGCAAAGGCGAGCACCACTACCACTACGACCCACTAAACCGCCTCACCCGCGCCGACCACTCCCAAGGCGAGCAAGAACGCTTCGGCCACGACCCCGCCGGCAACCTGCTCATGCAAGACCGGCCGGGCCCCGACATCGTGGCGGGCAACCGCCTGATAATCCAAGGCGACCACCACTACGACTACGACGCCTTCGGCAACCTCATCCGCGAACGCCGCGGTAAAGGTCATCAACTCGTCACCGAATACCGCTACGACTGCCAGCACCGCCTGATCGGCACTACCCAACCCGACAGCCAAACTGCCAGCTACCGCTACGACCCGTTTGGGCGGCGTATCAGCAAAACCGTTGATGACCTTACGACCGAGTTCTTCTGGCAAGGCGACACACTGATCGCCGAGCACCACGCGGAGCGACACCGCAGCTACCTCTACGAACCGGACAGCTTTCGTCCACTGGCACTGCTGGAAGGCTTCGGCCCAAAGGAAACCAAGGCTTACCACTATCAACTCGACCACCTCGGCACCCCGCAGGAACTCACCGCCGCCGACGGAGAAATCGTCTGGTCCGCGCACTACCGCGCGTACGGCGAAATCACCCGGCTCGACATCGGAAAAATCGACAACCCGCTGCGCTTCCAGGGCCAGTACTTCGATCAAGAAAGCGAACTGCACTACAACCGCCATCGCTACTACAATCCGGATATTGGTCGGTACCTGACGCCGGACCCGGTGAAGCTGGCGGGGGGGATCAATGCGTACCTGTACGTGCCCAACCCTACGGGTTGGATAGATCCGCTAGGTTTGAGCACGTGTCCAGGCGGGGCTGGATACGAACCACACACAAATACAGAAAACTCAAACACACAGCTTAAGGTAGACGACGGCACTCCTTCGCTACCAGCATCGAGTAAAAGACAAGAGTATTTATATCGAGGAGACTCAAGGCACCCGGACGAAATTTTTGAAACCGGCTTTGAGAGCAGAGGAAAAAGCACTGACCTCTATTTGCACTCGCAAAACAATGCGAGTCCACCAAGCAAATTTGTGAGCACATCAATATCAAGAGAGCAAGGGTTAATGTTCGCAACATCCTTTGGGTTTGAGGAAGGCTATCTTTACACCCTAAAGAAAATCCCAGGTCGGGATGTCAACAAAGAACTAGGCATCTTATCGGACTATAAAAAGGAGCGCGAAATTGCCATACCAAACCGAATAGATACTAAGGATATTCTAGGCGCCACACCCGTCCACGACGATGGAACGCATAAAGGCTACTCACTAATTAATCCAAATAGAAAATAACCAATGAAAAAGATCGACATCACCATAATTAAAAACGCACAAAGAGAGACCGCCACACTTGAGCTCGACAGAGTGCACTCAACGCTATCTATAGCGTTTGCTGACGGTATAAAAAAGATATATTCAGACATAGATATATATACATGCTTTGGGTTACTAAGAAGAGAATTCAGTGAAACAACCTTCTTATGTAAAGGCTCGAAGGTGAATGTTTACCCTTCAGCAATGGCATCACAGATGTCAAGCGGATTAGTTGCTTACGAGGTAACGATTGGCGAGCCAGATGCAGAACTCGTCCGTATATTCGACTACGAAGAAAGCAACCTTACAAACGACATTAATGATCAGATCGCTTACCGTAGAAAATGGGCTGAGTCTCTAAAAATCAATTAACACCCTCTGCACCACTAGAGCTGAAACGATAATGGAAAGCAAAAAAATACTAGTCATTTCCAAAAACAAAAAAATTGAAACGACCGTAAAATATGACTCAATCAACCGCCTGATGACATTTTCAGAATCAAGTAACTTCGGAAAAATCTATCATGGGAAAGATATATACATATGTTTAGCGAAAATCAGAGCAGAGTTTCCAACAATGACATTCTTGTGTAAGGGCGCAAAAATAAATGTCACCCCTTCCAGAATGGCTTCCCAGATGAGCGCCGGTCTCGTCGCGTATGAATTGACTTTAGGCAAGCAGGCTACATTCGACGACATAGTTCACCTATTTGACTATGAGGAAAACAACCTAACCAACAATCCGCAAGAGCAGGTTGACTTCTATAAAAAATGGCTAGCATCTTTAGGTGCGCAAGATTATGAGAAATTCAACTAGATTTTACAAAAAAATCACCATTCAAAAAAATCTACTGATGGAGAATAAACTTACGCGCGCTGGGCTGCGAAGCAGCCCCAATCCAGACAAAGCATTTTTTCAGGTAAATGGGCATCGTCTGTTTTAGGGCTGCTTCGCAGCCCAGCGCAGGGCAAGCCTGCTCACTACAGATCGTGTTCACACACCAATAGGCGGGGTTACCAGCCTTCTTTAAGCATCCGCAATTCCAGATGCTGCAACAGCATGATGGTCTTGCCATCGGCAATCTCGCCGTTTTGCACCTTTGCCAAAGCCTCTTCAAAGCCCAACTCCAGCACTTCGATATCTTCGCCCTCTTCTTCCAAGCCACCGCCAGTCCCAACCCGGTCACCCGGCTGGTATTCACCCATGAAAAAGTGAATCCGCTCCGTCACCGACCCCGGGCTCATGAAGGCCGCATAGATCTTCTCCACATGCCCCACGCGGTAGCCGGTTTCTTCTTCCGCTTCCAGGCGGATCCGCTCTTCGGGGCTGGCATTGTCGAGCAAGCCGGCCGCCGCTTCGATCAGGTAGCCGTGGTAATCGTTGACGTACGTGGGCATGCGAAACTGGCGAATCAGCAGCACCGTGCGCTGCTCGCGGTTGTACAGCAGGATGGTCGCGCCGTTGCCGCGGTCGTACACCTCGCGGGTTTGGGCTTGCCAACTGCCGTCTCGGCGGCGCAGGTCGAAGCTGTACTTTTTCAGCAGGTACCAGTTTTCCGAAAGCGTCTCTTCGGCGGTGATGCGAACGGGGCTGTTGTCCATGGTGGGGTCTTTACTCAAGGGAGTGATCGTTTTCACGCTTGTTTGATACGCGGCCAGGCGGCGGCGACGGCTTCAGCACTGTCCGCTTTGATGCGGGCCAGGTTGCGTGGGTATTCCACACCAGGATTTTCCGTAAACCGCGTGGCCGTGAATTGCCCATTGCTGGCCCGCACGATGTAACCCGTGTCTTCGCACTGCGTCGAGGCGAGAAACAGCACACCCGGCGTCACCCACTCCGGCTTGAGTTCATCCGGCTCGTCAGTCACACCCCACATGCGGGTCTTGGCCACAGGCGAGATCGCATTGACTTTGATCCCCGCGTCCAAGCCTTCATGACTCAACGCGTTCATGATCCCTAATTGCGCCATCTTGCCGGCGCTGTAGGCCACCAGGCCGGTTTGCTCGTACTGCGCGTACATGGCGCGGTCGGAGGTGGTGAGGATGATGCGCGGCGCCGATGAGTGCAGCAGGTGCGGCCAGGCGTGCTTGCACAGCCACAGCGGCGCGTAGAGGTTGATCGCCATGGCACGCTCAAGGAACGCGGCGTCGAGGTCTGCGATGTTCTGGTAACCCACCCAGCCGGCGTTGTGGATCAGGATATCGAGTTGGCCGAATGCCTCAAGGGTATACGCAATCAGTTGCTCGCAGCCCTCGTTCGTGGACAGGTCACCCCCGTGGCCGATCACCGTCAGCCCTTCGGCCTGCAAGGCCTCGGCCGCTGCCAGAACCACCGACGCATCGCTGCCTGCACCGGCAGTGTCGGCGCCGATATCACTGATCACCACGCGCGCACCGCCCAGGGCCAGTGCCCGTGCATAGCTGAGTCCCAGCCCGCGTGCACCGCCGGTGACGATAGCGGTTTTGCCTGTGAAATCCATGTGCTTGCTCTCCTGTTCGGCTGCCCACCCTAACAACCCGTGCACCGTTTGTTCAATGCTGTAACACTTTGCAAGCAATCCCGGTGGACGGCTGTCGAATTAATTCCTGCCTCTGCAAACCATCTGGTAAAACCCCTGCTTCACCTTTTTCCAGGAACCTTCATGTCTTCACGTTTTCTGTCGCGCCTGAGCCTGCGCTGGTTTCCCCTGCTGTGCATGGCACTGTTGATCGTCGGCCTGCCGGTGGGTTGCGCGATGCTGCAACACAAGGAGCGCGAGCTGGTATTTCGCATCGAACCGGGCACCGCCAGTTGGTACAGCGGCTTGCCCAAGGCCGTGCAGGAGTTCGAACTCAAGCCCGCCAGTCTCAAATCGGGGCAGAACATTCATGGCTGGTGGTACCCGGCGGACAACAAGGACGCACCTGCGATTCTCTACCTGCACGGCGTACGCTGGAACCTCACAGGGCAGCTGTTTCGCATCGAGCAATTGCATGCGCTGGGCTACTCGGTGCTGGCCATCGACTATCGTGGTTTCGGCCAAAGCCGCGGCGAGCTGCCGTCGGAAACCACGGTGTACGAAGACGCGCGTATCGCCTGGGAGCGTTTCCAGGTGCTGCAACCCGATCCGCAAAAACGCCTGATCTACGGGCACTCGCTCGGTGGCGCGGTGGCCATCGACCTGGCTGCAGAACTGGGTAAACAGATGCCGTTGCCCGTACGCGGGCTGGTGATCGAATCCACCTTTACCTCGCTGGCGGATGTGGCCACCGCCGTAGCGAACACCTCTCTACCGGTGCGCTGGCTGCTGTCGCAGAAATTCGATTCCATTGACAAGATCGCCGACATCCATATGCCACTGCTGGTGGTGCATGGCCTCGACGACCGCTACGTACCGCCGCGCTTCAGCCAACAGTTATTTGAAGCCGCCCGGGAACCCAAACGGCTGTTACTGGTGCCCGGCGCCAGCCATAACAACAGCATGAGCCTGGCCGGTCGCAGCTATGGCCAGGCATTGGAGAAACTGATGCAAGCGAAGATGCCGGCCCAGGTGGTCACGCACTCCACAGGTCGCAGCGGCGACTCATAAAAACGCTTTTCGGCACTGGGTTCGCGCTTGCCTGTCAAGCGCAAACCCAGCCCATGCTGGGCCAAATCAGAAGTTGATCAAATATTGATCTCGGCTTAAATCGCCAACCCTGCCGGGGCTTCGCAAAGTTATCCACAGAGATACCCACGGTTTTCGTGGACAACTCTTTTTATATTTTTACGTTTTTTTTGCTCAATAAACGCTTTCAGGAAATGTACCCGGCAACAAAATCTCGCGATTCACATCGCGTATATCGTTATACCCACATAACGCCATCGACACGTCCAACTCACGGGCGATGATCTGAAGCGCCTTGGTCACACCCGCTTCGCCCATCGCACCCAAGCCATACAAATGCGCTCGACCGATCATGGTGCCTTTAGCGCCCAACGCCATCGCCTTGAGCACATCCTGACCGGAACGAATGCCACCATCGAGCCACACTTCAATGCGCTCACCCACTGCCTCCACAATCGCCGGCAACTGGCTGATGCTCGACGGTGCTCCATCCAGCTGACGGCCGCCGTGGTTGCTCACCACCAGTGCATCGGCGCCGGAGTTCGCCGCCAGGCGCGCGTCTTCCACATCGAGGATGCCCTTGATGATCAACTTGCCACCCCAGCATTGCTTGATCCACGCCACGTCGTCCCAGCTCAGGCGGGGGTCGAATTGCTGGGCCGTCCAGGAAGAGAGCGAACTCATGTCGGCGACACCTTTGACATGCCCGACAATGTTGCCAAAGCCACGCCGCTGGGTGCCGAGCATGCCCATCACCCAACGCGGCTTGGTGGCCATATTGAGGATATTCGGCAGGGTCAGTTTAGGCGGCGCCGACAGGCCGTTGATCAGGTCTTTGTGGCGTTGCCCGAGGATCTGCAGGTCGAGGGTCAGCACCAATGCGTCCACACCGGCAGCTTTGGCACGTTCGATCAATTGTTCGACAAAGGCGCGGTCGCGCATCACATACAGTTGGAACCAGAACGGCTGGCCAACCTGTTCGGCGATGTCTTCCAAAGAGCAGATGCTCATGGTCGACAAGGTGTAGCGCAGGCCGAACGCGGCGGCGGCACGGGCAGTCAGGATCTCGCCATCGGCATGCTGCATACCGGCCAATCCGGTCGGTGCCAACGCCACCGGCATGGCCATGTCCTGGCCGATCATAGTGGCGCGGATTGAGCGCTCATCGATATTGCGCGCCACGCGCTGGCGGAATTTTATGCGGGCAAAATCGCTTTCGTTGGCGCGGTAGGTGCTCTCAGTCCAGGAGCCGGAATCGGCGTAGTCGTAGAACATGCGTGGGACACGTTTTTGCGCCAGCTTGCGTAAGTCTTCGATGGTGGTAATCAACGACATCTAGGTCACCTCTCCCTGAACTGAATGCTGAGAGTAACCGCCCATCGGCCGTGCAACCAGCCATTGCGTTTATATCGGTGCGCGTCTAATCTCGCACAAACCCGCATAAAGACGCAAAACAATGCATAACACTCATCACGCCATCGACCTGCCTTCTTTGCGCAAACAAAAGATCCTGTTGCTGCTGGAACGCGACGGAAAAGTTACCGCGTCGGAATTGGTCGAACACTTCGCCGTGTCCCAGGACACCATTCGCCGTGACCTCGGCGAGCTCGCTGCCGCCGGCCTGTTGCAACGTGTGCACGGCGGCGCCCTGCCCCGACCGAAGGACACCGGCAAAGACTTCTTCACCCGTGTCGGCGAGACCAACGAGGCCAAGCGCCGCCTCGCACGACTGGCCGCTGAACGCGTGGAAGAGGGCCAGATCGTGCTGTTCGATTCCGGCTCCACCACGTTGCAGATCGCCCAGTCATTGCCCCGTTCAATGCGCCTGACCGTGGTCACACCGTCGCCCATGATCGCGATCGCCTTGGCCGACCATCCCGATGTGAAGGTGATACTGACGGGTGGCCAACTCAACCCGGCGACCCTTTCCACCAGCGGCCAAGAGACCGTGCGCATGATCCAGAGCATCAAGGCCGACCTGCTGTTTACCGGTGTCTGCGCGCTGCACCCGCAAGTCGGTATCAGCTCGCTGCATTTTGATGAAGTGGCGGTCAAACAAGCCCTGCTCGACAGCGCCTCCCACGTGGTGGCGGTGACCATGGCCGACAAACTCGGCGCGGTGGAACCCTTTGTGGTGGCGCCGTGCAGCCGCATTCACACATTGATTACCGAGTGGCACGTGCCGAGTGTGGAGGCGTATGAGCAATTAGGGTTGGAGGTGCTGCGGGTAGAGGTTGAGTGAGCAAAACAGTAGTGTGTCGGCCCTGGACTGACGGCACCCTTCACCAGCGCAACACCTTGGCTGCATCGCGCATGAAAATCTCGATGGTTTTAGGCCCCACGCCTTCGAATTCGCCCAGGCGTTTTTCAAAGGCTTCACGGTCTTCGCTGGCACTGCGCATCCGCGTGATCCGACCGGCGTACTCAGCGTTCAATTTGGCACTCAGATCCAACAGGCGCTGCGCGGTGGTTTCGTCATAGCGCACGTAATGGGCACGCCCCAGCATCGTGACCAATTCCCGCGAGGTGCAATGCTGCAACTTGCGCGCAGTGTCACGCCCCTCCTCCTCGACGATCACCTTGTACGCCTGCGCGGCAATCGGTGCCTGGATGCGCTTGCCCATCAGGAAACTGGCCACAAACCACTTGAACAGGCTGGCGTCATCGTCGGGCTTGAGTTCAATGCCCAACTCCGAGGCGCTGATAGCACGGGCCATGCTCAGTGGCCCAGCTTGCGCTCGGCCTTGGCGGCCTGTTCGTTGATCGCATCCGTCTGGCGTTCGATGTCTTTGATCGAGGTGGGCGTGAGGACTTTATCGACGGTTTCGGTCTTCGGGTTCGGGCGTTCCAGGGTCTGGCCCTTGGCGGGTTTTTCCGTGCCTTTTTGAGCCTCTTCAGAGCTGATCGGCGCAGGGGTTTTGTCGGTGGTCATGGTCTATCTCCAAGTCATTGAAGGCCCACGAAAAAAACGCGGGCAGGTGTTCAGCAGAACTCAGTGAATTTGGATAGTTCAAGGAAATTGCGCGCGCCAACCGTCCAAGAAATAAGCGCAAATTAATTTAAACCTTTGCCTCCTGAGCCCAATCAACTCTCCCATATCGCCTCTTTCCTTCACCCATCAGGAGACACTCGATCATGAGTTCACACCTCAACGGCAAAAAGATTCTGGTCATCACGTCCAACACCGGCATCGAGCGCGACGAACTGCTCAAACCGTTGGAAGCATTGCGTGGCTATGGCGCGACGGTGACACACGGCTCCAGCGATGGCGGCACCACCCAAACCTTCGTCGGCGACACCGAGAAGGACCAGACCGTAGAGTCCGACGCCAAACTGTCCGAGCTCTCGGGTGCGGATTTCGATGCGTTGGTGATCCCCGGCGGCACCGTCAACGCCGACACTCTGCGTCAAGATACGACCGCGTTGAAGCTGATCAATGAGTTCGTCAAAGCGGGTAAAACCGTGGCGGCGATCTGTCACGGCCCGTGGGCGCTGATTGACGCCGGCGTGATCAAGGGCAAAACCCTCACCTCCTACAAAAGCGTACGCATTGACCTGGAAAACGCCGGCGCGGCTGGGTGGGTCGATGCCGAGGTCAAGGAATGCCAGGCCAACGGTTGGACATTGATTACGTCGCGCACGCCGGATGACCTGCCGGCCTTCAACCAGGCGATTGCCAAGGCCGTCGCCGGTTGATAACGCCGCTGAACGAAAACAGGCGCCTCGATGGCGTAATGCCAGTCCGTTAAGACGTAGAAAGGGTAAAAAATAACCTGTGGCGAGGGAGCTTGCTCCCGTTGGACTGCGCAGCAGTCCCAGCCTTTTTAAACAAAGTGCTGGGGCCGCTTCGCGGCCCAACGGGAGCAAGCTCCCTCGCCACAGGTACAGTGTTTGCCCTTAACTGACTGGTATTAGCCTCGATGGCGCCTGTTTTTTTTCACTTATGGATTAACTCTTACGCTGCTCCGGCATCTCGCGTTTAGGCCCGAACATCGCCCAGGCGATCAGGCCAAGCAGCGGCACAAAGATCAGAATCACCAGCCACAGCCCCTTAGTCTCCCAGCCCCCGGTGCTGCGCAGGACGACATTGATTGCCCACAATTCCAACAGCAGCAGAATCACCGCCAAGCCGATCCAGATATATTGAATTTCCATGCTTCACCTCCTAGGTCGTATGCGTTAGGTCAAGCATCTGCGCCGAGGGTTCATTAAAATTTTCCGACGTGGTGGAATGCAACGCGTCTGGGGGCCCACCATGCAACCTGCACGACAGGCACTGTTGCTCATCATCGGTAGCCCATTGAATTACAACACGATTTCAAAAAGCTCAAGTTGGTACAACTGATGCACTACTCCACTGGACGAGGCGTGCATGTCGACGCGCCCTGAGTTTTCCCGTGAGGTGTCACCCATGAATGCCATTGACCTGCTCAAAGCCGACCACGAACGCGTGAAGGCCCTGTTGACTCAACTGAGTGAGTCCACCGAGCGCGGGGTTAAAAAGCGCACTGAGCTGCTGGCCAAGCTCGAAGCGGAAATCAGCCTGCACACTAAGCTGGAAGAAGAAATCCTCTACCCGGCCTTCCGGAAGGCGGGCGGCAAGGAACAAGACATCATGTACCACGAGGCCAAGGAAGAGCACCGCACCGTCGACGCCCTGGTGCTACCGGACCTGAAACAGACCGAGCCGTCGACAACCGAGTTTTCCGGCCGCGTCAAAGTGGTCAAGGAGCTGCTCGAGCACCATATTGAAGAAGAGGAAACCGACATGTTCCCGCAGGCTAAAAAACTGCTGGGCAAGGCGTTGCTTGAAGAGTTGGGCGCTGAGATGGAAGCCATGAAAGCAGCGCATAAAAAGTCGCAGTCGACCAAGCCAATGGCGGCTTGATCGCGGCATGACCAGAGCCTGGAGGTTTTCCAGGCTTTTGATCCATCACGATAGGGGATTGCGTCATGAAGACCACATCGTCCCAAAGGATTTTGCTTATCGTCGGCCTGTCAGCCTTGCTCACCGGCCCTGCCCTCGCCGCCTTCGGCGATAACCCCGAGCCTGCCGCCAACGCCTTGAACGGTGACAGCGCCGCCGGTTCCGCCCTGCCGCCGGGGACCTACCCCAGCAGCCCCTCCTACAGCGCCAAGAAAACCAAAGTGCCCGACAAGCAGCCGGCCAAAACAGCTAAGCCTGTCGACCGCCAAAAAGCCCCCCAGGAAAAACCCCGTTCAGGCAGCTGATGCTCTAAAGGGAGCCCCCCACCCGTGGCGAGGGAGCTTGCTGCCTCACCACGGCATTACGTGCTGCTGAGCATCTGGGCCACTGATGAGGCCTGCTAGGGCGCTTCGAACAACCGGCACAATCTATCCACCTGGGTACGCCCGGCTGGCAGGACACACAGGAACTGTGCCGACAATTCAATCAGGCCATCACGGTTCCACTCTTCCAGCAGCGGCCAGATCGATGAGAAGTAGCGTGCAAAGATCACGCCGTATCGCCGCTCGATGCCCTGGATGTCCAGTTCCAGGTCACAGGCCAGGCGTTCCACTACGCAGTCGCGCAGTGCATCGCCCGCGTCGCGTTGCCAGCCCTGGCAGGTGGCGAGTTGGCCGTTCTCCAACGCCTGTGCGTAGACATGTTCGTCCGTGGCGTTCTGCGCGCACAGCGTGTCGATCTGGCTGATGGCGCCCAGGCCCAGCCCGATATGGTCGCAGTAACCGTGCAGGGTAAAACCTTCGCAGGTGCGACTCAGCCGACCGCGCTCCTGGGCCTGGGTGAGGTCATCGTCGCCACGGGCAAACTGGCCCAGGCCGATGTAGTGGTAACCCGCTGCGTCCAGGTGTTCGTAGCACAGCTGGCGCATGGCGGTTTTATCCGCCGCGTTGCACAGCGCCGAGGGCGATTGCGCCAGGTAACGGCTTGGCGGCCGGGCGTAGTCGAACACCTGCAGGCGGTCCGGTTCCAGGGCGATCAGGCTGGCCAGTTTCAGCTCGAAACTGGCCAAGGTCTGCCAGGCGCTCCCATAGCCCAGGTCGACACTGACCGAGCGAAAGTCAAAGGTGCGCGCCGCATCGATCAACGATTGGATCGGCGCCGGGTCGCGGTAGTACGCCTGGGAATAGGCATCCTCGGCACGCGCATCGGGCACACCAATGCACATGCGGTTGAACCCAAGGTCGCGCAGCAGGCCGACGCCGGCCCAATCGGTGTGGCGAGGGTCGAGGTCGATGCCGTAGTCGCCGCGGTCATGCTCATGGAAGTGCAAACGTTCAAGCAGAGGGGTCATGAGCGCTTGCACATCGCCAATCGGCGCTGCCCCGCGCCACTGGAGGTAGTCCACCGGCTGGCGGCTGCCGAGGTGGCAGCCGATCAAATGAATCTCCTGGGCCAGGCTGCGCCGGTAAGCATCGCTGGGGGTGCTGGCCGGCCAGTGCAGGGTCAAGGCCAGCGGGCGTTGCCGTTGGCGACTGCTGCGCAATGCACGCAATACGTCGAGGGAGCCGATGCCCGCGTGAAACCTGCGGACATCGGCCTGCTCATTCGGGTCCAGTACACCTTGATCGTGGCGCGCACGTACGAGAGGAATGACGGTGTGCATGACGGGCTCCGGGGCCGGCGACGGTCCGTCATTGTCCGGTGCGACGCCACGGCGCACCTTGATATGCATCAAGGGCTTTACCCGCTGAGGTAAAACATGCTTTTGGCCAACAGCACAATCGCGACCATGTGGGCGAACAGGCTCAAGTGCAGCAGCACACTGGCGGCGAGGATCAGTACTTCGAAAAACACCGTGCCGATAAAGATCAGCGCCGCGAACAGGTGAGCCAGCAAAAACAGCAGGTAAAGCATGATGGCCTCGCAGAAGGGCCCGCCGTGGGGAGCCCACTAATGCAGGCCCGCACGCCGAGCGACCTTGATGTCGATCAAGCGCCTCTCATGGCACGCGCAACCAACCACTGAATTCGCCTCGGTCTGTCAACGGGCACCAGGCGAAATCCCATAACGGCGCCGGCAGCACCTGATGTTCGGTGTCCTTGAACGGGGCGCCTTTCCAATCGAATACGCGCATGCCCTGCCAGGCCAGCACCACGCCATGGGCCTCACTCTGATCGGCATTGACCCATCCGGCAGCCGCAGCGGCCATGAATGCCTCGATCGGTTCATCGTCGATCTGCGCACGGTACGGCGAGCCCAGCAGCCAGCGACAGACGTTCAGGTGATAGGTCCAATCCAACGGCGGACGGTTGCGATACGCCCAAGTCATGAAACTGCGGAACAGGTTCAGGCCCTCGGGCGGGTCGAGTTTTAGCAGCGCCGGGCAGAGGTCGAACAGGCTGTGCCAATACGGCAGCAGGCGTGCATCCAGATGCACGAAGCTACGCGAGTTGCTGGGGTAGTCCGGCGGCGTGGGTTCCGCGCGCAGACGACGGGACGCCTTGCTGACCAGGCGGCAGGCGCCTGCAGGCAATAAGGGGTGCATGAAATGTACTCACAGTCGTGACGATAGAACGCCTCCTGGTCTCAGGAGGCCCAAGGCACACGTCAGAATGCGGGGGATGCGCGGGGGTTGGCCGAGGGCCAGAGGTATCGCGGCGGCGCCTTGTTACGCCGTTCATGGGCCGGGCGCGGGGTTTGCCCCAGGCCCAGCAGCCAGGCGAGGCCGATCAGGAACACCAGCGCAACGGTCACGGCGTTGCATACCGGGCAGGCAAAGTAGTTCGAGATGTTGCTGGAAGCCGGGCTGCCCAACCCTTTGTCGGAAAGTGGCGCCTGCTTGCCGTCCACCGAACAGAACGCCCCGCCGATGCCATTGAGTGCCTGCCCCGTCATCTGCCCATGCCCCAAACCGCAGGCGAACAGGTTCATCAGCACGCAGAAGTACAGGGCCCAGGCGATCAGCGAACGGTCGGGGTGGCTCAATTTCATGGCGGCGACTCTACCACCAGCGCCGCAAAAGGATGAAGCGCGGCATGCCCCTGTGGCAGAACGTCGCAGATTACGTGCGCTTCCCAGGGTTGGTAGACTGGGCGCCCTCAAAGCCTGATGTGTCGATCCAGAGCAATGCAGGCGTTTCACAGGATGCACCGTTGATGAGTACGTTATTCACCCGCCGCAAAGTGCTGACCGGTATGGGCCTGTTGGGCCTGGGCGGCCTGCTGGGCGGCTGTGACTACAGCCCCAAGCTGAATTTCAAGTACGGCAAGGACTTGAGCGACAAGATCATGGGCCGCACCTTCAAGCTCAAGAACACCGCCGGCGAAACCGTCACCCTGAGCTCGTTCCGAGGCCTGATGCCGGTGGTGTTCTTCGGTTTCACCCAGTGCCCGGCCGTGTGCCCGACCACCCTGGCGCGCGCCGCCCAGGCCAAGAAGCTGATGGGCCGCGACGGTGAAATCATGCAAGTGGTGTTTATCACCCTGGACCCGGAGCGCGACACGCCAGAGATCCTCGACAGGTACGTCAAGGCCTTCGACCCCAGCTTCGAAGCGCTGTACGGCACCCCGGAAGAAATCGCCGCCGCCGCCAAGGAGTTCGGGATCTTTTATGAAAAGATCCCCGCCGGCGACACCTACACCCTGTCCCACACAGCCACCAGTTTCGTGTTCGATACGCGTGGCAACCTGCGCCTGGGCCTGCAGGCATCCCTTACCGCTAAAGAGTGCGCAGAAGACCTGCTCACCGTCATGGAGGTCTGCTAATGACTGCCGTTCAACACCTCAAACGCACCCTTATCGGCATGACCCTGCTGGGCCTTGCGGCGCACGCCAGCGCCCAGGTGCAAGTGACCGACGCGTGGGTGCGCGCCAGCGTGCCGGGCCAACCGTCCAGCGGTGCGTTCATGACCGTCACCGCCGACACCGACAGCCAGTTGCTGAGCGTGACCTCGCCGGTGGCCAAGGACGTGCAGATCCATGAAATGAGCATGAAGGACGACGTGATGCGCATGGGCCCGGTGGACTCGGTGGCCCTGCCTGCGGGCAAAGCGGTGACCCTCGACCCCAACGGTTACCACGTGATGCTGATGGGCCTGACGGGCCAGATCAAGGAAGGCGACCAGGTGCCGCTGACCCTGACCGTGCAAAACGCCAAGGGTGAGAAACAGGCGATTGAAGTGAACGCGCCGGCGCGTGGCCTGGATGGGATGGACCACAGCAAGATGCACTGATGCACTGCTCGCCACACTGCTCGCCACCTCAATCGACAATAAACAGCTTCGCCCCAACGCTCGTCGATGAACGATGGCCTTCCATGTCATCGCCCACCTGGTAACTCATTCCGGCCGTCAGGATGAACTGGCGGCCATCTTCCAGTTCCGTGTGCAATTGGCCTTCCAGGCACAACAGCACATGCCCTCGCCAGCACCAATGATCCGCCAGGTAGCCGGGGGTGTATTCGACCATGCGCACGCGGGTAGTGCCGAAGTGGCAGGTGCGCCACAGCGCGTTGCCGGTGACACCTGGGTGAATCACAGGTTCGACCGTGGACCAGTCGGTGGTGCCAAAGGGGACGGCAGTCAGATCCATGTCGGGCTCGGTGGTTGTTTAACGGGGCTTGAGGCTAGCCACTTGGAGCAGCGGGCGATAGACACAGATCAAGCGCTTTTGTGGGATACAGGTATCCTGCCTGCACTGCTGTTCAGTGGTTTTGTCATTGCAATACACGCCAACGCCAACCCCGAGGGCGAGTGATAAATCGCCTGCTCATCCCCCACATACCCGCACGCCCGATAGAAACCCGCTGCGTTCAAGGTCGCATCCAGCACCACCTCTTCAATAGCCAGTTCCCGCGCAACATTCTCAAGATGATCAAGCATCGCCTTGCCATATCCGCAGCCGGTAAACCCAGGCAATACAAACAGTGCGCCCACTTCGTGGTTGTCCAGGTCAAGCATTCCGGTGACTACCGGCTGTCCCTGCACCCAGCCCAGGTAAAACAGTTTATCCATCAGGGTGCTGTAGCCGTCTTCGGCTTTACCCCGCGTCCACATCATCATTTGCTCGTGCGTATAGGCGCCAATGCATTGGCTGCGGATGGCCCGCAAGCGGATGTCGAACGCTATTTGGGCATCCTGCGAGGTGGCCCGTTTGATCTCCAGCATGTCAATTTCCTTCCATGAAATCATCGCCCTATTAACGCATGCCCCTAGGCGTTTTCGTCACCGGGGCGGGTGAAGGAATAGCGGTCGATATCGGTGCGCAGGTTCCAACCCTGGCCTTGCCAATAGCGGGCGGCGTGGGTGTTGGTCTTGAACACGTCGAGGTGGCATTTGTGGATACCCAACGACGCCAGTGCGTCGAGGCAGCGTTGCGTTAGCGCCTGCGCAATACCCTGGCGACGATAGTCCGGCAGTACCAGCAAATGCTGCAGGTAACCACGACGCCCGTCGTGGCCGCACATTACGCAAGCGATCAACCGGCCTTCGGCTTCGGCGACAAAACTCAAGCCAGGGTTGCGCGCAAGATAACGCTCGGTGGCGTCACGGGAGTCGGCGTCGCGCAGGGAGATACCGGGGGTATGTTGCATGAGGTGGAGAACGGCGTCGTAGTCGGTCGGGGTCATGATGCGAATGCTGGGCATGGCGTGAAACCTTGTGGGAGCGGGATTGACCTAATGCGAGTCAGTCAAGGGCGAACACTTTACCTGTGGCGAGGGAGCTTGCTCCCGTTGGGCCGCGAAGCAGCCCCAAAAATGGGACTGCTGAGCAGTCCAACGGGACGGTGCGACGATTCGACAGCGCCCACCGAAGATAGCGTTTCAGTGCCAGGCAAGTGATGTTTCTTTATGATGTGGCCTTCGCTTAATGCCTCAGGAAATACCATGCCCGCCCTCAGCTTCCGCAACGCCCTCCCCGCCGACGCCGCCCGTTGCTTTGAAATCGAGATCAGTGCCTACGAAGGCGACGAAGCCGCGACCCTGGAAAAGATCGCCACGCGGATTGCGCAATACCCGCAAGGTTTTTTGATCCTGGAGGCCGACGGTGAGGTAGTGGGTTTCATCAACTGCGGCTGTGCCCATGATGTGGTGATGTCGGACGAGGCGTTCAAGGAGTTGGTGGGCCATTCGGCCGAGGCGCCGAATGTGGTGATCATGTCGGTGGTGGTCGATCCGGCGCATCAGGGCAAAGGGTATTCCAAGGTATTGATGACTGAGTTTGTGGCCCGCATGCGGACGTTGGGCAAGCAGACGATTCATTTGATGTGCAAGGAACAGCATGTGTCCCTGTACGAGCGCATGGGCTATCAATACACCCGACCTTCGCCTTCCGATCACGGCGGGATGGCGTGGCATGAAATGGTGATGGCGCTTTAGACGGTCACCGTTGTGGCCTGATTTATGTGTCTAGACATCTAACGGTGGGCATCCGGTTCAACCGGCTGCTGTCTGCCGATAAGCAAAAACCGGATCGGCGTCGCCTTTTCTGACGCAAAACCTGAAACATCGCGAGCGAACACAGACTTCGCCTGACAGCCAGGCAGCTGATGTTATGAATGTGCTCAGAGCCGGTTTTAACCCGTTACATCCACCCCAAAACACCTCGTTGAATGCCTCTGAAGGCCTCGGTAGCCTGCGAAGCACTCCGCCGAACCAGCGTCTGGCGGGCCTTCAATTGCCTATCAAAGAGGTGCAGTCATGTCTTCAATCAACGGTTTCTCGCCCTACGCTCCGATGCCCCCGGCCTTCAACATAGACCGGATCGATAACGACCATCCACGGCACAACCCTCTCGACCAGACGGCCGGGGAGGATGCAGAAGTATTCGATCCGAACACGCAAACCTGGCAACCCACCCAGGCCTCTGGCAACGGCCGGCCTATGCCGCTTGGCGATCCTTACCGCGAGGCGATAGATTTCGAGATCAGGGCCGATGATATGGGAGGATGGCAGCGCGCTTAAGGCAACCGGCGATGAGGGGCGGTACTTATCCGCCCCCTTCTGCCCAAAAGGTACCCATCGAGAAGCCCTATGATGACGCCACACCGGATAGAAATCAGCGACCAACCCAACACCGAAGCCGAGCACCTCCTCGGCAGCAGCCTCGCGGCGTTCAACGAGGCCATCACCGGTTTCAACGATCGCCAGCCGCTGACGGTGCTGATCAAAGACCCCGACACCTCACAGATCGTCGGCGGCATCACCGGTAAAACCACGCTGGGCATGGCCTTCCTCGACCTCTTCCACCTGCCCGAACACCTGCGTGGTTCGGGCTTGGGCAGCGAGTTGCTGCAAGCCTTCGAAAACGAAGCCCGCCGCCGTGGCTGTCGCCATGCGGTGCTCTATACCCTCAGCTTCCAGGCCCCGGGGTTTTACGAGAAACATGGCTGGGTAAAATTCGGTGAAGTGCCCTGCGAACCGGCGGGCAGCAGCCGGGTGTTTTTGTCTAAACCGCTGTGACAGTCGACGAGGGATGCAGCGGTCCGTCGTGTCGACAGGCTCAAACGGGACACGCCGCGGTTTTAGCCTGAATGCGCACAGGCAGACCCGGACGATTGCAAACCAATATCATTTGCGCACGGCGCAACGCTTTGCTTTAATCGCGACCAATTCTTATTTGCGCGCTTTTTTGAGCTGGACGGGCAGTGTGTCGACCTCTTTTACCCACCTCTACGGCACCCACCACCGTTGGCTGCTCGGCCTGCTGCGCCGGCGCTTGAACGACCGTTGGGATGCCGCCGACCTGGCCCATGACACGTTTATCCGGATTCTCAGCCGCCCCCCGGCCGAGACCGACCCCGTCCGCCAACGCTCGTACCTGGCCACCATCGCACGCGGGTTGTGCATCGACCATTGGCGCCGTCGCCAGCTCGAACGCGCCTGGCTGCAAACCCTGGCCGAGCGGCCGGAAGCGCTGCACCCGTCGCCGGAGCAACGGGCAATCATCGTCGAGACGCTGGTGGAGGTGGACGCCATGCTCGCGCGTCTGCCGAAGAAGGTCAGCGAAGCCTTCCTGCTCGCCCAGTTGCATGGCCTGCCCTACAAGCAAATCGCCGAGCAGTTGGGTGTGGGCGAGCGCATGGTCAAGAAGTACATGGCCCAGGCCCTGTTGCACTGCGCGATCCTGGAAGCCGAACTCGACGGGATGCTGGTGCAATGAACACGCCGGGCAAGCTCAGCCACGCCAGCCTGGAGCAGGCCGCGCAATGGTATGTGCGCCTGCAGGATCAAGGCGGTGCGCTGGAGCAGTTGCATTGGCAGGCCTGGGTCGCGCAAAACCCCGAACACCTGGCGGCCTGGCAGTATGTGCAGCGGGTGAGCCAACGGTTTGCCCCGCTGCAGGAACAAGCCCATGGCGCCAGCCGCGCCTTGCGCAGCTCGCGGCGCCAGACGCTCAAGACCCTGCTGGTGCTGTGCGCCGGTTCGACGCTGGCCTGGGGCGCCTGGCGCAACACCGCCCTGCCCCGGCGGGTGGGCGGCTGGAGCGCGGACTACGCGACCACGAGCGGCGAGACCCGCGATACGCTGCTGGCCGACGGCAGCCATGTGTGGCTGAACGCGTTGAGCGCGCTGGATGTGCGTTTTGATGTGGCACAACGCTTGCTGCACCTGCGCTTTGGCGAGGTGTTGATCGACACGGCCAAGGACGCCACGCGGCCGTTCCTGGTCGAGACCGAGCACGGCCGCATGCAAGCGCTGGGCACCCGTTTCAGCGTGCTGCAAGGCAACGATCACACCCAGCTGAACGTCTTCGAAGGCCGGGTGCAGGTCACCACCCAAGACCAGCACGTGCGCATCCTCGAAGCGGGCCAGCAAGTGTCATTCACCCGCGACGGCTTCACGCCCACCGCATCGGCCTCCCCGGCGCGCGAGGCCTGGAGCCGTGGCGTGCTGTTGGCGGATAACCTGCCGCTGGGGCAGTTGATCGCCGAACTCAACCGTTATCGCCCCGGCCACCTGGGCTGTGACCCGGCAGTGGCCCATCTGCCCGTGATGGGCTCATTCCCACTGATGGACAGCGACCACGCATTGCATCTGCTGCAAGCCGCCCTGCCGGTGAGGGTCGACCGGCTGATGCCGTGGTGGGCTACGGTCAGGCCAAAGTAAAAAAACTTTCAATCGACAGTTCCCTTTCCTACAACTCGTTCGGTTAACCCTGCAGACGCTTCAATTCGCCGATCGATTTGATCCAAAGGGAAACATCCATGTCGCAACCTGCTCGCTTCGCGCTGCGCCCATTGGCGCTGGCCACCTCGCTGTTCTGCTTCGGCGCGCCGATGGTGCAGGCCGCCGACTCGCCCTCGACCCAGGAAGCCGCGCGCTCTTATCGCATCGCCGCCGGCTCGCTGGTCAGTGTGTTGAACCGCTTTGCCGAGCAGTCGGGCATTTTCATCGCCGGCCACAATAGCCTCGCCGCGGGCAAGACCAGCCCTGGCTTGAATGGCAGCTACACCCCGGCGGCCGGCTTGCAGCGCCTGTTGCAAGGCAGCGGTCTGCAGGCCCTGCCCCAAGGCAACAATAGCTACGTGCTGGCGCTGATCCCGGCTGACAGCGACACGCTGGAACTGGGCGCCACGACGATCTCCGGCCAGGACCTGGGCGCGACCACCGAAGACACCCACGCCTACACCACCGGCTCCATGGCCTCGGCCACCGGCCTGCCGCTGTCGATGCGTGAAACCCCGCAATCGGTCACCGTGATCACCCGCCAGCAAATGGACGACCAGGGCACCAACAGCATCGCCGACACCCTGCGCCGCGCCCCTGGCGTGAGCGTGCAGAACTACGACAGTGAGCGCTGGGAGTTCTCCAGCCGTGGCCTGCCGATCACCAATTTCCAGTACGACGGCGTCAACTCCACCTACGACGGCGTGTATGACTACGGCACCACCAGCACCGACATGGCGGTGTACGACCACCTGGAGATCATCAAGGGCTCGGCCGGCCTGCTGAGCGGCACCGGCGACCCTTCGGCCACGGTCAACCTGATCCGCAAAAAACCCACGCCGACGTTCAAGGCCTCGGTGACCCAGACCTTCGGTTCCTGGGACAATTACCGCACCGAAGGCGATATTTCCGGCCCGCTGACGGAGTCCGGCAATGTACGCGGGCGGTTTGTCGGCGTGTACCAGGACCGCCAGTCGTACCTGGACCACTACCAGCACACCAAGGACATCGCCTACGGCATCCTTGAGGCCGACCTCACGCCCGATACCCTGCTGACGTTCGGCATCGACCAGCAGGACACGCGCTCCCGTGGCGCCAGCTGGACCGGGTTCCCGATGTACTTCAGCGACGGCTCACGCACACACTTCTCGCGTTCGTTCAACCCGGCCGCCGACTGGAGCCGTCGCGACTTCAACAACCAGACGCTCTTCGCCTCGGTGCAGCACACGCTGGCGAATGATTGGTCGCTCAAGGTCAGCCTCGACCGCAAGCGCAGCCAGCACGACACCCTGCTCGCCTCGGCCAGCGGCGGCAACCCGGACCCAGTCAGCGGCGAGAACATGTACATGTTCATGGGCAAGTACAAGGGCGATCAGGTGCAGAACACCCTGGACGTCAACCTCAGCGGCCCGTTCAGCCTGTTTGGCCGTGAGCACGAATTGATCATGGGCTTCATGGCCACCCGCTCGAAACAGGACGTGCCGGTGTACGGCTCGATCTACCCACCGGTGGGCGGCAGCATTTTCGACTGGCACGGCGAATACGCCAAACCGGACATCCCGCGCAGCGGCCAGAACGATATCGTGCAGCGCCAGACCGGTGCCTACCTGGCCACGCGCCTGAAACCCACCGATGACCTGTCGGTGATCCTCGGCACCCGCGTGAGCACGTTCAGCGGCACCGACAGCACCGACTTCTACGACCCGGCCAAGCCCGACAACCACACCACCTACCGCCAGAGCGGCGTGGTCACGCCCTACGCCGGGATCGTCTACGACCTCAACGACACCTGGTCGGTGTACACCAGTTACACCCAGATCTACCGTCCGCAATCCAGCAAGGACGCCGACCGCAAGCTGCTCGACCCGATCGAGGGCAACACCTATGAAGCCGGGCTCAAGGCGGCGTTTTACGACGGCCGCCTGAATGCCAGCGTTGCCGCGTTCCGTATCGAGCAGGACAACGTGGCCGAGTATGTCTCGGGCTTCGAGACCGACTCGGTGTATCGCCCGATTGCCGGGGCCACGACCAAGGGCTTTGAAGCGGAACTGTCGGGCGAAGTGCTGGACGGCTGGAACCTCTCGGCCGGCTATACCTACCAGCACACCCGCGATGCCAATGACGGCTACGTCTACAGCTCGGTGTTGCAAACCACCACGCCGCAGCAGGTGGTGCGCCTGTTCAGCACCTACCGTTTGCCCGGCGCATTGGAGAACGTCACCGTGGGCGGCGGCGTGAACTGGCAGAGTGAATTCTTCGGCAATGTGTTCCAGCCCGACCCGAATGACACGGTCAATTTCGGCCACAACGCGCGCATTACCCAGGACAGCTACTATCTGGTGGATGTCATGGCTCGCTATCGCTTCAATGAGCACCTGAGCACCACACTGAACATGAAGAACCTGTTCGACAAAAAGTATTACACCGGCCTTGGCAACTTCGGCACCGGTTTCTACGGCGAACCGCGCAGCTTGCAACTGGCGACACGCTGGGATTTCTGATCCCGCTGCCAGCCGCAACCTCTTGTCCCGGTGGCTGGTTTCAGCCACCTACTGCCGGCCGATACGACCCGAGGAACGAGCACGTCGGTAAACGGGTGATACCGCATGCATAACTCGCCGGCATGGTGATTCAACGCAAGGCTGTGTAATGATTACGCCTCGCCCCTGCTCGGGATGGAACCATTGCCATGTCGCTGAACGTCACTGCTCACCCTGCGGATTCGCCACGCTTCTGGCGCGACCCCAACCTGCCCTTTATCGAGGCCCGCACCATCGCCGACGGGCGCAAGGTCACCTATACCCGTCACGCGCACGAGCACTTTTCCATCGGTGCGATCACCACCGGCCGCAGCTATTACCACTACGGTGCGCAGACATTCGAGATCAGTGCCGGCACCGTGGTGTTGATGAACCCCGGCGATGTGCACGCGTGCAACCCAATCCACGACCAGCCCTGGTCGTATCACATGCTCTACCTCGACACGCCCTGGTTGACCGACTTACAGCATCAGCTGGGTTTCAGCACCGATCAGGGCTACCGCCCGTTCACCACGCCGCACACACGCGACAGCGCGCTGTACAACGGCTTGATCGAACTGTACGCAATCCTGTTGGATGAGCACGCCGAGCTCCTGCACAAACAGAGCGCGCTGGTGAGCTACTTCAGTGAGGTACAGCAGCGCCTGAACCCGTCGCCGGCCCCCGTGCGTGAGGTCAACCATAAGCTCGAGCGCGCCGCTGAATACATCCGCGAACACTGCACCGAGGCGCTGAAACTGGAAGACATCTGCCTGGCGGCAGAGCTGTCGCCGTCTTATCTGATCCGCGCGTTCAAGCAGTATTACGGGCTGACCCCGCATGCCTTCCTGGTGAACCGGCGCATCCAGTTCGCCCGCACCCAACTGCGCCAGGGCGAGCTGATCGCCGACGTGGCCCTGGCCGCAGGCTTCGCCGACCAGGCGCATTTCCAGCGCACGTTCAAACAGCATTTCGCCGCCACGCCGGGGCAATACCGTGAGCTGCTCAAGCCAGCAATAAATAACCCACACTGGCCACCAGCAACCCGGCCATTGAACGGTTGAACAGCCTCACGCCACGAGCATCGCCGAGATAGCGGCGCAAAAAGGTTCCCGCGTAGGCCCAGCACGCCACCGACAGGTAGCAGATCACCAGGTAGATCGCCGCAAACAGCCAGACCTGCGCGGCATCGCCCTGCGCCACAAACAAGCCCATCCCCGCCACGCACGCCAGCCAGGCCTTCGGGTTGAGCCATTGCATGACCGCGCCATAGAGCATCGACGGCGCCGTGGCGGTGCCCTCGGCGTCCAGGCGGCCGTCGTCCACCGCCAGCTTCCAGGCCATGTACAGCAGGAAGACCACCCCACCCCACTGGATCAACTGGGTCAATATCGGCCAGCGCACCAGCACTTCATGCAAGCCCAGGCCGATCAACACCAACAGCAGCGTGAAGCCCACCGCAGCGCCGAACACGTGTTTCTGGCTGGCGACAAAGCCGAAGCGCGCCCCCGAACTCAGCGCAACCACATTGACCGGACCCGGCGTGATGGAGGTGGCCAGGGCGAAGGCGGCCATGGAAATGATCAAGCTCATTGCAGCTCCTTTTTATTCGAACAAGTGACGAAGGAACCACGGTAGAGGGCAATGCCATGGTGGTATTGAAAAAAATGCCCCTGCCTGGCTTAGACGGCTTTATTGCATTGATATAACTGCATTTGTTTCTTTCAAACCGCCGTTTTTGATAGACAAAAATGCGTATTTACCGTGCCTGGCGCGATGCTAGAGTTCAGAGCCTGCTCCCTTTTGATAGATCACTGCAAAAAGGAATCGCCATGTCACGTCGCCTGTTGGCAGTTGCCTGCCTGTTGTTGTCGTTCTCGACCGCCCACGCCGCTGAACGC
>Ga0207650_10000725_pt1 | contig 25560 bp, 27 predicted proteins | sample KBSS63metaG_FD_184325 | JGI IMG/M metagenome (GOLD analysis project Ga0207650, IMG submission 184325) | Switchgrass rhizosphere microbial communities from Kellogg Biological Station, Michigan, USA - KBS S6-3 metaG (SPAdes) (version 2) | ecosystem: Host-associated > Plants > Roots > Rhizosphere...
CCTTCTTTGATCTGGGCGATGTCGCTCTCGCCGACCTGCGCCAGGATCTGCATCTGCGAGAGGTCGTTGGCGATGAGGAAGAGCTGCGGCGCGGAGAGGCTGGCCGCGACGGTCTGCCCCTGCTGCACGTTGCGCTCGACCACGACGCCGTCGATCGGTGCGTAGATGCTGGTGTAGGAAAGATTCTGTTTGGCGCGATCGAGCGCGACGCGCGCCGACTTCACGCTGGCGTTGGCCACGGCGGCGCCGGACTGCGACACCTCGAACGCGCTGCGAGCCACGAGTCCGTCGTTGGTCAGCTCGCGGTTGCGGTCGTAGTCGCGCGAAGCCTGCAGCGCCTGCGCCTGCGCTTTCTCCAGGTTGGCCTGCGCGTCGGTCACCGCCTGCATGGCCAGCGTCGGATCGATGCGCGCCAGGAGCTGGCCTTTTTTCACCTGGTCGTTGAAGTCGACCAGCAGTTCCGAGACCTGCCCGGAGACCTGCGTGCCGACGCTGACGGTGGTCACGGCGTTCAGCGTGCCGGTCGCGGAGACGGTCGATTGCAGGTTGCCGCGCTCGATCGTGGCGAAGCGATACGTGGTCGTTTCCTTCGCAAAGGCCAGGCGATGCACGAGCACGCCGATGACCGAAAGGATGAGAACGAGTCCGACTGCGATGACTGATTTTTTCTGTTTCATGATGCCGGTACTAACGGAGCGATACCGGTCCATGTTTCGCGTTTTCAATGAGTTGCACGTGGGTGGCATGAAATGCACTTGCACGTTACGAAAGGCTTTTATCCGCAGATTACGCAGATGTGACGCAGATGAAATCGGTTTTCATCTGCGTCAATCTGCGCAAATCTGCGGATAAAAAATCCAGACTTACTGCTGCTTGTACTGAGACCGGTGCGCTTCGCGCTCGGCCTTCAGCGTGTCGAACTGCGCGCGCTGCTCGGGCGTGAGGATCGTCTTGATCTTCGCGTCCTGCGCATCGCGAAGCTGCTTCATCTGCGCGCGCTGCGACTCCATCGCCGGACGCAACGCATCGAGCTTCGCCGTATCGTTCGCATCTTTGGCGGCCTTGTACTGCTCGCGGGTCTGCTTCTGCGCTTCGAAGAAGGCCTTGTTCGTCTCGCGGAAATTCTTGTCGAGGTCCGCGATCTGCGCCTTTTGGGCGTCGGTGAGGTTCAGCTTCTGCGCGTACATCTCGCTGAAGCTGCCGCCGCGATGCCCCTCCCAGCCGCCCTTCCCGTCTTTGCCGTCGTGCATGCCGGCGAAGGCCAGCGTTGCGCCGAGCGCGAGAACTGCCACTGCCGAAATCGTTTTCGTTTTCATGGGTTTCCTTTGGCTTGCCGCCGCTTGATTGCTGGCGGACGGGCGATGAGACAATCCGCGCAGACCGTCTCTTTCCGATCGGACATGAACTGCACTCCCGTGTCATGAAGCGCACGCAAACGCCGATGGCGCGGGCTCAAACTTGCATCGAGCACAGCCGTGGACACGCCGCAACGACCGACCTACGCACGCATCGGCAGCCGTGAGCTGCTGCTGATCTTCGCGTTCTGGACGTTCATCGCCACGCTCTCGGCGGTGAATCGCGCCCTCGATCCGCGCGGATTCGGTTTCCAGCTCAGCTCACCGGCCGGGCCGATCGCGCTGGAGTACATCGAGTCGTGGCTCTGGGCGGTGATCACGCCGGCGGTCTTCCTGCTGACGCAGCGCTTTCCGATCGAACGGTCGCGATGGCTGCGGCGGATCGACGCGCTGCTGCTGATCGGCGTTGCGATCGCCATCGCCGTCGACCTGACCATGGACCTGGTGCGGATCGCCGTCCTGGCCGGCGTTCCGTCGCGGCGGCCGCGCGTCTTCTCGCCCGTCAATGCCATTCTCCGTTTCCGCTTCCTCAATCAACTGCTGGTTTACCTGGCCGTCCTCGCGGCCGGCTACGCGCGCAACTTCTACCTCCGCGATCTGGCGCGGCAGCGCGAGGCGGTTGCGCTCGAAGCGCGTGCCGCGGAATTGCAGGCGCAACTTGCCTCGGCACGGCTCGACGCGCTGCGGATGCAACTCAATCCGCACTTTCTCTTCAACACGCTGCACGCGGTTTCGGCGCTCGTGGAGCGCGATCCGGGCGGCGTGCGCCGGATGATCGCGCGTCTCTCCGAGCTCCTGCGCCACACGATCGAAGCGCGCGGCGCGGACGAGGTTCCGCTGCGCGACGAGCTGGAGTTTCTGCGGCGCTACATCGAGATCATGGAGATCCGTTTTCAGGGACGGTTGACGGTAACGGTCAACGCCGGCGATCGAGCGCTGGAGGCGCTGGTGCCGAATCTGATTCTGCAGCCGATCGTGGAGAACGCGCTGGAGCACGGCGCCAGCCGCGCCTCCGGACAAGGCGAGGTGATGATCGACGCGAAGGTCGACAGCGACGATCTCGTGGTCACAGTTCAGGACAATGGACCCGGCTTATCGTCAAACGCTGAGGGCGTCGGCCTGACCAACACAAAAGCGCGCCTCGATCAACTTTACGGCGATCCCGCCTCGCTCACACTCACCTCCCCCTCGGCCGGCGGAGTGCTGGCCACGCTGCGCGTTCCGTATCACACTGCCGCCGATCTTCGAACGCGAGCCATGCATGTCTGACAAGCCGATCCGCGTCCTCATCGCCGACGACGAAGCGCTGGCTCGCGACCGTATCGCCGATCTGCTTGCGCACGAAGCGAACGTCGTCATCGCCGGGACGGCGTCGACAGGATTGGAAGCAATCGAAGCCATCCGCAGACTGAATCCCGATCTCGTCTTCCTCGACGTGCAGATGCCCGGAAGAACGGGGCTCGAAGTCGTCGACGACGTCGGCGCCGAAAAAATGCCGGCCACGATCTTCGTCACCGCCTTCGACAAGTTCGCGCTCAACGCTTTCGACCGCGCCGCCGTCGACTATCTCGTCAAACCGTTCGACGACGAGCGCTTCGCGCAGGCCTTCCGCCGCGCGCGCAAGATGATCGAACTGGAGCAGGTGCAGGAAGTGACGCAGCGCCTGCTGTCGCTTCTTCACAATCCGCCGGCCGAAACCGCTGCTCCGCCGGCGCCGAAACACGATTATCTCGAACGCATTTCCGTGGAAAGCCGCGGCCAGGTGCGCGTGGTGCCGGTGGACAAGGTCGACTACATCACCGCCGACGGTCCGTACGCGGAACTGCACGTCGGCGACCGCGTCTTTGCCATCCGCGAGCGGATGCAGACGCTCGACGAGCGCCTCGATCCCGACGTTTTCTTCCGCATCCACCGCTCCGCTATCGTCCGCCTCGACCGCATCGACACCCTCCTCCGCCACCCCGGCGGCGACTACGGCGTCCGCCTGAAAAACGGCACGGAGCTGAGTTTGAGCCGCGGACGAAGAGACGAGCTCGAACTGAAGTTGGGGATTACGAAGTAAACGGATCGTATCGTCGGCGAAGCCGGCGTAAGAACCGTAGCCCACGGGTTTCACCCGTGGGAGTCCGATGCGCGCAGATTTGTGAGCCCGTTTTAACGGGCGAAAGAAAGCTTTCTTTCGCGCGTCAAGACGCGCTCCCAAATCAAACGTCATCGGCTGCCCCACGCCTGAAAGCGTGGGCTACGGTTCTTACGCCGGCTTCGCCGACCAAGACCCTTGCATTGGTGACGTAACGAAAAACCAATCGCAGGGAGCCGCACGCGTGCAAGCGACCACGTATCATCCACCCTTGCCCCAAATCAGCCGGCGTGCCGTTTTGCAGTCCGCACCGCTTCTTCTTGCGACGCTGGTGCGCTGTTCGAACGCCGTGGCCGACCGCGCGCGCGTCGCCGAGGCCTTTATCGTCGATCCTTCGTGGAACGCGTATCTGCCCGTTTTGCGCGGCGTCATCAGCGCGGTCCTGCCGTTCGACGCGCCTGGCTTTCCGCCGATCACGCTCGATGACGTCGAGCAGCGTCTCCTGAAACTCTTTCCCATCGAGAATGACGTTCAGTTCGCGGGATTGCAGCGGGCGATCGCCTTCTTCGACGAGATCACGCTCTTCCCGCTGATGTCCGGTCCGCTCCTGCAGGAGGAATCGATCGCTCGCGATCTCGCTGCGCGCGGCGGCGACAGCGCCAGAATCGGCGCCGAGATCGCCGCAGCCGACGCGGCGGCATTCGCCGCGTTCGCGGCCACCATCAAGCCGAACGCCCGCTTCCGCGATCTTTCGAACGACGCGCGGCGCACATACCTCGGCTTGTGGCGCGACAGCGCGTCGATCGTCAAACGACAGCTCTTCGGGGCGCTGCGAAATCTGCTCATGATCACCACCTGGTCGATGGACGCGACCTGGCCGAGCATCGGCTACACCGGACCTCTCGTTCCGCAGAAGGAAATCGAAGCATGACCCGGCTCGCCTGCGATGTGCTCATCATCGGATCGGGCGCGGCCGGCGGCGTACTCGCCGCAACGCTGGCCGAGCAGACCAAGAAGAAAATCATCGTCGTCGAAAAGGGCGGCTGGTTCGGCGGCGAGTCCTTCGATCAGCGCGAGTGGGACATGCGCGTGCTGTATGCCGAGGACGGGCGGCGAACGACGGCCGACGGAGCGATGGCGGTGCGCGGCGGCGAGTGCGTCGGCGGCGGCACGACCGTGAATTACGCGCTCTGCTTCAATCCGATCGAGTCGGTCTGGAACGGATGGCGGCGCGACGTCGGCCTGACCGGCTTCTCCTTCGACGCGCATGCGAACGATTACGGCGTGGCCGGCCTGAACATCCCCTCGGCGCTGCACGAAGTACGCACGCGCATCAACGTCCATCGGGCCGAAGACGATGAGGTCAACGACAACAATCGCGCGCTCGAGCGCGGCTGCGCGGCCCTCGGTATCCCGTCGAAGCACTTCGAGCTGAACATGCGCGGATGCGTGCGCTCCGGTTTCTGCGGCGAAGGCTGCACGTACGGCGCGAAGCAGGGAACGCTGGTGACATACATGGAGGACGCGATCGCACGCGGCGTGCAGTTGATTCACCACTGCGACGTCGAGCGCATCGTGTTCGAGAAAAAACGGGGCGCGATGACGGCGGTAGCCGTGAACGGGCGCGTGCGCCGTACGCGAGTCGGCTCGCATCCGAACAGCGTCGCAACGGGGCGCATCGAGATCGAGGCGAAACTCATCGTCGTCGCCGCGGGCGCCGTGGCCACGCCGGCGCTGCTGCAGCGCTCGCATCATCCCGATCCGCACCGGCGCATCGGCCGCGGCCTGGTCACGCATCCCAGCCTGCCGGTCATCGGCATCATGGATCACGAACTGACGAACTATCGCGGCATCCCGGGCACGGTCTACAGCGACGCGTACGCGAGCTCGCACCGCATTTACTTCGAAACGCTTTTCGGGCAGCCGGTGTACGGCTCGGTGGTCATCCCAGGCATCGGGGCGGAGCACTTTGACATCCTTCGCCAGTTGCCGCGCCTGATCGGATTCGGCGCCATGCTGCTCGACGAAGTCGACGACAACAATCGCGTGGAGTGGAACGAAACCGACGGCAAGCCGCGCATTCATTACCAGTTGAGCGATGGCGATCGCGTCCGGCTGCGCTTTGCCGCGCAGCGCGCCGTCGAAGTGATGTTCGCGGCCGGCGCGCGCAGCGTGCTGCTGCCGTCGAGCGAGCGCGTCGGCCCTCTGCCGCGTCCGCACTTCAGTACCGCTGCCGAGGCCGCGTACTGTTCCGATCTCCGTTTCGAGCCGTACCGCACGACGCTCACCTCGGCGCACGCGCAGGCGACGACGAAGATGGGCGAGGACGAGCGGCGGACGACGGCGAACTCGCGCGGCGAATCGCGCGCCATCCGCAATCTGGTGATCTGCGACTCATCGTCGTTTCCGACTTCCTGCGGCGCGAATCCGATGCTGTCGATCATGACCATGGCTCGCTATCAAGGCCGCCGCATCGCCGCGGAGCTGGCGCGCTATGACCTGTAGGCGCGCCATCGCCATCCTCTGTTTTTTCGCCGCGGTGACGATTGCGCGCGCCGACGATGTGAAGGTGCTGACCGCAGCCGTCTTGTACGAATCGGGTCTGGCCGCGCCGTCGATCGAGCTTCGTTCCGTCGCGGCGGACGGTTCGCTGTGGCGCGGTGGAATCAACGGCTGGTCGTTGTCCCTCGGCCGCGAGCGTCCGCTCGATCACGACCGCCGTATCATCCTCGACGTCACCGCCACACCCTACGATGCGCACAGCAGCAAGCGAATCTTTCGCGATGGCGTTCGCAGGCGCGACCTGGAGTTCGACGATGCGGCGCTCACCGCCCGCGCCGCGCTCCGTTTCCGGCAGAGCGAGCACGCCTCCATCGAACCCGGTTTCGTCATCGGCAAGGAGATCATCGGAAACGACGCTCCCACCGCACTCCGCGATGCGTGGCGTTCTCCGTATGCCGGGATCTCCGTGATGCAACGCATCCGGTTCGTGACCGCCGAGGATCCATTCACGAATCGCATCGACGGGATCGATGTCGCTGCTGCTGCCGAGGCGTATCGCGGCAATCGCACGTGGACGCGCGCGATCGTCAAGGAAAACGGGGGGCGGTCGTTTGGCCGCATCCACCTTCGCCAATCGCTCGCTGCATACCGCGGCAGTAGTCGCGATACCGTGAGCGCCTTCCTGACCGGCGGCTCCTGGGACCTCCTCGGACCGACCGCCGTCTACGGCCGCCGCTACGCCGAGTTCCGCGTCGATCGCGGCATCAACGCCAATGCCGGTGCCGACGTCACCATCACCCGTTCGTTCGATCTCGGCCTTCGAGTCAGCGGGTTCCGTTCCGGTTCCGTGCACACGACCGGCACGATGCTGCAGGCAACCCAACGCCTCGGCGGATTACGTCTGACCGCCGGTGCGGGCCGCTCGGAGCATCGGACGACCGTGATGGCGACAATCGGCGGAGCCGTTTTCCTCCGTTGAAAGAGGAATCGCCACCTCCCCCCACTCGTTTGCGCCAAGATGCTCGCTGAAAATGCGCTTCGCAGGTTTGTTGCGCCGCGCACACTCTCGCGCGGCGATGCCTACTACGCGCAGGGGCGCGTGCGGCGCATCGAGCGGCTCAGTCCTCATCTGATTCACGCCGACGTGCAGGGCAGCCGCATCTACTCGGTCGAGTTGATGATCGATGGCGATCACCTCACCGCGGAGTGCGAATGCCCCTGGTTTCACGAGAACCTCGAGGAGTGCAAGCACATCTGGGCCGTCATCCGCGCCGCCAGCGCTCGCAAGATGCTGCCGGAACGCGAAATGGTCCTCGGCGACTTTTACGAGGGCGACGATGCCTTCGACGACGACGAGTTCGACGATGACGACGAGCCGGCGGTCACCTATCCGCGCGCCGTCCCGCATCGTCAGATGCCGCCGGCGTGGCAGAGTTTTCTGAACGCGCTTCCGCCGCCTCCCCCGCCGGTTCGCGAGAGTGGATCGCGCAGCGTCCCCGAGGAGATCGCGTACGTGATCGTGGCATCGCGTCGCGCGCAATCGCTCACGCTCGAAATCCTTGGACGCAGCCACAAGAAAAACGGCGAGTGGGGAAAGTGGAAACCGTTGTCGATTCGTCTCGACGAGCTGGAAAAACTGCCGCCGTTCGATCGCGACTCGCTGGCGCTCCTCAATCCGAATTCGTGGGCATACAACACAGAAAGAATGGTCACCGTCGCGCCGACGATGGTGGCGTGGTGGGTGGAGCGCCTCGCGCGCGCGGGCCGGCTCGCCGTCCTCGATGGCAACGAACAGGTGCAGGCGATCGCCTGGGACGATGGCCCGCCATTCACGTTGCGCGTGGCCATCGTCAACGACGCCGCGGCATCGAAGTACCGCATCGTGGCCACGATCGAGCGCGACGGCGAGACGTTGTCGCTGGAGAGCATCGAGTACACGATGCCCGGAATCGTCATCGCCGGCAGGCGCGCCAGCCGTTTCGATGAAGGCGGACGCGGATCGTGGCTGGAAGCGGTTCGCGCCAATCCGGACATCGAGATTCCGCACGCGGATGCCGATCGTTTTCGCCAGGCGCTGCTCCGCGCGCCGATCGCGAACATCGAACTACCCGAGGAGCTCGGCTGGACGATCACCGACATTCGTCCGCGTCCGATCCTTTCGCTCGCCAATCAATCGTGGACCTCGGAACTAAGCGCGCAGCTCGATTTCGTGTACGACGAGTGGCGCGTCTCCAGCCGTTCCGAGGAAATGCAGACCACGCTGGCGCGCAAACTGATCCGCCGCAATCGCGCCGCCGAAGAAGAATTTCGCGGACGCCTCGCCAGCCTCGGCGTGATCTCGACCTGGGACGGCTACCGCGTGCGGCAGTCGCAGGTCGAAGACATCGTGCGGAAGTTGAGCGCCGACGGGTGGACGATCGAGCTCGATTCCGCGCAGGTGCGCGTCGCGGACGATTTCGACGTCGAGATCTCCAGCGGAATCGACTGGTTCGACCTCAACGTCAGCGCCAGCTTCGACGACATAGAAGTCGATCTGCCGGAACTGCTCGCGGCAGCGGAAGGCAATCGCTCGCTGCTGCGATTGTCCGACGGCTCGTTCGGCATCATGCCGTCGTCGTGGATGGAATCGCTGGCGCCGGCGCTGGAGCTAGGGAAGCGCGAAGGAAGCGGCGTGCGTTTCCGCCCGTCGCAGGCGCTGCTGATCGACGCGCTGCTGAAGACGAACACGCGCAGCGTCGACACGGCATTCGCCGAACTGCGGCAACGCATCGCCGACGCGTCGCCGGAACCGCGGCAGGAACCGCCGACGCTGATGACTGAGTTGCGCCCGTACCAACGCGCGGGCCTCGGCTGGCTCGACTTCCTCCGCACCACAGGCCTCGGCGGCTGCCTCGCGGATGACATGGGCCTCGGCAAAACTGTGCAGGCGCTGGCGCTGCTGGAAGGGCTGCGCGCGAGCGGCAATCACGGACCGTCGCTGATCGTCGCGCCGAAGTCGCTGCTATTCAACTGGGCGGCCGAGGCCAGACGATTCGCGCCGCAGTTGCGGGTGATGGAACATCACGGAACCGAGCGCGGAAAGAACGACTTCGCCGGCGCCGACATCGTGCTGACGACGTACGCGACGATGCGTCTCGACATCGCCAAACTGGCCGAGATCGAATTCGAATACGTGATCCTCGACGAATCGCAGGCAATTAAGAACGCGACCAGCCAGGTGGCGAAGGCGAGCCGCCTTCTTCGCGGACGCCATCGACTCGCGCTCAGCGGCACGCCGATCGAGAATCACCTCGGCGAGCTATGGAGCCTCTTCGAGTTTCTCAATCCCGGCCTGCTCGGATCGTCGCGATCGTTCGCGCGAACGTTCGCCGCGAAGAACGCGCCGCCCGAGCGCCGCGACGCGCTCGCGCGCGCCATCCGTCCGTTGCTGCTGCGGCGCACGAAGGAGCAGGTCGCACCCGAATTGCCGGAACGCATCGAACAAACGCTCTACTGCGAACTCGAAGGAACGCAGAAGAAGCAATACGAGGAGTTGCGCGATCACTACCGCGCCGCGCTCCTCGGCCGCATCAAGAAAGGCGGCATCGACAAGGCGCGCATGCACATCCTCGAAGCGCTGCTTCGTCTGCGCCAGGCCGCCTGCGATCCGGCGCTCATCGACGGCAACACCGACGCGCCGTCCGCGAAAGTCGAGTTGCTGATGGACGAGCTGCGCGACGTGCTCGACTCCGGCCATCGCGCGCTGGTCTTCTCGCAATTCACGTCGTTCCTGTCGATCGTACGCGGCGTCCTCGATCGCGAACGCATCCCGTATCTCTACCTCGACGGCAAGACGACGAATCGCCAGACGCTGGTCGAGCAGTTTCAGGATTCCTCCGGCCCGCCCCTTTTCCTCATCAGCCTCAAAGCCGGCGGCCTCGGGCTTAACCTCACCAACGCCGACTACATCTTCCTGCTCGACCCCTGGTGGAACCCGGCCGTCGAAGCGCAGGCGATCGACCGCGCCCATCGCATCGGCCGCCAGAAGCCAGTCGTCGCCTACCGCCTCATCGCCCGCGACACCGTCGAAGAAAAAATCCTCGAGCTGCAGGCGAAGAAAAAGGAACTGGCCGAATCGATCATCTCCGAAGACAACAGCGTTCTACGCCGACTGGAGGTGGAGGACCTGGAGCTGTTGCTGACGTGATGCAACTTGTAAGGATTACTTACAAGCTCGCGACGACAGTCAGCCTCTCACCAATTATTCAGAGTTACCGAATGGTTGGATCGCGTCACCGTCCATACGCGACGTATCGCGCGTCGCTGGCGACGACGCGTAATTGATGCGCGGCGAGTTGTGCGCGATGGGCGGAGTCGTTTGTGCGGACGATGAAGATGCGCGGGGTCGCGGCGTCGGCGAGGGCGGTGTCGAGCCAGGGCATCGGCTTAATCGACGTGCCGCCGGCGAAGTTGGCGTAGTGACGGATCAGGTAGTTGCTCGTGAACTCCTCGGCGTCCGGCGTGACGACCACGATCGGGTGGCGGAGGTAGAACGTCATTGATCCGGTGAACGCTTCGACACCGACGATCTCCGTTTGCGGCGTGACGATCGGGCGGAGTTGTGCCATCAGCGCGGCCTCGGAACGGCGCGCGCCGATGGCGCGCATCATCGGATTCGCGGCGAGCGGAATGGCGATGATGGGGATCGTCAATGCGATGAGGACGACGTTGCGATTCCGCACGAAGGCCAGTGCGCCGCCGAGGATGAATGTGACGCCGATCGACATCGCGGAGAGGCGTGCGGCGTCGCCGTATTCGGCGCGCAGGTGGAGGAACTGCGGCGCGATCACGAGCGCCAGTCCGAAGATGAGCAGCACGATCGCGGCTGCGCGCGCGCCGATCCGCGCGTTGTGCCAGATGCGTGCGACCAGCAATGCCACAGCCGCCATCAGCGGCAGGATGTACTGCGGCCTCTTGGACTGGGAGATTGAGAAGAAGATGAACGGGATGGCGATCCAGAGCAGCAGATAGATCGTCGACCGATCGCGGCGATCGATCGCGCGCGGACTGCCGAGGAGAACGATCGACCATGGCAACGCACCGGCGAGGAGATAGGGGATGAAGTACCACGGTGGACCGGTGCGCTTGAGTGCTTTCGTAGCCAGCCGTTGCGCGGTTTCGGTGACAAGAACGTAGTGCAGAAAATCGGGGATGGCGCGCGAGATCGCCCACACCCACGGCGCAATCGCGAGGATGAAGAGCGCCAATCCGGCCCATGACCAGAGCGCGCGAAAGCGCTTGCGCCAGATCGCGTACGGAATGGCGACGAGTAGTGGCAATGCGATCGCGACTGGGCCTTTCGTGATCACGCCGAGACCGATCGAGAGCCACGCCAGCGCGGACCATTTGCGCGCGCCGTCTTCGCAAGCGAGGTAGAAAAACGCCGTGGCCATCGTGATGAACAGCGCCAGCGCGGCGTCGAAAATCACCGTCCGCGAGAAGGCGATCGCCAGCGGCGTCGCGAGGAAAACGATCGCGGCGATGAACGCTTCGTCGCTTCCCCACACGCGTCGCACGAACCACCAGAGAAATGCCGCGCCGGCGACCGTGAAGAGGAATGCCGGGAGCCGCGCGGCGACCTCCGTCGGCCCGAGGACCTCCATCACCGCCGCCTCGGACGCGAAATAGACGATCGGCTTGTCGAGGTACGGCAAGCCGTCGAGGCGCGGCATCACGTAATCGTTCGTCGCCGCCATCTCGCGGCCGACCTCGGCGTTGCGCCCTTCGTCCGGGTCGAGCAACGGAAATCCGCCGAGGTGAATGGAGAGCGCGATGACGACGACGAGGAGCCACCAGCGGAGGAGCGTGGAAGGGGCGGCCAAAGCGGGCGAAGGATACCGCTAATATTCGCGGCCATCTCGAATGAGAGACCTCCTCGGACGATCCTTCGACTTCGCAACGCCACCGTCGCGCGTGGTGTCGCTCGTCCCGTCGTTGACGGAGACGCTGTTCGACCTCGGCGCCGGCGATGCGGTCGTAGGCATCACCGACTTCTGCATCTTTCCCGAGGGGATCGAACGGCCGCGTGTGGGCGGGACGAAGAATCCGCGCATCGAGGAGATCCGCGCGCTGTTGCCGGATCTCGTCTACATGAATCTCGAGGAGAACATCGAGCGTCATGCGAAGGCGCTCGAGGAGTTCGCGCCAGTGTTCGTCACGGAGCCGAAGACAGTCGATGATGTATCCGCGCTCATCACCACCCTCGGCGCGATTCATCGCCGAAGCGATCGCGCGCACGAATTGACGGATGCGCTTGCGAACGAACGAGGCACCGTCGGCACCTTCACGTTCGCCGTGCCGATCTGGAAGAAACCGTGGATGTGGTGCGGCGGCGATACATACGTCTCGAATCTCGTCGAATCGATCGGCGGCAGCAACGTCCTCGGCGATCGCGAACGCTATCCGTCGTTTGCGATCGAAGAGGTGCTCGCGCTGCATCCCGACATCATCTTTCTTCCCGACGAACCGTACGAATTCAACGCCGCGGACGCTGCTGAAATCCAAGGAACGCGCGTGATCGGACCGTTCCCCGGCCACCTCTTCACATGGCACGGAACGCGGACGATCCTCGGGCTGCGTTTTCTACGCGAGCGGTTGGGTGAGTGACTGCTACTTGATGACGAGGTCGTGAAGCAATTCTTCGATGTTCTGCGGAACTGCAACTGGCACAAACCACGATTTCGGGTAGAGATAGTCTTCGCCCGATTCATCGATGATGCGCGCGTAGTCCCGCGAGGCGGCCGAGGGGTCTTCGAGAGCTTCGTAAACCTTGCGCAACTCGAGCGTGCCCGCGTATTCGCCGTTATTGATGCAGATGACGAAGTGCTTTGAGTCGCTCATTGGTCAATTCATCGCGCCCAAAAATGATCGCGCGCGAAGTAATTCGACCTTCCGCTGGCGTCGTGGAACGTCGCGTACGCGTCGACGACGAGGAGTCGTTTGTTGAGATAGGCCAGGATGGTGATGCGCGCGAAACCGAAGTCGTATGCGGCGCGGAACGCGGCTGCTTCGCCGCCGGCGGTGGTGAGTGAGAACGGTAGGACCGTCGTTTCACCCCAGTCGTCGATGCTCAACAGGACGTCCTCCGATCGGCGGGCGATCGTCAGGCCTGCGATGTTGCGGCTGGACGTGTCGTAGTTGATCCAATCGCCGAGGAGCGTCGCGGGATCGATCGGCGCCGCGTTGCCGGAGGGGCGATCGCTGAGACGCGCGATCACCGGTGGAAGAACTCGCGGCTGAAGTAGGCGGAGCGTCCGCTGCCGTCTTTGAACGTGTTGAACGTATCGAGGACGAGGATGCCGCCTTTCGAGTATGCCGCGAGCAGACTCTCCTCGAATCCGAAATCGAAGACGGCGCTCACCGCCATCCCTTCGCCGGAATCGACGCTCTTTGCGTACGCGATCGCGGGAACCTCGCCCCAATCGATCGGATCGGGCGATCCCGCGCCGAACGCGCGCACGAGAAAGGCGCCGTCGCGCTCGGAGAGCTCCATCTTCACCACGCCGGCGGACTGCTTGTCGGTGGCGAACCAAGTGCCGAGCATCGGCGACGGGTCGACGCGGCCGCCCGGCGCGGCATCGCCGTTCGGAAGCCGGTCTTCGGCACGGACGTATCGCATGGCGAAATTCTAAGTCAGCCTTCGATGATGCCGGTGGCCCAGATGCGCAGCGTCTCTTCGACCGAATCGAGCTGCCGCGTGAAGAAGTGATCGGCGCCGGTGATGATCATCGTCTCGGCGTTGCGGATCTCCTGGCCGAGTTTCTCCAGCTTCTCGACGTCGCCATGCTCGTCCTGCGTGCCGTGCAGGATCAGCATCGGCTTCTCGCAGGAACGTAAATAGCCGAAGTCGTACTTGTTGACCGGCGTCCCGATCAGGAAGAGCGCGTCGACCGCGGCAATCTCGCACGCCGCGCGCGACGCCACCCACGCGCCGAACGAAAAGCCGCCCACGATCACCTTCTTGCCGGGATGCTTTTTCATCAGCCAGTCGATCGCGGCTACGACGTCGCCCTGCTCGCCTTCGCCTTCTTCGTGATGACCGGCGCTGGCGCCGGTGCCGCGAAAGTTGAAGCGGAGCGTGGCCACGTTCGCGGCCTCGAGTCCGCGCGCGGCGCGAAAGACGACTTTGTTGTGCAGCGTGCCGCCGCCGAGGGGATGCGGATGGCAGACGACCGCCACGGCCGCGGGGTCCTGGAGATCGCGATACAGCGCCTCGAGCTTGCCGGCGCTCGAAAAGAGATCGACGTGACGGAGAGGTTTCGGGTTCACAGTACGCCCGACGTTTCGCGCACCGGCGCGAGCCTGACCAGGATGCGATCGCCGTTCATCTTCACCTCATGCGTCGCGATCGTGTATTCGGCGTTCCCGGGGCATAGGCCGGTCCTGACGTCGAATCCCCAAAGGTGCCACGGACAGATGATTTCGTCGCCGATGAGGTCCCCCTCGGCGAGCGGGCCGCCGCGGTGCGGGCAGACGTTATCGGTGGCGAAGAATCCGCCGGCGGTGTGAGAGATAGCGATGCTGCGGTCGTCGACCTTCACGGCCCTGATGCGGCCGATCGGAAGTTCGGCCGCGTTCAGGACCTCGGTAAAGGCTTCGTTCATCGGAGGCGCACTCTAGCAAAAGCAGTGTCAATGAATCTTTTCGCGCATGGCGCGGTACGTTTTCCAGTCCGATTCTTTGCCGGCGGCATTGATCGTGATCGGAAACGGATGGCCGGGAATCAGCTTATTAAGCTCTTTCGCAAATGCCTTCGGATCGGCGGCGTACCAGAGCCAGGTGCGCTCGCCGCTGCCGGTCACGATCATCATCAGGTAGCCGACGCGATCGCCCTGAATCGGATCGAGCGTCGCTTCGAACTTCGCGATCTGCGTAACCACTTTCTCGGCAGGCATCCCTTTGGAGTCGGGCGCGTATTTCCAGTGCATCTCGACCGCGTTCGGATACTTCGCGGGCTGCACGTCCGCTGGCATCTCGCTGCGGACTTTCAGCAGCAGAAGATGATCGTGCTGCTTCGACGTCGTAACGATCCAGCCGTTGTTCGGCCCTTTGTCCGGAACGGTGGTCGTGGCGGGAGTGGCGGCGGCGAGGGCGGACGCGATCAGCGCCGCGCTGAGGGCAACTGCAATTCGTCTCATTCGGGTGGTTCCTTTCATGCGACCCATACGGGGCGTGGGACGCCGTTGCGGCCGACTGCGGCGCTGCCATCCCAAACGCCAGGGATGGCCGTGCCGCAATCGGGGCAACGGCCGTCATTCAATCGATACGAGGTAACGCGGAAACCGGTGCGGCCGATGACGACAGCATCGCACGACGGGCAATGCGTGCTCTCCAAATCGCCGACCGCGCCCGGGATATTGCCGGGATAGATGTAGCGCAGTCCGGCGCGGCGGCCGATCTCGTACGCGCGGAGGAGTTGCTTGGCCGAGGTGTTCGCGTTCGCGGTCATCTTGTAGTCCTGGTGAAACGCGGTGATGTGCCACGGGATATCGGGATCGACGCCGGCCAGGAACTCGGCGATCTTCGTCAGCTCGTCATCGGAATCGTTGAAGCCGGGAACGATGAGCGTGACGATCTCGACCCAGATGCCGCGCTGCTTGAGACCTTTGATCGTATCGAGCACCGGCTGCAGCGTGCCGCCGAGGTCGCGGTAGTGGGCATCGGAGAAACCTTTGAGATCGACTTTGTACAGGTCGACGTAGGGCGCGATGTAGTCGAGCACCTTCTCCGTGCCGTTTCCGTTCGAAACGTAGGAACAGACGAGACCTTCGCGTTTCGCTTCTTTGAAAATTTCGACGGCCCATTCCGAGGTGATGAGCGGCTCGTTGTAAGTCGAGGTGATGACCTTCGCGCCGTGGCGTTTGGCGAGTGCGACGAGCTCGGCCGGCTCGATGTCCACCGGCGACGCGCCGGCGACGGGATCGCGCAGCGCCTGCGACGTGACCCAGTTCTGGCAGTAGCCGCAGTGGTAGTCGCATCCGAGCATGCCGAATGAGAGCGCGAGCGCGCCGGGGTACGCGTGAAAGAACGGCTTTTTTTCAATCGGATCGACCTGAAGAGCGGCCGCATAACCGCGCGGCACGCGCAACACGCCGTCTTCGTTGTAGCGGACTTTGCAGATGCCGTTGAGGCCGTTGAGGATTTTACAGCGATGGCCGCACGAGTAGCAGCGCACCGCTTTGTTCTCGAGTTTGTCGTAAAGCTCCGGCGCGCCCTCGGCCGTTCTCGCGGCCAGGATCTCGCCGAGCGCAGTTTGTTGGGGGCTTGCTGCGGGCATGGCGTGGAAAACGCTGCGAATCAGGCGCGTATTGCCGGGACGCGCTGCGCGGCCGCCGCGTAGCAGGCCCAGGCCAGCAATCCGCCGGCGATTCCATCGACGAGGTAGTGCCATCCGGTGACGATCGAGCCGATCAATGCCAGAAACGCGAGGATGCCGAAGACATAGCCCCATCGCGTGAGCCGGCGCATCCAGAAAAACGAGAGGACTTGAAATCCGACATGCAGGCTCGGAAACGCAGCGACGCCGAAGAAGATGTTGATCGGCTTCGCACTCCATCCCGCCGGGCTGCGAATGGCGGCGTAGTTCTCGATGAGCATGTGCTGCGCGTCCTGCGAATGTTTCAGCATCGGGCCCAGCGGCAGCCAGACCGCGGGAAAACGGTACGCGGGTCCGAGCGAAGGAACAGCGACGTAAAGCCACGCTCCGATCAGCCACAGCAAAGCATTCGAATTCACGAAGGCGATCCGTACACGCCGCTCCGGCATAGAGCCGATGAAGGCAGGCACGATACTCAGCGCCGGGAACAGCACCGTGCTGTAGCTGGCGTCGAAGAAGCGCATCAACACGGGCGCGGAAAACAGCGACGTCAGAAACACGGTCGGCGCATAACCGAAGGCGATGGCGCGGTCGGCGTTCCAGAGCTGCTGATCGAACAGCCGAGGATGCAGGATGGGGATCGCCAACTTGATCCACGTGTAGGCGTGGACCCACAGCCCGCTGAAAATGGTGATTCGAATGCAGTCCGAGAGCCAGTCGCGGGATCGATAAATCGCCAGCAATTCGCTCGACGTTCCGCGGCGGGAGGCAAGCGCCAGACGAACGAAGATCGCGATCAGCAGCGGCACGAGAAAGAAGACCAGGAATGAGGCAAAAGCACGAGCGAAAGTGCCTGCCATTGGTCGCGCGACTCCGGGATAGACGGCGAACAGAACGACGAGGTTGACGACCGTGAAAATTTCGAAAAAGTACGGTCGCGCGATTTGCGCAAACTTCACGCACGCATCGTAAGCGGAAGCGGCGTCATCCGTGGCGCAAAATAATCATCAATTCAGTGCGCGGGAGCAGCGCTTGCCGGAAGGAAGTACAAGGCTACTGCGATGATGGCGTAGACGGCCAGAAGCTGAATCCCCTCGTACCAGTTGGTCTCGCCGTCCATCACCAGATACGAAAAGATCGCCACGCACAGCCCTACCGCGAGCATCTCGAGCGGCGTGAACAGCAGGTCGAGCGGATGCCCGAGCGGGTACGAGAGGAAAACGAGCAGCGGCGTGACGAACAGCGCGATCTGGACGCTCGACTGCATCGAGATGTTGAGCGCCGTGTCCATCTGATTGCGCATGGCCAGCATGACCGCCGTCGAATGCTCGGCGGCGTTGCCGACGATGGCCAGAACGACGAAGCCTAGGAAGATTTCGTTCATCCCCCACGCCTTCCCCGCCTCCCCCACCGCTTCCACCAGTCCCTCGGCCACCACCGCCATCAACGCGCTGGCGACGAGCAGCAAGCCGAGCGCGCGTTTGACGCTCCACACTTCTTCGGCCGCCATCTCCGGGACGTCGATGACCGCCGCGAGTTGCTCTTTGTGCGTCTTGAACGCGAAGAGCAGGCCGAGGATGTAGACGATGATCAGGATGATGGCCGTGCCGATCGACACCTGATGAATCAACTGCGGTTGATGCGCCGAGGCGGCGGAACGGAAGAAGAGCGCCGGAACGAGAAACGACGCGACGGCCAGAATGAGCTGTCCCGCCTGCGACTCAGCCGCCAGCGCGTTGAACTTCAGCGTTCGATGTTTCCAGCCGCCGGCCAGCATCGAGAGTCCCGCGACGAAAAGCAGATTACCGACGATCGATCCGGTGAACGACGCGCGCACGACGCCCGGCAGTCCCGCGCGAATGGCAAAGATGGCGATCACCATCTCCGCGAAGTTTCCGAAGGTGGCGTTGAACAGCGCGCCGTACGTCGACCCCATGCGATGCGCGAGCTGTTCGGTGCTCACGCCGATCCACGCCGCCAGCGGAAGCACCGCCGCACACGCGAAGACAAACTCCGCCACGAGATGCCCATGCATGAATTGCAGGGCGATGGCGACGGGAATGGTGGCGTAGAGAAGCCAGCGGATGATGCGTTGCATGCGTTCTTCTAACTCTATCCCGACTGTCGATACACTTCGCGCCCTGATGATCCGAAGCGAAACGAACGAACACATCACCACCATCACCCTGAACCGTCCCGAGAAGCTGAACGCCTTCGCCGGGACGATGCGCGAGGAGTTGCTCGCGGCGCTCCGGGCAGCGGACGACGATGAAAACTGCCGCGTCGTCATCATCACCGGCGCCGGACGCGCGTTCTGTTCGGGAGGCGACGTCGAGTACATGTCCGGCCTGCAGATGAAGGGCGACGTCGAATCGTTCCGCAAGCTGCTCAACGCCGGGCGCGACGTCGTCACCCACATCGTCGACATGCCGAAGCCTGTCATCGCCTCGGTCAACGGAGTCGCCGCCGGCGCCGGATGCAATCTCGCGCTGGCCTGCGATTACCGCATCGCGTCCGACACCGCGAAGCTCGCCGAGACGTTCGTGAAAATCGGTATGCATCCCGATTGGGGGGGCACGTGGCTTCTGCCGCGCCTCGTCGGCCCCGGCCGCGCGCTGGAACTGCTGACCACGGGACGAATGGTCGACGCGAACGAGGCGCTGGCGATCGGGATGCTGGATCGCGTCGTGCCGCTGGCGGACCTGCCGGAACAGACGCTGACTCTCGCACGCGCGATCGCCGCCGGCCCGCCCCAGGCGATCGCGAACATCAAACGCGCGCTGTCCGCATCGCGTACGAATTCGCTGCTCGCGCAGGTCGAGCTGGAGAGCGAGCACCAGGTTCGCGCGTTTCTGTCGCACGACGCTGGAGAAGGGATGGCGGCCTTCTTCGAGAAGCGGCCGCCGAAGTTCGAAGGGAGATAGGACGGTTCACGCGGAGCGCTCCGCGCGAACCGTCTTTTCGAAACGCTACATATCGTCGCTACGAAATTCGTGGTCGTCGAAGAAAAACGCGAAGCCGCGGCCTTTGCGCTGCTCCATCGTCGTGCCGTCCACCGGGCATTTGAACGTCCCGTCCTTCTTTTCCTCGGGGACGCGCAGCATGGTGTGGTCCTTCGGGCAGACGAACCACGTCTGCGACGCGTGGCTGCGCGGCAGGACGCGCAGGCCGGGCGTGTCGAAGTTCATGCCGTCGATCATGACGCGCGGACGGTCGGGACCAACCACCCAGGTATGCGTTCCGTCATGTCCGACACCACTGCGTTCGACGCGGATCTCGCCGTCGCCGCCGCGCACGATCGTGATGTGCCGCGTTTTTCCGGCGCCGTCGATCTTGACGTCGAGCGCATCGCCGGTGCGCTTGACGGTGATGGTGTTGTCGCCGTCCACCAGCGTCTTGGTCTCACCGTCTTTCATATCCGACGGCGAAATCGTCAGCCGGCTGGAGTTCCCCGACTCCGCCGCGTACACGAACGCCGCCCCCGCCAGCACGACACAGAGAAGCACTGCAACCATCGCATAGCGTTTCATCGCATTCCTCCTTGCCGGTTTGGACGACGAGGATTTCGCGCGGTTACGCGGAGGGGCGCAGTTGTAACAACGGGCGGCTACGACGCCGTGCGCGCGACGACGAGCGTCTCGTCATCCTTCTGCGGCGCGTCGGCGACAAAGGCGTCGACCGCTTCCGCAATCGCGTCGCGGACTTCGCCGGCCGAGGAGTTGGAGTGGCGGGCCAGGAGTTTCTCGAACTCGTCGTTGCCCCATTCGTCGCCTGCGGCGTTTTCGGCTTCGCAGATGCCGTCGCTGTAGAGCACGACCGTCGATCCTGCGGGAAACGGGCGCGTCTGGGTCATGTACTTCGACGCGCCGAGGATGCCGATGGGAAGACCGTGCGATCGAAGCTGCTCGATGTGATCGCCGGTGATGACGTAGCACGGATTGTGGCCCGCGTTCACGAACTGGATCGTCTCCGCCTCGGGATCGATCGTAACCATGATCATGGTGATGAACTTGTTCTCGGCCGACCAGCTATGGATATGCCGATTCAACTCGGTGGCGATGTCTCCGAGCTCGCGCCCTTCTGCGAAGAGGAGCTGGATGGCGGCGTGGAACGCGGATACGAGCAACGCGGCCGGCATCGACTTTCCGGCCACGTCCGCCACGACCGTCGTCAGTGTCCCTTCGCGTTGAAAGAACGCGTGATAGTCGCCGCCGACCTGTTTGGCGGGGCGGGAAAGCGCGGCCAGCTCGACGCCTTCGACGACCGGGATCGACTTCGGAAGAATGTCGCTCTGGATCGTGGCGGCGAGATCGAGCTCGCGTTGCATGGCCAGCTTTTCCAGCGCTTCCTTGTGCAGGCGCGCGTTTTCGAGGGCGATAGCGACCTGGTTGGCGAAGAGCGAGAGAAGCCGCAATTCGTTCGCTTCGAATGCGCCGACGTCGCCTTCGCGCGTTTCGCGATCGCCGGCGGCGAGCACTCCGATCACGGCGTTGTTCCCTTTGATCGGAACGGCGACCGTGGCGATGCAGCCGGGGAAGATGCATTCGGAGTTGTCTTCGAACGTCAGCGCCTCGCCCGCGGCGACGACGCGGTCGGTGATCTCGTCGTCGAGAAAATCGGAGCGGGTGTCGCCGAAGGCGCGATAGACCTTGAACTTGTCGCCGTCGCGCAGAAAGAGCGCGGCACGGCGCGCGTTGATCAGCGAAATCATCCGGAAGAGGATTTCGTCCGCGAGGGCGTCGATGTTCAGCGTGCCAGCGATGGAGAGGCCGATGTCGTAGAGCGACTCCAGCTCCCACAGCCGGTACTTGAGCTGGAAGTCGCCTTCGCGCATCTCTGCCGCGAGACGATGCATGTTCAGCAGCGACGCCGCGAACGTGCCGGCGGCGTGGAGCATCTGGAGATCGTCGTCCGAGGCCGCGTCGCCGGAGAGAGCGATGACGCCGAAGTGATCGCGCGCGGTGCGCATCGGGATGATGTGGCGCGGCTTCGGATCGAGCGCCGCGGAATCGAGCGAATCGTTCTCGAGAATCTCCGGCGCGACGCACACGCGCGACTTCGCAGCCAAGCGCATCTCCGGACCGCGCGCGTCGCGCAGATAGACGGCGCCTACGTCGTACGGCGTGTGTTTGGTGAAGGCGTCGAGGATCAGCGGTCCATGCGACGGAAGGGCCGCCCGCTCGAGTTGCTGCAGGTCATGCAGGAACTCCGCGAACTGGTGAACGAGGGACGACATAACGGGAGGTGGAAGGATAGCAGCGACGCGCGAGTCCCCGGTAACGGCCTACAGCCCCAGTTCCTTCATCGCGGCTTCTTCGTTCTCGAAGATCATCGCGTAGTTGGCCAGGCCCATGATCTGGAAGGTCTTGTGGATGACGGGCGTGAGGCAGCAGAAGGCGATCTTGCCGCCTTTGTCGATCATCTTTTCGATGATCTCGATGAGGATGCTGATGCCGATGGAGTTGACGATTTTCGTATCGCGAAGGTTGAGCAGCAGAGTGCGCACGCCGGCGTCCATCAGTTCGTAGGCACGAACGGCGATCTCTTCGCCGCCTACATTGTTGATGTAGCCCTTGGTGTAGAGCACCGCACCGTTGTCCTTGCGGTCGACCGCGACTTTCAGTTCCTCAGTCATGATTCTTTCTTCTCGTATTTGACCATATGGATGGTGGTTCCGCCGCCCGACGACGTCGAGATGCTTACCTCGTCCATGTGCGCTTCGATCAGTTGCAGTCCGCGGCCGCGTTTGTGAGAAACACCGGGAGCCGGCCTTCGGGACCGGGCCTCGGCTGGATCGAATCCACGTCCGTGATCCGTGACCCAGACATCGATCCGGCTGCCGTCGCCCTGGGAAGTACCGACGAATCTTAGATAGATGCGGTTGTCCACGCAACCGGAATGCTCGCGAGCGTTGATGCAGGCCTCGATGATCGCATGAGTCATCTCATCGATCTTCTCGGAGCTCATGCCGAGCTCGCGGGCGAGATTGCCTGCCGCGCGGGCGGCTGCGATCTCGATATCCGCGACCATCGGGAGCGTGAGCTCCATCTGCCGCTCGGCGGTTGTGGTCATTTCGGAAGGGTCCTGAAGGACGCGATCAAAAGCCCAGCAGCAGCGCCACGGCGGACTTGATCCATTCGGGGATGCCGCCGAGCTGCTCGATGGCGAGCAGGGCGAAGGTGTTGACCGCCAGCAGCATGGGAAGTGCGTACTGGAGCGAAACGGCGGTGGTGCGGGTTTGAGCGATGCTTTTCATGGTGTCCCCCCTCAGTTGTCGGGACCCACCAAGAGCAACGCGACTGCCACGGTTGGCTTTTTGGCTGCACTCTCTCTAAGCCTCTGATGCTGCGAAGTTTACACGAGAAATCGGCGGAATGTGACGAAGTGTGCGACTGTGGCGAAATGCCACACAACGAAGATTTCAAAGATTCACGCGATCGTAAACGCATGAATATAAGCTGTTTACTAATGAACGTCCCACGATTCCACAATTGGGGCTAATTGGGACAGTGACTCTCGCATCCGATAAAGAGTCTTCCGGTCGACGCCGAGGATCTTGGCAGCTTTGGAGATGTTGCCCTTGGTGTGAACGAGGACGCGGGCCACGTAGCGGCGCTCCAGTTCGTTGAGCGAAGGGAAGTCGGTGAGCATCTCGACGCCGCCCGCTCCGGAGGCCGATTCGGGAAGCGCGAGGTCGCCGGGATCGATGACGGGATCGGTGGTCAGGGCCAGCGATCCTTCGATCAGATTCTCCAGCTCGCGGACGTTGCCGGGGAACGGATAGCGCAGCAGTTTCTGCAGCGCTTCCTGCGTGATGCGCACGTCGCGCAACCCTTCGCGCTTGCCGTATTTGTCGAGGAAGAAGCGGACCAGCTTGGGGATGTCTTCTTTGCGGTCGCGGAGCGGCGGCAGAACGATCTCGACGACTTTCAGCCGGTAGTAGAGATCCTGCCGGAACTCGGTCCGCTCGATCATCTGCTCCAGATCGCGATGCGTGGCGGCCAGGATGCGCACGTCGATGGGGATGCGGCGCCGTCCGCCCAGTTTTTCGACTTCGCGCTCCTGCAGCACGCGCAGGAGTTTGGCTTGGAGCGTGAGCGGGATGTCGCCGATTTCGTCGAGAAAGATCGTTCCGCCCTTGGCCAGCTCGAACTTTCCGGGACGGGCGTCGACGCCGGTGGCGACGCCGCGCTCGATGCCGAAGAGCTCCGACTCGAGCAGCGTCTCGGGGAGCGCGGCGCAGTTGATGGCCACGAACGGGCCGTCCTTGCGCGGCGAATTGCCGTGGATCAGACGGGCCACCATCTCTTTGCCGGTGCCCGACTCGCCGCGAATGAGCACGCTGGCTTGCGAGTCGGCCACGCGCGCGACGAGATCGATGACCCGCTGCATCTTCGGCGAGTCGCCGATCATGAGCCGGTCGCTGTAGTCGCGCAGCATGCGCTGCTTGAGGTTGCGATTCTCGTCCTCGAGCGTTTCGCGGAGCACCGAGAGCTTGTGAAAGTTGCGGGCGTTGTCGATGGCAGCGCCGCCGATGGCCGCGAGCGAGGCCAGAAATCGCAGATCGTCCTCGACGAAACTGCCGCTCTTGGCGCCGCGCTCCTCTTTTCCGCCGACGCCGATGATGCCGATGATGGTCTCGCCGGAGATCATCGGCGCGAGGAGAAGATCGCTGCCGGCGCCGCCGAGAAATTTGGAGACGGTGACCGACATCGGCTCGCGCGAGGCCAGCACTTGTTTGATGGGCGGCTCGTTCAAAATGGCGTTGGCCGGCGTGGGGATCTCGACGCCGAAGGTGAAAATCTGCTGGACGTTGAGCTTTTCATCGAGCGAGAAGACGAAGCCGACCGTGGCATCGAGCACGGCGATGGCGCGATGCATCAGCTCTTCGATCAGCTCCCCTTCCGGCCGCAGCGTGTTCAGTGCGCGGCCGACGTCGTAGAGCGCCTCCAACTGGAGAAGCTTACGGCGAAGTTCGAAGGTCGATTGTTGCGCCACTAATCTCTTCCCATCGCTCTCCGGCATTCGCCCAGGAGAAAGTCGCAGTTCCAGCTCGCATAGAACGCCGGATCCATGGCGTAGATTCTTACGAACAAGGGGGCCGCTTCGTCGAACCGTCCGCGCTTCATCTCGGTCCGCGCCAGAAAATAGATGGCGCGGATGGTGATCGGATCGACTTCCCCCTTCTCCACGATCCCCCGAAATCCCGCCTCCGCCTCGGTGAACGCGCGGCGCTGATATGCGCAAAGCGTTTTCGAATAGTCGTCCGTGCCGGGGCAAGTGGATGGGGGTTTTGCGTTCGCATTGATCGCGATCGCGAGGATCAGGAGCAACAGAGTGCCGCGCATTCCTCCGCAGTTTACTCCGCGTCCTCCGCGCCTCCGCGTGAACCGTTCCCTTTACACTCTCGCGCATGAAACTCGGCATCATCGGCAACGGCCGCGCCGCGTGGGCGTTCGCGAGCACCTGGCGGCGAATCGGATGGCCGCTCACCGGCATCGCCAAACGCGGAGAGCCGATCGCTGAGCTGGTGAATAGCAGCGATCTGATTCTCGTCGCCGTCACCGACCGCAACATCATCGAAGTCACGGAGAGCATCCCCGAGACGAACGCGATCATCTTCCACCCCAGCGGCGCCCTCTCCGCCCTTCGCGGCGGATTCTCGCTGCACCCGCTCAAATCGCTGCCGCCGGCCGGCGAACCATCCGATCTCGAAGGGACGCTGCTCGTTTTCGAAGGCAACCATCGCGACGCCGCGCAATCGATCGCAACAGCCGCCGGCGCCCGTTTCGCCGAGATTTCGCGGGAGGCAAAAATCCGCTATCACGCCGGAGCCGTATTCGGATCGAACTACATCGCCGCCCTGCTCGACATCGCCGAAGAGCTGATCGCGATCGACAGCGCGCGTGAGGACATCGCCTCGCTGGCGCGGTCGGCGATTGACAACTGGGCAGCGCATACGGACGCACGGCGATTCACCGGACCGGCGGCGCGCGGCGATGACGACGTCATGCAGCGGCACGTCGCGGCATTGCGCGATTCCCCGGAACTTGCAGAGATCTACAGACTTCTGGCCGCGCGCATTGTTGCGGCTGCAAAGTAGCGGGTGCTACCATCGACCCCCTTTCGATCGGAGCGCGGGCGGAATGGTTTTCTTCAATTACGCCGATGCAGATGGCCGCGAAGATCGTTTATTACGGTCCGGGCCTCTGTGGAAAGACGACCAATCTGCACCACATCTACGCCAAAACCTCGCCGCAGAGCCGCGG